>Ga0182008_10000068_pt1 | contig 82807 bp, 73 predicted proteins | sample Sormic07211129_1_FD_120482 | JGI IMG/M metagenome (GOLD analysis project Ga0182008, IMG submission 120482) | Rhizosphere microbial communities from Sorghum bicolor, Mead, Nebraska, USA - 072115-129_1 metaG | ecosystem: Host-associated > Plants > Roots > Rhizosphere | place: USA: Nebraska...
TGTAGTGGTATAAAGGTTTTCATAACCGTTTCTGTCTATACTTATAGAATTGGGCAGGCTCAGATGATTATATTCTATACCGAAAATTCCTTTGTCCAACATCCTTGTCATATTGCCGTTTGCGTCATAATCTATTGGCCATCCTCCACCTTCATATCCTGCAAAATTATTGGACAGGTCATTGATATTAGTAGCTTGGTTTCCATGATAGGTATAGCTCAGATCATCAATTACCGTTGCAATATTAGTTCCTATACTGAATACGGAGGTTCTGTATAGATTGGTAATGTTTCCATTCAGATCATAGTCTAAAGATTCTGTATTCTCTTTGCTGTTGGGATTATTCGGATTTTGGTAATATCCTGCCAGTAGCCTATTGAGTCTGTCATAAGCATAACCATATCTTTCAGGCGTCGTGGATGGATTTTGTCCTATCACCTCCACAGCTCTCCAATCTACTTCGGCAATGTTTCCGTTGTATTTTGCTTTTACATCTTTTCCAGGAAATTGGGTAGAGCTGGGATTTTCTATTCCATCTTTTTGATTGTATTTTATGTTATAAGAAAACAGCTTGCCTCCCAGATTGTCTAAAGTCATCTGGTCTTTGTTGATATGGGTCATCCAGCCACGGATATTGTAGGCATAATCGATGCTTTGAAGATTGTTCCCTATCTTTTTATTGGCTAGTTGAGACAGTTCGTTGTAACTGTTTTCGGCAAGCAGCTCTTCCGTATTGTTGTCTACCTGATGATAATGCTGCAATAGCCTGTTTTGGGCATCATACACAAACCGTTCTTTTACGGCTATTCCTGATTCATCCTCTTTTCTCAGGTGATAAGTGTATACTTTTTGCGGACTTCCCGAGAAATCAAGCTCTGTTTCTGTTTTGGTATAACCTCCCAAATGGTTAATGGAATGACTTCCGACCGCTCTTCCTTTCTGATCATACCAAGTGTAATTCTTTGTCCAGTTGTCGTCTTCAATGTTTTTTACATACGACGCTACGGGTAAACTTTTGGTACTTACATTTAAACTTGAATCGTCAGTAAGTAGCATATTACCGGGAAATTCAGGAGTAAATCCTGGTGTTCCGGCAGGATAGGTGTCATAATAGTTGACGGATAATATACTTTCTATATTTTGAGGATACGCAATATTGGCATAATAGATTTGTAAACCGCTCTGAGTGTATGTTCCCGCAGTTTCTATATTGGTTCCATAGGTATTTGTAATCCATTCTTGTACTGCATTTCGGTCGCCGTTATCAATTGAAATTCCAGTGTACAAAATTCTTCCGAACTTATCATATTTTGTGAAAAGCCATTTGGAGTCTGATCTTAAATTAGCATCCTGTGTTGCCACAAGACGATCTGCTTTATCATACACCATATATTCCCAATCTTTTCCCGGAAGCTTCTTTTCAACAAGGCGGTTTCTGCCGTCATATTTGTATTGATAGCAAAGATTATTTAATGTGAGATCAGGAAATACACCGGCAGTTAAGTTTTTAACGGCTTCTGCTGCTAAAGGTGGAATGACATAAGCCAGTTGGTCATAATCATTGTAAACATAATAAGTATCGGCATTTTCTGTGGCACTGATCACCTTTCTTACCATTAAAACCTGACCCCGGCCATTTTTATATTCAGTGGTCGCATTTCCGTCTTCATCCGTTACCGTATTTTTGTATAACCGGGCAGTACCGTAAGAAGATGATAAACTAAGTTTCGATTCGAAAGTGATATAGTTAAATGTGGCTGTAAACTTTTTCACCTCTCCGTCAACATTAGCATCGTAATTAAATGTGGCAGGATGGGCTTGCCAGTCTGTGCCGGGTTGTACCTGAGATAAAACCCTGTCAATAGGTGATGCTTCGAGATTGGAGTGACCAAAAGCAAAATTATCACCATAATAAGTCATGGCTGAAGATTTTACGCCTGCTTGAATTCCGCCATTCAAGGTATTCATCGGGGCTGGAAGCCAGGAATCGACCTGCCTGCCGAAGCCGTCATATTCAATATGGCTCACCACATCTTTTCCGGTAGGTGATGCTTTTACATTCACCACCTGTTTAGCTCTGCCTAAACCGTCAAAATACTGTACTGTTTCTGCTGTCTTTGAAGCGCTCGCTCCATTATAATCTAAATAGGTTTTAGAATAAACATAGTTTTCATTTGTACTAAGGTTCAAAGTCTGACCATGGGAAAGACCCACTACAAACAATGCGCTGATCGGAAGGATTATTTTTTTCATATCTGGTTTTTAGTGTTTGTAGTTGTATTGGAATTCTTTTATAATTTTACCGTTGACATCCTTGATGCTTTCCAACCTGTTTGCAGAATCATATTTGTAAATCTCTCTGATACCCGATGGCGGGGTAATACTCGTTACTCCAATCAGTGGATCGTAGGTGTAAGTGGCGATCTGAGCATTTTGTAATGCTGTGTTTTTTCTGAATGCATCCAATTTATCAATTAAAGTTTGCTCAGTACCTGCATTAATGTCAGCATCGGAAGCTGTGATAATTTCTGCTGCCAATCCGCTTACTACAGAATAGGATATTCCTGTTACTTTTGCAATAGGCTGGGTGGAGTTGTAGCCCCAGATGATTGCAGTGGGAATTCCGTCTTTTGTTGTGTATTGTAATAGATTACCGTTCCCATCATACTGGTCATAAGTTAATTCAGTAGACATCACATTTGTCTGTAGGTTTTGTGAGAGAACTGAACTTGGGAATAAATTTGTAGGATCATCATATTTCGTCTCTTGTCTTGAAATTACCTTTCCTACATCAGTTGAATTTTGTTTTTTTAAGACTGTTGTTTCCAAAGGAATTCCTACTATGTTAGCATTAATCAATTTGGTATTGCCCTTTTCGTGGGCGTATTGAAAGGTTTTTACATTAAGCGTATTATCCGTATAAGAAATAGTTTTTTGTGTTAACTGCGAATGAAGAATATTGGCATAGACATTATTTTCTATAATTTCTAAAATCTGATTGTTAATAAACTCACGTTCTTTACTTTCAATTAATTTAGAATATCCAAAATAATTGTTGTAAAATGTATAAGATATATTTGGAATGGGACCATCATGAACATTATATACATATCCGGTATTTAGTTGGAAGTTCTGTTTAAAAATGAAAGATGTAACTATATTTTCGTTAAAACTGTAAACATTTTGAATTTCTTTAAAAATTTTAAAATCATTGACCTTAAAAATGTATTGTTTTTCATTTTCCAACAACCCCCTTTGTAATTGTCCACTATTACTTTTTGGAGCATCTAGTACAGGAGGGTCATATAGATATGGATTTAAATCCGACACATACTTATAGTTTCTTTCAACAGCAGTTTTATTTTCAATTACTTCTGTTATTGATTTATAGAAAATTCTGTTCGATCTATCGTTGAAATCATTTATAAGATTATCTTTATAAAAGCGATATACCTTAATTGGATATGAAACTAACGGTGGAGTAGGTGCATTTGAAGAAGAACATTCTAAAGCACAGTTTCTTTTTGTTGTCAAAAAATCATAATATTTTGGTGAATTTGCATTTGCAATACTTGTTTTCTGAGATGTTCGATCTATTAACTTATTGTAATAAAAGTTGCGTATGTACGAGCCATTCTCGTTATTATTTTCTTCAATTTTTTTTACTCTGCTACCACTATAATGTTGAAGAACATTCTCCATCTCTGTTCGATAATTATAATTTACAGATATATGACCATCAATACGTCCTAGATAAGATGTGACAGAATATTCTACTTCATATGTATGACCAGCTACTGTTTTTACTGGACAAGTTTTATCACTAGGTAATCCTGTTGTACAAAGTTCATAGGCAATTAATGGTATATTATAATCTTCACCATGTCCCCTTACAAGAAGTCCTGTTGTTAAATCTTTAATTGTCAGCCCATGAACTTCATGAAAATCGGGTTCACCACAATATGAATGATCTGTCACCGCAGACGCATAATATGTTAGATCAGAGCCATTAGAAACGAATGTAAATTTCTTTTTCATAGTTTTAGGATTGTTACAATTTCTTGTAACTTGAAGCCCTTGTCCATCATTTTTTTTCACAGGTACGGTTTCTTCAGAACTATTGGACTCGTATGTTATTTCAGAATACCCACGGGTAGGATAGTTTATTCTCTTTAAATTCCCTGTAAATGTTCGAGTAGGATCAACCGATTTATCTGCTAAAGCGTATCCTGAAGTCTTATTAAAAATTACGGTAGGAACTTGACCTTGTATATTTGGAAAAGGTGTTTGATTACTTTTCCCATTTGAATATCCATACATATCTGTGGATAAACTAAATCTCGCAGGTAAGTTTTCTTTAAAATAGTATTCAAAATTAAAAACTTCATTTGAAACAGTATTTTCAATTTTTTTTAAAAAATGGCGATTAACTGTACTTTGCTCATTAAAAGGTAAACCATAGTATGTTGTCGCATACCCGGAATTTAAATCATCATATTGAATAACATAATTTTTTAGTTGAATATTACTTCCTTTTGGAATTACGGCCACAGAGGTTAAAAGACTTCCTCCATTATTTATGAGATCTGTTCTAGTTTTATTATATAAAAAATTCACCACGCTTTTATCATCTTGTATGGAAATTAATCTAGGTCGTAATGAAAGCATTGTAGTCATACTTTTTGCTATTCCACTATTTTCATGAGTATTGGGAACGCAACAACTTTCTGACACAGTAAATGATGCACTCATTGAAGAATAATAACTGATCGTTTCGATGTTATAATCAAAATTAATAATTTCATTATTATTTGTTATAACTTTTGCTAAGTACCAACCAGAAGTGTAATATTTATCAGGTCCTTTATAGTTTATTTTTGATCTTTCCATAAATTTTTCTTCGCCTCCGAAAAAATATTTATTCCCCTGATTATCAATAAGCATGAACTCTAAATTTTTACCATATTGAGTAACCATAGTGGTTTTGTCTGTTAAAATTAGTTTTGAACCATCACCTGCATTATAATGGACATTCAAATTTTTATCTATGTAGAATTGGCCATATAGACCATTTGAAAGAGAGAAACTAAACCAATCATATTCTGTATCAATTGAGTTATCAGGATGAGCAGCACCTTTAATTTGATTTGCCTGTGTTGCAACATCAATATTTTGCGGAAACCAAAAAGAATTTGCTGTTTCATCTTGTTCGTCTCTAACAATTCTTGATATTGCGCCGCCAGCAATTAACTGCCAAGACATACCCACATTACCGCCGATGTCATCTACCTTAACTCCACTGTTATAGGCTAGATTTATTGGCATGCTTATACTATTTCCAACAGTATAAAGTGGAAAATTATAATTAAATTCACCCGATGAAGAGTTCTTAAAATCAAGACCATAAATACTAAATTTATATGTTTCCGCAGAGGGTGGTTTGATATCCGGCAAAGATTTATCAATATTATTTTGTGCTCTAAAGATGCTCGATACAAGGATAAAAAGAAATATTATTTTTCTCATCATGTTTATTTTTTAATCAATTTAGCATTCGCAGTTTTCTCAGTATCCGTTTTCACAACAATCAAATAAGCTCCCTGGATCAAATTCTGCGTGTTAATTTTAGTTACCTTATTTCTGCTTTTTAAACTTTGTAATTGTCTGCCTCCCATATCGTAAAGAATAATATCAGCTTCCTTAAAATCAAATCCGATTTCAACATAAGCATAATCTGATACCGGATTAGGATAAATCTTAATATTCTGTTTTTCGATCAATTGGTCAATTTGGCTGTCACCAAGTTTCAAAATTTTCCAGTTCTCTTTTCCTAGTTCTTCAGCGCTTGTTCCTGCCAAAACAATAGAACCATCCTTGTTCATTTTCAGATCAGAAAGCCTTTCCTCTTTCTTTCTCGACTCTCCTTTTACGTGTTTTCGCCATTGTTCGTTTCCATTATTGTCGATATAAAGCATCCAGAATGTTTCATCATCAGTTTCAATCCTTCCTTCTGCCTGAGTGTAGCCGCCTAACAATATTCCTTTGGTCAGGTCTTGGTTCTTTTCTCTTTTATCCTGGCTCTTATTAATAACATTCATTCCCATCAGAATATCACGGTTCTTAAAGTTGTAAGATTTCTGCCACTGTTCATCTCCTTTTGTGTTTAAAGAGATCAACCAGACATCAGTTCCTTCTTCAATTCCGACGGTTTTGTTTCCCGAGCTTTCAGACCTCGATTCTCCACCGATGATATATCCTGAAGAAGTAAAAGCCATGGTTCTCAAATGATCATCACCTTTACCTCCAAAATTCTTTTCCCATTCTATTTTGTTGTCTTTGCTGAGCTTAAATATCCAATAATCGCCTTCTCCGAAATTTTCTGTAGTTTTTGCAGTGAATTGTGTAGTAACAGAATTTTCTTTATCTTCACTCTTTACCGTTTTATTTCCTGTCGTTGAATTACTTCTTGAGTAAATACCCAACAACGCTCCGCCGTCCGGTGTAGGAATCATTTTTTCCACTTCATCCAAACCTCTTCCTCCTAATATTAATTCTGAAATAACCTTTCCGCTTTTATCAAGTCTTGTGACCGTCACATCTTTAGAGCCGAATCCGTTGGCTGAATTCTGAACATTTCCTGCGATCATAAAACCAAAATCAGCAGTTTGGATCACAGATCTTGCTTCTTCATCCTGCGATGTTCCTAAGGTTTTCTGCCATAGTTCATCTCCAAATTCGTTGATTCTGATCAGCCAGATATCGGAGCCACCTTTAGAAGCATCTTTTTTGTCTAAACCTTTCCCCGAATGCGACGTTCCAGCCAAAAGAAATCCACCTTCCTGCGTAGCAACTGTTGCCGATAGAAAGTCATGATTTTGTCCTGAGAAATATTTCTCCCAGACTTCTTCCCCTTGTTGATTAAGTTTTACGAGATGAAAATCGTAGCCGTTATTCTGCTTTGAAGCTACAGATGACACTGCAGTTTTACCTGCTGCCTGAATACTGCTCCCTGTGATAAGATATTGCTGATCGACTGTTGTGGTGACTTGTGAGAGAAAATCCTGAGTAGAAGATTTAATGTCTTTCTGCCATATTACCTCCTGAGAATAGAATACAGCAGCTGTACATACAAGTAATGCACTCGTGTAGAGTTTTTTCATAATTTGTGTTTTAGTATTACTTCTTGCTAATTTAACTTTTTTTAACTAATTGTAAAATCTCCTAATTGAGAATTAGTAACAGTTTATGATTATCAATATTTTAAAAGTAAATCAATATAACAACAAATCAATACGTACTAAGTACATAATTTTATTTATTTGATAAGGTTTTTTACTTTTATTCTGATTCTAAATAAACCTAAATTTTAAAAATAAGTTAAATATTCATCACGTGTTGATTAATTAATTAGATTTGACAGATTATTAATCTTTAAAAATACAAGTGATGGCAGAAAGTAAAAACAACATTGTAACTCATGGATTGAGTGGAAAAGTAGGTGACTTATTGGTATTTAGCCAAAGAAATGGTAAAACCATCGTATCTAAAGCACCAAAAGAAAGAACAGGTGAACTTTCAGATAAGCAAGAAGTACAGAAACTTAAATTTCAACGAGCAGTTCTATATGCTAAGGCAGTGATGAATGATCCTGATAAAAAGCAGATGTATGAAACAATGTCTGATGATTCGAAAGGAATTAGCGCATATAATGTTGCAGTAGCAGATTTACTGAATGCACCAAAAATTCAGGAAATCAATCTTTCTGCGTACACAGGAAATCCTGGTGATAGCATCAGAATTATCGCAACAGATGATTTTGAAGTCTTACTGGTAACCGTGAAAATAGAAAATGCAGACGGTTCTCTTGTAGAGGAAGGTAATGCTGTAAGTAATGGTGCTGAGTGGATTTATACCGCCACAGTTTTAAACTCAGATTTATCAGGAGACAAGATCACAATTACTGCTTCTGATCGTCCTGTCAATATGACAGAAAAGTCTGAAACACTATAATTAAGCAAATCTGTTTTTGACGGAGAAACGACGGAGACATGACGGAACGATAGCCTATCAAAATTGGCTGTCAAAATGACAAAAGCCACCAAAATTCGGTGGCTTCATTATAAATAAAATTTAAATATTAATTAATCAATTCAAATCTTGCATACTCAGCGATTTTTTTAGGAAGCTTAATTCCTTCCGCCGTCTGATTATTTTCAAGCAAAGCTGCCATAATTCTTGGCAAAGCCATTGCAGAACCATTTAACGTGTGCACCAACTGAGATTTTCCGTCTGCTTTGTAACGACACTTCAATCGGTTTGCCTGGAAAGTTTCAAAATTAGAAACTGAACTTACTTCCAACCATTTTTCCTGAGCGGCACTCCATACTTCAAAATCGTAAGTCATTGCAGCGGCAAAACCAGTATCACCACCACATAGTCTTAATACTCTGTACGGCAACTCAAGATCTTCTAAAATTGATTTGATATGTTCTACCATTTCTTCCAAAACAGCATAAGAATTCTCAGGCTTTTCTAATCGTACAATTTCTACTTTTTCGAATTGGTGAAGACGGTTCAAACCTCTTACGTGAGCTCCGTAACTTCCCGCTTCTCTTCTGTAGCATTGTGAAAATGCCGTATTCATAATCGGAAGATCTTTTTCATCCAACAAAACATCACGGTATAAATTCGTCACCGGAACTTCCGCTGTTGGAATCAGATATAAATCATCTGCATTGATGTAATACATCTGCCCTTCTTTATCCGGCAATTGCCCAGTTCCGTAACCTGAAGCTTCATTCACAACATGAGGAGGATTAACTTCAAGGTAACCTGCATCCGTATTTTTATCTAAGAAATATTGAACCAAAGCTCTCTGAAGTCTCGCTCCTTTCCCGAAGTACACAGGAAAACCAGCTCCGGCGATTTTTACTCCCAATTCAAAATCGATCAGGTTATATTTTTTTGCCAGTTCCCAGTGAGGAATTGCTCCTTCACCTAAACCTTCCACATCATGAGACTGATAAATAATTTCGTTATCATCTGCAGAAACACCTGCTTTTACCAATTCGTAAGGAACGTTTGGAATCTGATACAAAATAGTAAGCAAAGATTTCTCAATGCCTTCAAGCTGTAACTGTAATTCTTTACTTGACTCTTTGAACTGTGCTGTTTTAGATTTGGATGCTTCAGCTTCTTCTCTTTTTCCTTCTTTCATTAAAATACCAATTTCTTTGGAGATTTTATTGATCTCGGAAAGTTGCGAATCTAATTCAAACTGAATTTTTTTTCTTTCTTCATCGGTAACGATAGCCTCGTCTACCAACTCAAGATTCTTGAATTGTCTTTTCTTAAGACCTTCTAAAACGCGTTCTTTATTGTCGCGCAAAAAATTAACCTGTAACATAAGTTAGTTGTTGGGTGTTTGATGATGGGTGTTTAATGCTAAATTTGATGAAGAAGCTTTTTGATAACTTCCATCATCCTGCATCACACATCCCGCAATTATGCAAATTTAAGATTATTTTATGACTGTTGCCACATTTGGCTGGTCGGGAACTTTTGTAAACACCAATTGATTGTTATAAAGTACTCTCGAAACTTCAAAAACAGTTGGTGACGAACGATAAAATATTTCGAGCTTATCTTCAACTACAGGAGCATTCTGCGTTTCGGATATTTTCTTGATCAAAGAAACCTGAATTTCAGATCTATAAATTTTATTTCCATCCGAATCATCTTCTACAAACTGTCTTGTTGCTCCTGCAAGATACTCCAGATAGTAAGTGGAATCAGCAAGCATTTTACGATTATAGCTTACATTCACATTATCTTTTTCTGCCAGTTCATCAATAAAAGAAACCCCGGTATAAGAACCTATTTCTGTCGGTTTCAAAAGGTCTTTTCCTGATGAATCTTTGATATAAATATTTAAAAGCTGATCTATTTTCTGCAGAGAATCTTCATCACTTCCGCAACTGAGAAGAGTGAGACTGATAAGCGTTAAAACAAGAAATATTTTCTTCATTCTTACAAAGATAAAATATTAATGAAAAATAAGTTTATTGATTTTCAAAATATTTCTGATACCAAAGCTCAAAAGTCACCAATTGCCAGATTTTCACACAATCGTACTCGTTTTTTTGATTGTTCCACCATTGATCAATAATTTCTGGCTTGAAGAAATTTCTCTTTTTTAAGCTATTCAGATTTTCAAGAATAAATTCTCTTACTTTTGGTTCGGTTTTAATGAAATGAGCAAGCGGAAAAGAAAATCCACGCTTTGGCATTTTCAGAATTTCTGCAGGAAGATATTGGTCTGCAACTTTCCTTAAAAGTTGTTTATTCTTAATTCCGTTGTATCGTAATTTCTCAGGTAAAGAGGAAACATAATCAATCAATGCATTACTTAAATAAGGATAACGGAATTCAACACCGTACTTCATCGCGCTCAAATCATCTCTGAAAACATGATGCGAAGACAGAGAATATTTCATATCATATTCAAAAAGACCTTGATAATCTTTAGTTTCTGATAATTTTTTATCTTTTAAATTCGTTTTAACGGTATTAAAAACAGCATCAGAAAAAATATTTTTAGCTTCAAAAGGTTTCATACCGACCTGACTTTGTCTGAAAAAATCAAGCATATCATCCTGAGAAAAATAATTTTTTACTTTTCTTGAAAAGTCATCATTGGTAAAAATAATATGGCGGACTGCATTAAACTTTTTCATCGAAAGCCATTTATTAAGTTTTAAAGAATGAGAATATCCCGCAAAAAGTTCATCGGCTCCATTTCCGCTTAAAACAACTTTAAATCCTTTATTCTTTGCAAATTCTGCAGCATTCATCAATACTTCAAGACTGCTGTAAGGCTCTTCAAAATGCTGAATATTTTCTTTTAATTGGTATAAAACTTCATCATCAGAAACTTTTTTTACATCATGCTGAATATCAATTTTTTCAGCCATCAAAGACGCATTTTTCACTTCACTTTCCGAAAACTGATACGAAATAGTAAATGCATTGATGTCATTTTTGAATGGTTTAGCTTTCGCAGTAATCAAGGTTGAATCTATTCCGCCACTCATCATACTTGTTACGGGAACATCGGCAAAAAGCTGTTCTTTGACGCTTTCAGATAATAATTGATCAACTTTTGCAACTGCTTCTTCCTCGGTTACATTTTTTAATTTTTCAGTCGGAAAATTCCAATAAAATTGTTTTGATGATGTGAAATCATTTAAATCAAACAATAAAAAAGAAGCCGGATCTAACGAAAATATATTTTGAAAACATGTTTCGGGAGCTAAAGTAGTCTGAAAAAGGAAATTGGTGTAAACTCCGTTCCAGTTGATTTCAGGCTTGATGTATTCATTTTTCAGAATAGATTTTATTTCAGAAGCCCAAATCAAAGCATTTTCATTTTTAAAATAAAACAACGGCTTTAAACCTACTCTGTCTCTTCCAAGGATCAACTTTTGTTTTTCTAAGTCGACTAGAGCGATTGCAAACATTCCGTCAAACCTGGCAAACATTTCCGTTCCCCATTCTTCGTAAGATTTTAAAATAACTTCTGTATCTGAATTGCTTTTAAAATGATAACCTAAAATTTCAAGTTCTTTTCTGATTTTTCTAAAATTATAAATCTCCCCATTGAATGTAATCGTAATTTTCTCATCATCTGAAAGCATGGGTTGATGCCCTTTTTCAGATAAATCTACAATTGAAAGTCTGCGAAAACCTAAGGCGATTTTTGAAGAAGATTCATTTAAAACTGGAAAAGCTTCTTTAATTTTTTGTATTGAATCGTTTCCAGAGAAAGATTTACCATAAAAACCATCAGAAATCCAGAAACCCTCATCATCCGGACCGCGGTGACGGATTGCATTATTCATCTCTAAAATATTTTTAGACGAAATTTCTTTCCTGAATGAATAATAACCGCAGATGCCGCACATATTTAAAACTTTTTCGATTGGTAAAAATAAGGATTTGATTTTAGTACGTCACATTAATTCTAACCAAGAAAACATCAATGACCTTTTTTAGAAAAAGTTTTAATCAACGTATTAATTTCATCTTTAGAAATAATGTAATCTCTGATTTTAAATTCGGTAGACTGATAAAATTTCCAAAACAGAATCGCTGCCGAAACAACATATGAAGAAGTCGTCACAAAGCAAGCGCCCCAAATTCCCCATTTTGGAATGGCAAAAAATGAGAAACCAACGGTAATCAGTAATCCTACAATCGATTTTATATTTAATATTTTCAACTCTTTAATTCCTGAAAAATAATAGCCAATCATATCACTTACTGCAATTGCCAGAATTCCAGGGGCTAATAAAAGCATGATTTGTTTGGTTTCACTGAATTCATTTCCAAAAATCTCCGTGTAAATAAACGCAGGAATAATAATAATTCCTAAAACAAAAATGAGCATTAAGCTAAATGAAAGTTTTAGCGAGGACTTCGTTTTAACAATAGATTCTTCCCTACTCTCACTATTTACAACGTCGGAATAGAGAACGACAGCGATACTTCTTGTAATCGTCCATATAGCTTCGGAGAAAGTAATTCCTATCGAGAATATTCCTACGGCAGCAATTCCTTCAAAGTATTCTAAAAAATAAAAAGAAAGTCTGTAATTTAAGAATTGAATAAATGCACTTAACTGAGTTTTCCATCCATATTCAAACATATTAAGAAAGACTGATTTTGAGAAAGAAAATTCTGAAAGCTTACATTTTTTAAGAATCAGAAAAAAACTGGTTAGAAATAAAAATGCTAAGCAGAAAATCTGAGCTAAAAAGTAAACCGAAACATCTTTCAGTTTAACGATATAAATCAGAATTGCAATAAACAAAACATGAACAAGTTGCTGTAAAACAGTATAAATATTGAAAAACCGAATATTTTGCGTCCCAATAAACAGACTAATATTGGTCGATAAAAGCGATGAAAGAACAGAAATACCAATCAAATAATACAAAAATTCATTCTGAATAGCCGCAAAACTGAATATCAAAGGAACCGCAGTCCCTACAATGAACGACCAAAGATAAGAGTAAACCAGAACCTGCTCTACCTTAAATTTTCGCGCAAAATAAGAGGTGCTGCTTCCCGAAAAAATACTGCTGAAAAAACTTACCAGAGCAACATTGGCAATCACAATTGAGATCGTACCTTTTCCTTCACTTCCCCACATGTTGGTAGAAAAGATGACCAGACCAAAGCTCAAAATCAAAATTAAGAACCTTGAAATAAAAGTCTGAACAACTTTAAGCTGCTTCATGGGTTGTTTTTTGGTAAAGAATTTTCGATAAAGTTAACAAAAGAATTCTTGATGACATCCCAATTGTAATTTTGCATAAACTCTTTTCTAGCATTGGCTGCATGAAGATGATACAGTTGTGGTTCGTTAAGATAAGCTTCAATATGATCCGCAATCTTTTTAGAATCATTTGGATTCACCAAATATCCAAATTCAGAAACATTCATATGTTTTCTTATTCCTTTCAAGCTTGAATAAATAATCGGTTTTCCTGCGCCCATGTAATAGAATAATTTGATGGGAAGCGAATGATGATTTTCAAAATTAAAATTCCTTAAGTCAAAACAAATATCAGCATCAGCAAAAGCTTTTGTAAATTCTTCGAAAGAAGTCGGTTTTCTGATTTCGATATTTTTGACTGAAGATTGGGCAAGAATATCCGAGAAATAAATTTCGTCCGCTATTTTTCTCGCAGAACCAACAATCAAAATTTTGATATTTAACTCAGGATTTCTTTTATGAAGTTCTTCAACTGCATTGAAAAAATTTCCGATTCCTTTATCTTCTGAAATTGCGCCTGTGTAACAAAGCGTTATTTCGTTTGGCTTTAATTCCTTAATGTTTTCAGAAACGAACCGTTCGTGAGGATAATAAGGCAAAATAATTTTCTTTTTAAATGGAAAAAAATAAGCCAAAGGAAACTTTTTGGTGTCTTCACCAAAGATAAAATGAGTACTCAGCAATCCTGCATATAGTTGAATCAGGAAAAATTTGAATCCATGAATCCATTTCATCAGAAAATTGTAATTCTGAAGCATCGACATTGCAGGATACCATTCCGTAATATCGTAAACGATACTTACTTTTTTAGTTTTGCCGAATTTATGTGCTGCAATTACCGCAATAGGTTCAAAACAAATGATACAATCAGGTTGAAAAGAATTACAAATTTCTGTAAACTTCTGAATTTTTGTCTGTACAGATTCGTTTAAAATATCAAAAGACTCTATCTCAATGCCATCAATTTCTCCTTTAAATCTGGCAGTTAAACTACAAATTTTAACGTTAAAACCACTTATAACCAATTCTTTTGCCTGATGAAAAAAGATTCTGTCATCATCAAAATTATGTGCCGTGGTTAAGAATAGAATTTTTGGCATGGAAGTGCGTATTCAAAAAATTCCTCATCAGTTTCTATGAATCAGAAACCAAGAGGAATTTTCATTATTTCATTAAGGAATTATTTTATAGTAACTGCCCAACTTTTGCTGAAAGGCAATAAAAAGTTTCCTAAAAATTCTAAATACGTGTTTTTTGAGAAATCAAAAACTTCGATGTCTTTTGAAAGTTCTCCGCTTCTGATTTTGTTTTTAAAGTCGATAAGCTTTAATGTTTTTATTTCTCCGTTTTCTACAAAACTGGCTTTCATTCTGTCGAATAATCCCAATTGGTACTCTTCGTCAATTTCTCTCATTATTTTGCCTAAAGCATCGATGCTGCAACCAGAAGCCATTTCTTTTTCTTCGTCAACACAAATGACGATAAATTGATTTTTTTCAATTTTAAAAGATGATGAAAGTGGTTTCCCGTGTGCTGCCCAACCTGCTAAGAAGTCATATAATTTTTCGGTAATTACTTTGGCTTCTTTTGTAGTGAAAGGTCTTGATGCGGGATATATAATAACTCTGTAATCGTTTGCTTCAACAATATTAGATTCTTCAATTTTCATTCTGAATAAATTTAAAGAGTAAAATTACGGAATTTTCCTGAGTTGGAAACCATTGTATTTTTTGCTCAATGCATACAGAAGGACAATAAAAAGCAAAAGAACAAAACCTAAAAAGAATCTCAGATTAGCACTATCAGGAAAGAATAAAAACTTGATATAAATATTTACAAAGAATAATAAAGATAAGATCCTAATCCACCAAACTTTTGAAAAATAAAAAGTTGATGCTACTAAAATCAATGAAGTCAAGGTTATTCTTTTAAAGTTGATCAATTTAAATAGTAGAAAATCAAAGTACTTCTGAAAAGTAAACTCTGCTTTTTCAGCTGAAATTACTGGTCTTCTGTAAAAGAAACTGTCATAGAAAAGGTCTTTCCAGCCAGGATAATTGTAATATTTAATGATCGCAATATAAATAACAGCAATGCAAAATCCTTGAAGAATTAAACTATAATTAATCTGTTTATTTTCTTTGAAATATTGAAAAACGAAAACTACAAAAAGATAGCTCATTGCAAACAGCACATAATCTGGTCTGATTAAAACACAGCAAAGAAGGAAAATAAATTGTAGTAATTCAGATTTTTTTTGCAGCAGACTAATGATAAAAAGCATTAGAAAGACAAAAACGAACATATCCGGTGTCGGATTTTGAGCCATGTCTCTTACCGGAGGAAACCAGAAAACAAAAAGGGAAAGTAAAGGTGCAATAAAATAGTTTTTCGGAAAAAAAAGTTTTAATGTGTAAAACAAAAGTAATCCCGAAAGAAAATAGGAGAAAATATTTACTAAAAGAACAGAATGAGGCCCTGTAAATCCTAGTTTATACAATACATAAACTGCGGCGTTAAAGCCTATTTTAATTTTGTAATAAGGCAGTTGCTCGCCAAAGGCTTTATAATCTGCATAGAAAACTTCATTGGCATGATTGTAATGAAGAATGTCGTTGAATTCTGTTAGTGATGCCTCTTTTTCAATATCAGAATACACCTTTTCCTGTACTTTTTTTGCATCATCTGGAAATTCCCAGGAATAAACACTGCCTAAATATCCAGGCATATCCCAATCGTAAACCCTATTCTGATAGCAGGAAAAAGTAAGAAAACTTAAACCTATAATAAAAAAAAGAAAGGATAAACCCCATTTTAAGTTCATAACGCAAGATTTATCCTTTCTGGAAATATATATTTACAAATCTTCAGCTTCAGCCAAAAGTTCTACGATATCTTTTACTTCAACTTCGTTATTTTTATTGAAATGTTTTACGCCATCCGTCAACATCGTGTTGCAGAACGGGCAACCAGTTGCAATGATTTTAGGCTCGAAAGAAAGCGCTTCTTCTGTTCTTTCCACATTTATATCTTTTTTTCCTTTTTCAGGTTCTTTAAACATCTGTGCTCCACCTGCACCGCAGCAAAGACCATTGGTTTTGCAACGTTTCATTTCAACTAATTCGGCATCCAGCTTTTCTAAAAGCATTCTCGGAGCTTCATACTCATTATTGGCTCTACCCAAATAACAAGGATCGTGGAAGGTAATTTTTTTACCTTTGAAACTTCCGCCTTCAATCTTCAGTCTTCCTTCATTCATCAATTCCTTTAAAAATTGAGTATGATGAATTACTTCATAGTTTCCACCTAAATTAGGATATTCATTTTTAAGCGTATTGAAGCAGTGCGGACAAGCCGTAACGATTTTTTTTACTTCATAAGCATTCAGAACTTCAATGTTCGTCATTGCCATCATCTGGAAAACAAATTCATTTCCTGCACGTTTAGCAGGATCACCGGTACAGCTTTCTTCCTGTCCTAAAACAGCGAATTCAACACCTATTTTATTTAAAATTTTGCAGAACGCTTTAGTTATCTTTTTGGCTCTGTCATCGAAACTTCCAGCGCAACCTACCCAGAAAAGAACTTCCGGAGATTTGCCTTCCATTGCGTATTCCGCCATTGTTTTTATATTGAAATCCATTTTTTTTTAATTTGAGAATTTGAGAATTTGAAAATGCCTTAAATTAGTCAATTTTCAAATTTTCAAATTAATTAATTATCTACTTAGTCTTTTGCCCAATTCAGACGGTCAGCCTGATTGTATTGCCAAGGAGCGGCATTGTTTTCTACATTGGTCATCATCAGATTTAATTCTTGTGGCGCTGCAGATTGCTCCATCACCAAGAATCTTCTCATTTCGAAAATAATAGAAAGTGGATCTAAAAGCACCGGACAAGCCTCAGTACATGCATTACAAGTAGTACAAGCCCAAAGTTCTTCTTTTGTGATGTAATCGTTCAACAACTTTTTACCATCATCTTCAAACTTCCCGTTTTTGTCGATGTTTCTTCCCACTTCTTCCAAACGGTCTCTGGTCTTCATTAAAATCAATCTCGGAGACAGTTTTTTACCTGTAATATTTGCAGGGCAAACAGAAGTACATCTTCCACATTCTGTACAAGAATAGGCATTTAAAAGCTGGACCTGATTCAAATCAAAAACATCTTCCGCACCAAATTTCGACGGAGCTTCTTCAGCACCTTCAGCCGGAGCTGCGTAAGGATCTGCATTAGGATCCATCATCAATTTTATTTCTTTGGTAACAGATTCAAGATTATTGAATTTTCCGTACAAATCGAGATTGGCGTACCAAGTACTCGGAAAAGCAAGGATAATATGTAAATGTTTAGAATAATATAGGTAATTCATAAAGAACAGAATCCCTATAAAGTGAAACCACCAAGCTCCCCTTTCAACAATTTCCAGAAAAATAGTATCAAAACTGAAAATTTCTAAAAATGGCACTAAAGTCATCTCACTAATTGGAAAACTTCCATGCGCTGCCAAAACTCCTCTTTGTTGTAAGATGAAATCTGAAGAATTCATTGTGAAGAAAGCAACCATTAAAGCAAATTCAATAATCAAAATCCAGTTGGCATCATTTTTTGGCCATCCGAAAAGCTCTTTCATCGTTAATCGCTTAACTCCGTAGAAATTTCTTCTGATAAAAAACAATACAACACCAATGATCACCAAAATGGCCAGAATTTCTAATGTTGCTGTGAAAAAATTATAGAAAGTATGTCCGAAAATTGTTGCTAAGAACCGATGAGTTCCAAAGATCCCGTCAACAATAATTTCTATTAATTCGATATTAATAATTACGAAACCAACATATACAAAAAGGTGTAAGATACCTGCGACAGGTCTTTTTACCATTCTGCTCTGTCCCATTGCGACTCTTGCCATAGTTTCCCATCGCTCAGCTTTTCTGTCACTTCGGTTGATTTCTCTTCCTAATCTGATGTTTCTGTAGATTTTATAAAGACTTTTTCCGAAAAGCCCAAAACCAGCAATAAGTAAAATCAGGAAAAATACATTATCAAGATACTGCATAGTGTAGAGGTTTAGTCTTTACTGTTCTTACCAAAAACTGAGAAATTGATATATCTCTTAGGATTAGCCTTCATATCTTCAATCAAAGAATTCAGATTGGTAGATGCAGAATTCAGATTGTTGTACAACTGATCGTCTTTCATGATCTTCCCTAGGCTACCTTCACCTCTGTCAATACCAGAAATCACACCGTTTAATTTCCCGACAGTTTGATCCAAATTTGCAATTGTTTGATTCAATTGTTTCGTATCAATGCTTTCTGCAAGATTTCCGTATTTGTCTAAAGTTGTCTTACCGCTTTGCATTGTTAAACTTGCTTCGTCAAGAACTTTCTGAAGTTTAGGATCATTGTTTCCAACCAATCTGTTTACACTTCCGGCTGTATTTTCTAATGCACCAACGGTTCTGTTTAGATTATGAAGCAATACTTTTATTTCTTCTCTGTTTTGAGCATTCATCACCTGATTGGCATTTGCCATCAAAGAATCTACTCTATGCAAAACAGTCTGCAACTGGTCTTTCACAGGACCAACCTGAGATGAAAGACTGTTCATCATTCCTAATTTGAATGCACCTTTCAAAGTATCACCGTCTTTAGCAGTAGGACCACCGTAAAAAAGATTGACTCTCATTTCTTTACCGCCCATTAAGCTAGGTTCAAAAATTTCAAGATTTGAATTTTTTGAAAATTCAAAATTATCATCTACGGTAATTTTTACAACAAAGTGCAATTTGCCATCTTTGCCTGTCTGAGGGATGATTTTATCAACCTGTCCTACTTTGAGACCATTAATGGAAACCGGGGAAGACTGTGTAAGTCCTTCCACATTATCATATTTTGCGTAAAATATATTGTCGGTAGTAAAAAGGCTTCTGCCTTTCATAAACTGAAATAAAATCACAAAGCCAACAATGGCTAAAAGTGCGATTAAACCAGCCTTTAATTCTTTACTGAATTTCACTTGTTAAATTTTTTCTAATGTAGCAAATATAGCACATTTTAAATTAATGTTTCTCTCTAATGCAGTGGGTCAAATACAAAAAAAGCGCCAAAATAATTTTGGCGCTTTTTTATTTTTTAAATCAGGATGTTACTGTTGATTTCCAAGTTTACCCCAGATCTCAATTCTATAATCATCGATATCTGCATTGTCTTGTAAGCTCTTTAACCAAGACTGGCCAAACATTCCTGCATTTCTCTGAGTAATAGACTCAGTAAATTGTTTTATGTCACCCGGTTGCTTATTGATCGTTTCACTCTTTTTAACGATTACATAAACTCCGGTACCACCTTCGATCGGGTTTGAAACTTTTCCTTTTGCAATACCAAAAGCAGCACCTGCAACTTTAGGCTCCATCGCTCCTGCTACAGAAGGATTAAGCATATTAACCTGCGCAGACTGCTTTGTTGTTGCAAATTTTGCAGCAACCTGATCCAGACTTCCTGCTTTTCCGATTTTGTCAGAAATTTGTTTTGCAGCCAATTTATTCTGAACTACTGTTTCTATCTGATCTCTTACAGATTCAGGATCAGCAAGACCTTTTTCTTGTTTTCCGTTTAAGTAAACAACTACCTTATCTCCAGTTCCTTCCACAGTGAAAAACTCTGTATCACCTTTCTCTCTTTTCTTATCAAAAGCCCAAGCAATGATTTCACCGTCTTTATCAGTTCCTAAACCTTGAAGCTGACCGTCAAATCTTTTTGCCGATTTAGCATTTGAATATTGATAGTTTGATTTTTTAGCAATATTTACAAAATCATTGAATGATTTCCCTTGAATCTGCTGGATAAATCTTCTTGCTTTTTTATCAACCTCAGCTTCTGTAGCTTCAGAAGGCTTGATTGTTTTTACGATATGAGCAACTTTGTACCCCATCGTCCCGGCTTTTTTATCTTCAATATTGATGATATGGTAACCAAATTCAGTCTCAGCCAGACCTGTAGAACCTTTAGGATTATTTGCTAAAAACGCTAAGTATCCAGGAGCAAACTGACTTTGAGGAGTCGTCCAGCCCACACTACCTTTTCTTTCAACAGCACCTGGCTCATCAGAAAGCTTAAGGCCTTCAGCGAATTTTGCAGGATTACCTTTAATGACAGATAGTAAGCTGTCAGCAATTTTCTTTGCTTCTTCTTTAGTTCTTGTCGCCGTAGATCTTTCAGCACCTTTGTAAGCGATCAAGATATGATTTGACAATGTAGAATCTGAAGGTTTTTTATCAATCAATTTAGATAATACATAAAGATTCTGCTCTTTGTAAGGACCGAAAACCTGCCCAATTGCAGCAGTTTCAATTTTCCCCTGTAATGCTTGAGGCATTTGATTTGCCTGAACATAAGCATTATTGTAAGGCATATCTGAATTTGCCATTACAAACATAGAATCATTTGTTGTGTTCTGGAAGTTTTCTTTTCCATCACTAGCATCAGTACCTCCTGAGAATATTTTAGTAATTTCTTTTTGCACTGCAGCTTCATCCGCCGGACTTGGCTGAGAAGGGAAAAATGCAATTCCTAAATTTCTGCTTGGCTCAGTTTTAAACTGTACCGGATGCGCTTTGATATAATTTGCTAAATCTTCAGTTGTAACTTTGATTTTATTTTTCTGAAGATATGATGCATAATCTACTTTTACAAAATCGATATCAGCAAGCTGATCTCTTTCTTTCATCAATTCTTCAGCTTCTTTTTTACCTGTGGTGATTCCGGCAGAAACATTGGTGAATACCTGTCTTGCCATAATTCTGTACTCAATGGTTTTTCTAGTCTTCAACCATTGGCTGTAACCTTCAGGGTTTGTATTCTGTAAGGTTTCAATTTCTTTTTTTAATTCCTGAAGCTTGAAATTCCCTTTTTCGTCATAAAGCTGTTGGTTTTGTGCAAACATTTGATCAAACTGCAGCTGGTTCCAAAACAGATCATCTGTCATTTCAAAGCCCATTTTTTCAAATTGCTGTTTTACCAGCTTCGATTGTACCAATAATTGCCAAGCCTGCTCTTCTAGACCGTTTTTCGGCTGCCCTTGTTGATCCGCTTGCTGTTGTAATACGAAAAGCTGGTCATTAAATTCTTCACGAGTAATTTTCTCACCATTTACTTTTCCTAAAACATCAGGGTTTTTACCAAAAACCTTATCAAGGCTTTCCGGGTTTACCAAAAACGCTAAAAGCGCCAATGCGATCATTCCCATCAAAAGCCAAGGTCTACTCCTAATCTGTCCTAAAATTGCCATTTTATAAATATAGTTTTTATATCAGTGTGCGAAAATACACATTTTTAAGAAATTACAGAAATATAAGTCGTTTTTTTAATTTTTAAAATTTAAATACTCTTAAAATGGAAATTTTGACCGTATTTTTTGATGATTAACAAATGGCATTAATATTGTCAACTTTATACACAGTTCATACATATTGCTTTCTCTAAGCATATTGTAAATTATCATTGTAACGACTTAAACTGAAGATGACAATTTGTCATTCGATTTATTATGACAGAATTTGAAGATATAAATTTTGATGATATTCTTGGCGACGGCTTTAATATTGTAGCCGAAGAAATCAACCTTTCAGACTTGAATATGGATCATGAGAAAAGCTCTGAGCAAAACATTTTCCCAATACTTCCGGTAAGAAATATGGTAATGTTTCCTAATGTAGTAATTCCTATCACTGCAGGAAGAAAGGCCTCAATACAGCTGCTTGAAGAAGCACAGCAAAACGGTGATTATATTGGTATTGTAAGCCAAAGAAACTCTGACATTGAGCAACCTACAGAAAAGGATCTTTATCACACCGGTACTTTAGCGAAAATTATTAAGATCATTAAACTTCCTGAAGGAAATATCACTGCGATTACTAAAGGATTCCATCGATTTAAAATAAAAAGAATACTAGAATCTCAACCTTATTTTAAAGCTGAAATAACTAAATTAAAAGATACCAAAGCCAAAAATAAGGAGGAATACGAGGCATTACTCGAAAATATTAAAGATTTAGCCCTAAAAATTATTGAGCTTGATCCTAATATTCCGAATGCAGCCAACTTTGCTATAAAAAACATCAACAATAACGAAGATTTACTGAATTTTGTAAGCACAAATGCCAATTTCCCTTATCTGGAAAAACAAAAACTTCTGGAAGAAAAAAGTCTGATGGAAAGAGCCAAAAAGTGCTACGAAATGATGCATGAGGACTTCCGAAAGCTGGAACTCAGAAACCAAATTCATCAAAAAACCTCTAAAGATCTGGACAAACAGCAGAGAGAATATTTTCTGAATCAACAAATCAGAACCATTCAGGATGAATTGGGAGGCGGGCCAGAAAGCGACGTTGAAGATCTACTTAAAAAAGGGAAAGATAAAAACTGGAAACCTGAAGTAGAAGAGCATTTCCAGAAAGAAATCGGAAGACTGCAAAGACAAAACCCTAATTCTCCGGATTATAATGTTCAGAGAAATTATCTGGATTTCTTTACCGATCTACCTTGGGAAACCTTTACAAAAGACACTTTCGATATCGAAAAAGCAGAAAAAGTTTTAGATAAAGCTCATTTTGGTTTAGAAGATATCAAGAAAAGAATTTTAGAACACATGGCTGTTTTAAAACTGAAAAACAACATGAAATCCCCTATCCTATTATTGGTAGGCCCTCCAGGAGTTGGTAAAACATCTCTCGGAAAATCTGTTGCTGATGCTTTGGGAAGAAAATATGTACGTGTTTCTTTGGGTGGACTTCATGACGAGAGCGAAATCCGCGGTCATAGAAAAACATATATTGGTGCAATGGCCGGAAGAATTCTTCAGTCTATTAAAAAATCTGGTACTTCTAATCCTGTAATTGTTTTAGATGAAATCGATAAAGTAGGAAAAGGAATGCACGGCGACCCTAGCTCGGCATTGCTTGAGGTTCTTGATCCTGAACAAAATAATTCTTTCTACGATAACTTCCTTGAATTAGGTTATGATTTGTCTAAAGTAATGTTTCTGGCAACAGCAAACTCACTTTCAACCATTCAAACTCCGCTTTTAGACAGAATGGAGGTCATTCAGATTGCAGGTTATACTTTGGAGGAAAAAATTGAAATTGCCAAAAGACATTTAATCAAAAAACAACAGGAAGAAAACGGTTTGACAGCAAAATCTTTCAAACTTGGAAATCCTGAGCTTAAACATATCATCGAAGCACACACTTCAGAAAGCGGCGTAAGAACTTTAGAAAAAAGAATTGCCGCAATTGCACGTTGGGTTGCTTTGCAGACGGCATTGGTAAGAGAATATGATACTAAAATTACAGTTAACAAAGTTGATGAAATCTTAGGCGTTCCAAGACCGAAAAGTTTATCTGAATTAACAGATGTTCCCGGAGTAGTAACAGGCTTGGCGTGGACAAGTGTAGGTGGAGACATCCTTTTTATTGAAAGTATCACCAGCAACGGAAAAGGAAATCTTACGATGACCGGAAATCTGGGAACGGTAATGAAAGAATCTGCAACAATTGCGTTGGAATACATCAAAGCCAAGCATGAAGACCTCGGAATCAATGAAGATGACTTGGAAAAGAAAAATATTCACGTTCACGTTCCTGAAGGCGCTACACCAAAAGACGGACCTTCTGCAGGAATTGCGATGCTGACTTCTATGGTTTCTTCATTCAAAAATAAAAAAGTAAAACCACATCTTGCGATGACCGGTGAGATTACGCTAAGAGGAAAAGTACTTCCTGTAGGCGGAATTAAAGAAAAACTACTCGCCGCAACTAGAGCCGGCATTACAGAAGTAATTCTTTGCGAAGCCAACCGAAAAGATGTAGAAGAAATAAAGCAAGACTATCTGAAAAACCTGAAAGTAAACTACGTAAGCTGGATGAAAGAAGTGCTTGAACTGGCCATCGAAAAATAAATTTTCAACAATAAACTAAAAACCTCATCTGAAAACGGTGGGGTTTTATTATTTTTATACAGCAGATTTTTAATTATGAATTTTATAAAACTTCCATTTCTCCTGAAACTTGCATTAGCAGTGATTTCAATCATCGGGATAGGTTACCTTATCAAATTGGGGCAGAGTATTTTGGCTCCGTTTTTTTTGGCATTTTTGTTGGCGATGCTTTTTTTACCGCTTGCTAATTTTATGGAGCGAAAATTAAAGTTCCCAAGATCTGTGTCTACGATTGTTTCGGTAATGATAATGTTGATTATTCTTACAGGGATGCTCTATTTCTTTGGATCGCAATTATCCAGCTTCAGCAGAGATCTTCCGCACCTCAGCAAGCAGTTTAATTTGGTTTTTCACAATCTGCAAAACTGGGTATCACATACTTTTAATGTAAAAATTGATGAGCAACTCGATTATTTGGATCAGGGCTTAAACAAGCTTTTGTCTTCATCAGGAATTATTCTTGGCTTTACGTTCGGAATTTTTTCTACAAGTTTAGGTTTTATGGTATTTTTCATTCTGTTTTTTATATTCATCTTAAATTACAGAAGGATTTTAAATAATTTTATCGTCAATGTTTTCAATGAAAAGCATAAAGCAAGCGTGCAGGAAGTCGTTTCAGAAGTAAGAATTATGACGAAGAGATACATTATAGGTCTTTGTCTTCAGGTAATTATTGTTTCTGTACTTGCTACGATAGTTCTTACTATTTTAGGAGTAAAATATGCGATTTTACTGGGCGTTTTAACTGGATTATTAAACGTTATTCCTTACATCGGTATCGCTATTTCGTTATTAATTTCTTGTTTTATCGCATTTGCAACCGGCACTGTTTCTACCTGCGTTTATGTAGCAATTGGCTACGTGATCGTTCATGCCATTGACGGAAATATTGTACTGCCTTTTGTAGTTGGCTCAAAAGTGAAAATCAACGCACTATTTTCTTTTATCGGAATTCTTTTAGGCGAACACCTTTGGGGAATCTCAGGAATGTTCCTATGTATTCCGGCGATTGCGATCATTAAAATTATTTTTGAAAGAGTAGACGGTTTAAGACCTTGGGGAAAACTACTGGGTGAAGATGACAAACCCAATAAAAAGAAAAAAAGCTACAAGATTTCTAAGAATATCACTTTAAAGGAAATGGATTGATTATGAGTGATAAGCAATTGGTAATGAGTACTATTTTATATAAAGAAAGCCTTCAGATTGAAGGCTTTTATTTTTTTTATATGCGCAAAGCGGGCTTGTGCCATTCGGACATGTTTCCGTACAATAGATATACGTTCCGCTATCCGTACAATATCCGATGGGATCTCTCGGATCAGTCGGTCCACCTCCGCCACCTAAACATGGATCTCCAGGTGGAATTTTGCATGGACAACCAATTGGTCCGATATCATATTTTCCGGGACCACCGCCCCTAGAATTTCTCTTAAATCTATACGATTCAGTTTTTTAAGATTTTTCAACATATTATTCGTTTTAATTTCTTGGTCTCACAAATATATCAAATCAAAAGACACATCTATATAAATTAATTAGTTTTTAATCAACCGATTATAATTTTATTTAATTTTAATGAAAAATATTACGCATGAAAATTATCAAATTTATCATCTGTCTCCTTTTCGGGTTAATGTTTATCAAAGCCGGATTAAACAAGTTCCTCAATTACATGCCAATGGAAAAACCCACTCCCGAGCAAATGGAACTTTTTGCAGCATTTGAAAAAATCTTCTGGCTGATGCCATTAGTGGGTGTGGTGGAAATTGTCGGTGGATTATTATTTATCTTTCCAAAAACAAGAGCTTTGGGCGCCATTGTCATTTTACCCGTAATGGTAGGAATTGTAATTCATGTTTTCACAATGGATAAATCTCCAATGGGAATGTCAATAGCCGGTGTTTTATTTTTAATTAATCTTTGGATGCTTATTGATAACAAAGAAAAATATAAAGCTTTGCTGAAGTAATAATGTGAATGGTGAATGGTGAATTCGCTCCGCTTGTCAATTTTTCAATTCACTTGCGAAGCAAAATTCACCATTCACCATTGACCTTTAAACAAATGCACTGAAGCCTGTAATTGATCTCCCAACAATCAGCGAATTGATCTCTTTTGTTCCTTCATAAGAGTATATAGCTTCTGCATCAGCAACAAATCTTGCTACATCATATTCGAGCAGAATTCCGTTTCCGCCCATCACTTCCCGTGCTCTTGAAACAACATCTCTCGTACGCATTGTACAGAAAACTTTTGCTAAAGAAGCGTGCTCGTCTTTTAAAGTTCCTTCGTCCTGCATTTCAGAAAGTCTAAAAACCAGGGTTTGCATTGCCGTCAAATTCGATAGCATTTCAACCAAATGACCTTGAATCATTTGAAATGAAGCAATTGGTTTTCCGAATTGCTCTCGTGTTCTGGTATATGCTAATGCACTTTCATACGCTCCTCTTGCGCAGCCAGTCGCCATCCACGCTACTCCGGCTCTCGTCATTCTGAGAACTTTTGCCGTGTCTTTGAATGAATTGGCATTTTGAAGCCTGTTTTCTTCTGTGATTAAACAATCTTTTAGCGTAATTAAACCATTTTGAACGATTCTGAGCGCCATTTTTCCTTTGATTTTCTCCACTGAAAAACCCGGATTATCTTTTTCAACAATAAAACCCTTTACTTCGCCATCATCAAGATCTCTTGCCCAGATAATAATTACGTCTGCAAAAGTGGCATTTCCTATCCATTTTTTTTCACCATTTAAAATCCAACCTTCCGGAGTTTTTTTACAAGTTGCCGTCAAACCTCCTGCTGCTCCTGAACCAACTTCAGGTTCAGTTAAGCCGAATGCACCAATTTTTTCAAACTTCTGCATTTGAGGAAGCCATTTTTGTTTTTGTTCTTCAGAACCACATATATAAATAGAGCCCATTGCCAATCCGGACTGTACCCCGAAAAAAGTAGCAATCGAAGCATCAATTCGTGCCATTTCCATTGCAATAACTCCTTCCATTAAAAATGGCATGCCTTTACAACCATACCCTTCGTAAGTAACTCCGCAAATATCTAATTTTTGAAATTTTGGAATCAGCTCGTGTGGAAACTCGTCCCGCAACCAATAATGATTTACCAAAGGCTTTACTTCTTTTTCCATAAATGCTCTTACTTTCAGCTGAACTTCTTTTTGCTCAGGCGTCAGTGTATGATAAATATCGTAGAAATCTCCATCAATTGGCGGTAACTCTTTCTTTTTCTTATTGGGATCTAGCATTTTCATCATTCCGCTGAGCTGCTTATCATCAAGCTTGGAAAAATTTTCCATGAGCTTTGGGAGATTTACTTTCTGCGAAATTTCGCTAAGCTGATCAAAATCAATGGATTTAAATAATTCTATGGCGTTTCTGATTTTGGAAAAAGTTTTAGACATATTATTTGAGATTTAATTTGTAAAACATCAGCAAAAATCAATCCGAAATACCACACAAACAGTGCCTGCTCTTTTACAAAAAACTGAAATTCAATATTTTAAATTTAAATAAATATTTACAAAATGTTTACCTGCAATATTCAAACATTACAAACGATTCTGCGTGAACTTTGACCTAAGCAAACAATAAAAAATTAAAATATGAAAACGACTTACATCAGACTATCAATCGCAACGGCACTCTTAGCTGGCATCTACTCTTGCAAAAAAGGTGAAACCACAACAAGTGACTACCAAACGACAGAATATAGTAACGAGATTTCTGCCGACAGCATTTCTTCTGTAGCCACCATGTCTGTGAAAGACAAACAATTTGTAAAAACCGCCAATGTAAATATGGAAGTAAAGGATGTATATGATGCAACAATTTCTATAGAAAAATCGGTACAGGAGCTCGGCGGATTTGTTACCCACAGCAATTTACAGAGCAGGGTAATTTCTGAAGATACTTACAACACTTCTAATGAAGAAGCCATGCTGGTAAAAAAGTATCAGACAGAAAACACATTACAGGTGAGAGTGCCGACCCCAAAACTAGGCGAGCTATTAACCTTAATCAATGATAAAAAACTTTTCCTGAATTCTAGAATTATTAATGCCGAAGATGTTACTTCAAGCATTAAATATGCAGAAATGGAAGGCAAAAGAATTAAAAAAACCAGTGAAAATATTTCTGAGCTTAAAACCACAAAAGATAAAGTAAAAATGAGCGATGAAAATATGTCTGAAGAAAACCTGCAGCAATTGGCAAATCTTGATGTTACCGATAATCTGAAATACAGCACTGTTGATATCTACATTAAAGAACCCAAGCTCCGAATCGCAGAAATTGCAGTAACTAATTCTGAAAACATTGATAATAAATATAAATTCGACTTTTTCTACAGTGCAAAAAATGCTTTTATTGAAGGATATTATTTAATTCAAAGAATTCTTATAGGATTGGTAACGATCTGGCCAATTGTAATTATCGCAGCTATTGCATTTTACTTTTATCGAAAAAATAAGTCTACTAAGAAGTCAATCCCAGTCGAAAGAGAATAAAATCGGCATCCTAACCTTCTGGTTATTTATATAAACATTACGAACCTCTGCAACATGTGGAGGTTTTTCTGATTAAAAGAAGTAATGCAAAATATTGTTTCATTTCTCTTATCTTTCAATGAACTTTTCAAAAACATAAACAATAACACAATGATCAAAATTTTTATTGCAACACTGCTTATTAAAAGCATGTTTGTCTATTCTCAAAATAGAATCACAGTTTTAAGTGCAGAAAATCATAAACCTATTCCTTACGCTAAACTCATTTTAAAAGACAAGGATTACTATAAAAATACTGAGGAAGATGGCGGAACAGTTTTAGATAAGAATGAAGATGTATCAGAAATCCAATCTTTTGGATACGAGAATTTGAAAATTGAGAAATTTCAGCAAACTTATTTATTGCAGCCTAAATTTAATGAAATTAAAACTGTCGAAATAACGAAACCAAAGTTTGAAAAATCTTTTAATGTAGGCAAAATAAAGAAAAAGGATATAGGTTTTTCTGCGTTAAAAAGAAGCTGGCTTGTCGTTGACTTGTTTAAAAACGAGATTCCTGATGACAAAATTTATATTAAAAAGATAAAAATACCAACGCAAGTTCACAAAACAATAAAAGAAGCCACTTTTAACCTTGTTTTTTACGAAAACATCAACGGAAAACCTTCAGAAGAAAGAAGAAAAAATATTGTTGTTACTTGTAAGTCCGGCAAAAACATTACCGAAATTGATTTAACAAAAAATCCTATTCCTTTTCCAAAAGAAGGCTTGTTTATTGGTTTCGAATGGATTGTAAATAAGCAAAATACATATTCTTATGTCACTGATATTCATTATCCAGACGGAACAAAAAAAGAAAACGTATCACAGAAAGGAACCGCACCTACGTTTAAAGGTTATGAGTCTACGATTTCAAATGTCATGGCGAATGATAATGTAAACTGGCATAGCATTTTTACTGCAAAAACAAGAAAAACTGCTTACAGTATTTCTATGCAACTTGAGTTGACCAATTGATTTTTAATTCTCAATTAACATCATTGTACGAAAATTCCGTAAATTTGCAGATTGAAATTTAATAAATACGATTTAGTGGATTTATTCGAAAAATTCCTAAATCATATAATCAATTCTACCTATGTTATCAAAAACAAACCCTACACACACAAATAGCTGGAAAGCCCTCGATGAACACTTTGGAAATAATGATTTTGAGCTGAGAAGCCTTTTCCAGTACAATCCAAATCGTTTTGAAGAGTTTTCTATCAAAAAAGATAATTTTCTATTCGATTATTCTAAAAATTTAATCGATTCTAAAGCTAAAGAACTTCTAATGAATCTTGCAGAAGAATGTCAGTTAAAGGATGCTATTTCTAAAATGTTTTCGGGAGATAAGATCAACGAAACAGAAGGAAGAGCGGTTTTACATACTGCATTAAGAGATTTTTCTGATAAAGAAATTTTGGTTGACGGTGAAAATATTAAGCCTCAGATCAAAAGAGTTTTGGAGCACATGAAGTCTTTCTCAGAAAAAATTATTTCAGGAGAGCACAAAGGTTTCAGCGGAAAAGAAATTACGGATGTGGTGAACATCGGAATCGGTGGTTCAGATTTGGGGCCGGTAATGGTAGTTTCTGCTTTGAAGCATTTCAAAACAAGATTGGATGTTCATTTCGTTTCAAACGTAGACGGAAACCATATTGCAGAAGTTGTAAAGAACTTAAATCCTGAAACCACTTTATTCATTATTGCTTCGAAAACGTTTACAACGCAGGAAACAATGACGAATGCGAATTCTGCAAAAGACTGGTTTTTAAAAGCAGGAAAACAGGAAGATGTAGCAAAACACTTTGTAGCTTTATCCACTAACGTTCAATCAGTTAAAGACTTTGGAATCGCAGAAGATAACATTTTCGAATTCTGGGATTGGGTTGGCGGAAGATATTCATTGTGGAGTGCCATTGGTTTAAGCATTGTTCTTGCGGTTGGATATGAAAACTTTGAGCAATTATTAAAAGGTGCCGAAAATACAGACCAACATTTCCAAACTGCTGAATTTTCAGAAAACATTCCTGTTTTGATGGGACTTTTAGGAATTTGGTATCGTAATTTTTATGCTGCGACGACTTATGCTATTTTACCTTACTCTCAATATTTAGACAGATTTGCAGCGTATCTTCAGCAAGGAGATATGGAAAGCAACGGAAAATGCGTTGACAGAAATGGAGAATTTGTAGAATATGAAACAGGCCCAATCATTTGGGGAGAACCTGGAACAAATGGGCAACACGCATTCTATCAATTGATTCACCAGGGAACAGAATTGATTCCGGCAGATTTTATTGCGTATGCGAAAAGTCCAAACAAAGTTTCTGATCATCAGGATAAACTTTTAGCTAACTTTTTCGCTCAGACCGAAGCTTTAGCTTTTGGTAAAAACGAAGAAGAAGTTGAATCGGAATTACAAGCATCAGGAAAATCTGATGAAGAAATTGATTTCTTATTAAACTATAAAGTCTTCCACGGAAACACGCCTACCAACTCAATCATATTCAATGAATTAACTCCATTTTCGCTAGGACAATTAATTGCAATGTATGAGCATAAAATTTTTGTACAGGGTGTGATTTGGAATATTTTCAGTTTTGATCAGTTTGGGGTAGAATTAGGAAAAGTTTTAGCCAATAAAATTTTACCGGAACTTGAAAGTAATGAGACAATTAGCTCCCACGACAGCTCGACAAATGGATTGATTAATTATTATAAAGGAAATAAATAATTGTTGAAGATTTTCATTAATTTTAATCAAAAATAAAAATATGACACAAATTATCATTAACCTAAATAATAAGGAAGAAGAAACCTTTGTGGAAACTTTTTTAAAAAAAATGAAAATCAGTTTTGAAAAAAATGAAGATGATTTTGAGTTGACGGATGAAATGATTGCAGCAATAGAAACGGCTTTAAAACAAGATAAATCTAAAGCAGTAGATGGTAAAGAATCTTTAAAAAGAATTAGAGCCAAGCATGGACTTTAGTTTTAAATTTTTACCAATTGCGGAAGACAATATTGAAGAGGCAACAGATTATTATGCGAATATTTCATTGAAAGTTGTAAAAAGCTTTAATAAGCAGTTGGATCTTTCGATAAACAGAATTGTAAGCAATCCTTATTTTCAAAAAAGATTTAAAAATGTAAGAGCTTTACCTGTTAAGAAATTTCCTTACATAATTTTCTACGAGGTCAATGATGAAGAAAAAGTGATTTATATCCTTTCTGTTTTCTGTACTCATCAGAATCCGGAAAAATATCCTTAAAATCTAATAATAAAAAGTAATAAAAGTAAAAATGGCAGAAATTCTTGACGGATTAAAAGTATCCAAAGAAATAAAAGCAGAAATCAAGGTTGAAGTTGATAAAATCATCGCAAGCAAAAGAAGAGCTCCTCACTTGGTAGCTATTCTTGTTGGGAACAACGGAGCAAGCAAAGCGTATGTGAATGCTAAAGTGAAAGACTGTGAAGAAGTAGGATTTCAATCTAGCCTAGTTAAATTTCCGAGCACTGTTTCTGAATCTGAGTTATTGGAAAAAATCGATGAGCTGAATAAATCTAAATCTGTAGACGGGTTTATCGTTCAGTTACCTTTGCCAGACCAGATTGATCAGGAAAAAATCATTAACGCAATTGATCCGAGAAAAGATGTGGATGGTTTCCACCCTGAAAACTTCGGAAAGATGGCTTTAGAAATGGATACATTCTTACCTGCAACCCCTTTCGGAATCTTGACATTACTTGAAAGATACAATATTGAAACAAAAGGAAAAGACTGTGTCATCATAGGAAGAAGTAAAATCGTAGGAAGACCGATGAGTATTTTGATGGGAAGAAAAGATTTCCCAGGAAATTCAACGGTTACTTTGACTCACTCTTACACGAAAGACATTGAAGAATATACCAAAAAAGCAGACATCGTGATTACCGCTTTGGGTGATCCACACTTCTTAAAAGGTGAAATGATCAAAGACGGAGCCGTAATTGTGGATGTTGGTATCACAAGAGTAGACAACGATTCTCCAAAAGGATATTATCTGGCAGGTGATGTAGATTTTGACAGTTGTGCAGCAAAAGCAAGCTGGATTACGCCGGTTCCGGGAGGAGTAGGTCCAATGACAAGAGCGATGTTGATGAAAAACACCATCATTGCTTACAAAACTTCAGTCTATAACGACTAATTTTGAAATGAATAAAGAAGAAGATATATTATTAAAAGAAGGTAAAATGCTCCCTGTGATGGAGCATTTTTACACTATTCAGGGTGAAGGTGCGCATACAGGAAAAGCAGCTTACTTTATCAGACTGGGAGGTTGCGACGTCGGCTGCCACTGGTGTGATGTAAAAGAAAGCTGGGATCCTACACTACACCCTTTGATGAATGCTGAAGAAATTGCAGAAACTGCCGCAAAACACTGTAAAATTGTTGTTTTGACGGGCGGCGAACCATTAATGTGGAATTTAGATATCTTGACTTCTAAATTAAAAGAATTAGGATGCACCATCCATATTGAAACTTCAGGGGCATATCCTTTGAGCGGACAAATCGATTGGATTACGCTTTCACCGAAGAAAACAGGACTTCCAAAAGAAGAAATTTACGCTAAAGCTCACGAGCTTAAAATGATTGTTTTTAATAATAATGATTTTAAGTTTGCCGACGAACAAGCATCAAAAGTTTCTGAAAATTGCAGACTTTATCTTCAGAGCGAATGGAGCAAACGTGACGAGATGTATCCTAAAATTACCGATTTTATCCTTGCAAATCCGCGGTGGCAAGCATCGGTTCAGACTCATAAATACCTTAATATTCCGTAAATTATTTATATTAGCTTCTGCCTTTCATTAGAGAAGATGCAAAGAATCCGATATTCCCGTTATTTAAAGTCAATTATCATATTGCTTGACCTTTTGGTTCTTGCAGCAGTATTTGTATTGTATTTTTTAAATACTTCACGAGCTTTGTCAGACAATCAGGAATTATGGTCGGAATCTGCTTTTCCTTTACTTCTCGTTATGTCATTCTGGGTTTTACTAAGCGGAAGAACCAGAATTTATAACATATCAAGAAACCTTACCTACATACTTTTTGTAGAGCGAATTATCATTCATTTTCTTTTATTTATAATAGGCTTGGTATTGATTAGAAAAGTGAGCGGCAATCAATTTTTTGGTTCCGAACTTACATGGCTTTCACTTTACCTTTTCGTTTTTATATTTACATTAAAATCTGCTGTTTACTTTTTGATAAGATATATCAGAACAATGGGAGTCAACCACCGAAATGTGATGTTTCTAAGTGAGAATAAATCAACGCAGGTTTTAAAGAAAATTATTGAAGACAGAAAAGATTTTGGGTACAAAATATTTAATTATACTTCATCTGAGCTAGATACCGAAAATCTTGTTGAATTTTGGAAAAAAAATGGAATTCACACCTTATTTATTCCGACAGAAAATTCATTCACCAATGAGATGGAAGACAAGATGTTCAAATTGGCAGAAGCCAACAAAGTTCATATTTCTTTGATCCCGAGTATTTCGAAGAACAATTTTTTCTTTTATGATTTAGGATATATTCAAACCCAGCCCATTTTAACTCAGGCAAAGTATCCTTTAGATTATTATTCTAATTTTTTTCTGAAGAGAACTTTTGATATTATTTTTTCGGTCTTGGTTTTGCTATTAATTTGTTCGTGGCTATTTCCCATTATTGCAATTTTAATTAAAAGAAATTCTAAAGGACCTGTATTTTTTGTTCAGAAAAGATATGGTTTTCATGAGGAAGTTTTTAATTGCATTAAATTCAGAACAATGGTTGTGAATGAAGATTCTACATCAAAAACTACTGGTGTAAATGATTCAAGAATTACCAAAATAGGAAAGTTTTTAAGGAAAACCAGTCTTGATGAAATGCCGCAGTTTATCAATGTTCTGAAAGGTGAAATGTCTATTGTAGGACCCAGACCGCACATGTTGGCGGTTGAAAATTATTACAAACCCAAAATAGGAAGATACAGCTTGAGAAGTTTGGTAAATCCCGGAATTACGGGCTTAGCTCAAGTAAATGGTTTAAGAGGTGATGCTGGTGATGTAGAAATAGAAATGAACAAAAGAATTCTTGCCGACGCATTCTATATTAGAAACTGGAGTTTTACTCTGGATATAGTCATTATTTTAAAAACCATTTTATTGGTAATTGTAGGAGATAAAAATGCAAAATAAGACGAGGTTTTTGTTACAATCAATTTTAGATTTTTAGCATCAAAACAAAGGCTCAGCCTTAACCTCAATCTTAAATAAATTAAATAAAAATAGTCTAATTTAGCAGAATGTTAAAAAAGTTTTTTACAGCCATAGGAGAATACATGATTCTTATCGGTAAATCTCTTCAAAAGCCTCAGAAAATGAGAGTTTTTTGGAAGCTTTTTATGCGAGAAATCAATGATTTGGGAGTCAACTCTTTCGGGTTGGTTATATTCACATCTATTTTCGTCGGAGCCGTAGTTGCCATTCAGATGTTTAACAATTTTGATGCATCATCTTTCCCCATTCCTCCATCTTTTGTAGGATACGCTACGAAAGCAGTTTTAGTACTGGAGTTTGCTCCTACTATTATCAGCTTAATTTTGGCAGGGAAAGTGGGTTCATATATTGCCTCTACCATTGGTACGATGCGTGTATCTGAGCAGATTGATGCTTTAGACATTATGGGAGTTAACTCACCCAATTTTTTAATTTTACCTAAAATTATAGCCTGTCTGATATTTAATCCGCTTTTGATTGCACTCAGTATCGTTTTTGGTATTGGTGGAGGTTATATCGCCGGAATACTGACCGGTAACTGGACGACTGCAGATTATATCTCAGGTATCCAAATGTACATGCCCAACCTTTTCATTATTTATGCATTTACCAAAACTATTGTTTTTGCATTTGTGATTGCAACCGTTCCTTCCTATTTCGGTTATTTTGTTAAAGGGGGTTCATTGGAAGTTGGTAGAGCAAGTACACAAGCGGTGGTTTGGACGATGGTATTTATCATTATTTCCGAATTAATTTTAACACAATTAATATTAAGCTAATGATTGAGGTAAAAGATCTTAAAAAGAGTTTTGGCGATGTTGAAGTGCTTAAAGGAATTTCAACCACTTTTGAAAAAGGAAAAACGAATCTTATTATCGGCCAGAGTGGATCGGGGAAAACTGTTTTCCTAAAAAGTTTATTGAATGTTTATCAACCGTCATCAGGGGAAATTTTGTTTGATGGCAGAGATATAAATGTAATGAACCGTGAAGAAAAACAGCATTTAAGATCTGAAATCGGTACTCTATTTCAGGGAAGTGCTTTGTTTGATTCTTTGACTGTTGAAGAAAATATCATGTTTCCACTTGATATGTTTACCAATTTGACCTTCAGAGAAAAGAAAAGAAGAGTTTTTGAGGTTATCGGAAGAGTACATTTAGATAAAGCCAACAGAAAGTTTCCATCTGAAATCTCCGGAGGTATGCAAAAACGTGTGGCGATTGCCAGAGCGATTGTAAACCACCCAAAATATCTGTTTTGTGATGAGCCAAATTCAGGATTAGATCCTTATACATCCAACGTAATTGATGATTTATTGCTTGAAATCACCAAAGAATACAATACCACAACCATCATCAACACCCACGATATGAACTCGGTAATGACCATTGGCGAGAAAATTGTATATCTGAGATTGGGCATAAAAGAATGGGAAGGCAATAAAGATATTCTGATTACTGCAGGCAATAAAAATCTGATCGATTTCGTTTATTCATCAGAATTATTCAAAGAATTGAGAGAATATCTATTGGAGAATAATAAGACAATTGAAAATACTATTACAAAAATAGACGACAATGAAAAAATTAATTAGTGCAGCATTTATAGGATTTTCTGTTTTTGCATCGGCGCAAATTTCACTGGCAGGAAAAGCAAATGTATTGATTCCTACAAGCTCAGCTTCTTGGAAGAATCTTAAAACAGCAGCAACTAATGCTGTAGAACAAAAAGGGAAAAACATTACTGGTTTTAACGTAGGTTTATCTTTAAAAATCGATTTGCCAACAGCTTTATACGTAATGCCGGAGATTTATTATACCAATTTCAGCAATGAAGTTACCGTACAAAATGACGTAAATGCAGCTCAAACTACCATTAAGGCCAAAAACAGCAGAGTAGATATTCCTGTTTTGGTTGGGGTGAATGTATTGGGAGATTTACTAAGTGCTTATGCCGGACCTGTTGGAAGTTTCAATTTAGCTAAAAGCGACAATTTTGATAACTTCGTACAGAAAGTAGACGCTAAAGAGTTTACAGTTGGTTACCAATTGGGTGTACAAAGTGAAATTAAGAAGATTATTCTTTCAGCAAGATACGAAGGAGCTTTTTCTAAAGACCAAAGAAAATTCATCAACAACGTTGCAGGATCAAGTCAGGAAATTAATTATGACAATAGATCAAGCTTATTTCTGTTAGGTTTAGGATATAAATTCTAATTAGAAATCATTTAAAAATAAAAAATCCTCAAATTAAATTTGAGGATTTTCTTGTTTATTTTCTCTTTCTATTTCTGCCTGTTTTTTAACAATTTCTGCAGCCTTTTTTTCTAACTCTTCTTTTTCCTGTTGAAGACGTTTAAATTCTCTTCTTTTTTCTTCAGCTTTTATAGCAGATCCTTTGCTGATATAACCGGTCATACCACCGATAATCAAGCCAATTCCTATTCCAGCCATTACGCCCATCATATGAGACAATGTAATTTTTTCAGCTGTAAAATCTGTTGTCAGGTAAAAAAGCAGCACAGATACTGCAAGAAGAACTAAGCCTGTAATCGAAATACTTTTCATAATCGTGTTTTTTAATGGTAAATATTCATTTTTATAAATTTAATAATAAATTCTGATAAAATACTCCGTTTAAACCATTATTATAATGAAAACTTAAAGTATTTACATTAAATCTTTCCGCCAGCAGATTTGTAATATTCCAACGCTTTAGGTAAATCTTTCTGAATATCTCCAACTCTCGTTCCCGGACTTGGGTGAGTTGATAAAAATTCCGGTTGTCTTGCTCCTGAAGATGATGCTTCCATTCTCTGCCAGAATGGTATCGCCTGACGTGGATCATATCCTGCAATTGCCATCAAATTTAATCCCATTTCGTCTGCTTCAGATTCCTGCGTTCTTCCGTACTTTAAAAGAGCGACTTGAGACCCAACAGGATACACTTGTTGAAAAACACTCGACCATTGTGCATTTGAAATTGTGCTTCCTAATAGAGCACCTCCATATTGTGCAACCATAGCCTGCGAAATTCTTTCGTTCCCGTGACCTGCCAAAGCATGAGAAACCTCGTGACCCATTACCACTGCAAGACCAGTTTCATCTTTAGTAATCGGCAGAATACCGGTATAAACGGCTACTTTCCCACCAGGCATACACCATGCATTCACTTGATTATCCTGAAGAAGATTAAATTCCCATTGGTAACCTGACAAATCTGAACTTCTGCCAATACTTGCGTAATATTTTTCGGCTGCTGTTTTTATTTTACCTCCAACTTTTTTTACCATTTGAGCCTGAGATCCTGTCACAACTTTCGATTCTTTCAGAGTTTGTTGATACTGCTGAACAGCTGTTGACGTTATTTGAGGATTAAGAGTTCCTATTTGCAAAGATTTTCTTCCTGTCATCGGGTTTGTTGTACACGCTGCAACTGCAAAAGCCGCTGCTCCAATACCTAATAGATGAGTAATTTTCATAATTATGCTTATTATAAATGAACCTTAACAATTTCTATTCCAAAAAATAATCTGAAATTTGTATTTGCATACATTTTGATATATAAATTACTAAATTTAATCTTATGAAAAATTATATAAAAATAATATCTCTTTTTGCTTTCATATTTCTATTTCAGAATTGTGTTTCGCAAAAGGTTGATCCACAAATAGTAAACAATTTGGTAAGTACTGATGAATTTACTTTTCACGCTGAGAAAGCAAATCCTATGAATTATGATGTGATCAATGTTGTAAATTCAATTCCAAATGCAGCTCAACTACGTACATTTCAGATTTCAGGAGATAATTATGGTATTGAGATAAAAAAAGGCGTGATGGAAGTTACACTTCCTTATTTTGGCAGAGCTTTTACTTCCAGCTATGGGAATTCTGATAACAGCTACAGATTTACCTCAAAAGATTACGCAGTCACAAAAACTCAGAGTAAAAAAGGAAATTGGGTGTACAAAATCAAACCCAATGATGTGAAGAATGTTTCTGATATTAATATTGAAATCTTTAAGAATGGAAGAGCATCAACATCAATAAGAAGTAACGACAGACAGCCCATCTCTTACGATGGATATATCTCTAAAAATGAAGAAACGAAAGAAAAGGAGAAGCTTTAATTTGGTTCAGGTTTCGTGATACGAGGTTGAAATACAAAAAATATTATTTAATATTTTCTTAATCGCAAAAACTCGCAAATTAAATCTGAGATTTAGAATCTTTTAAAAACTTTTCTACAAATAATTTTGCTTCGGTACTTGGATTAGAAATCAGGTCTGAAGCATTTTTTTTGTGTTGAATATAAGCTTCCTCCACAGAATCGTTTTTTTTCATCATGGCTAAAATATATTCCTGAACCCAATATTCAAAGCGTTTTTCAGATTGCATCGTCCGTACTTTATCAAAACGATCTGTATTCTTTTTTAATGAAATAAAATCATCGATTTTCTGATAAACCTCCTTTAGCCCTTCATTCTGTAAAGCGGAACCTAGTAAAACAGGCACTTTCCAGTCTTTTTCTTTGGAAGGAAGAAAATCTAATGCACGTTTCAGTTCGAGTTTGGTATTTTTAGCTTTCTGCAGATTGCTTTCTTCTACTTTATTAATAAAAATAATATCCACCATTTCCATGATTCCGCGCTTGATTCCCTGAAGTTCATCTCCGCCACCAATAATTTTTAAGAATAAAAAAACATCGGTAATATCTGAAACCAAAACCTCAGACTGCCCTACTCCAACGGTTTCAATTAAAATATAATCGTAACCTGCAGCTTCGCAGATCATCATCGTTTCAAATGTAGTATTGGCAACGCCTCCCAAAAATCCGGAACTTGGCGAAGGACGAATGAATGCATTTTCTTCTTTTGCCAATTCTTCCATTCTGGTTTTGTCTCCCAGAATACTGCCTTTATTAATCGCTGAACTGGGATCAATGGCTAAAACCGCTACTTTTTTATTATTTGCAATTGCTAGCCTGCCAAAGTTTTCTATAAAAGTAGATTTTCCTGCTCCCGGAACTCCTGTAATCCCTACACGAATAGATTTTCCTGTTAATGGAAGTATTTTTTTTAAAAGTTCTTCGGCCTGGCTTCTATGTTCAGGCTTATTACTTTCAACTAAAGTAATAGCTTTTGCAATCAAACGTTTATTGCCTGATTTAATGCCATCGATAAAGTCTTCTGTTGAAATTTTCATGTGAATATTCCATTTTTAAGGAAAGATGTAACCTTTCGGTTTCATTCATTCAAAAATATAAAAATAACCTGCAAAATCCGAGAAAAAGAGTACTAATTTTAATGCTTCTAAATTATAAAGCTATGAGCCAATCACCTGTAAAATTCGTTATTTTTGTTTTAAACAATTAAAAAAATATGAGAAGTCTATCTGCAGCAGCAACATTTACCCTTGTCTTATTAGCATCTTGTACGCCGAAAGCAACACCCGTAGCGCAAGCTCCAAAATCAGCAACCAGTACGGCAGAACAACTAGCACAGGGAAAAACAATCTTCGAAACTGCATGCAAAAGATGTCATGATTTGCCAGAACCCACCAAATTTACTTCTGTGCAATGGGTAGGAATTATGAATTCTATGGCACCCAAAGCAAAACTAAATGATGAGCAGCATCAGTGGGTTTATGATTATATAGTTTCTGTTAAAAAATAAAAGACTTAACCAACAAAAAATATCATCATGAAAAAAATAATTGTAAGTATGATTTTAGGATCTGCTTTTATGGTTTCATGTGGACCAAAAAGTACAGCAGTAACCGGTCCTAAATTTACCACAGCAGAACATTTAGCACAAGGGAAAACAGTTTTTGAAAACTCTTGCAACAGATGTCATGCGCTTCCAAATCCGGAAAAACATGACGACCAAGGCTGGATTAAAACCTTAAGTAGAATGGCGCCAAAAGCAAAATTGAACGATGAACAACATCAAATGGTGTACGATTATTTGATTTCTGTAAATAAAAAATAGACTTTCTTGTGAGAGTCTATTTGTGTTTAAATCTCACCTCAATTCGAGTTGAGATTAGCAAAAGTTCGCGATACACTTTTCTCATTTCATTAAGATAAACGCCCGAACTTACAAACTCCTCGCTCAGATTAAACTTATAAAAATTGACAAGCAAAGCGAATTTACAATTGACAATTCACCGCTTAAATCACTTTAAATCAATTCCCAAGCCTGGTTTTCCGGATAGAATAATTTTACCATTTTCCACAAAATTCCCGGTTGCATAATCATTGGAAATAAGTGTTGCTCCGTCTAAATCGGCGTAGTCTACAAGGCCTGCTAATAGACATCCTGCCGAAATCCCAACGGTAGATTCTGTCATGCAGCCGATCATAATTTTATAGTTTAATTCCCTTGCTTTTTTGATCATATCTAAAGCGGGCGTCAATCCTCCACATTTCATCAGCTTAATGTTGATACTTTTATAATATGGAATGAGTTCCTCAAGTGAATCGATATCCTGACAATCTTCATCTGCCATCCAATTTGCAAAGCCTTCTTTTTGTAAAACTTTATAATTGTCGATCGGTCGAGGCTGTTCCAGATAAGAGAATTTCTGAATTTCATTATTTTTCTGAAGCCAACTACAATCTTCATCGGTGAAGCTTGCATTGGAATCTAATGCGATATTTTTATTTAATTGTAACAGTTTCTCAACCTGCATTTTGTCCAATCCTTTACATTTCACTTTAAACTTATTCCATTCACTTTGACTAATTTTTTTGATCTGTTCTTCAATAGATGCTACAGAAATTGTGATCGAGCTTTCAACCAAATCATTAGAAGGAATTTTATTTAATTCAATAAAACTTTTATTCTCCAACTTTCCGAACAGATCCCAATACGCACAATCCAAAGCAGAAAGTAAAAACGGATGTAGATTTAAACCCACCAAAAAAGCAAAAAAATCTTTCGGATGAATGATTTTCTGACCCTCAATTTCACGCTGAATTTCTTTTAATTTTAAAACAAAATCATTAAGGTTAATCTGATAATAATCAATCGCCACACACTCGCCATAGCCTTTACATTTTTGATGAGATAGTTCAACGAGCAATGCATTGCGATGATCATAGTTCCCGTAAGCAATGGAGAATGTTTCTTTTAACCGTAACTTTTTTGTTGTGAAATTAATCTTCATATAGTTTTTGCTCTTGATCAGTAAATATAATGACTGTTTTTCTAATAAAGCTATAAAAAAAGGAAGCCAAAACTGACTCCCTTTCTTAAATAATTGTTTTAGATATTTTATTTTACGATCAGCTTTTCGGTCTGAACTTTTTCTCCCTGTTTGATATTTACCATATAAACTCCTTTCTGCAATCCTTTTGTTGAAAAGGCTTTTTTAGAAGTATTCTCTCTTGTATCAGACATTATGAGTTTTCCAGTCATATCAAAAAGCTTCACTTTAACTTCTTCATTTGACTTATCTATATTTCCAACAAAAAATTCATCATATGTAGGATTAGGGAATAATACAAATTTTATTTCTGAAACTCCGGATTCCTGAGTTGCCAATACAATATCGCATTCTGCCGGATAGGTGAAGTCTTCTACCTGATCTGTTCCAACTGTCTTGCTTCCTGCGGTAGCCGCAACTCCTAAGCCTCTTTTTGCAAAAGTTTTCCAAATCATACATTTGTCGGCACCTCCGGTTTTCACCATATCTGCCTGAATAATAGCATCTCTTCCGTCAATAAAAGTAGGGCTGCAAACCTGAAGTTTCAATCCATCAACTACCAGCTGCAAAATTTTAGCATTCCCAGAATTGGGATCTGCTAAAACATCATTATTGTACCCATATTTTTCTGCATATTTCCAAGTAAGATCCCAAAGCATTGTCGCCCATATAAAACCTACGGTATGAACACTTGTCGTTGTGTTTGTATTTCCATATGTATAGTTATTCACCGAAAAATCAGGAGAATATTTTGCGGGTCTTATTCCCGTTCCAGTAGTTGGTTGAGACTGTGAATAAGTTCCTATCCCTCTTGCTAAAGCAGAAGTATCTCCAGGTCTTGTCGTAAGCATTAAAGCAAAAAAGTCTGACCAGCCTTCACCCATCTGTTCTGTAGAATTGGTTGTTGAAAGACAACCATATCCTTGTCCTGTTAATCTATTTGAAATACCATGTCCATATTCATGAGCGATAATTCCGTTATCTAAGCTTGAATGTCTAAAACCGTTAAAGTCATTTGCCAAAGTAGTATTGATAGTACTTCCATTTGTGATTTCATTAACTAAAAATTCACCCTCCCCTTTACCTATCATAATTGTAGGGATTGTAATCGTGGTATCCGTTCCACCCATATCTACCGGCGTATTGCTTGACGGGTGATATTGGATAACTCCTATTGCTCCTGCGTTCTGTAAATTTTTAGTTTTAACTGCAAAAGAACATGTAGAAGCTATCACTAAACCAATTTTCCCCGTCATACTTCCCGCTGTTAACGCCGAGCAGGCATCCGCAGGAGTAGAAAGAGCAAGATCTCCGGTCACAGACTGACCTTCAAACAATTGTTTTCCAAACGTGGCTGATCCTGTCAATACTTTAGGTCTGGTTGTTAATAAAGCCGGTGAATTATATTGATATCTTGAAATCGGGTCTTGTGCACTCTGTGATCTGCTAAAAAGATACATTTGCATTCTTGGTGCAGCAATATATGTTACACCACTAATTACAGTTTCAAAGCCAGGATTAAAGTTAGCATTATTAGTACCACTTCCGTCAAAAGCTTCGGCCTTTACAGCATCACCTTGCAGTCCGCCGTTGTTAAAATTACTTGTCTGGTAATTTCTTGCAGCCTCGTTGAAACCAAACTTATAGAATATATCATGCATCATATTATTCAAATAGAACAAATTCGTAAGTGCAGCATCTCTGTAAGCAAAAGGGCTGTCATATCTTCCATCTGCATGTGGAAAATTAAAATTCAATAAAGTTCCGCCATCCGGTGAATATCCCGCAGTGTTTGTATTATTCTGATCTGAATATGCATAAACATTATTCCCTCTTGTGTTTGTATAGTTGTTTACACCATCCGAATGCCATCCTTCAGGTGATGCAATAAGATCCCATGGATTGTTGACTATTGCAAATGAGCCAAATGTAGGAGCTTCTATAGGTAATGGAAGAACATTATACGAAGCATCAGACGGAACCAATAATGAAGTATTTTTCTGAGTATCGACGTTTACGGTCTCATGTTGCGCTGGTTCAGAATAATGTACATCTGATTCTATATCAGTATGTTCAAAATTACAACTCACTGTCATATTGTCTTTTGAAAGAATCTCACCCGATGAGGCATCAGCGATTATATGCCACATATCCGAAGATTTTTTATCTGTAACAAAAAGCTCTTTTGCTAAAACAAGTACATTGTTTTTTTCAAAATAAACGTTGGGCAGATATTCTACTCTTGAGACTTCCTCTAGATTCAGATTTTGTTTAAGTGTTTCTTCAGAAAACTTCTCCTTAAGGTTTCCCTGATTACCGATTACAATTTCTTTTTTGAAATCATTTTTTTCTGAGATAATTTTTTCATCTCTTATAATCACTTTTCCAAGTGCATTATATACTCTCAGACCATTATATGTCTGTTGAACGTTTACAATATTTGCACCTAAACTTTTAGAATGATCTTCATTAAGGATGATAAAACTAAGTTTATTATCAAAATTATTTTTCTGAGAAAGCTGTGCATTCTTTTTATAATAATCCTGAATTAATACTTTCGAATTTTGCCCGTTCATTGTATTGAAGGCAAATACTACCGCAACAGAAAGCGGAATAATAGATAATTTTTTTTTCATACTAGTGCTTTTTATCAAAGCTAATCTTTTTTTTGAATTTTCAATAAAAAAATATAATATGTTAAATACAAACCTGTTACGCTTTCGTTTTGTTTTTATTATTCGGCTTTTTCGAGCACTTTTATTTTTTCTTTTTTTTTAAAATTAGGTCATATTTTAGACACAAACTGATTTTTTGACTTCTCAAAATGGCTTCAAAACTTCTTGTTTTTTTTAAGTTTGCTGAATTTCTTTAATTTTAAAACAAAATCATTAAGGTTAATCTGATAATAATCAATCGCCACACACTCGCCATAGCCTTTACATTTTTGATGAGATAGTTCAAGAAGCAATGCATCGCGATGATTATAGTTCCCGTAAGCAATGGAGAATGTTTCTTTTAGGCGAAGTTTTTTAAGTTCAAATCGTAATTCCATCATTAAATTTACAAAAAAAGGAGACTTATTTCGTCTCCTTCTTGTTTTTAGATTTTTTCTTGGGCATTTTAGATTTTATAAATTTCTTGCGATCTTTTACAACATCCAAACTATGCGATGAAAAACAATACTTTTCTGCTTCAGTTAAGAACTTTAAAGCATTGGGAAAACTTCCTCTCTTCTCAGAAAGCAGGGATCTGTAAAACCAGATAGTCGCTTTATCAATTCCTTTTATTTTTAAAGAATAGGTAATCAGCATTTCAGCTTCCTGCAAATCTTCATTATCCAGAAGACATTTGATGTAATATTTGGGCGTATTGAGATTCGTCACATCACATTGCATTGCCTCTTCAAAATAGAGTTTTGCTTTTTCGTAATCGATGAGCATTTCGCTGTAGATTCTTCCCATTAAACAGAGAGAATCTGCATCTTCAGGATCGTACGACAATGCATAATTCAACGCTTCCAGACAATCCGGCAAGCTGTAAGGATAATTATCTAAAGCCTCGAAGTAATATTTACTTTTAGTTAAGGTCATTTTTATATTTTTTTAATTCGTTTTTCAGGGTATTCCTTTGTTTTCTGAAAGATTTTTCCTGATAATTCTTTTTAAAATCTGTTCCTGAAAAAGTACGGACAGGGTTTCCTCTCTGTACCTGCAGATGATTGTTCCATGTTTCCTGCATTTGCTTTTGAAGCTGAATAATATTCTGTTCCAATACTTTTTCTTTCAGTCTTTCAATCGAAAGTTTTTTATTCTCCAATTGCGAACGAGAATCCTGCACGAAAACACTTTTTCCGGTCTGAATATGAGTAGCACGAACAGCAGTGCTTACTTTATTCACGTTTTGTCCGCCACTTCCCTGACTTCTCGTTGTTTGGAACTGAATGTCTTTTTCGTTGAAACTAATTTTCTCCAATCCTTCCAATTCAAAAACCCCGATAAACCAATTGCTTCTTTTGTGCAGTTTTCGGAAGGTACTTTTCCCTATCCAACAAATACTTCCTAACCAATTTTTTAAAAATTCATTTACATTTTTTGATTTTAAAAATAGGGTTACAGATTTCAATGTAAGATTTTCATCACCATTTTCGCGGTGTATGATTTCGTAATCTATATTATTATTTTTTGCTTCCTCAAGGAAAACCTTCAGAACTTTGGCAACTATCCATTGGCATTCTAAAGGTCCTCTTCCTGAGGTTATTTGTATTAATTTGTCCATTTTATTTTGGTATTTCACTTAATCTTGGATGACCGACAGGATCAATTCCTTTTTCCAATAAATCTTTTGCAGCCATTACCGCCCAACATTTATCGCTGGAATGAATATTTCTGTAAAATGAAAGTAAAACATCAGGTTTCACCACCATAAATCCGTTGGTTTCTACAGTTTCCAAATCATTTCTTTCAAAGAAATCAATGGTTATCCTGTGGAATTTTTCATTTTCCATTTCGATTGTTTTCTCGTACCTGCGGAAGTTTTCTTCGCTTGGCAAATGATCATAACGAGTCCAGATTTTCTGAAAATCTTCCTGCTGAAGAATCATAACGACCTCTGCTACGTTTTCCTTATTTACAAAAATATCAATATCCTTATGGTCGTGAGCATGCTTATATTCTGTGTGTCCTATTTCAGACATACAATGCCATGCCCAACCTCCTGATAAAATGACTTTGTTTTTTAATTTCTCTAAAATTTCCAGTCCGTATTGAATTCTAAATTCCGGCCAGACCTCACCGTATCTTTTTATATTATGTGGCGCTCCCATTTTTGTTAATTTTTGTTGATAGTTGATGTTTGTCAGTTGATGGCGTTAAAGATCTAACAACCATCAACTAAAAACTAACAACCAATTTACTTATCCATCCTCACAATTCTAGGCTGGAAAGTTCCAAGAATATCTACCAATTCGCTTTGCGCATTCATCACTTCGTTGATGTCTTTGTACGCCATTGGTGCTTCTTCGGTATTTCCGCCCATCAAAGTGACATTTTTGAGTTTCAATTCTTTCTTAATGTCATTTTGAGTGAAAAGATTTCTGCATTCTCCTCTTGAAAAAGCTCGTCCTGCTCCGTGTGAAGCTGAGTTCAATGAATGCGGATTTCCTTTTCCGCGAACAATAAAACCTTTTGCGGTCATCGATCCGGGAATCATTCCCAATTGATTTTCATTTGCCGGAGTTGCACCTTTTCTGTGAACAATCACTTCTTTACCGTTATGGATTTCTTTCCAGGCGAAATTGTGATGGTTTTCGATTTTAGCTTTCACTCTTCCGCCAACTGCTTTTACCAATCTTCGGTGAATGTCGTCGTGACAAGCCGAAGCGTAATCTCCTGCAAGATTCATCGCTGTCCAGTATTCTAAGCCGAGATGCGTATTCAAATCTAGCCAGGCGAAGTTTTGGGCTTCTTTTGGCAAAGGACATTGCTCTGTTGCAACTCTCGAATAATACTGAGCGATCTCTGCTCCCAATCCACGCGAGCCGCTGTGTGAAAGAATTCCGAGGTATTTTCCTTTTGGAAGGTTGATTCGTTTGTCTTCTTCTGTAATTTCAACTTCCCCGAATTCTACAAAGTGATTTCCGCCGCCGGAACTTCCCATTTGTTTGATGGCTTTTCCTTTTAATCGTCTCAAAATCGGAATTAAGTCGAATGTGTCTCTGTCGAAAATTTCGTGATCGACGTGAGATTTATGCGTTTCATACATCCCGAATTTGGTGTGCTCGGCAAGCGCTTTTTCATATTTATCTCTTGCGCCGTCAAGATATGAAATTGGCGTATCCAAAATACTGAGCGATATTCTACAGCCGATATCCATGCCGACTCCGTAAGGAATTACAGCATTTTCTACGGCGAGAACTCCACCAATCGGAAGCCCGTAACCGCTGTGCGCATCAGGCATCAAAGCTCCCTGCGTTGCAATTGGCAATTTCAATGCGGTATACAATTGATTCTTTGCTTCATCCGAAATATTATTTCCGAAAATATGAAAAGAAGTTCGGTTCGTATTCAACATTCTTTTTTCTGTTTTCTTTGATGAAAGCAAGGCTTCTGCAATTTGTCCGAAGGTTAAATCTTTCTCAAAATTTTCCGGATTGACCAGAATTTCCTTTAAAAGAGATTTTACATGATGAATATTTTTCGTTGCAAAATTTCTTTTCATGACTTCCAAAGCGATGTTTACGCTTTGATTATTTGGATAGCCTAATTTTAATATATCTTTTCCTTTAAGTTTTAAATTTCCCATTGTTTTTTTTAATAAAATGTTTAGATATCAGACGCTAGATGAAAGACATTTTTGCATCTGACATTTCACCAACTAAAATTTTAGTTGATCTTGTTTTTGTCATCTTTTGAAAGAGATTCTTCCTTCGTGAGAATGACAATGTTATTCAAACCTCATAGGTTTTTGAAACCTATGAGGTTTTGATTGACAGGAGTTTATTAGCCCCGATGGAAACGGCATCCTTTTTTGCGTTGGCTTGAAAAAGCGTTGGCAAAAAAGATACAGTGGACAGCGGGATTAAGCTCCTAAAAAAAATGATTTCGGGGAAACGTTTTGAGTTTGAAATATTGCGCAATAAAAACCCGAAATCTTACGACTTCGGGTTTTGATATTTCAATATACTGTTGTTCTATGAATGTACCAAACCACGAAGCCTCGCCTTTGCAAAAGGCAATCCTACTGATGAATGTTGATTGTATTTGAACATTGCTTCGTTGTTTTTTTAATGGTTAAACTTGATTTTCAGATGCAAAGATATACAATTTTCTGAAAAACAAAATTTTTTCACAAAAAAACCTGAATAATTTCTTATCCAGGCATTCTTTATTTTTTCTTAAACTTAATCTTTAGATCCTAAGCTATCCATTGTATCGCCCATTCCGTTGCTGTTTGGGGAATACACTCTTTCTTTATCTAGGAAATATACATCGTGCTTTGCTTTTGCAATAATTCCGTTGTAAACATCTTCCGGTAAACCTGCAGTCTCTGACTCATTCAGATTAACAGAAGGCTTATTGTAAATTTTTAACGCTCCATATTGATCGAGAATTTTTTTTGCGTTTTGGGCATCTGTAAGATTGGAAGCATAAACTACCAAGTTGATTTTCCCTACACTTTCTTTGCTGTAAGCCGCTAAAATCTCGTTATCATTCACAAAAACATGATTCCAAAAACTTTTTGTTTTTTCATCATCTTCGTATTCATTATTTAAAGACTCCTGATCAAACCTTGATTTCGAAACAATAATGTCTGCATCAAGAAATCCGTTATTTTTTAATTCTGATTTTATTTCCTCGGTATTCACATTTTCCGGAAATACTGAAACTACTGTATAGGCCATAACATTTTATTTTTGGTTATGTCTTACAGTACAAAAGCTGTGCAATTTGAAGTCTAATGAAATGTTAAATTACATTTCTGGGAAATTTATTTTAGATTTTCGAAATTTGCAATCCAAATTTTTGCCTCTTTTAAAACCGTCTCGTTAAAATTGCTAAAAGTGACATTTTGATAGTGGGAACTCATCTTAAAATCTTCTAAATCTCCCCATGAATAATATAATAAGTAAAACGGATAAACATTTTTTTCATACTCTGATTCTACACAAATTCTGGTTAATTTTTCGAGGCAAGAAAGCACATTGTTCTCACCATTAACAATCTTCTGTATATAGTAATAAGATCGACTTTGAACTGCTTTTTCCCCTTTAAATTCTTCAAGATTAAATTCTTTTAAAACTTTACTTACAAAAGGTTTAATTTCCCAAGCATCTGTAGGTTTAGAAAATGCAGAAAGCATTTGAATGTTATCCTTCACAATTTCTTTCTGCAGTAGATCTATCGCCCAATCTACACAAATATCATAATTAAATAGAGAAAATCCTTTATGAGACTGAACCAGCCACGTAACATCAGATTTCTCAATTAAAATATTCACTTGATTACGCTAAAAATCTATTCAAGATATCAACCGCACATTTAGGAAGATTTGTTCCGGGACCGAAAATGAAATCAGCTCCGTTTGCATACAAAAATTCGTAATCCTGTTGTGGAATTACTCCTCCCACAACAATTGTAATATCTTCTGCACCCAATTTCTTTAACTCTTCAACAACCTGCGGAACCAAAGTCTTATGACCAGCCGCCAAACTTGAAACACCTAAAATATGAATATCATTCTCAACCGCCTGCTTTGCAACCTCTTCCGGAGTCTGGAATAACGGCGCAACATCGACATCAAATCCCATGTCTGCAAAGGCAGTTGCTACCACTTTTGCACCACGGTCATGACCATCCTGCCCCATTTTTGCCACCATAATTCTTGGACGACGACCTTCTGCTTCTTCAAATTTTTGGGTAAGCTCAAGTGCTTTTCCAAAGTATTCATTTTTACCTGCATTCATAGCGTAAACTCCTTGTATCGTTCTGATATTGGCTTTGTAACGTCCGAAACTTTCTTCCATTGCATCGCTCATCTCGCCTAAAGTTACTCTCCTTCTTGCCGCTTCGATGCATAATGCCAAAAGATTTCCGTTTCCTGTTTTCGCAGATTCTCGGATTTCATTTAAAATCTGCTCAACAGCTTCGCTGTTTCTGTTTGATTTAATTGAATCTAATCTTTCAATCTGCTTTCTACGAACTTCAGTATTATCAATATCTAAAATATCGATTGGTGTTTGCTTTAAACTCGATTTAAATGAATTGACACCAATGATAAATTCTTCACTGCTGTCAATTTTAGCTTGTTTTTTTGCGGCAGCTTCCTCAATTCTCATTTTTGGAATTCCGGCTTCGATGGCTTTCGTCATTCCGCCTTCTTTTTCTACCTCATCGATGAATTTCATCGCTTCTTCGATCATTTGCTGCGTAAGACTTTCAACCAAATTACTTCCGCCCATCGGATCTACAACATCGCAGATTCCGCTTTCCTGCTGAAGAATAATTTGGGTATTTCTAGCAATTTTTGCCGAATAATCCGTAGGTAAAGCAATCGCTTCATCCAAAGCGTTTGTATGAAGAGATTGAGTTCCGCCTAAAGCTGAAGACAAAGCTTCAATCGCTGTTCTTGTAATATTATTAAATGGTTCTTGCTCTGTTAAAGACCAACCTGAAGTTTGTGAATGCGTTCTTAAAGCTAAAGATTTAGGATTTTGAGGGTCGAATTGTTTTAAAAGCGTTGCCCAAATATATCTCGCGGCACGCATTTTAGCAATTTCCATGAAATGATTCATCCCGATTGCCCAGAAAAAAGATAATCTTGGGGCAAAATCATCGACATTCATCCCTGCTTTAATTCCGGTTCTTACATATTCCAATCCATCAGCTAAAGTATAAGCCATTTCCAAAACCGGGGTTGCACCGGCTTCCTGCATGTGATATCCGGAAATCGAAATCGAGTTAAATTTCGGAATATTTCTTGAAGTATATTCAAAAATATCAGCAATAATCTTCATGGACGGTGTTGGTGGATAAATGTACGTATTACGCACCATAAATTCTTTCAAAATATCATTCTGAATGGTTCCTGAAAGCTTATCCTGAGAAACACCCTGCTCTTCTGCCGCTACAATATAGAACGAAAGAATCGGCAAAACCGCCCCATTCATCGTCATGGAAACCGATATTTCATCTAAAGGAATTTCGTTGAATAAAATTTTCATGTCCTCAACAGAATCAATCGCAACACCGGCTTTACCAACATCACCAACAACTCGTGCATGATCGGAATCGTACCCTCTGTGTGTCGCCAAATCGAAGGCAACGGAAAGTCCTTTTTGTCCGGCTGCTAAATTTCTTCTGTAAAACGCATTCGATTCTTCAGCTGTAGAAAATCCCGCATATTGACGAACGGTCCAAGGTTTTTGGACATACATCGTAGAATAAGGACCTCTTAGAAAAGGTGCAATTCCCGGAGAGGCATCAGCGATATCTTTATTTTTTACATCTTCTGCTGTGTATTTTGATTTCAGCTCAAGTCCATCCTTTTCAAATTGGTAGATTTCCTGCTGATTTTCAGATATATTAAATTGAGGAATTTTATTCTTTATTTCCCTTCTCATTTCTTCAGATTTAAGATTTTAAAAATAAGCATTTTTGAGAGAATGTTTTGCGATTGATTTTTAGGAAGGAAAAGTAAGATTAAATGCTTAAAATAAAGAATCTTTTAACATATAGCTCTTTAGGCTGTATCAACTTGTTTAATTTAATAGGACTTCATCCTATTCTTCGTTAAATCGTCCTTTCAGGACTTCTTAATAATGTAAAATACAAAAGCGAGACTGTAATATGTACAATCTCGCTTTCATTTAAACCTAAAGAATTTTAGATTATTTATTTAGTTTTTTAATTCCCATTTCATATAAAGCGAAAGAAATCAAGTCAGCGTTTTCACTAATTACCTGATCCGTTGCTCTTCCTGCTCCATGACCTGCATTTTTCTCAATTCTTAGTAAAATAGGGTTTGCACATTTTTGTTTTTCTTGCAATTCTGCACCAAATTTGAATGAATGCGCCGGAACTACTCTATCATCGTGATCACTTGTAATAATCATTGTTGACGGATAACAAGTTCCTGCTTTTACATTATGAACCGGTGAATATGATTTCAAATAATCAAACATTTCTTTGTTGTCTTCGGCAGTTCCGTAATCGTAAGACCAACCTGCTCCAGCAGTAAATTTGTTGTATCTCAACATATCTAAAACTCCAACTCCCGGAAAGGCAACTTTAGCCAAATCAGGACGCATCGTCATCGTTGCTCCAACTAGCAAACCTCCGTTTGATCTTCCTGAAAGCGCCATATATTCTTTTGATGTATAACCTTTACTTTGCAAATACTCTCCAGCTGCAATGAAATCTTCAAATACATTTTTCTTCTGCATTTTTGTTCCTGCATCATGCCATTTTTTACCATATTCACCTCCGCCACGAATGTTTGGAACAGCGTAAATCCCGCCGTTTTCCATCCAAATTGCATTAACGACAGAGAAAGATGGTTGTAAACTGATGTTGAAACCACCGTAAGAATAAAGAATAGTAGGGTTTTTACCATTCAGCTTGATCCCCTTTTTATAATTGATCATCATCGGAACTTTGGTACCGTCTTTTGAAGTATAAAATACCTGCTCTGAAACATAATCTTCAGGATTAAATTTCACTTTCGGTTTTTGGTAAACTTCAGATTTTCCGGTATCTGCATTGAATTTATACGTTGTTCCCGGAGTAATGTAATTGCTGAAAGAATAATACATTTCCTTCTCTGTTTCTTTACCTCCAAAACCACCAACATTGCCTTTCCCCGGAAGAGAAATTTCTCTGATCAGCTTTCCGGTTTTGTCAAACTGTTTCACTTTATCAATCGCATCAACCATATAAGTAGCGAAGAAATAACCTCCGCCGCCGGAAATTCCCAACACATTTTCTGTTTCTGGAATAACATCTTGCCATGTTTCAGGAGATGGATTTTGGATGGTAGTTTTCACCAAACGCATATTTGGCGCATCTTTGTCGGTAAAAATAAAAAGATTGTCACCTTCTGTATCAACAATATTTACATTGATATCAAAACCTTTGTTGACTTGAACGAAATCGCCTCCTTTCTTTAAATCTTTAACGTACAACTCGTTTCCGTTGGTTGCATTAGCCGCTGAAATAATCAAATATCTCTGATCTTCAGAAACTCCTGCTCCCAAATATCGTCTTGGAGTTTTATCGCCTCCAAAGATCAGTTGATCGGCAGATTGTTTTGTTCCTAATTTATGAAAGTACACTTTGTGCTTATCGGTCATTCCGGAAAGTACCGTTCCTTCTTTCGGCTTGTCGTAGCTTGAATAATAGAAACCTTCATCACCCTGCCAAGAAATTCCGCTGAACTTTACATCAACCAAAGTTTCATCGATCGGCTTTTTGGTAATGGCATCAATGATGATGATTTTATTCCAATCGCTTCCTCCTTCTGAGATTGAGTATGCTGCCAAATTTCCTTTTTTATTGAAAGATAAACTGGAAAGTGAAGTTGTTCCCTTGTCTGAAAATTTATTCGGATCTAAGAAAACTTCTGTTGTTTTTGTTTTATTGTTGGTTCTATAGAGTACAGATTGCGCCTGCAAACCGTCATTTTTATAATAATATGTAAAATCTCCTTCTTTGAAAGGTGCACCAATCTTTTCGTAATTCCAAATATCTGTCAATTGCTTTTTAATCTGATCTCTGAAAGGAATTTTCGATAAATAATTTTGGCTGTAAGCAACCTCTTCATCTACCCATTTTTTAGTAGGGGCTGAGTCATTTTCTAAATCTCTGTACGGATCTGCAACGCCTGTTCCAAAATAAGTATCTGTTTGATTTCCTTTGATCGCTTTAGGATAATTCATTTTTTGAGAATAAACTGTAGCCGAGAACAATACTCCGGCTGTTAATAATATAGGTTTAAAATTCATTATGAAGGATTTTCTCAAAAATACGTAAAGTTGTGGGAATAAAAAAAGCTTCTGTATACCGACAGATTAAAGTCTCAGATTTTAAGCTAAATCAATCTTCGCTAAGTTTAAAATACTGGTTTAAGCATTCTGTAAGTTTACAGAGAGTTTAAAATATCAGTTTAGATTATGCAGATCTACGAAAAGTTTAAGACTTTCTGTACGATGTATTTCTATCGCATCCAACTGTTTAGAGCAAAAAAACCTCTACGAATAGAGGTCTTTCTTAATTATATATTAGAATTTATAGATCAGATTTATTTCTTGATTAATCCTAATTCAATTAATCTTTCATGTAGAAATTCTCCGGCCGTTGTATCGTCATACACTTTGGATTGTTTTCGTCAACACAATTTTTTTTTAAAGAATATCGCTGAAATGATTCAAAATACTTTTAGTTTCTAGCAATTTATTTTCTAAAATTATCACAAGCTCTAAAAATAAGCAGAAAGAAATATTTTAATGAAAAAGAGCAGTTGTCTCTGAGAATTTATTGGCAAGGATTTCTGGCGGATTGGAAACTTTCTGTGATGACGGAACAAGAAGTTTGCAGAATGATTTAAAAGATTTATCTTCAACACCTAGTGTTAATGTTCACAATCCTCCATCACCAGACAATAATACAGGTAAATTGTAATTTTTAAGAAATTATAGACTTTTACAAGATTAACCCATAGCTTTTGGGGATTAATGGTTTTTAATAAATGTAAATCAAATACTACTCAATGAAGAAATTTACTTATCTCGTCTTATTCCTGTTACCTTTTGTTTGTTATTCTCAAACTCATCGATTTATTTATTCATATAAATTTATTGCCGATTCAACAAAGATAGATAGTTTGCTATATGAAGAAACTAGGTTAGAAGTTTTTGATAACCATACTGAATTTGTTAGTAATATTGGCGCAAAGAGAGATTCAGCTATTGCGAAGGCTATTAAAAATAATGAAAGCCCAGCTAACGTTAAACTCTCTAAAGGTCTATTTATTAATAATGTTTTTAAAAGTAAAAAAAGCACTTATTCTATTGAGTATATTGGTATTCAACCATTTAAAGTTATACAGCAGCCGCTAACAAATTGGAAGCTTACAAAAGAAAAAAAAATAATACAAAACTACAATTGTCAAAAAGCTGAAATCAATTATGGCGGACGTACATGGGAAGCTTGGTTTACACAAGACATTTTAATACATGATGGTCCATATGTTTTTGCAAACCTTCCTGGTTTAATAGTTAAAATAAATGATTTACAAAACCAGCATTCTTTTTTATTAATAGCAAATTATAAAGTAGCAAACGCAGTAACAAACTTTATTTATAAACAGTATTTAACACCTATTCAAATAAATAAATCTGAATTTAATAAAATTTGGAATAATTTTAAAAGAAATCCAATGGGTGCCACCGAACAATTTATGAATATAAATCCAGGTCTTTTAAATGGTAAAAGTTTTGATAATAATGGAAATGAAATAGATTTTACGCAGAAGAAAAGAGAAGAAAAAAAGTATGTCCAAAAACAGATGTTAAAAAATAACAATTATATTGATTTACAATTATATAAAATAAATTAAAATATTGTACTAGAAAACATTACGAAATAGCTGAAAATCAACAAATAAGAGCTTAACTCAAAAAATCTGTGTCAATATATGAGAAGAATTACTTTTCATGGATTTCACATATTGACACAGATGATACTTTCGAAAAAAACCGAACTAAAAAGTTCGGTTTCAAAATTATTTCTTGATTAATCCTAATTCAATTAACCTTTCATGTAGAAACTCTCCGGCTGTTGTATCTTCATACAACTTTGGATTATTTTCGTCAACACAGTTTTCTAAAGCATTCAGCGACATTTCGCTTACCGGATGCATAAAAAAAGGAATAGAATATCTTGAAGTTCCCCACAATTCTCTTGGCGGATTAACGACTCTGTGAATGGTAGATTTCAGTTTATTGTTGGTATGTCTCGAAAGCATATCTCCAACGTTAATCATTAATTCATCAGGTTGTGCAATGGCATCGATCCATTCACATTTATGGTTTTGTACCTGAAGACCTTTTCCCTGAGAGCCCATCAAAAGAGTGATTAAATTGATGTCACCGTGAGCGGCAGCTCTTACTGCATCATCTGGTTCCTGAGTGATTGGAGGATAATGAATTGGTCGAAGAATGGAATTTCCTTCTGCAATTTTATCATCAAAATAAAATTCATCAAGACCAAGATATAAAGCTAAAGCTCTCAAAACATATTTTCCTGTTTTTTCAAGCATTTGGTAAGTTTCTTTACCTACCTTATTAAATTTTGGAAGCTCGTCAACGATTACATTGTCAGGATATTGGCTTTTGTATTTTGAGTCATCCGAAACATACTGTCCGAAATGCCAAAATTCTTTTAAATCACCTTTTTTAAAACCTTTTGCCGTTTCTTTACCAAAACCTACATACCCTCTTTGTCCCCCAATTCCTGGGATCTCATACTTTTGTTTGGTTTCTGTTGGAAGTTCAAAGAAGTTTTTTACTTCTCCATAAAGATCGTCTACGAGTTTATCATCAAGGAAATGTCCTTTTAAGGCTACAAAACCAATTTCTTCGTAAGCTTTTCCGATTTCATTTACAAATTTCTGTTTGCGTTCCGGGTTGTCCGAAAGGAAATCACGCAGGTCTACACTAGGTATTTTATCCATTTTATAGAAATTTTACGTGGGCTAATTTACAGATTTTTGTTATCTTAAATTAAGAATTTTCTAATTCTTGTAATATTTTATCCATTACTTCTTGAGTAGTTAAGTATAAAATATCATTATCAGTGTCATTGTAATTCTCATTTTTATCTTGAACTAACAATTTTGTCATATCTGGAACTTCATCTTTAAAATTCAAACGAATACACCCTCCATAACCTTTAGGAATAATTCCTATATTATCATTCTTTTTTAATGATAAAAAGTCTATTTCACAATCTGTTTTTTGATAATTTTTAGGTTCTTTTCTCTTATAAATAACATTATATTTTGTTCCCAAAATTATATCATTATCATTGCTGTAATTTTCCACATAAATAGAAGTGTTTCTATTTATTGGATTTAACTCATATTTAGAAATGTCATTGTTGGAATACATCCTATGAAACGCAAGAAATGGATATTTATTGATGAAATCTTCACGAATATTGTCGTATAAATCATTTGTAATTGCTGTCATATTAATTTAAGTTTTTATTTAGTCGCTTTTTTATAAAATTCTAATGCTTCTTTAGGAGTTAGTTTTTTTGTATTTTCTAACAAAAATAAACTATTTGGAAATCCATCTTTAGTGATTTTAGCAGGAATATCTAATCCATACAATTCATTCAATAATTTTCTTGCATCTTCAATAGGAATCTCTTTTACAGCAAAAGTAGATAAATTTTCCGGTGAAGTGTTGACAATAACTTCTAATTCTAAATCAAATCTGTACTGATTTGCTGATTGTAAATTTAAACCTTTTAAATTTTTTGGTACATAAACTTGCAAAACTCCTTTTGTTCCTGGCTTGGAAGAAGATTCTATACCAAAAATAATTGCTCTTATCGGATCTGTAGAAGTTGAAGCCCCATATTCTATGGAGTTAAGATTTCCTGTAAAGATTTCTCCATCTATACTTTTCGTTGTTCCTCTGAAAAGCGCTTGTATTCCTACTTTTTCCAAATCTTCTGCCATTACATTCTGATCTACTTTTCCTAAGAATTCTATAAGTTCTTCTACAGTTTTTATTTTTCTACCACTTAAAATCCTTGATAAAATAGCTGCACCTCTTGCAATTCCTGCACCTACTTCTGGTAGCAATCCTGAAGCAATATTATTAAGAATTATCCAAAATTCTTCATCTATTTTTTTATTAGTAAAATATTCAGCAACAAAGCATGGGATATATAAATCTTTTCCATCTAATACCATTTTCATAGGACTAAAAGGTAACTCAATTTTATTTCCAATTTCCTTTTCATTATATGGCATTATAATAGAAGTATTATCATACCCAAATAACGCTGTTCCAACTCTATACTTTTTTTCTTTTTCCAGATAATAAGCAAAACCAGTATACCTTATATATGGATCATTAACATCATCAGAAGGTTTATAATCTTTATAATCAACATCAAATTTCCATGCTTGTTCAAGTTCTTTAATTGCCCAGTTTTTATAGCCAATTCTCGAAAAAGTAGTAATTAATTCCTTAATATATTTATTATTAAATTTTTCAAATACTTTACGGACAGATTCAGGATTTTTATTAATTTGATTGTACCACCAATTTGGATTTTTTACTCCTTTCAATAAGTTAATAATCGAAATATTTTCATTCGTACCAGATGCATTAATACTTTTTTCAGAAAGAGAAACGAAATCTTTCCAAAGCATTTCATCTGTAAGAGCTTCTAAGACAAAATCAGGAATATTTTCATATAAGCCATCAATAATATCAGGATTACCTTTTGCCGTAGCAAAGAAATCTTGATAATAACGAGTAATTGATTTTTTAATTGATTCTGCATTAGAATCTCCCTTAACAATTCGTAAAAATTCTATAAATGTGTTAATATTTGATGTAAAGAGTTTAATAGCTACATATTCGTCGTTTAGCTTAAAGTCCGTAGGATTAGATGTTTGTTTTGTTTTCGCATCTGAAATTTTTTACCCTCTCCATCTTTATAGATAAAATTAAGATTATAACTTACCTTATAATTGTCAAAATAAATTCCAAAAGTATAAGAATTGCTTAACAAATTCTTTCTAGTATTCAATTTGGCTAAGTCAAAAGTTGCCTGAACTTCTTGCTCTCCTTTTTTATATACAAAAGGTTTGTTATTTTTAATACTACTGAATGTAGGAATACCCATCGAAGACGAACCTGAATAAATAGCTTTGTCTCCTAAAAAGTAAATTTCCGGATCAAATAAAAATGCTTCTATCAATCCTAATTTTCCTTTTAAATGTTCTGCAAGAAGTTCATAATTAATTCCACCTGTATAAAAATCTTCAGATAATGCATCGTAATCTTTCGTTGTCGGTTTGTAAAACGCACTTTTCTTTCCAAAAGGGGTACTTAATGCATACTCATTGGATATTTCATCAAATGTTTTGTTGGTTCTTATCCTTTCAAAAGGGTCTTTTCCTTTCTCTAATATTCCTTTGCTTAAATCTTCTATGGAAATGATATTAAACTCCGAGAGATCATCGCTCCATTCGTCATTAAATAATTTTTTCATAAACTGTGCCTTAGTTAATATTTTGATTAAATGTTTCTAAAGTAAAACTAACCCTCAGTAACGCCAAAACTTGACGTATAAATTTATTTATCAAATCAATAAAAACCTTTAATTTTGCTATATGAAAAAATATTCTTCTAAAAGGAGTATTCAGGTACTTGCCAATATTCTTCATCAGTACAACATTGTAGACGTTGTGATATCTCCGGGATCAAGAAATGCTCCTCTGGCTATTCATTTTTCAGAAATGGATGATTTCAACTGTTTCAGCATTGTTGATGAAAGAAGCGCAGCTTTTGTTGCTCTCGGAATGGCAATGAGTGAGAAAAAACCTGTTGCAATTACCTGTACAAGCGGTTCTGCAGCAGCAAATTATTATCCTGCAGTTACCGAAGCTTTTTATCAGAATATTCCGTTGTTGATTTTAACGGCAGACCGACCGACGGATTATGTCGATTTGTTTGATGGACAAACCATAAGACAAAACGACCTGTTTCATCAGCATTCTTACGGAGATTTTCAGTTGGTGGAAGACAGTAAAGAAAACGCAGAAAGCATCAATTCAGATCTTATAAAAAAAGCGGTCGAGCTTTGTTTTGAAAAACAAGGTCCGGTGCATATCAATATTCCGTTGGAAGAGCCTTTGTATGATTTGGTTTCAGAACTTCCAACTTTCCCTGAAGTGGAGAAAACCATTAAAAAGAAAGATTACGAACTCCCTTCCAATTTAGTTGCGGACTGGAATACTTCACAGAGAATCATGATTCTTGTGGGTACCAAAGGTTACAGCGCAGAGCTTGAAAACCAGCTCACACAATTAGTTAAAAACCATTCGGTTGTCGTATTAAGCGAAGCGAATTCTAATTTGTATCATGAGAAATTTTTCAGGCATATCGACCGATATATTTTTGCATTCACAGAAGAAGATTTTAAAACTTATGCTCCAGATTTATTAATTACTGTCGGGCAAAATGTGGTTTCTAAAAAAGTAAAGCAATTTTTAAGAAATGCACATCCGAAACAGCATTGGCATTTGGATGAGGTTTGGCAGCCCGATACTTATTTTTCTTTAACCCAGAAAATAGAAGTAAAGCCTGAACTATTCTTTTCTAAATTATTAAATTTCATCAACTTAGAACCTAGACCTTATTATAATCTTTGGGATGTTTTAAGAGATAAAAAAGATAAAAAACATAAAGATTTCTTAAATCTAATTGAGTTTTCTGATTTTTATTTCTTTAATAAAGCTTCACAAAGCATTCCGGAGAATTACAATGTACACTTCAGTAATTCATCGGCGATACGCTACGCACAATTATTCGATTTTGGTAAAAGAAAAATGTACTGTAATCGTGGAACGAGCGGAATCGACGGTTGTACTTCCACGGCAATGGGCTTTGCTATTAAGAACAAAAACCCAACTTTATTGATTACAGGTGACTTAAGCTTCTTTTATGACATCAATGGTTTGTGGAATCAATACATTCCGCCGTTTACAAGAATTATCATTTTTAATAATGGTGAAGGAAATATTTTTAAAATAATTCCAGGCCCCGGAAATGCCAACTCAAATACGGTTGATGAATTCATTTCTACAAAACATCACAAGAATACTGAGTTTATGGCTAAACATTTTGGTTTTTCTTATATAAAAGTAGATGATGACGGAACTTTGGACCGGGTTTTTGAAAATTTCTTCAAGCCGGATTTACAACCTAAAATAATGGAAGTCAATACGCAAGGTCAAAATAATGCAGCTACCCAAAAAGCTTATTTTAATTTTTTAAAGGAAGTTTAAAATAGATTTGAACCATTAAGAAGAATTAAGTTGTGAGGAAGATTAAGAAAAATCCTAAACTTTAATGATAAAAAAAAGCAGATTTATTTAATTATAAATCTGCTTTTCTATTTAATCTGTAAGAAAAATATTTTAAAAGAGTTATCTAAATATCCAGATAATCATCATTTCCCGGGAGATTGGTGATTTTATGAATTGGGTAAATAAACATATCATCGAAGTCATTCAGTGCATTAATCAACTGAAAATGTGAGAATTCCTTAATATTCTGCAATGTAATTTCCGCTTCTTTTATTTTCTTTTTCTTTAAAAGATACTGTCTTTGAACTCCATTTAAAAGGTAAGTTGACGGTGTAAACCAGTCTTTTCCTTTCTGAAACAGAAGATTAGAAAAAGAAGTGTCTGTGATGTGATTATTTTTTACAATAATAATTTCCTCAGCTTTAGATTTCATTTTCATTTTCTCCAGCTCTTTGCGGTCTTCAAACTTAAAAGAGTAATCGTAGATGTTATTTTCTACCAACTGAAAATCCTGTATTTCGGGAATTGCGTAAGGAATCATCATGGTTCTGAATCTTTTATCCAAATCATACGTTAATCTTAATTTGTATAAACCATCTTCGTCATGATTGAGATTTTTAAAAATTTTCTCCAGATCGATAGAGCCTACTTTCCCAAAATGGGCGAAAGTCTCGTTCACACGCTTCTGGTGAAATTCCAGCAGGAACATTTCCTGATCTTCTACTTTAATACTTTCAATGAATTGGGACATAAATTTTATTTTTCATTTCCTGATACTCGTCTTCTAACTTGCTCATGTGCGTAATACCGCCACCGCTTTTGAAATACAGCTGATCGCCTTCTTTTTCGATAAAACGAATCATCACACAACTGTCTAGATTTTTACCATCAAACCAACCGCAAACTCCAGTATAAAAACCTCTTTCAAAGCCTTCTGCTTCAAGAATAATTTCTAAAGTTTTAGGTTTTGGAGCTCCTAAAATTGAGCCTGCAGGCAAAAGCTTTTGCATTATGCTTCCTACTTTTCCTTTAAATTCAGATTTTAAATTTCCTGAAATTTCAGAACTCATCGCATACAAATCTTTCTGTTTTGTTTTCAGAAAATCTATATGCTGAAATTTGTCAACCTTTACATCATCTGCAACCATGCTCAAATCATTTCTAAGCAAATCAACAACGGTATAATGTTCGGCTTTTTCTTTTTTATCGTTCTTCAAAACCTCTGCGGCATTCTCTACAGAAGCATCAATCGTGCCTTTCATCGGAAAAGTAAGGATTTTATCATCAACGATCTTTACAAAAGTTTCAGGAGAAAAAAATACGAAAAAATCTTTATATAAAACCTTATATTTTGCCTGAGAATGATGAAAAATTTTTTCTAAACTGAGATTGGTTTCAATTTTTGTTTTCCTTGTATAGTTGGTAAGATAAGAATTTCCCTGCCGAATATTTTTCTGAACGTGGTCAAAACCTTTTTTAAAGCTTTTCAATGATTCAGGAAATGACCTCCATTCTATTTTTTTGTCTAAATCTTCCTGCTTCTTCACATTCGAAAAACCCTGAAAATCAATCAATAAAACATTTTTACCAATTTCATCTTCTGTGAAAATCTCTACCTTATCAACCAGGAAGTCTATAATAAAGAAAAACGGAACTTTCTGATGTGAAAGTTCGTCCATTTGAATAAATTTTTGATGATTCGCCAAAAACATTCCGCAAAAGTAGTTATTGATGTTTACTTTTGCACAAAATATTTTCATGCAGCAGCAATATCCACAAAAACCGGGAATCGATTTTATCTTAAAACAGGCATTTTTTTATTGGAATAAGACTTTGATATACCAAATGATTTTTTCAGTTATTTATATGGCTTTATTTTCTACGGTATTCATGTACTTTTCGGGTCGATACGGAATTATGGATCAGTTTCTGGGTGCCATGTCTGATTATATGAAAATAGGACCTGCAGGGCTAGAAGCCTATAAAAATAATATTTCAACAATCATTTCTAGTGAAGGATTTCAGAACTTTTATCTTGGAATGGTAGGAACACTTATTTTTCTCTATCCTTTGAATTTAGGTTTTTTTCAGATTTTCAGAAAAATTGATCTTAAAGAGAATATTGAGTTAAAAGATTTATTTGCGGGCTACAATGGTCTGAATTTCTTCAGATATGCAAGCTATTTTATATTCTGGTATTTTTTGTACAGCATTATTGCTCAAACCCTTATCCTTCCGGTCATTTGGGTAATGATCACCTTGTTTGTAGCACCACTAATGTTTTTTCAGAACAAAACTATTTTTGAGGGAATTGCATTAAGCTGGAAAGCTTTAAAAATGTTTTTCATCGAAATATTAGTTTGTACAATAGTGGCAGTTTTATTTAAATACATTGGATTTGGAATCTTTTTGATCGGTGGATTATTCACTTTTCCATTTTGGAATGCGATGATTTATTCTCTTTACAAGACTATTTTTAAAGAGGAAGCATAATATGTAAGGCGTGGTATTGCTTTTGTTATGAGAAAGGTTAAATTTACTTCTAAATAAAAACTATGAAAATGCCACATAAAGAGAAACATATCAGCAGCATTGCCATCAAACAGGTCTTTTTGCTAACCATTATTTTAGTTTTAGGGGGCTTAATCTGTTTTAATCTTGCGCTTTTCATTCCTTCCGTTTTGGGAGCGATAACAATTTACGTAGTCTGCCGCAAATATAATTTTTACCTGCAAGAAGAGCGAAAATGGAAACCCTGGGCTTCATCTCTGGTGCTCATGCTGGCCAGTTTAATTATAATTATTCTTCCCGTCTATTTAATCGTTGATTTATTGATCGAAAAGCTTGGTAATGCACAGGCTTACATGGAAAAGTTTAACATTTTTATTGCTAAAATTCATGATTTCATTGATAAAGAGACAGGTATAAATATTCTTAGCAAAGAAAACATGGCAAAGGTCAAAGAATTTGCCGGAAAATATTCTACCTCAGCATTAAGCGGAACTTTTAATACTCTGACGGTAGTGATGTCGATGTATTTCATTCTTTACTTTATGTTTGAAAAACCAAGATTTTTTGAAAGAATTTTGGCATCAGCTGCTCCTTTGAAAAGAGCAAATGTTTCTTTAATTGGCGAAAAAATGCGCAAACTGATTATGGCCAACGCAATTGGCCTCCCCGTTGTTGCTTTAGGACAAGGTATTATCGCATTAATTGGTTACTTTATCTTTGGTGCGCCAAGCCCTATTTTATTGTTTGCATTAACTGCTGCTGCATCGATGATTCCGATTGTGGGAGCGGCGATAGTATATGCCCCAATCTGTATTTTTATGATCGCTGAAGGCCAGACAGGACCCGGAATTGGTCTTGGATTGTATTGTGTAATTGTTGTGGGATTAACGGATAATGTACTTCGTTTCACATTGCTTAAAAAATTGGAAGATATTCACCCTTTAAATACCGTTTTTGGAATTATTATGGGGATGAATCTTTTTGGATTTATGGGATTGGTATTCGGTCCGATTCTTATTTCCTTAACTTTACTGCTTATTCAGGTATATAGAAATGAGTTTTCTGATGATGAAACTCCTGAACTTCAACTTTCAGAAAAAGACCGTGAAGAAGAATTAGAAAATAAAATTGATTTAATAGTTTAACAAATGGAGCAGGGAATAAATCCTGAAATTTTACAGGAAATATGTGTTGTAAAAATGCCTTTCGGAAAATATAAAGACACCGTTTTGGCTGATCTTCCAATCAGTTATCTGGAATGGTTTCACCGTCAAGGTATGCCGCCAGGAAAATTGGGAATGCAGCTTTCTACGATTTACGAAATAAAACTAAATGGTTTGATGGATTTGCTTACACCTCTTCGTGGTGGAAAAGTAAGTTATGAAAAACCTAAAACTAAGATTTATAAGTTTTAAAAGACTTTGCAAAACTTCGGCGGTACTTTTGGTACCGCCGAAGTCTTATTTATGTAATGATTAAATTATTTCGGTTCCCACAATTCAACTTTATTTCCTTCCAAATCGAGAATGTGAACAAATTTTCCAAAATCATACACTGCAATTTCGTCAAGAATTGTTACTCCTTCTTTTTGTAATTCTTCAACCAATGTTTCTAAATTTTCAACAGTATAATTAATCATAAACTCTCTTGTAGAAGGCTCGAAATAATCTGTTGTTTCTTTAGTTGGGCTCCAGGTAAGAGAACCTTTTGCATCAGAATCAGACATTTGTTTCCAATCGAAAGTTGCTCCGTAGTCATTGGTATCAATCCCTAAATGAGTTTTGTACCATTCTTTCATTTTGATAGGATCTTTGCTTTTGAAGAAAATGCCTCCAATTCCTGTAACTCTTTTCATGATATAGTTTTAAAGCAATTTAACTTCTTACGCTCTTAAAGCGGCAATTTCATCTCTAAGTTTTGCAGCTTTTATGAAATCTAGATTTTTTGCAGCAGCTTCCATCTCTTTTTGCTTCTGCCCAATCATTTTCTCGATATCTTCAGTTGCATAAGACGCTTTTACTTCTGCAACTTTCTGAGTAATTTCTTTCTGAGTATATCTTTCATCAGGGAAATCTTTACTTCTCCCGACAAGGTTCTCAGAGATTTTCTTGTTCAATGCCATCGGAACTTTACCATGCTCTTCATTATAGGCAATCTGCTTCGCTCTACGATATTCAGTTTCATCAAGAGCGGCCTGCATCGATTTGGTGATTTTATCGGCATACATAATGGCTCTACCATTGATATTTCTTGCAGCACGACCAACCGTCTGAATCATAGATCTTCGGCTTCTCAACATTCCCTCTTTATCGGCATCTAAAATAGCAACCAATGAAACTTCAGGTAAATCAAGACCTTCTCTCAATAAATTGACACCAATTAAGACATCAAAAACTCCAAGACGCAAATCCTGCATAATCTGAATACGCTCCAAAGTCTCAACATCCGAGTGAATATATCTCGTTCTGATTCCGAATTTTGTGAAATATTTGGTAAGCTCCTCTGCCATTTTCTTGGTTAAAGTAGTCACTAAAACTCTTTCGTCAATTTCAGCACGTTTATTTATTTCTTCCATTAAATCATCAATCTGATTTAAGGAAGGTCTTATTTCAATTATTGGATCTAAAAGTCCTGTCGGACGGATAATCTGTTCAATATATTCTCCACCGGTTTTTTCCAGTTCGTAATCTGCCGGGGTTGCCGAAACATAAATAACCTGATTTTGAATCGCCTCAAATTCTTCAAACTTTAAAGGTCTGTTATCCATCGCTGCTGGTAATCGGAAACCATATTCCACCAAAGCTTCCTTTCTGCTTCTGTCACCACCGTACATCGCATGAACTTGTGGAACCGTAACGTGGCTTTCATCAATTACCATTAAGAAATCTTTTGGAAAGTAATCTAAAAGACAGAATGGGCGAGATCCCGGGAGTCTTCCGTCGAGATAACGTGAATAGTTTTCTATTCCTGAGCAATAACCGAGCTCTTTGATCATTTCAAGGTCTAATTCTGTTCTTTCCTGTAGTCTTTTCGATTCTAAAGGCTTACCGATTTCAGAAAAGAAGTCGACCTGTTTTACCATATCATCCTGAATGTTTTTTATCGCACCATTCAATGTTTCTTTTGTGGTTACGAAAAGATTGGCTGGATAAATCTGAATCTGGTCAAAATTGGAAGTTACATTTCCGGAAACAGGATCAAAACTCTGAATTTTTTCGATTTCGTCCCCAAAAAACTGAACTCTTATTCCATTGTCTGCATACGCAGGAAATATATCGATGACATCTCCTTTTACACGAAACGTCCCACGTTGGAAGTCCGCCAACGTTCTTGAATACAACGCATTAACTAAAGAATGAAGTAACGCCGTTCGGGTAGTTTTTTCACCTATCTGAAGAGAAATTAAAGATTTATGGAACTCAGCAGGGTTTCCGACACCATAAATACATGATACTGAAGCAACAATCAAAATATCCCTTCTTCCTGAAAGTAAACTTGCAATTGCCGAAAGACGTAATTTTTCTACCTCTTCGTTGATACTTAAATCTTTTTCTATGTAAGTTCCTGAACTTGCAATATAGGCTTCAGGCTGATAGTAATCATAGTAACTTACGAAATACTCCACAGCATTTTCAGGAAAAAATTCTTTAAATTCCATAAAAAGCTGAGCTGCCAGAGTCTTGTTGTGTGCTAAAACCAACGTTGGTTTCTGCACATTGTTCACAACATTGGCAACGGTAAAAGTTTTACCGGAACCTGTTACACCAAGCAATGTTTGATATTTTTCGCCGATTTCTATTCCATCGGTCAATTTTTCAATTGCTTTTGGCTGATCTCCTGTAGGTTTATATTCTGATTGAAGTTTGAATTGCATGTAACAAATTTAGGAAATAAAAAAATGCAAAGATGAAGAGTGAAGTCATAAAATTATGATTTCTCAATTGAAGAAGCTTATTAAAAAATAACTATTCTGATAAATCATTAATGCATCAAAAAACCGCAAAGTATAATACTTTACGGTTGGTTGTAATATCACTAAGTGAGATTATTTATATTTATTGTGTTTTTTTGTAGGCAGTAAATTGCATTCCTATAGGAAGTTTATATCGATAAGCTACTGGCTCTCCATCTTTTGTAGCAGGTTTCCAAGTGATATTTTCATTGGCTTCTTTTGTAACTCTGAAAACTTCATTATTAAATTTCTCGTTCTCTCCTTCTGCTTTTAAATCTCTTATACTTCCATTTTTATCAACAACAAACGTTATTGTTGATCTTACTAAATTATTAGTCTCACCAAAAATAGCAGAATTAAAATTTTTAGCTACTATCTTTCTTAATTCATTGACTCCTCCTGGATATTCAGCAGGAACTAGATCAGCTGCTTTACCTTCAACAGCAGTAGAAATATCTTGTAAAGATTTTTCTTCTACCTTATTTACGATGTTTGCATCGACATTTTTTTTAATAGGAATTGTGTCTTGTCCTTTAATAATAGCCTTTATTTTAAAACTCATATGTACAGCTTCTTCTTTCTTCAGATATTCTTCGAAATATTTATTTGTCATCATATTAAGTTGGAATGGTTCCGGATTTTGCTTGCTAATGGCATTTGGATATCTTTTGCTTACAAAATGATTAGAGAAATCTTCAGGCTTAAAATTTTTAAGTTCCTGATTTTTGGTTTTCTTACCGTCAATCCACAAACCATATTTTTTAGAATCCATAAAGTCGTTAATTTCGCTTTGTGCTACTTTCGTCTTTGCAAGTTTTTTAGGAGTATTCATAAAAAACAGAGGGGTTGCTGCTCTTTGTTCTTTTGTAAGTTGAAAGTATAGGTCGTGAAGTTTGGATCGATCAGATATGCTTACTGCTTTGTGAAATTCAGCGTATTTTTTTTGCTCTAAAAGGTTGCCGTATTTTTTTATGATTTGATTATATTCTGAAAGAGGATCGTTTGAAAATACCTTAGAAATTACATTTTCTTTTTCCTGATTTAGGTTTTCAATACTTTCTTTCGCATATGTTTTTTCTGCAAAAACTATTGCTAAAATTGCAAATGCGGGAACTGCAAGATAATTTTTCATCTTCGCAAATTTTGAATTTTTATTGGTCATCATTATAAATCGTTTTTTTGTGTTATTAAAATTAAACTGATGTATCAATGGTAGATTCTGTTGTTTTAAAATTTCCTGCAGAATCAGTTCCTGATAACTTTTTATATTTTTATTCTTACGAATTACACGATCATCAGCAATAAACTCATGATTATTAACCATCGCTTTCTTATAAAAATAAAGGAATGGATTAAGCCAAAAAACAGCTTTTAAAATCTCTACAAAAAGAATATCAGCAGAATGTTTCTGTTTTACATGAATTTCTTCGTGCAGAAATACAGAGTCCTGAATCTTGGAATCTTTAAAATAAGTTTCAGAAAGATAAATTGTATTCCAAAAACTGAAAGGAGCTAGGTCTTGCTTCAGAAGAAAAACAGTTCTATTTTGATACGTAATTTTTCTTCCTTTTAATTTTTTGATCCTTATAACAGAATATCCAATTTTTAAAATTAAAATCCCTGAAATAATACAATATGCAATTAAAAGAGCCTGTGTATAATCAAAACTTTCTTGCTGTTCAATTTGAGCTTGTAAAATAGGCTGTTCAATTTCCCCTACAAAAACAGTTTCCGGAATTTCTTTTTCAACCTGTTTTGTTTCTATTGTTGCAAATGGTATTGAAAATGAAAATAGTAAAGCCGAAATCAGGTAAAATCGATTGAAAATAAAAGTACGCTCTTTTACCAGAACCAAATGATACAATGCGAGCAAAATTCCTGAGCACAGAATCATTTTTAAAACTATTGTTAACATGATTATTTTTTTATCTGTTGATCAATAATATCACGAAGTTCTTTCAATTGCTTTTGCGACAGTTTAGAATTTGAGGTAAAAAACGAAGCAAACTGCGTTACAGAGCTATTGAAAAAACGGTCAATCATAGAAGTCATTTCATCATTGAAATATTCTCCTTTTGCTACTTTTGGAAAATATTCTCGAGAATTTCCAAAAAGTTTAAAACCTACCAAATCTTTATTTTGCATTCTTTTAAGTACTGTTGCAACGGTAGTTGTTGCCGGTTTAGGATCAGGATATGATTCTAAAATATTCTTCAAAAATGCTTTTTCTTTTTCCCAAAGAATCTCCATTACTATTTTTTCGGAATTAGTGAGTTTTATTTCATCCATATTCTACACAATTAAAATCTACTCTACAAATGTAGAATAAAATTTTAATTGTGCAACTTTTTTGTGGCATTCTTTTTCCTCTCATCTCTGGAACCACTAAATTTTAATTATGAAAAAACTACTATTACCCATTTTACTAGCATCCGCAACCACTATGATTTCTTGTCAGGGCAAAGGAAAACCGAGTGAGTCTTCTGCAAAAGAAGAAAAACCAAACACCAGTTACAAGCCTGCATTTAAAGGACAAACCCGTATTGCTCCAATAAAAACATCAACTCCATATAATGTTGAAGTTTTAACTAAAGATCTAGGTAAACCATGGGGAATCATTAATCTGCCTGACGGAAAATTCTTGATTACTGAAAAAACCGGTTTTATGAATGTAGTTTCTACCGACGGAAAACAAATTTCTAAAATTGAAGGCTTTCCGAAAGTAGATTCAAAAGGACAAGGCGGAATGCTCGATGTTGCACTCGATCCTGATTTTAAAACCAATAATATTATCTATTTCAGTTATTCTGAACCTTATGAAGGGGGAAATCATACAGCCGTTGCCAAAGGAAAACTTTCTCCAGACTTGAAGAACATTTCAGAGGTAAAAGTGATTTTCCGTGCGACGCCAACTTATGATGGTGATAAACACTACGGAAGCCGATTGGTTTTTGATAAAGACGGAAATCTTTTTGTAAGCACCGGTGAAAGATCAGATAAACAAACAAGAGTTTACGCACAGAAAACCGATAATTATTTAGGTAAAATTTTAAAAATAACCAAAGACGGAAAACCTGCTCCGGGAAATCCTTTCATCGGTAAAACCGGGTACAAACCTGAAATTTATGCGTTCGGAATCAGAAATCCTCAAGGTTTAGCGATGGATGAAAAAGGCCAGCTTTGGGATATTGAAATGGGACCGAGAGGCGGAGATGAAATTAATTTAATTCAACCGGGGAAAAATTACGGTTGGGGTGATGTAACTTATGGAATTGAATATTCCGGAGATAAAATTAACAACGGAACGACGCAAAAAGAAGGAACTGAGCAACCAGTTTATTATTGGGATCCGGTCGTTTCACCAAGCGGAGTAACTTTCTACACAGGAAATATTGACGAATGGAAAAACAATCTATTTATCGCCTGTTTGAGTGGTCAACATATCAACAGAATTGTGATGAAAGACAATAAAGTGGTTGGTGAAGAACGTTTACTTTTGGATCAAAAAGAAAGATTCAGAGATGTTTTAAATGGTTCCGACGGTAATCTTTACGGAATTACCGACAGCGGAAAATTATATAAAATATCTAAGAAATAACTCTAAAAATAAAGAGTCCTGAAGGACGATTTAATAAAGAATAGGATAAAATCCTATCAAAAAAACATTATTAAAAATGGTTTGGGCGCAAAATCGAAGATTTTGCGCCCAAACTTATCAATTATTCTAACAATTATTTTCTTAAGCCTCTTCCAAATGAACCGTAAAGTGTCTTAAAATTTCAGGTTCCCAAGTAATATTATAACCTTTTGAGATTTCATTTCTTCTTTCGTAAACGTTTTTCACTGCAGCAGCGATGTAATCCATGTGATTATTGGTGTACGTTCTTCTAGGAATCGCCAAACGAACCAATTCCAGTTTCGGGTAACGATTTTCTCTGGTTTCAGGATCTCTGTCTGCTAACAAAGTTCCTATTTCAACCGTTCTGATTCCTGCTTCTTTGTAGATTTCAAGGCCTAAAGTCTGTGCCGGATATTCTGCACGAGAAACATTTGGTAAGAAGTTCAACGAATCAATAAAAACCGCATGTCCGCCGATTGGCTTTTGTACAGGAATTCCGTATTCAATTAATTTATTTCCAAGATATTCTACCTGAGAAATTCTGCTTTCCAGATAAGCAAATTCTGTTGCTTCATCAAGACCAACAGCCAAAGCAGCCATATCTCTTCCTGCCATTCCACCATACGTGATGAATCCTTCATAAATAATCGTAAAGTTTGAAGCTTTTCTGAAAACATCTTCATTATTTAAAGCGATGAATCCACCGATATTTACTAAACCGTCTTTTTTAGAACTCATCGTCATTCCTTCACCGTAAGAAAACATTTCTTTACAGATATCTTTAATGCTTCTGTTTTCCTGACCTGCTTCTCTTTTTTTGATGAAGTAGGCGTTTTCAGCAAATCTTGCAGAATCAAAAAACACAGGAATTCCGTATTGGTCTGAAAGAGCTTTTACCGCTTTCATATTTTCTAGAGAAACCGGCTGTCCTCCTGAAGAATTACAAGTAATAGTAACCAAACAGAAAGGAATTTGTTCTTTTGGATGAGATTTGTAAACTTCTTCTAATTTTTCAAGGTTGATATTCCCTTTAAAAGGATGAAGGTCGTTAATATCAAAAGCCTCATCAATCGTACAGTCGATCGCGTGTGCTTTTCTGATTTCGATGTGACCTTTTGTGGTGTCAAAATGTGAATTCCCCGGAACCACATCACCATCTTTTACCAAAACCGAAAACAAAACATTTTCAGCAGCTCTTCCCTGATGTGTTGGCAATAGATATTTGAAACCTGTAATGTTTTGTACAGTTTTGTGCAATTGCTCAAAAGAACGAGAACCGGCATAGCTTTCGTCTCCGGTCATCAAAGCGCCCCATTGTCTGTCTGACATTGCTCCAGTTCCTGAATCTGTCAAAAGATCAATATAAACCTGCGAAGATTTTAAATTAAATAAATTGAACTTAGCGTCTTTCAGCCATTGTTCTCTTTCTTCTCTTGTAGATTGACGGATTTCTTCCACCATTTTAATACGAAACGGTTCTGCATATGGTAATTCCATGTGATATATTTTTAGATTTTATTAAAGAAAAATTAATTTGAAATTGATTTCAAATCATCAGATGTATTTTTGATACTGTTTAAAATTTAACCATTAAGATTAAATTAAGATGTTAAGTTTAATTAAGAAAAACACTAAAAAAATGTTTATAAAGCACTATGCTTTAACTTTTTGAAAGTGTCAAATTTCTTAACGTTTTAAAATCAGACAGTTTAAAGTAAGTAAAAGAACTTTACTCAGGAGCTTTAAATATATTTTCATCTGAATGAAAACCTGCCACACCGCCACTTACCGCAAATTTCATCGCCGTAGCTGCAGACATTCCTACAACAGGTTTAATATTTTTTTCTTCAGTTACAATCACCCAGCCAGAAATTGCATAAGAATGCGGAAGGTAAACTGCTACAAAATTATCTTTATGTACATCAGCCATTTCTCTTTGCGTGAGAAAACCTATTCTCCATATCTCAGGATTTTCATTGGTTTTCACCCAAACCGGATCACTGAACTTTTTCTTATCTCCTACAAATGAAGACATTACATCTTTTGTAGGTGAATAAATATGCTTGATACCAGGCGTTTTTTCTAATAATCTATCGATAGAATCTACAAAGAATCTTCCGACCACAAATTTGTTTCCCAGATAACCCAGTAATGCTGTAATAAGCAATGTTGAAATGAAAACCAACCCCGGAATTTGTCTTGCCACAGACGGAATAATATTGTCTATGGACGTAATAACAGACCAGATGACAAAAATGGTCAATCCGATGGGACCAATTATCAGCAATCCCTGAAAAAAGTTTTTCAGGAAAAAATTAGTCAGATTTTCAAAAGTCGGCTTTTTCAATTTATTTTTATCCGTGTATAGTTTCTTTGTTTCCGTAAGATTTTATGATGCCTGCTTCATATTCCAGCCATTCCTCCCATCTCTTGTTTACTTTTTCAGGATCGCCAAGCTGTCTTGCAAACCCGATAAAGGTAGTGTAATGATTGGCTTCAGAAATCATCAATTCTTTATAGAAGGTTTTTAGTTCTTCGTCTTTTATATTTTCTGTTAAAACTTTAAATCGTTCACAACTTCTGGATTCAATCATTGCTGCAAAAAGCATTTTATCGACAATTAAAGTATCTCTGTGCCCTCCTTTTTGAATAAAGTTGACCAATTCGTTTACGTAATCATCTTTTCTGGTTCGCCCAAAAGTGTAACCTCGTTTTGTAATAATCTCGAGAACCTGCCCAAAATGTTCCAATTCTTCCTGAGCAATTGCTAAAAGTTCTTTTACAATATCCGGACGTTCCGGAAGCATTGTAATTAATCCGATTGCATTGGTAGCTGCTTTTTGCTCGCACCATGCATGATCGGTCAAAATTTCCTGAATGTTATCCTCTGCAATATTTGCCCACCTTGGGTCGGTAGGAAGTTTCAACTTAAACATAATTTAAAAATTTCTGTAAATTTAAAATAAATTGCGATAAGAATTATCGTTTTGTTTCAAATTCCGTAGCTGATTTAGTTTGGAGAAGCGGTTTTCTTTCTTAAAACTTCTAAAACATTCCACCCAAAAGCATCAAATTTCTTTAAACCAGTTGCAATGATAAAAGCCAAAGCAACATTAATGATGTAAATAATGACCATTAAAACCCACCAAGGCATCAATTCTTTCATCGGAACAACCAGAAAATAAACCAATGAAGAGCTGATTCCCTGACCAAAATAAAAGAAGATTGCGTTTTTACCAATATGCGTAACAAAATTTTCTTTTGTAATTTTTAATCTGTTGTACAAAACAAACAAAGTCGTCAGAGAAAAGAAAGTCCAGATAATATATGGCGTTTGCGGCGGAAACTTTTGCTTATTGATTTTAAAAAATATTTCGTTTCCAAAGTACCAAAACATCCAAACTAACGCCAAGGCCACCAATCCGTAAAGAACAGGAATCACTTTTGTCGGTATTTTTTTACCTCTCATTCTGTTTCCGACAAGGAAAACTGTCATATAAAAAGCAACATATCCTACTTGCCCACTTGGATAAATTTCCGGGAAAATATTAAATATTAAAGTTAGGGCAATGCAAAGTCCGATAAACCAATTGACATGTTTGGGGAAAAATTTTAAAATTAAAACTCCAAAAACGGTTAAAATAAAATAGACTTTAAGATACCAAAAGCTTCCCATCACAACAGGGAAAGTATCTGCATTGCTGTATTCGTGAAGATACCAATTCCCTAAATTCTGCCACTGCGGCGCTGTTGAAATACTGGTAGCCGAATATTTTGAGCCAAATGTTGAGTAGAAACTTTGCAGCCATTCGAGTGAGAAAAAGGTGAGCCCGAATATTTTGAAAAAATAATCTAAAAAGAACAAAAGGGTTACGAAAATCATGTATGTGATTTGGAGCTTTAGTAAACGGTAAAGTGTTTTCTCAATATTATTACCAGACGTAATACCGCTTAAAGCATAAAAAAGAGCAACATCAAAAACCAAAGAAAACACCCGGATTTCCGGAATGATGTAAAACTGCCCCGACCAAAATGCCGTGTGAATAAATATAATGGAAAGCGTGGCTAAACCTTTCGCAAAATCAATGTAGAGATCTCTGTTCATCTAAATGTGGATTATTTTCCAAAAGTAATTAAACTTTATCAATATTGTATACAAAGAAAAAGAGGCAAGAACAATGTCTTACCTCTCATTAAAAATATTAAAATAAATGCTTATTTAAGTTCTTTAAACTCTTCAGCAGAAATTTCTCCTGACTGAATTTTTTTCAACTCATCAAGATACTGACTCATGTAAGCATCCAACTCAGGAAACTTCGAGTTTTTTGCCATTTTGTAAGTTCCGTTTAAAACTCCCTGATAGTAATAAAAGAAATTGTAATCAAAATCTGCTGCAGAAAGGTCGTACTGCCCTAAAAGAAAGCCTAAACGAACTGCAGATCTCCTTTGAGGCGGCGTTCCGTGGTGTCCTGCACTGGTTGTCTGATAATCACCAATACTTTGGGCAAACTCATATGCCGCTGCAATCTGGGCAAATGATGTTTGGTTGTATCCATTGGGTCTTCTTAGATAATATCCTGCAAAACCGTCTGCTTCCAATTCGTTTGGTCTTGCCGTGGATTCGCTTACAGAAGGAAGTCCGAAAATATACTGCAACTGGTGACCATATTCATGAGCCAGAATCATTGCATTAACAATATTTCCGCCTTTGTTTTTTGCATCGGCAAAAATTGCGTATCCATAATAGATCTTTCCAGTGGAATACGAAATCGCATTATACGTAGAATTTGGACTGGACGGATCATTTACGAAACGCAATGTCGGATTACTCCTTCCCCATAAACTGGCGATTTTTGTCATCTGAGCATTCATAAAACTCGTGTCTGTAGAGCTCGGCAATGATGTCGTTAATACGGCACTTGAGCTCCAGTACTGGTCTACATAATAACAGATTTTTTCGAGATCGCCTGGTTGCTCAGGTTTTAAGTTTTCTTTTTGAGTTTCAGATACAGGAGTTTCCATTGTATCGTCGTTACATGCTGATAATAAGAATACAGCAAATGCTCCTGCTAGTAAGCAGAAATTAAAGTTTGTTTTCATATTGAAATATTTTGGTGAAAGCGAAGATATACAATAATGTGAAATAATTCACTAATTCATACCGAAAAAAAGCTATGCTATGCAGGTCGAAAATATTTTTTACTATTTGATAAAGATGCAGTTGTGTTTAAGCATCAAAAAAATAAAATACCAAAACCCAAAAATATGCACCTTCTTGGAAGGGTATAAAAACTCTTTACTAAACAGGCTTTATAAATAAAATCTGATGTGAAATATTACTCAAATTTTGGTAAAAATCATTGTAAAGATCTCACTTCATCTAAATGTGGAATATTTTTTAAAAGTAAGAATAAAACACAAGCAATTTAATTTCTATATTTGAAACAACCAATCATAAAAATATGAAACTTAAATACACTCTTATTTTGGCTATTTTTGCCATTCTCAATTTGTCTGCGCAAGGAAATCGTTTCACTTATGAATATCAGTTCAGAATTGACTCCACGAAAACAGACAGCCTGAAAAAAGAATTTGTGAATTTGGATATTTTCCCGACGAAATCTTATTTTTACGGTCAGACTAAATTCGCAAGTGATTCTATCACGAACAATTCGATCATTGAGCAAAGAAAGTCTACGCCGAATAGTTTAAGCTATTCTTCCACCACAGAAGATTGGAATATCTCTTATTTAATAGAAAAGTCATATCCTAGTTTTAAAACGACATGGTTTACAAATATTGAGCAGACTAATATGGTCGTAGAGGAAACTCCTGTGATAAAATGGCAGATTCTTCCAGAAACACAAAAAATTGAAAACTATAATTGTCAGAAAGCAACAGCAAATTTTGGAGGAAGAATTTGGGAAGCCTGGTTTTCTAAGGATTTACCTTTTCCGGATGGGCCGTACAAGTTTCACGGTTTGCCCGGTTTGATTGTGAAATTAGAAGATAAAACCAAATCACATCAGTTTTTATTAAAAGGAAACAAGAAGCTGAAGGCTGAAGATCATTCTTGGGATTATATTTTAGCACTTCAAAAAGAAGCTAAACATGAATTTGAAGGAGTAAAAGTTAATCCGACTCAATACAAAAAGTTATTTATGACTTACAAAAATGATCCTGCAAAAGATATTAAACTCGATTTGGCTAATCCTAATCATTCGATGACCGTTACTACAGGAGAAGGCAAAAAATTAACCAACAACGCAGAAATCATAAAGTTTTTCGAAGAATTATCAGCCAAGAAATATAAATCGAACAATAATCAGCTGGAATTAAATCTACACCGAAAGTAGAAAATTTCTCAAAATCATATTGTTACTAAAAAAATAATCAGTACATTTGCACCTCGAATTAACTAAAAATTTATAGACAATGTTTGCAATTGTAGAAATAGCAGGGCTTCAATATAAAGTTGAGCAAGACCAGAAGTTGTTTGTGAACCGTTTGAAAGGAGATAAAGGAGGGAAAGTATCTTTCGATAAAATCTTACTTACTGTAAACGGAGCAATCACTGTAGGCGCCCCAGCTGTAAGCGGTATCACTGTAGAGGCAGAGATCCTTGACCACGTAAAGGCTGATAAAGTAATCATCTTCAAGAAGAAAAGAAGAAAAGGTTATGAAGTTAAAAACGGTCACAGACAATCTTTAACTCAAATCAAAATCACTGGAATCACAGGATTTGAAGGAAAAAAAGCAGAGAAGCCTGCTAAAAAAACAACTAAAAAAGCTGACGCTGAAAGCGCAGAATAATTGTTTAACCAAAAAACCTTAAAATAAAATGGCACATAAGAAAGGAGTTGGTAGTTCCAAAAACGGTAGAGAATCTCATTCTAAAAGATTAGGTGTGAAGATTTTCGGTGGACAAGACGCTATTGCTGGTAACATTATTATCAGACAAAGAGGTACTCAACATCACCCAGGTGAAAATGTTGGTATGGGTAAAGATCACACTTTGCACGCTCTTGTTGACGGTAAAGTAGTTTTCAGAAAGAAAGCAAACAACAGATCATTTGTATCTATTGAACCAAACGCATAATTAAATTAGCGTTTTATAAAAATAAAATCCTCAGCATTTTTGTTGAGGATTTTTTGCGCTTAATGAATTTGTAGCGGATTGTTTTTCTGATAATTTAGATAAAAATAATATTTCTAAGATCCCTATTGACCACCAAACTGGATATTTAAATATTAAATACCAAAGATTAAAACTGTCAACGATTATAAATTTCTTATAAATGTTTTTGGTTTCGATCGCGTTTGATATATAGGGAATTAATATAAAGAAAAGTAAAAATATAGCTATTTTCATAAAACGATTTATCTTAATATTTTTACTACTTCTGAATATATAAATATTGATTATTAAGACTAAAATAAGGAAAGTTATGTCATAATAAGTAAACGACGTAAAAGGCTCTGCAGGCTCGTTGAAGAAATGCATTATTGATAATTTTAAAACCCAAACTGAAAACCTGCTTTAATTCCAAATTTGGAAACATCCGGACGGTCAAGATAATTTCCTCTCCAGTTGAAGTCTACACGGAAAATTCTGATGTTTCCGAAACCTATATTTTCAATCCCAAATCCGTATTCATAATATATTTGCTGATCGGGTGCAGAATATTTTAAATTATCAACATTGATATTTTTTGAAGCATCGCTTAATGATCCGTAAGCACCTCTGATGAACGCAACTTCTCTTAACTTCAATTTTTTAATAAGTGGAATATAAGAAAGTATTTTACCATTGAAATGATGTTCTATATGAAGCGTAGAATAGGTATCTGCAACAAACTCATAGTAATTTAGCTGAGCAAACGTATTCGGAACAATTCCGTACGATTGGTTTCCAGGAATAATATTCTGCAGTGCCAAAGGAACGGTATCAAAGTTTTTTCCGGCTTCAAAATTCAGCAATGTTTTTCCCCAACTTCCCAAAAGAATCGGCTTGTAAAACATAAACTGCAATTTGTTATAATTAAAATCCGCATTAAACAAACCTTCAATACCCCGTGTATATTTTAACACAATGGTCGGAGCCAAAGTTCCGTGCTCATATCGGTCAACTCCGGTTTGAGAAAAAGTAGCGCCCGGTCTTGCAATCAAACTAATCGTAACATGCGAATCATTGGTCGTCTTTCTTAAGTCACCATTTCTGAAATACATCAAACTAAAACCTGAAGGGTTGGCAGATTTAATGCTCTGCATCGTCCCGTCAACTCTTACCTGAAAGTTTTTCCAAGGCTCAATAGAAGTAAAAACACTCGTTTGGTTGACCGAACTTAAAGAAGCATTTTCTCCTCTGGCAAAAACCGTCGAAGAAGCAAATGAACGCGACAGAATACCGTCCTCCGTTGTAAGCTGCACACCCAATTGCGTAATATCTCTTTTTGTTCCGGCTCCCACCATAAAACGATTGACTCTATTGAACATATATCGACCTTCAACCCCATATTTGAATTGCTGATCTTTAAAACCGTAGGCATTATAAAACTCAACTCTCCAAGGGTCATTTTGCGTAAAATAGGTTCGCGCTCCCAATCTTATTCTATCACCTTCCACTTCATTTTTCCCGTAGACTGAGGTTATCGGACCCAAATCGATGCCTTTAGTAACATTATAATATCGAGAAGCAAGCGTTTCTGTAAGTTTAAGAATTCTATTGAATTTTGGAGTTTGTTGTAATCTGTCAAGCATTTCATAAACCCCTTTTTCTTCTTTAGATAAAGAGTCTGGCCTTTCTTTCACCCAAAAAGCATCATCCTTGTCTACAAAGCGATCGTCATATTCTTCTTTTCTCCTTGTGAAAACAGTATCTGCTAAGGGTTTATTAAAATCATAATCAGAATAATCTACAGACCGTTTTGCAATAATGCTTTTTGCTGTCTTTTTTTTGGAAAAAGGGGTCATTTCAATTTCTGTGACGTATTTTTTAGGCAAAAATGTTTCGTCATCAGGATTATCATATTCTAATTCTGTAGAAATAGCGTTGATGAAATTGACATTGATTTTATTTGTAGACTTTAAAGTAGCTTCTAAAACCGCATAAGAATCGGTGTCGATATAAAGATATCCCTGGAAAGCCAAAACCTCAGATCTTCTAGGCTGATAACGTATTTTATACGCCTGTTCTCCCCGAATGGAGACTGTATCAGTCAAATTATAATCATACGTGCTAAAACCATCAGTTCCTACCGGGCTCGGAAACCCGATATCAAAATAATTTAAGGTATTATCATAAATATTGATGTCACGATAAAGATTTTTGGCCGTAATCGCAATAACCTGATTATCCTGAAAACCGGAAGTTTTCTGAGCAACTAAAAGCTTTTTGGTCTTTTTGTTAGGTTTATTTTCCCCAAAATGGTTATAAATTGATTCATTTAAGAAAATAGGCAATGCCATTTTTCCTCTTGCAGTAGAATCGGCGTAATCAAAAATAAAGTCTAATTTATTGAAGATTTTCCTGTTCATAAAAGCACTGTCTAGATTATTGGCATCAAACTGAATCTTTTCGTATTCTTTATACGTGTAGGTATCAAATTTATCAAGACCGTTATTTCTCTTGCGCTTCCACACTTCCTGCATAATTCTGTATGCCGGATTTTCTTTTTTATTTTTAAATTTTGTTTTCTCGTTGTGAATAACAACTTCTTCAATGCTGCTTACTTTTTCGGACGACAGTTTAATAAGAAGATTACTGTTGCTGTCAGGAGTAATATCTACACTTTCTAACGCATAGTTTTTTTTCTGAAATCTTAATTTGTAAATAATACTGTCAGATTGTACAGTAAAGCTTCCTGAAGCAGTGGTAAGAACAGGTCTATCGCTTTCATTAATGAAAACCTCAACAGCACTGACCTCTTTATTGGTTTTAGCATCTACAATCTTTCCGCTTGCTGTGTTTTGAGCATGAAAAAGACTGGTTATAAAAAGGGATATATATAGGAAGCCGTATTTTAATTGATTGGTTGACATCATTCGTATCTTCGAGCAATAGCTTAAACAAAAACTATGCTGTTTTATTATTAAATTTTAAAAGTTTTTTACAGACTTTGATGTTTATCTGTAAACCTGCAAATGTAACGAAAATAAAGCTATGAATATTGCGCTCAGAGAAAGCTTAAAGCTGATATTTAATAAAAAACAAAAGTTATATTTTGAGAGGAAATAAAATAAAAAAAAGACTCACATTTCTGTAAGTCTTTTTGCTCCTCCTGCTGGGCTCGAACCAGCGACCCTCTGATTAATCCCGAAGATTCGGGACTCTAACCAACTGAGCTAAAATTCCAGACAGTTGGTGATTTTCATCACAAAGCATCTCTATAAATTTCCTTGATTTTTGTCTTTTAATAAACCTTTCGACAGCAATGACATTAGCTTTATCTTCCGAAACCTCAAAAAGAGCAACTATTTTCCACGGACGGAATTTTCGAGTGAATGTATTAAAGCTTTCTTGCTGATTATGTTTCAAAAGTCTTTCATTCGGAAATTGTGAATATCCGATGTAATATTTATCTGCTGATTCTGAAAACAAAATATAAATATAATACATAAAAAAAACCGTAATCTAAGTGACTACGGTTTGCTCCTCCTGCTGGGCTCGAACCAGCGACCCTCTGATTAA
>Ga0182008_10000069_pt1 | contig 82281 bp, 80 predicted proteins | sample Sormic07211129_1_FD_120482 | JGI IMG/M metagenome (GOLD analysis project Ga0182008, IMG submission 120482) | Rhizosphere microbial communities from Sorghum bicolor, Mead, Nebraska, USA - 072115-129_1 metaG | ecosystem: Host-associated > Plants > Roots > Rhizosphere | place: USA: Nebraska...
CTTATGATGAATTTCAGTGATAAGGGGGGTAATATAGCTGCAAATACGTCCGATTTTGCTGCCACCTTAATGATATTCTCAAAATCAATACAAGAACCGGCCTTAAACCAAACTTCTTTTGAAGCAGCCTTGGCAAAAGTAATTGCTAGTGTAAATGCCAGAGACCGCTATTATCCTGAAACAATTACAGAGGCATCACTTAAGGCTATAACTTTAAACGATATCAAAGAATTTTATAGTAAAAATATTATTCCTTCAAATACATATCTGACTATTGCGGGCAATATCTCTGTCTCCGATGCCAAAGCTTTAGCAAAGAAATCTTTTGGAGAATGGAATAACCAATCTGCTTCGGAATTATTGGCTAGCAAATAGTTTAAATTTAATAGATGAGTTATTGATTGGCTGTCCAGAAATGTTTTTGGGCAGCTTTTACCCTTTGGCAGAGTAGCGGCCATAAAAGCTAGCGACTACGGCTCTATGCATTTGTAGCAAATTCCATTATCTTTGTCGCTCAATTTAATATCCGCATTTCGTGATTAATGTAAATAATATCTCCGTTTCGTTTGGTGGAACTACCTTGTTTAGCGATGTAACCTTTTCGATTAACGAAAATGATAAAATAGCCCTGATGGGTAAAAATGGTGCTGGCAAGTCGACTATCTTAAAAATAATTGCCAACGCTACAAAACCCACTTCTGGGAATGTAACCGGGCCTAAGGATGCTGTAATTGCTTATTTGCCACAGCATTTGCTTACGCACGATAATGTTACCGTTTTTGAAGAGACTATGAAAGCTTTCGAAGAGGTAAACCAGATGCAAAAAGAGCTTGATGAGTTGAATGAGCAACTCACTATTCGTACCGATTACGAAAGTGATGATTACATGAAGCTGATCGAACGGGTGTCGGAACTGAGCGAGAAATTTTATTCGATCGAAGAGGTCAATTATGATGCGGAGGTAGAAAAAGTGTTAAAGGGCCTGGGCTTTGAAAGGAAGGACTTTACTCGTCAAACTTCTGAGTTTTCGGGAGGATGGCGCATGCGGATTGAGCTAGCTAAGATTTTGTTGAAGAAACCAGATCTGATTTTACTGGATGAGCCGACCAATCACATGGATATTGAAAGTATTCAATGGCTGGAAGATTTTTTAATCAACTCAGCAAAAGCCGTGATGGTAATTTCGCACGACCGTACTTTTGTAGATAACATTACCAATCGTACAATCGAGGTTACTATGGGTAGGATATACGATTATAAAGCCAAATACAGCCATTACCTGCAGTTGCGTGCCGACCGCCGTGTACATCAGTTAAAAGCCTACGAAGAACAACAACGCTTTATTGCCGATAACCAGGAGTTTATAGATCGCTTTAGAGGTACTTATTCAAAAACTTTGCAAGTGCAGTCACGGGTTAAAATGCTTGAAAAACTCGAAGTCATCGAGATTGATGAAGTGGATACTTCTGCATTGCGGTTGAAATTTCCACCTTCGCCACGTTCTGGCCAATACCCGGTGATGGTAGAAGAGCTGACCAAAACGTATGGAGATCATGTGGTATTTGAAAAGGCATCAATGGTGATTGAGCGGGGAGAAAAAGTGGCTTTTGTAGGTAAAAATGGTGAGGGTAAGTCGACCATGATTAAAGCCATTATGAGTGAGATTGATTTTGAGGGAGGTTTGAAAGTTGGCCACAATGCGAAGATCGGATACTTTGCTCAAAATCAGGCGGCATTGCTTGATGAGAGTTTGACCGTATTTGAAACCATTGATCAGATTCCATTAAGCGATGGGAGTATAAAAATCAAAGATCTTTTGGGAGCCTTTATGTTCAGTGGCGATGATACCACGAAAAAGGTTAAAGTACTTTCTGGGGGTGAGAAAACCCGTTTAGCAATGATTAAGCTGTTGCTAGAACCAGTGAACGTATTAATTCTGGATGAGCCGACCAACCATTTAGATATGAAGACTAAAGACATTATTAAAGAGGCCTTGCAAGATTTCGACGGCACCTTGATCTTGGTGTCGCACGATCGGGATTTCTTAGACGGATTGGCTCAAAAGGTATTTGAATTTGGTAATAAACGTGTTCGTGAGCATTTTGAAGGCATTAAGGGATTCCTGGCCTATAAGAAAATGAGTAGTTTGAAGGAGATTGAACAAAATTAATTTTTTTGAGGTGTTGCGTTTTGGCTTTTGGAATCGTTTATGTAAGAAACCAGCACTCAGACTATGAAAACTTTGACTTCCACAATTTCAGTATTACTTTTATTTTCTATTGGCTTTTCTTCTTGTAAAAAAGATAAGAAAGTGCAGTCCGAAAACCCTATAAATGGCAACTGGGAGGAAATGGGAATGAACGGACTGAAGCGATCAGTCAATTTTGCGAAAAACAATACTTTTATTCTAACGATTGCCTACAACGATGGAGGTAGCACCCAATTAGTTGGGACTTATCAGATTAAAGGGAATGAATTAACTGCAACTAGCACTGAAACGCTTGAACAGAAACCAGGAAAACCTGTTGAACGAACCTCTACGAATTTTTCGCTTTATGAAAAAGCCACCTTTAGTATAGCTGGTGATACGCTTAAGCTGAATTACATTACCTACCCAGCTGATGCCCCAGTTAATACGCTTGCAAAATTTCGTAGATTGACCACAATCGATGAAGGCGGATTGACACGATAAGATAGCTATGGTTTCATCTCCTTTTTAAACAGAAAGGTCTGTCCTCCTTGCTTCAGTACAAGATCAGTGTTTTTGGGGTTAAATTCCAATACAATGCCATCCGGTTCAAACTTAAACTTGTTTTGTTCGAAAGCGTCTAATGGCAAAGCACCCTGTCCTGTTGCCTGTGCGATCAAAATAGTTCCATTACTAGTAATGTCCAATTTCAACGGGAGTTGTGCGCTACTATACACTCCCACATAATTATCAAGTTGAGTGGGAGTCAGGCTCAACGATTTAAATGAGGGGATCTCATAAGGGCTGTTACTGAGAATATGCAACATCGCAATGTTAATGTCATTTATGGGGTAACTCACTCCATTCATACAAATGGCCACCATCAGCCCCTGCTTTTCAAAGCTTTCTAATACACAGTGTGAACCGTATGTATCGCCAGCATGGCCGTAGCCCACCATGGAGTAAAAAGGAATAACCATAAAACCCATTGCCAGATCATCCTTCGGTCCGGCAGTTTTCATTTGCTGCAAACTTTTAATACTGATCAACTTTCCTTCGGTTAAAGCCTTTATAAATTTAAGGAGATCGGTTGGGGTAGATAGGATATCCCCAACCCCGATTACATTGGTAAAATAGATATCTTTAATCTCGGACCAGGGAGATACGAAACGATATGGTACAGCCTCATGCAAACCAGTTTTATTGACTACGCCTGAAATGGTGTTTTTTAGCCCTGCTTTTTTAAATATCTTCTCTTCGGCAACCTTAGCATAAGGTTTTTTATAAAGCTTTTCTATGATATAACTTAAAAGCAGATAACCGGAATTGCTATAACGCTTTTCTGCACCGGGCGCAAAAAGTGGTTTGATTCCAGAAATTGAATCCAGCAGTATTTTTTTTGTTCTTGGATTTGTAATCCACATCAGATCACCCGAAGCATTGACATAATCACCCAGGCCACTATTATGTGCAAGTAAATTGCTTATGGTGATCAGTTTTGAATTGGGTACTTCAGGAAAGAAATGTGCCAACTTTGTATCGAGCGATAATTTCCCTTGTTCAATCAGCTGATAAATAAGTGTTGCTGTAAAAACCTTGCTGATTGATCCTATACGGTATCTGGTTTCTGGAGTAGCAGCAATCTTTTTGTCTCCTTCAATCAAGCTGTATCCTATGCTTTTCTGATAGACAACTTTGCCGCCTTTTGAAACAGCAAAACTGCCCATCCCCTTGTTGTTGACATTTAAAGTATTAAAGAAGCTATCTAATTTCGCTGTATTGATATCTTGCGCGGATAGATTGCCTATAAAAAGGAAAACAAGCAATAAAGAGGCATTAATTTTATTCATAAGTAAATGGTATGTTTTATGCTCAAATCTAACTATTTGTTTCAAATGAGGCTAATTTTCAGGAAATTTGAGTTTACTTTTTCCTAGGTCAACGGAGGTTGCTACTGCAATACTCCTTTGATTCTTGTCGTTTACAGCACAATAATAATGATATACAATACCTTTAGTTTTAATAACGAATGGTTTGTGGGCATATAAATTATCATACGACTCCGAAGGGCTTATCAAATCTTCTCCTTCCCAATCCGTCCAATTGATCAAATCATAAGAACATGCAAAACGATCGAATGCTTTAGGTTTCCAAAATGCCCCGAAATAAAACATAACCCATAAATCTCCAATTTTTGTGATATAAGCATCACCGGATATTCCTGAATGATGATCTATTACAGGCTGCTCGCCAAGTCTACGCCAATCTTGCATATCATCTGAAACCGCCATAGCTATTCGCTCGGCCTTCTCATTCCTATTGTTAGTTTCAGGTTTGTTTTCGGCATTGTAAAACATCACGAAACGATGATTAAGCGTTCTTTCCTTATCTTCAATAATGGTGCTTTTATATATTTTTCCGTTATCATACCAACGCGCATTAGAATCAGTTGGTAATAAAACAGGATTTTTAAATCGCTTCCATTCTGCTACTTCAACCAATTTTTCTGTATTTGCTATACCTACTCCGAGCATGCCTGCTTCATATCCCTGTGAGGCTCCTCCAAGATATGACATCCAGAATTTACCTTTGTATTTTTCAACATCATACTTGCCTCCCCAGTCATAATTTTGCAGCGCAATATAACCTGCTTTCTGGTTTGAGTCCCAGGTATTTGAACTGAAGGAAAGAATCTTTCCCATTGTTTTCCATTGTAATAGATCATCGCTTTTTGCAATCCAGGTTTCATATCCCTTTCCATCATAAACAAGGTATATCATATACCATAAATCGTTATAACTAAAAATACTAGGGCTATCCACCATTTCTCCCTTGCTATTAGGGACAAGAACCAACCCATATTTAAAAGGAGTTTTAACCTCTTGATAAATTTGTTCCATTTTTAGCTTTGGGACCTGTTTCTGTTGTGCACAAAGGATTATAGGAGTGAACAGGCATAATACTGCATTAGCTGAAAGAAGAATTTTATTCATGATACGCATGAGTATTTGGTTTTATGGTGATAAGAGACTATTACGGAGCTGGTATTTTTGACATAAGGCTTCCATCTTTTTTGCGAAAGCCTGTCGATAGTATAGTGGCATCTGCGATCCACTTTCGAAAAATTTGTGATATTTTTCAAGCAAATGGGGATAGTGCTTTTCTACCGCTCTTAGCACCAGCGTTTTGCTATCTGAAGGTTCGGAACCATACAATGTCAGAGTTGCCGGGAATATATAATCGATATGGGTTTTCTCAAATAGCTGAAACATATTCTCAAGCTGTACCGCGGTATCCGTTATGAATGGTAACAAGGGCATTAAGCTAACACCTGTGCTGAGTCCTGTTTGAATAGCCGCCTTTAAAGTTTCCAGACGCATTGAAGGCGGTGTGGCGCCGGGTTCAAATATGTGAGCAACGGAATCCTCTAGAGTTGAAAAAGAAAATGTAAGGAAGGCTTTATGAGATAGTTTAGTACGAAGATCATCAGGAAGTATTGCTTCCCTGTCGATGGCGCTGAGAAGATCAAAATCTCTGGCGACTAAATCGGATTTCGTGATCATATGTACAGGAAAACGGTAATGCAGGATTACTTCCAGGAGACTGCGGGTAAGCTGTTGTGTCTTCTCGATTTGAAGATAGGGATCTGTAGCTGAGGACAACACAATGATGCCATATTGTTTTTTACGGGCGCGGACCGATAGCTGCCTGTCCAGTAGTTCTACAGCATTACTTTTGATGCTTAGCCTCTCTTCCATATTGATCCCATATTTACTCCCCCTTATATAACAGTATAGACAGTTAAAGGAACAGCCGCTATAGGGGTTTATGGTGTAATCGTCCAGAAACCAGGGATCTCGCCGTTTTGTCTTATTGAGTATGGATTTGGCTATGATTGTTTGCGTCATTTTTTCTTGCTGCGGCTAAGGCCTATTCTAATTTTAGTTCGGAACCATTGTTTTGTTTGGGTCGATGTAATATCTGGATGATAACGATCGATAATATCCGGATGAAATTTGGCCACAGTTTTTGCACCCCATCCGATCCCTTTTTTTGTATGAAAATCCGTTGTGCCCGCCAGGGACAAGAGTATGTCGAATACTGGCACTACAAAAACCGATTCCAGACCTTTTTTAACTGCGTAATGGGTAGCAACACCAACGGCTCTGACAATCCATTTGTCCTCATGAATGGCGAGTTGCCGAAGCAAGGGTATGGTCTTATCTGGTGTGGTAAGCAAGGCATAGCCAAGTACCCGCTCTCCAATTATATCACATACATACCATTCATCACCGAATTGGATATAGTCACAGGCTTTACTAATCGATTGCTGGAAATTCTGTGACAAACGCTGCTGTAAGATGATTCCTGCCAATACCTGGCTGCCAATCTCCCTCAATTCGATTATCTGGTCTGTAATGCTGATTTGCTCTGCATAAGGGATTGCCGAGGCCATTTCTTTAGCGGCGTACTCTAACAATGGAAATCTAACTTTCTTTTTGAGCAGGGTGTTGTGTAGAACAGTTACGAAAGCGCCAGCTCCATTCTGGTTCAAAACCGACTTTGCTTCAAGTAAGATATGTTTTACGGTCGCTTTATTATTGATCTTCTCCATTTAGCTTCTGATTACTTGAGATAAAGATAAAGATTATTGACGTTCATGGATAGCTGTTACTGTAGTGACTGTCGTTATCTTATTAAATGTTTGATTCCGAATATATAGAAACCTTAACTTAGGCGGATATTTATAACGTATGCGTTTGCAACTGTATGATATTATCCCCAAGCTACAGCCCTATATAAAGCTGATATGCACTATGGACTGCGATGAAGCAGCAGATACCTTTCATATTCGCGTTCTACCTGATACTTGTGTTGAACTGTTTGTGAACTATACCAGCTCACCAGTAGCCATCATTGGCAATGAATTGCATAAACGAAGCATCATTACTTTTCGCATGAGTCGCCACATGGATGTCCAGATGCGAAAGGGGGCAGGTTGCCTGGCCATTTGTTTTCGTCCCGGTATGGCGTATAGCTTCTTCCACGTTCCGATGCATATACTAAGCAATACTACTATTGCTCTTTCAGATGTATGGAGTGGAATGGCGGAAGAGATAGAAGATAAACTAGCTTGCATTTGCAATAATGATGAACGAGTAGACCTGGTACAAAAATATTTGCTACAACAATTGGCTTCAGACAAAAGGGATTTACAAGTGGCGCATTGCTTGAATGAGGCACAAATCTCTGGTGGTTTAATACCTGTAAGTAAACTCACAAACGATGTTGGCCTTAGTCAACGTCATCTTTCTCGAAAGTTTCAGCAGTGTGTGGGTTTATCGCCCAAAGAATATCTGCGCGTTTCTAGATTCATCCAATCATTGAACCTTTTAAAAAAATACCCGACTCTTTCGCTTACCGAAGTTGCCTACGAAAGCGGTTATTATGATCAGGCACATTTTAACCGCGACTATAAGGTTTATACAGGTCATTCACCTGGTGAGGTGGTACATGCCCGTCACATTTTGTATTAATGTCCGTTTTGTACAATTTGGAATAATTGAATCTGTGCAATTTTGTAATATCAAAACATTAACGATATGAGAAAATTAATATTAGGATTAGCAGTAACATTGGATGGATACATTGAAGGCCCCAATGGTGAGTACGACTGGTGTTTTACAGACCAAGATTATGGTCTGAACGAGTTCTTTACCCGTGTAGATTCGATCTTCATCGGCCGTAAAAGCTATGAAATGGCGCAGCAACATGCCGATAACAATAATGGAGAAATAGTTCCTGGGATGCCGAAAATGACTGAATATGTATTTTCTAAAACACTGAAATCTGTAAAAGATGGAGCTGTGCTTATTTCAGAAGACAGTATTGCCAAAGCACGACGGATAAAAGAGCAAGCAGGTAAAGACATATGGTTATTTGGTGGGGCTTCGCTCACTGACTCCCTGATGAAAGAAGGGCTGGTGGATGAATTATGGATGTCAGTGCATCCTATACTTCTGGGTAGCGGGAAACCTTTATTCCGCAAACAGCACAGCAGAACCAGACTAACGCTTCTGGAAAGCAAAACTTACGAAACTGGCTTGGTGTCTCTGCGTTACAGTATAAATAAGGATTAAAGTGTAAGCGCTCATCTATTTCCAAATCGGAATTATGGTTTTATAATTATTACTATTTCTTTCTTCAACAGAACATCCTATCTTGTAGATTGATAAGTGTTTTAAAACCATAAAATCTTATATTATGCAGTTTTCTCTATCTGGAAAATCTTATGCGATTACCGCGCTATTTAGTTTTGTTGCTGTTTGTAACAGCTTCTCGCAAAGTACAGAAACCAAATATTTCAAGGATGTAACGACAACTCATTTGCCCGTAGATGCGGGAGCACATACTTTGGATGTGGTATTGGTTGATGTGAACGGAGATCGACATTTAGATGCCGTATTGGCCTTAGAAAACCTCCCCAACCGATTGTATCTTAACGACGGTACAGGGAAATTCACATGGAAGAAAGGTGTTTTTGCTGAAAAATCACACGATACGGAGCACGTACGGGTAGGAGATTTTGATAAAGATGGGAATTTAGATGTCATCTTCGTTGCAGAAGATGACCAGAATCATGAATTTTATTTAGGAAATGGCAATGGAACTTTTAGAGATGTAAGCGAGCGTTTGCCTGCGAAAAGCGAGGCTAATGGCTTAGATATTGGAGACGTAAATGGAGATGGTCTGCTGGATGTTGTTGTTGGAAATACTGGGCCCACCCCACAGAACTTCTTGTGGCTCAATAATCCGGAAAAACCAGGACACTTTATTGACTATACCAAACAGGGGCTACCTGCGCTCCGTTGGGAAACACAATCAGCTAAGTTGGTCGATTTAAATGGTGATGGACATCTGGATTTGATTGCGGGAAATGAGGTGCCACCAAATCGTTTATTCTTTAACGATGGAAAAGGAAATTTCACAGAAAAGGCTGAAAAATTGGAACTGTCTGTTCCTTTACATACAAGGGAAGTTTTAGTGTTCGATGCAAATGGAGACAAACGCCCGGATATTCTGTTTCTTAACTTAACAAGTAATGGTGGTAAATTGGAGAAAGACCCTACTGCTCGTCTGCTGATCAATGATGGAAAAGGAAACTTTAAGGACGAAACTGCAAAAAGAATTCCTAAACAGGAATTTTCGACTTATGCGGGGGCTATTTTTGATTTTAATCATGATAAGCACCCGGATATTATATTAAGTGCACTCAAGATTCCTCCCTTTGAGCCAATGCAAGTACAGGCTTGGCAAAATGATGGCAAAGGGAATTTTAAATTGGTAACCAGCGAAGTTATTCCGGAATCTACCGTAGGCAGGAGCTGGGGAATTTCTATTGGCGATGTAAACGGAGATGGTAAGCCAGATCTCTTTATTGGCCAATGGGGAACACAAGCGAGATTGCTATTAGGAAAATAAGTCTATTAGTTACACTTCATGTTCCAATACGTACAGCTGCTGTACGATTTTGAACAGTGCTTTGTTCGGTAATGCCTGTGAAGGCTGTCAATTGGCAACTAGGTTTAAGTTTTGCGTTTTGGCATTAGCTTGGTAGGCTGTTAACCAAATCAGGCTATATTTATGAAAATACCATTTCTGTCGCTGCTGTCCTTCTTAATGCCAATGGCAGCCTATTGCCAGCTATCTGAACAAATATCACCAAAGGTATCTTTGAGTGTAAATACAAATATTGAAACTTATTTTATTGCCGAGAAACTGGCTGTTGATCATATAGGAAATTATGTATTCAGTAATAAGGAAAGTAATTTTGATCACCAGCCCATCGTATATTTCGGTTATAAAGAATTTAGAAGCTGGAAGGATCGACCAGTTATTTTAAGAATATCAGAAATTCTAAAGCAATTAAGGGATATCCAGCATGACAATTCTCAACAAATTGAATATCTACTCTATCTCTGTCAATTTCCCCAAAAAGGATTCAGATGGCCGGTACCTAATGACCTGTCGATGTTTAATGAAATTCAATATCCGGGTGCAAAAGCACTAGGTATAGAACTGGGGGATAGTTTAGCTTCATTTTATAAGCAAGCAAGAGTAGGAGATTTCTTAAAAAAGAACGCTGCTTTTTACAAAGGGGCGCTGGCGGAAGCCAGAAATCACATCAATATTAAGGCTATACCTTATATGGAAAAATGGTATGGTCAGCAGTTTGCAGGTTATGAACTTTACCTCATGCCTGGTATGCCAATTACCGCCGGGGATGATAACTATCGTGCTTTCGGACCGATGCTAACCAGTCCAAAGGGCAAAGTTTCTGCTATGATATTTAGCTCCAGTATTCAGCTTCCGCTCATGAAAGAGTTGAAAGATTACCAGTATTTTGGGTTCTTTTGTGAACCCACAATTGGCACTGATGAAACCTACCATACTTCAGGACAGTGCTTTATTTACTCCAGTCTTGGCTAAATCTTTGGAGAATTCTTACATAGGAAATTGGGAGGTATGCGTAATTGAGCATCTGGTTAGGCTAGGGGAGATAAGGATCGCCGTGGCCATGGGTGATGAAAAAGAAGCTAATCGGTTAAGAAAGATGCACGTCAATGAAATGGGCTTTATCTTGCTTCCAATGCTCGAAAACCTGGTTGTTGGTTATGAAAGTGATCATGCAAAATATTCTGACTTTAAGAGTTTTTTGCCAGTGATATTTGAATCATTGCACCGCCTTACACCTCAGGATATTGATAAATTGGTTCAGCATAATAAAGCCCGGTAAGATTAGAATCAATCAGTTAAAGTCCGGTGACTTTTTTTGCATTGTCTCTATCCAGAAATTCCATTCTTGTGATTGTTTTAGGATTAACTTTGCCATTGACATCAACAACTACATAACTTGGGAATCCGCTTTCAGCATTAAAGACCGTTTTTAATTGAGCTATAATTTTTTCGTTAACAAAGATGTGAGTACCTGGAATCTGCAGGCCCGCAACTCTATTTTTCCATATATCAATATTTGAACCACTGTTAGTACATAGGTAGATGTACTCGATAGGTAAATCCTTGTTTTCCTCATGCAGTTTTTTGCTGAATGGTAAGTCTGATAAGCAAGGAGCACACCAGGTAGCCCAAAAGTCAATAATCAGTGCTTTTTTTGAGAATTTTGATTTTAGATTAAGAATAAAATCATCAATGTTTGTTAGTGTATCTAATTGGTATAAGTTGGCGTCGAAAGGCAATTTCATTAGCGGAGTGCCAATATCTGCTGTTTCTAATTTTTTGGATACGGCAAACAGGCTATCTATCTTTTTTTGACTTATGATAGCGTTGGCCAATTCATCCGTTGCAATTTTCTTGCACCATTTTGTTTGGATACTATTGATAATTTTTGGATAAGACTCTGAAAAACTATCTTTTTCCGATCCCAAAAAATATAGTTTTAATATATCAGATTTCTGCTGTGTATATAGGCTGTCGGACAATGCTAGGATATTTTCTAGCCTATTTGCTTTTTTATCCTGGGTGTAGCTCTTCAAATACTTATAGTACAAAGCGCCATCATTACTTGTAAAATAAGGTTTATGGTTTTTAATTAGGTTAAAAAGTTTATCAGGCATATCCTCACCCCAATAAGAAACGCAAAGATCTCCATAAAACTCGGATAAAGTCTCATTTTTAATGGCCCAGCCGTAATTGGGGAATTTAGCAATGAACTCGTTATCTATTGTTGTGAGTTGTTTATGAATGGAGTCGGTTTTAAACAAGAAAGAATCTACTGTGTATTTTTTTCTTGAATCGCGCAAACTCCTCAAGTTATCTTTTATAAGTTCCTTTTCCTTCTTTTTAAACAATACATTTTTATTCATTACGATATTCAATTCTCCATCATTACCAGTATATTCTACTCCATCACCAATCATATATGCTCCACCTTGCGGTATTTTCCCCGCATCAATGGTAACAGTTAACCCAGTATTAACATATATTCCAGCGTATAAATAATTGCCAATGCTTAACCATATTTGTTGATAAGGTAAGTTTTGATCAAGAGTTATTTTTGATAACCCTGTAGCATCTGTTTCCGTGTATTTCTTAACCTGAAAGCCTATTCCTAGCTGTACCAAAGTGTATTGTATATCTACCTTTTTACTGGCTTCCGGAAGATTTTTTACCTGAATAGTCAGGGTTGCCGGTTTGCGATTTAAGAGGTAAGAATCCATTTTTTTATCCTCCATAGCAATAAGAGAAGCATTTTGTGCACTTAATTGTGTGCAATAGAGTGATAACAAGAAGAACATTAAATATTTCATAGCGTTTAGGTTTATTTTTTAATAGTATGTAAAGCCTTTAGTACGTTTTCTTTTTTGCCTCTGGAGATGGGGATGCGGGTATTGTCGTTAAGTAGCAGGTATCCGCTGTCTTCTTTGACCAAACTTTTAATGAATTTCTTATTGACTAAATGAGATTGATGGCATCTAATGAAGTCATAACTCGTTAATAATTCTTCATATTCAAAAATGGGTTTTGACACAATGATATTTTTTCCATCAGTTAAATAGAATTGAGTGTAGGCGTTAGATGACTCACAACGAATAATTTCCTCAGTATGCACAAATCTGATTTCTTTAGTTGAGGCTAAGGCTAATTTGTGGTCCTTTTTAGCGTCTTTATCTCTAATAAGCTCCATTAGATTTTCTAACTGGAGATTCTCCTTTTTTCGATTAAGCTTTGCTTCTACTTTATGAATAGATACTTTTAATTCATCGGGATTGATGGGTTTTAGTAAGTAGTCTATAGCGGAAAATTTTACGGCCTGTATGCCATACTGGTCAAACGCGGTAACAAAAATAACTTCGAACTGATGGTGTGGTAATGCTTTGAGTACATCAAATCCATTTTTTTCGGGCATTTGAATATCTAAAAACAATAAATCAGGGTTTGTTTCCAGAATTGTCGCAATCCCGTCGTCGGCGTTAGTAGCAGAACCTACAACAGCTACCGGCAGTTCATGTTTTTGTAGTAGCTGTACAATATTTTCAATATTGTTTTTTTCGTCATCAATAATTAGGGCCCTTATCATATTAACCAATTTTTAAAATGGATAATCACTTGTGTTTTATCATTCATTCTTTTTACCGAAAATTTAATTTGCTGTTCGTTGAGCGTTTGATTCAATAGTTTGATTCTTTCTTTTGTTAGTTGTAATCCAAATCCAATAAATTCATTGTTTTCATTGAATCCTTTGCCATTATCTGTTACTTGAACAACCATATCGTTATCCATTTTTTCAAATGATACGGTTAGGTGTCCTTTTTCCTGTAGAGAAGATATTCCGTGTTTTACTGCATTTTCTACTAATGGTTGTAAAAACAGACTTGGGATTTCAACAGCATTAGAGTCTATTTGGTTGCTTCTTTTTATTTGATAATTGAATCCAAATCGTAATTTTTCAAGATTTAAATAATTCTCGAGTATCTTTATTTCACTTGAAATGCTTACAAATTCATTGTTGGTCGCTTTTAGTGAATCACGCATCAAGTTGCTGAATTCGATTAAATATTTTGATGCATTCTCTGAATCGTTTTTTGTAATAAGACCTTGTATAGAACTGAGGGCATTGAATACAAAATGCGGGTTGAACTGAGATCGGATAGATTTGAGTTCGGTTTGCACCAATTGTTTTTGTGTGCCTTGCGCTTTTAGTTTTTCAGCTTGCTTTCTGGAACGCCACAGGAGTACGACAAAACCGATAGCGAGCAGGCCGATTACAGTAAGTCCTATTTTGGCCCATAGAGTCTGGTACCACGCCGCCTGTATCGTAAATAAATATTTGCAGACATTCATCCGCTGTACGCTATAGCGTATTTGCAGTTCGTAATTACCAGGTGACAAATTTTTAAGCCAAACCAGATTGAAGTCGAAATCGTTTACGGCCCATTTCGTGCTGTCGCTTCCTTTTACCAATCTGTACTCGATGATGTTCTTTGATATAATGATATCATCTAGATAGAAAATTAGGTTATTCTCATCATGACGGAAGTTCTTTTTAAGTTTTAGAAGTGTAGAGTCTGCACTCCAGTCTTTAGCATCTTCGCCAAATGACATTCGTTTCCATTGCTGTTTGAAAATAGTTAGAAATTCAGGAAGTTGGGAAAAGGTAAATACACCTACTACTCTAGGCTTCCATTTTACCCAGTATGCGGTCATGGAGATGTTTATACTATCAGGAATATTGATGTCTCTTACCTGAAAGGTCAGAGAAGTTCCGTAATTTCCTTTGAACTGACCCAGGTAGGCTGCAATATCATCGATTTTCGTTGAGTCGGCAATCTTGGTCATCATATATGCTTTGGTAAATAACTTAGGCGTAGTCCATGGGATCACAATTTTTTGGTTATCTTCCAGTACCCGAAACTGGTATTGTTGCGCGTTTGATGCATTTATGCCATTTACAGTTAATATAATTCCGGTAGAATCGAATATAGGTATTGCATCGGCACCTGAATAGCTATTAAAAGGTCTAGATGTAATTTCATCTGCCTTAGGACTGCGAAGTAGTTTTAGTTCTGGTATTTTCGATAGTACGTACTCATGGTTGACTGCTAATTTGTTGGAAAAGAAAGCCATCATCATCAGATTCTTTTGCTTTGCCATTTTTGCTTCATGGCTATAAAAGGTATAGGAAAAATATTTCCTGATAGAATCACCATGACTATCATTTTGGATGATCCTATTAACACTATCTAGTTCCATCTCTAGCTTCTGGGCTTGGCAGATTTGACAAAGAAAGAAAAGTAATATTGTGATAAGGATTCGCATATACCTGGTTAAATCATTTACATCAAAGTAAAGCCTTTCCGCCTTTCCTTGTATATAGAGATTTGAATCTTGTAGGTCTTATTTTGAATCAGACGCTTCAAAGTACATGGCTGGCTGACCACCTTACCAAGCCGTAACTGAATCTTGTGGCACCTTCATCTCTTTTTAGAGAACTAACTATACCGATTTCATTAGGACTGAATTCCGAAATTCAAAAACGAGAATTAGAGCCAGTGCGGACTCCCTTATGTTTTTAGGATTTTAAGGATTAAAAATTAACATAATAAATACTACGAAAAGTACCAGGTGCATTAGGCCGACAATAGGTGTTGTCCGTTTTCCTAAAAAGGTCATCAAGCTTAATAGTAAGGTGATAACAAAAAGAATCATTTCGGTAGTGGTAAGACCAAATAATACAGTTTTTCCTGTAATTAAGCCAACAATAAGCACCGACGGAACGGTTAAGCCAACAGTAGAAACAAATGCTCCATGGCAAAGATTAATAGCGCGTTGAAATTCATTATTAATTGCTGCTTTCACAGCTGTTATAGATTCGGGGGTAAATACAATAATCGCAATCAATACTCCACCAAGTAATGGGGGCAAATTGGCCGCTTTAATTCCATAATCAACAACTGTAGCCATATTGTGCGAAAGTAGAACAATAGGCAATATCATTGCAACTAACACAATTGACCGGATCAGTATTTCATTTTTATTTCCTTTGGATACTTGATTTAAGGTCTCGGTTTCAATAGGAAATGTTGCTGCATGTCTTTCCGCAAAAGGTATTTCCATGAAACCTTTTTTGGGTTGTATATATAGGTGTCGGTATCCTTTCATCTGAAAAAAAAGAAAAAATCCGTATAGAACTATGATTAACGAGGAAAGTACAATTGCCTGCGTATTGCTGAACATTCCGTTTCCTGCTCCCTCGATAAAATTAGGTAACATCATCCCAATACCTCCTAGCATAATAATCATTCCCAGGTACGACATGGTGCCCTGTGCATTGTATTCCTGTTCTCCATATTTCAATCCTCCTAACAAAATACACAGACCGATAACGAGATTCATAATAATCATCATTACAGAGAAGATAGAATCCTTGCCGATGGTTGGAAATTCTCCCGGTCCTAACATTACAGCTGAAATAAGGATTACTTCAATGGAAACAATAGATAGCGTTAGTATTAAAGTGCCGTAGGGTTCGCCAAGTTTGTGTGCTAATTCATCGGCTTCTTTTACGACACCAAAAGCCGCTCCCACAATGGTAAAGAGTAATATAAAGAAAGCAATTGCAGCCGCACCGGGTGACATTGTATCACCAAGTAAAGAATGTCCGAACACTGTAAAAAGGCCCACTATTAGCCATATTATTGCAAGTCGAACACAAGTCTTTGCAGGAACGATTTCGGCTATAGATAATGTGCTTTTTATATTTCTACTTGACATAATTAATTTCTGTTTAAGATTGTTAATAAACAGAGCAAAATTATCGAGAATAAATTACAGCAAAATTATCTTATGATAAATAATAACTTTTAAGACGTTATTTTTCTTTACGGATTCGGCTTAAGCTAACAGGTGTGATACCAAGATAAGAGGCGATATATTTTAAAGGAACACGCTGGATAAGACTTGGATAATTTGACATTAATGCATCATAACGCTCCTTAGCCGACAATAATTCTGTTGATATAACTTTACTTTCTATTTTCAATAATTCTTTTTCAGCCAGTTTTCTTCCCCAATTGGCAATATAAATATCCTGGTTATAAAGATTGTTTAGATGCGCTACTTTCAATTCATAAAGTTCACAATCTTCCAAAAGTTCAACGTTTTCATAGCCTTTTTTACGCTCTACATAGCTTTTCATTGAAAGAATGGTTTCCCCTTCTTCGCCAAACCAAAACGTAATATCTTTTTCCTCTTGTGGGGCAAAAGCTCTGACTATACCTTTTTTAATAAAATAAATGTTGGCTTCAATCTTGTCGGCTTTTAATAAAATGTGGCTTTTGGGATAGACTACCTCAGCAATATTTTCCTTTAGTGCTATTTTTGAACTTTCTGGTATTTGATATATCTGGTCTATGATTTCGTCTATAGTCATTTAGCTCATTTTTTACAATTAACGCCTTGGGATATTGCCGCAATGGACATTAAATACCAAAGTGGAAACAAAAAAGCATCCCTTTTGGGGATGCTTTAGGTTGATCACCATTAATTAGATGACTTTAACATTTGTTGCATTTAGGCCTTTTTTGCCGTTTTCAACCTCATAGGTAACTTTGTCGTTTTCCCTGATAGGGCCTGCTAGTCCTGTAACATGTACAAAGATTTCTGCGTCTCCGTTCTCAGGTACGATAAAGCCAAATCCTTTTGACTCATTAAAAAATTTTACTGTTCCTTCTGGCATTGTATTTAGCTATTAAAGTAAGTTATTATCGTTTTCGGAAAGTAGTTGCTCAACGAATAACAATATCAGCGTAAAATAAGGATTGTTTAAAAGAATTCTAAGTTTTTTATAAAAAAAATAACAGCAGGTTACGTTTAAGTGTTGTACGGCTATACCTATTAGGTAAAATCTGAGTAAGTAACCTCATCGGATGGTACATTACATTAATCATCATGGTAATCAATGTCCAGATTAAATTGGTAAAGCAATCCAGAGAGATTTAGTGCAGAAAATTTGGCCTGTTTTACTTTATTGACTGAAGGATCCAGGCTGAAATTTCTTGCAGTGCGGAAATCTGTTTTCTCTAAAGTAGATCTTACAAAAGTTGCTCCTGAAAGATCGCAGTTATGGAATATGCTGGAGGTCAAGTCCGATTCTTCAAAATCAGTTTCTTTGAGTGAACAATCTGTAAATTTCGTTTTCTTAAGTTTTGTGCCATAAAAGGTCGAATAATCGAGATGACACTGTTCAAATTGGAAGGAAAATAGAAACTTATTGCATTTTGAAAAGTCAATACCCAGTACCTTACAGCCGGTAAAAGTAACATCCTTAAATCCCGTACCTGTAACTATGGTAAGTGAAAAATTACACTGTTTAAAATGACAATCCATGAAATCGTTATGGCTTAAATCACTTTTAGAAAAATCACAATTTACAAATTCACATTTTATAAATTCCCGGTTCTCCAATCGCTTTTCAGCATAATTAATAGCGGTGAATGTTTTGCCTTCGTGGACTGTAGTTTCGTTGGAATTGTTCATGAAATTAGTTTAAGTTGAGTAACTTGTTTACTATCTGTTCTTTTTTTTCGGCACTAATGCCATAAAGACCTAGGTTGTCTGCATACCAAAGTCCATCAGCAACAAGCATAATGATCAGGCTGTTGACATCCAAGTCGGCAACCGGCCCGCCCGAAATATGTGCTGTAAACCATTCGTCCCACATTTTCTTATAATGGTCATTGATTATGGCTGCCTGTAAAATGACTTTCATGGTTCTCCTATAACGGATGTCACTGCTTTTTTTGATCACAAACCTCAGAAAGGCAATGGGGGCAATGTTATTTCCTGAAGTCCTTTTTTCTTCGACTGTCCATTCTGTTAGTTCAACAAGGCTTTGACGTACCAGTTCTTCTAGTAGTTCTTCTTTATTTCGGAAATGATGGATAATACCGCCCTTACTTAATCCGGTTTTGTCGGCAATGGCTTGGAAAGTAACCTGATGCCAGTCTGCTGTAGCTCCTATTTCTGCAGCAGTATCAAGAATTAACTGTTTACTCGCTTCCGGATCTTTCTTTCTTTTATATGGATTTTCCATACCTCAAAGATACCGAACGATTGGTTTGTTTGCAAATTATTTTATACATTTGTTCCCTTATTCGGCCTTCTTATGTCTAGATACATTATCATGTCAACAGTAATTAATACACCAATTGATTTACAGCATATTTACCAGACCATCGATGCTTTTTTAGGTATCTTAGAATGGTCTGTTGATCTTGACGACAATGATAAGATATTGCGGGTTGTGAGCAATAATGATGTTGGTCCGGAGTTGGTAAAAAGTCTGGCGGGAGTAGGAATAAGCTCTTCTGTAATGGAAGTTTTTGATGAAAACGGGCTTTCTTTGGGAGCAGGTTTGTCTTTTGTTCATTAGCATCGTACCTTTATGCAATTAAATAGAAAAGTCATATGAGTACTGAGAAAGCCATTCTTGCGGCAGGTTGTTTTTGGGGAGTAGAAGAACTAGTTAGGCATCAGCCAGGTGTTATTTCAACAGTAGTTGGATATACAGGTGGCGATGTTCCCAATGCTACTTATCGGAACCATGGAACCCATGCGGAAGCGATAGAGATCATATTTGATCCATCACATTTGTCTTATCGTGGGTTGCTTGAATATTTCTTCCAGATTCATGATCCAACAACACGAAATAGGCAAGGGAATGATATCGGTACTTCTTATCGTTCCGCTATTTTCTTTGTAGATGAAACACAAAAGGAAGTTGCCAATACTTTAATTGCTGATATGGAGGCCTCAGGTAAGTGGCCTGGGCAAATTGTTACAGAGGTTGTTCCTGCAACTGATTTTTGGAATGCCGAGAAAGAACATCAGGATTATTTGCAAAAGAATCCTTACGGATATACCTGCCACTTTGAAAGACCTGAGTGGAGACTGGGTTAAGCCCCTTTCTCTCTCAATTCTTTTGCAAGCCCTTTAATAAACAAATAATTTATGGTGCCGCCAATTATCCCCCCGGCCACCGGGATCAGTCTTCGACTTGCCCTGGAGCCTAAACTCATAAGGATTTTTTCTGCAACTTCCTCCATAATGTTCTTGCTAATGGCAAGTTTGGCATCTGCCTTTACAGATGAAGCAACAATCTTAAAAAAGTCATCAAAACTGATTTTATATTTTCCAGTGTTGTGATAGGAGATAGCAAGGGTCACCCGGAATTGTTGTGTGATAATGTTGATCACATCCAGAGGTGTGCCAACGAGCATGGTTCCCAAGCCACCTATTCCAGTAATTATACCTGAACCTGCTGCCAGTAAGGCGCACTGATTGATGAATTTATCGATCCCCATGGTATCAACACCTTTTTTGATATTAAGTTGGTTAATCTGATTAAAAATCTGCTTAAAACCACCCGCGGCAAGATTATTAAAGCCTGCCCTTACATCCTTCTTCACTTTTTTAAAATTAACCCGATTAAACGATGGTAAATTCATTCTTTTTTGATTTGATACAAATGCTTGTACTACTTTCATGCCAAAGCAGAAATCATGACTTTCTGAAATTCCCCTTCGTGTACTGTAAATTCGACAAATTCTTTAAGGCTGTTTAATTTTCTCTACAGTGAGAAAATTAGTATGTTTGGTTATCTTGATTGTTCAGGTAATAAATACAACTTTAAATCAATAACAAACAAACTTATGAGAAACAATAAATTGTACGTTCCGATACTTCTGCTTTTTCTAGCTGCGACTTTAAATATGGCTAATGCACAAGTCAAAATAGGCGTAAGAACGGGTGTGAATTTTTCGAATGCAATTATGGAGATGGAAAATGGTGATAAAGGAGAAACCGAATCGATTCCTGGCTTTCACTTAGGGCTTACTGTGGACATTCCTATTGCAGGTAATTTTTATGTTCAGCCGGCCGCATTATATTCTGCAAAAGGATTTAAACAAAAGGGAAAAGGTTTTGGTTATAGTAATGATTTTAAAGCCGATGTTTCTTACTTAGAAGTGCCCATTAACTTACTTTATAAACCAAAATTAGTAGGTGGAAATTTAATATTGGGTGCGGGTGGTTATTTAGGATATGGCACAGGAGGTAAGTGGAAGTCTGCATCAGGTGTTTTAATTGGCGATATCCAGATTGGAGACAGTGGAGATGTTATTTTTCAGAATGATGCATCAAAGGGTGAGTTTGGAACATATTTGTATGGCAAGCCGCTCGATTATGGCGCTAATTTTTTAATAGGATATGAGCTCTTTAGTCAATATTCGATTCAATTTAATGGTCAGATTGGCTTGGCAAATTTACAGACCGAGTTTAACGGAGTAAAAGGAAGAGGCAAAATTAAAAATCAGGGATTTGGTATTTCTCTAGGATATAAGTTCTGATAAGGAGACTAAAAACGTGAGGGGGACCATATTTGTATATATGATCCCCCTTTGTGTTCTAAATTTATGCCTAAATATTATTCGAAAGTATATGATGCATTAGAACTTAAAATTGTACCTGTAGATTTACCATCAGCCTTTTTAACGCCATCCACCCAAATTTCTGTAACAAGTGTTGAGTTCGCGTTTGGCCCCGTGCCGTTTGCACCAAAGCTAACTACGCGAGCAGATGCTGGAATGGTGTATTCAGAACTTGTCCATGTTTGGCCGGTTAAACTAGTGAAGCTTTCAGTTTTTCCAGAGCCATCAACATATACCGCAGTACCGATTGCAACACCGGTAGAACCTACGGCTTTAAATACAACTTTGTGAGAACCTGAGGGCTCTTTGTCTTTGTCTTTTGAGCAAGAAAACAATAAAGTTAAACCCAATAGGAGGGAAAAAGATAGGATTTTCGTAAATCTTTTCATAGTTTGTTTTTATAGATATTTAATTATTTAATTAAATATTCACGAAACAAATACCATACCATTGTCTATTCATTTTCGTTCATCCAGCTCACTTTCTGCACATTATTATGAGCTTGTCCAATAATGTTAGAATAGAGCGCTGGTCTTCTTGCTTTAATATATCGGTGCCCGCCGGCCAGCGAAAGTTTGTCTGAGGTAAGTTCGGCGATAACGATCTCATTACCCATAGAACGGCATTCATTCAAAATATCGCCGAAGGGATCCAGAATCATAGAGCAGCCATTTTTAAGCTGATCATCATCCATTCCTATGGGGTTGGAGAAGATGGCATAAACAGCGTTATCAAAGGCCCTTGCAGGTAGCCACTTCATAAGCCAAGCTCTACCCTTTGGTCCATCAAATTCTTTTCGGAGTAGCTCTGGTTTCTGATTTCTGTTTTTCCAAAATTCAGGGTCAACAAAACCTGCTCCAGGTCTGGTCGATGGTGTACACATGGTTACATGGGGCATAAAAATAGCTTGGGCGCCCAGTAGTGTTGTTGCTCTAACGTTTTCGATAACATTGTTGTCATAACATATTAATATGCCGCATTTCCATCCATATAGATCAAAAACAGTATACTGGTCCCCCGAAAGAAGGTTCGGATTGATAAAGGGGTGGAGTTTCCTATGCTTAGCTACCAGACCATTTCTATCTACACAAACATAGGCCTTGTATAAGTTGTCTGATCGGTCTTTCTCGAAAAGACCTGCTAATATGGCAATGTTATTTGCTTTAGCATGTTCCTGAAGTACACGTATGCTGGGCCCTTCAGGAATGTATTCGGCGATATCTAGGAGTTGTTCTTTTGAAAGTTTTCTTGCAAAGGTATATCCAGTAACGGAACATTCGTGGAATGCAATAGCATGTGCACCCATACCGGCCGCTTTGCCGGAAAGCTCACCAATGATATCAAGGTTATAAGCTTTGTCGCCACTTTTGTTTTCGAACTGGGCAGTTGCTACAATTAAATTTTTCATATGATAGAAGTTTTTTAAATGCCAAACCTACCAAGGAGAAAAAAGACTTCCTTGTATAAAACCGACAATTTATCTTATACTGGAAGTAGATTTATAGAGAGTTTTTCCTTTATAGATAAGTATTGCGATGGAACTAGCCCTGTTTTTTGTTTAAAACGAGTATTAAGATGCGCCTGATCATAATACCCACATTCATAGCCAAGCTGTCCCAGATTTTTCTCCGCACCGTATTTTTGAAGATACTTGAGGAAATTTTGAAGCTTTATTGTATCAGCAAAAGATTTAGGTGAGATACCAACATATTCTTTAAACTTGCGTTCGAGCTGACGCTCTGTTATGGAAAATATGCGAGTGAGTTGTTCTAGGGATACATTACCTGCACAGGATCTGATGTAATCACTTGATTTATTAATGAATTTTTCGGAAGATTGAAGAGATGTATTTTGGTTGATTAAGAAATTTTCCAGGCAATTTATAGCGTCAGTGGTATTTTTATTGATGATACGTTCTTCTAGTAGGCGTCCTTTTATACCTATGATTTCTTCAAGGGCAACTGTTTTGTCTTTCATCTCGCTTGCTGGGATTCTAAAAAGTCCTGGAAGTGCAGCCGGATGAAGCACTGCAACGAGCATTTTGACACTGCTTGCCTGTAGATTTAAGTAATTGGAAATTTGACCATATACAAAACTAGAGGGCTGTGCTTGTTCACCTAAACAGTTGCTGATGTAAATCGGATCACCCAAACGAAAGGCAATGCCAGGATTACCATCAGAAAAGAAACGGTAAAGGAGGTGTTCACTGCTTTCAATAATCAGATAGTGCTTTACAATATTTGACAATAGGGGGTTACAAGGTATTTGCATTTTTCTCCGGCATGTGAATCAATTGTTAAATAGTTTTATTGAAATTACTATAAGCAGATTCCAGAATTAAACTTATTGCATCTTTTATTCTTTTCATCCCTTCTGGTTTATTGATGTCAATTTCACAGAAAAGACTATCAGTAGTTTTAGCATGAAGTACCATATGATAAATGCCCGACACCAATAGACCTACTATTGCTCTCAGATCGATGTCTTTACCCTTCAGTTCTTTATCTGTTAATACGAAAAATTTAGAGCTAAGTTGTTCTCTCTCTTCGCAAACTTGAAACATAATTTGGCTTCTTTGACTTATTTGCCAAAGGACAATTTTCTGCATTTCTTCATTTCCATAGAAGTAATCTAATTGATTGAGAAGAAGTTTTTCCAATACCTGTTTTGTGTCTTGGTTGTCTTCGGTCAGATTGTTTACCTCACCTGAAGCCGCAACCCAGTAGTCTTTGCTCTTAATGTAAATTTCAATCAGGTTATCTACTGATCCAAAATAAAGTGTAACTAGTTTGCGATCTAAACCAGCGGCTTTTGAGATGTTTGTCGCCGTTAATCCTGTATATCCTTTAGCTTTCACCACAACTCCAACTGCCTGTATTAATTTCTGTTTTGATCTGTCTTTATCGTTTGATGCTCCCTGATATCTTTTCTTTTCCATAACAAATCAATTGTAATCGCTAATTTACAAATTATCGTAAAACTGTTTCTCTTCAATTTTATTTGCTTTAATACAATAAAACAAAGCTACTAAGCTCCAGATGCATACAAGGAATTTATCTGTACTGTAGTCATCGTTTATTATTTCAAGTGCTTTTGCAACAAGAGTTACTATAGCAGAGATTGAAATAATTATTAGAACAATTTTACTTTTCATTCGGCTAATTTAGGATTTTAGAGGCTAAAAGATCTGTTAATTACTGTATGAAGTCCAATTAGAAGTTTTTTCAACAGATTTAAACATAAGTCGGTGTAACTTGTTCTAATATTAGCAGCAATGATGCCGCAATTTTAAAGTCATATACATGGAAAATGTAGTTCAAAAGGAGTGGGAGGTAATTGAGAATAAGCTGCACAAAATATTAATATTCAAGGATTTTCAAGAGACCTTTGCCTTTATGGTAAAAGTCGCATTTTTAGCGGAAAAAAATAGTCATCATCCAAAATGGTGTAATGAGTGGAATAAATTAGAGATTTGGTTAAGTACACATGATGCTGGCGATATTATTACAGAAAAGGATAGGGTGCTTGCCACGCAGATTGATGAATTACTAATTTGATCAGCCTAATATTGGTGTTTTGTATTCTTCATTCAACCTGCTTCCTACTTTTATAGTGTCAGTTGTGCTTTTTAGTCATTTGGTGAGTATAAGGCAACTGTTAATTAATAAAATAAAAGCATGGGAATGGATCGATCCGAGTATTCGATGGGCAAGACGTAATTATAAATAACTAAAATCATAGCTATTTAGCTAATTTTTTGTATATTGGTATATCAAAAGTTTCTTATGGAAAAACAGGGTGTAACCGCTCTGAATGAGCCGGTTGAAATAACAAAAGACGAAGTTATCCTGACTACTGAAAGGGATATCGAATCATTTTTTAATGCATTGATGTATCCTCCAGATCCGTTAAAGGATTTGTCGAAGCTAGTAGATTATTATGATCAAGTCCTTCATCAGGTACACAAAAATCTGGTTATTTGATCGCTTTTGATAAAATTCGTTTCTTCAAAAAAATATTTATCTTTGCATTGTAAACGAATAATTACTCCAATGAGAATATCTAAGTAAAATGATGGTTAAGACCATCTTGTAATTCCGAATCCCACGGAACATTTTGGCTTGTAGAATTATCAATCATTTATCTTTTACTTAAATGTTAACCAATACATCCGTATTTCTTTAGCCATCTCGTGCTTGCGCACAATTTTTCTTATTTATTTACTTTTTATCAATGATGCTTTTATGGCTATTGTAGTTAAGCAAATTTCATATATACATCCCAATAGGGAATATCTTTTTAATAGTATAAGTTTTTCAGTTTCTAAAGGGGAAAAGGTTGCGTTAATCGGTGCTAATGGCGCTGGGAAATCGACTTTGTTAGTGATTATTGCAGGGCAAATTCAAGCTTCTTCAGGTGATGTTTCATCGGCAGATAAGCCTTTTTATGTCCCACAGCATTTTGGTCAGTATGATGATTTGACTGTAGCCCAATCCCTGGGTATTGATCAGAAACTGGAAGCCTTGCAGACCATATTAAGTGGTGAGGGTTCTTTGTCCAATTTTGAAAAATTGGATGACGATTGGAATATTGAAGAGCGAGCTCTTGCTGCATTAGAATTATGGAATATTCAACATATAAAATTATCTCAACGAATGTGCAATCTTAGCGGAGGCGAAAAAACAAAGGTGTTTTTATCAGGCATTGCTATTCATTCTCCGTCTATTATCCTTTTTGATGAACCCTCCAATCATCTAGATGCTGAGAGTCGAAAGCAGTTGCATCAGCTTATTAAAACAGGAAAGGCAACAATGATTGTGGTAAGTCACGATAGAAACTTGCTAAATCTTCTTGACTTAACTTATGAACTAAATAAAAATGGGATAGAGGTATACGGTGGAAATTATGAGTTTTTTAAAAACCAGAAAAAAGAGGAACTGAGGGCATTAGAGGCGCAGGCTGATCATAAGGAAAAAGCATTGCGCCAAGCTAAGCAAATAGCTAGAGAAGCCTCAGAACGCAAACAAAAGGAGGACTCAAGAGGGAATAAGAAACAGATTAAGAAAGGTGTTCCAAGAATTCTTATGAATACAATAAAAAACAAAGCTGAGCAAAGTGCTTCTAAGTTGCAGGAAGTACATGCTGATAAAATGAATGGCATTTTACAGAATCTCAAGCGCATTAAGCAACAATTACCAGAGCTAAAGGGATTTAAAATGATTTTTGAGCCTGCCGACCTACATTTTGGTAAAATATTAATAACTGCTCAAAATGTTAATTTTGGCTATCAATCAAAATACATATGGGAAAATCCTTTAAATTTTGAGATGAGAAGTGGTGATAGGATTGCTATAATCGGTAGAAATGGTGCAGGCAAAACTACACTTTTGAAATTGATGATGGGAGGCTTAAAGCCATCAGAGGGAACATTAGCGATTACTGATTTTAAGCACCTTTACATTGATCAGGAATATTCATTATTAGACAATGGCCTGACTGTTTTTGAGCAAGTGCAAGAGTTTAATACATTACATTTACCCGAGCACAGAATTAAAACATTGCTCCACCAGTTTCTTTTTAAAGTTGATATGTGGGATAAAACTTGCGGGCAGCTTAGTGGGGGAGAAAAGATTAAATTGATATTTTGCTGCCTGCTGGTTAGCAATAATTCTCCTGAGCTTATTATTTTAGATGAGCCTACTAATAATTTAGATATTCAGAGCTTGGAGGTTATTACTTTGGCAATAAAAGATTACAAAGGGACTTTGCTGGTAATCTCTCATGATGATTATTTTATCAATGAGATTGGAATAAATCGGGAGTTAAGGCTTTTTCCCGCTTAAAAAACACCGGGCCTTTAAATGAATAAAGGCCCGGGAAATAATTATTTTGTGCGGTTAAACACAAATAGGTCTTTAAACAGCCATTTACCATCTTGAAGATTACCTCTGGCGATAACAAATTGATTAGCGGAGCGCTTTTCGTATAGAATGCGTAAGCTTTCGCCTTCTTTCTGGAAGATTGCGCGATCTTTACTTGCTTCTACAAAATTATAACGGTCATGCTTGTCTTTTTCTTCTAAACCCAGTAAACCCGGTTTAAAATGCTTTACCATTGAGACTAGTCCTAATTCGGTTTGTTCGTAGGCAAGTATTTCATAGAGGTCGGCTTTACCGGCTTTCATCATACGCATAAAACCAAGTATGTTTTCGCCCTCAGGCTGTAACCAAACGCCTTCAATTGTTTGACCCTCAGGAGTAGTTGCTTTCCAGTGACCTTGAATAAAAGCAACATCAGCAACCGAACCGCCTTTTGGTTGAGTTTGAGCATAAGTTTTAGGCATAAAGCCCATTAATAAAAATAGGAAAAGAAAAGTGCAAGTGTGTTTCATAGCAATTAATAAAAAAATTAAGAAACTTAAATATACAGAATCATTTTAATTGCATGTAGAATTTAGTAACAACTACAAAAATAATGAAACAAGATTCTCCCATTCTTTTTCTAAGGAGATATTTGGTCTTGATTGATTTGCTCTACTATACCAATAATCAGCATTCCATATATCTCCTTCCTTTCGGTGCAGATACGCGTGGACATGTGCAGATCGTTTATCGCTTAAATGATCAATGAGATCGTGAGCTGTTTTCCAATCGCCTTTCCCATCATGCCAAAGTGCCTGCAAATGAACAGATAGGTTTGAAGGTATCTTTCCGCCGATTAAAGAGGTTTTAAAATCCTGAATATTGGTTGTCATGTTTAGCTAACGGCTTATAAAATATCAGCAATTATCTGCCTGGATGTAAATTAACTTTGTTTACGTACATATTTGGTAAGGATAACAATCAGCTGACCTTCAACACGGCCTTCAATTTGTTCCTTATTGTCATCAACTAGTTTAATGTTTTTTACCACGGTACCGAGTTTTGCACTTATACTAGAACCTTTAACATCAAGTGTTTTTATAATCACAACTGTATCTCCATTTTCAAGTACATTGTTGTTAGAATCTTTATGAAACTCAACTGCTGAATCATTCTCATGATCACCTGTAGCTTTGGCCCACGTTAGGGTGTCGTCATCAAGATACATCATGTCCAGATTGTCGATTGCCCAGCTTTCCTGTCTTAGTCTGTTTAGCATGCGCCAGCTAACTACTTGTACTCCGGGAACCTCACTCCACATACTCGAAGTCAAGCATTGCCAGTGTTTACTATCTAGCACTTCTTTTTTTTCAATTTGCGCTAAACACTTTCCACAAGTCATTACACATTCTTCTGCTGTGTTTTGAGTTTGAGGTGGTACTTCATAAACACTAAGGTTCTCTTGAGATCCACACAATTCGCACTTATTTTCACTTCTTTCAAGTAGCTGTTCTTCCAGTTTCATATTTATAATTGACAAAACGCGAAGATACTCATTTTAACTTGTTCCTTATTCAAGTTAACTGTGATAAAATCGTTAGTTATAAAGGCTCTGAATTTTTGCCAGATCAACTGTATTTGATGGCTTAAAACCAGAACTATTCATATATTTCTTAAGACTATATAGCAGTTGTCGTGCCTCCGGACGTTTGTCTTGGTCAGAAACCAAGTCGATAGAAGAAACAATCAATTTACCTTTTCCAACCTTGCATTCAAAAACAAGGCCTAGTGGAGCAGCTGTTACCCAGTCATCAATAACCCTAACAATTGGGTTTAAGTGAGGTGCTACTTTATCAAGTTTGATAGCATTTGAATGCGTCATTGCATCCCACCACTGCCAGTTACTGTGATATTGAGTGGGGAAATCTGCTAAAGCAGGGTGTTTAGGATTACATAGAATACCTAAAGTAGTTGGTGCTTGCTTGCGAGTCCATGCTGTATTCCAGAATATAGAAGAAAACCCAATCTGTATACTGCCGCCCATTTCAGGCTTAACTGTCCCCTTTTTTAGGGTAAGGAGAACATTCTCACCTTTATTAAGTGCTTCAATAGCTTTTGCATCTAATGTATGTGTTATCAGAACGCTGCTAACAGATTCAGGTAGGGTTTTGGGGTACACGAATATATCCCACTTGTTTTCATAACTTCCTATGTTCGCTTTTAAAATTAGACGCTGCGCTTTTGTGATCGATTGTATGTGCTGTTTTATGGTGCCTATTTTTACTGCATTTCCTAATGGGATAGCTTCGCTGGTAAAGCTTCCACTAAACAGTTTACTTCCGTTTTCTGACTCGATACTCCAGTTTATCACTGATTTTTTTATTGGCCCGTCTCCAAAATTTGCTATTTCTAATGGTACTACCAGTTCCTCATCGGTGGTGTAATTCATTTTTGGGAATCTGGCTAAAAGCACTACTGCATTACAGAATTGACTGTATTCGGCCGCAGTTATATAGCCTTTTGCCTCCCAGAATGGATCAAGAACACCTACTAAAGCGGTACCTTGTCCGGGGAAATCATTTAAGCCCAAAAGTTGGAAGCCTGCAAATCCGGGAGTGCGTAGCGCAGCTTCAATATCAGCTTTATAACATAGTGCCTGAAGTTTTCCTGAAGCCATAACAAAACTATCTGCTAACTTCTCCATTCCATTTTCTTTCAGCTTATCCTGAAATATTTCAAAATTTTTAGCTTTTAGTATACCATCATACTTCTTAATCTCTCTAAAATTAGGATATACACACCATTGACCAATTTCATGACTAACCGTAGGCTGTTTCCATTTAGAAATGATGCTGGTCCAATCATAATCTGATCTTGGCGCTTCCTTATTGATGATACTAGTTAGTCCAGCACCCCAACCCTGAATTCTTGGGTCTGGCGTATTATTGAAGTCACTAGCCTCCACTACAGGCCATCCGGCTGCGGTAGTGTATAATCTTCTTTTATCTTTTGCTTTCCAATAATTCACAAATTCGGTTAAATAATTAACCATGTTTTTGCCACCGGGCTCATTACCATAGGTCATCATTACAAATGACGGGTGATTGCCATATGCCCTAATCATTTTCTCACTTTCCTCGTAAATGTATTTGTCAAGTGGCTTCCCGTCTCCAATTACGGCTCCTTTTTCGCCATTAGACCAAGCAGAGCATTCTGCTTGCACGAAAATACCTAGCTTATCAGCAGCAGTAAATGCAGCTTCTGGAGGGCACCAAGAGTGAAAGCGAACATGATTTAATCCGTATTGTTTTACCTGTTTTAAAATCTTAGTCCATGAGGCAACATCTGTTGGCGGATAACCTGTTTTAGGGAATGCAGCACAATCCAGTGTTCCGCGTAAGAAAACAAGCTCGTTATTTATGCTTAACTGGGTGCCTTTTGCTTTAAAATCACGCATACCAAATGATATTCGTTTGCTATCCGCTTCTTTTGACGTCGCCTGTTTCAATGTTACATTGAGATCATATAAATTAGGGTGAAATTCATTCCATAATAATGGACTACTGCCCATTGGGTAGGTTATTTCTACAATTTGTATGTTTTCTTTGACTGCTAGATTTTTTGTTGTTGGTTTTAACTTTTCAGCACCTGATTTATTGGTAGAAGCCATCAAATCTATTGATACTTGTTTTGAGCTGCCTGTGGTATTGGTGATTTCAAGTTTTACTAAAACTTGTTTCTTCTCGATATCCGGATAAAGCTGCACATCAGAAATAAAGACCATAGGGCGTGCCTTCATGCTTAATTCTCCAATCATACCATTCCAGTTGGTTTGTGTATGGTCAGTCACGCTATGAGCATTGTCGCCCATGTTAATGTCTTTTATCTGGTTGTCAACCCTTATGGTTAACCGATGTGTTCCTGAGGTTAATTTACTGCCAATCTCAAAGAGCTGACCTGTTCCAAGGCTATTCGCCATACCGATCTTCACGTCATCAACCCATACAGTTGTTTCCCAGTGACTTCTTTCAATAAAAAGCTGGACGTGTTTACCTTTCCATGAAGCTGGAACATTTACTGTCTTTTGGTACCAAGCAGCACCTCTATAATATTTAGTTGGTTGCAACCAGAAAGGGATTTTAATGTTTCCTGGCTGGCGATATTTTGCATACTCATCATTTTTAAACCACGACATATCCAGAATATCTCCAGCCCATGGCGTTTTCGTCGAAATCCCATCTCCTTTACCATTTGTAGTCATCGATCCTGGAAGTTTAATCTCTTCATTTAACTTACGAGTGTACCACTTCTCAGAAACACCCTTATCTAGTGAATCTGTTTGAAATGACCATGTGCCTGAAAGGTCAATACGGTCTTTGTTCTCTTTTTTTGATTGAGCAAAAACATTAACGGTTGTGAGTAGAAGCGTTAAAAGGATAAATTGAAGGTTCTGAAAATATTGGTTCATATAGGTTCATTTGGATGACGTAAAGTTTGATGTTTTCTTAGAAACTTAGATGGATTAACTATTAAAAAAGATGGACTATTTTACTGAATAAGGTAACGATGTTATGTGTAAAAGCAGAAAGGCCACTTTGTGATACGATATCACAAAGTGGCCTTTCTGCTTTTTTTAATGAAATAGGGTTTTCTCTATTTCGTTTTATATAATGAAGCGCGCAAAGCTGCAACATCTTCACTTGTAATGTATTCGTCGTAGGTCATCATTTTATCAATTGTGCCGTTAGGAGTCAATTCAATGATGCGTGTTGCCACAGATTCAGTTAATGCGTGATCTCGTGAAGTAAATAAAGCAGTTCCTTTAAAATCCTTTAAACCATTGTTTAATGCAGTGATAGATTCAAGGTCAAGGTGATTCGTTGGCTCATCGAACATTAAAAGGTTAGCATGCTTCAACATCATTTGAGAGAACATGCAACGCATTTTCTCACCTCCTGATAATACTTTTACGTTTTTAAGAACCTCTTCTCCAGAGAAAAGCATTCTACCAAGGAAACTTCTTACAAACTGCTCATCCTGATCTGTACCAGAATATTCACGAAGCCAGTCAACTAGGTTTTCGTCTTTTCCTGCAAAATAAGGTGTGTTGTCGTTAGGTATATCAGCAGTATTAATAGTTATACCAAACTTGAATTCACCTGTATAGTTTTTCTCACGACCTGTTAGTACATTGTAAAATGCAGTAGTAGCAAGGCTATTTTGTGAAAGAACCGCAATTTTATCACCTTTATTAACCATGAAGTTGATGTTTTTAAACATTACTTCGCCATTTAAAGTACATGAAAGGTTTTCTACCTGTAAAATCTGATCGCCAGCCTCTCTACCAAGGTTGTTGAACAAGATAGCAGGGTATTTTCTGCTTGATGCTTTAATTTCAGAAATATCGATTTTATCCAGAGCTTTTTTACGTGATGTTGCTTGTTTTGATTTTGAAGCATTGGCACTGAAACGCTGAATAAACTCCTGAAGTTCTTTAACTTTCTCTTCTAGTTTTTTATTCTGATCACCACGTTGTTTCAAAGCAAGCTGACTTGACTCATACCAGAAAGAGTAGTTACCAGAGTAAATGCTCATTTTGCTGAAATCTATGTCGACGATGTGCGTACAAACCGCATCTAAAAAGTGCCTGTCGTGAGACACCACCAAAACGATGCTTTGATAATCAGCCAAGAAATTCTCTAACCAGGCGATTGTATCAATGTCCAAATCGTTGGTAGGCTCATCCAATAATAAGATGTCCGGGTTTCCAAATAAAGCCTGTGCCAATAACACACGTACTTTTTGGTTACCATCAAGTTCTTTTAACTGTTTATAGTGGTGTTCTTCTTTAATACCTAGGTTACTAAGCATGGTAGCAGCGTTGCTTTCCATGTTCCAGCCATCCATTTCGGCGAATCTGTTTTCCAATTCACCTGCACGTTCACCATCTTTATCAGAGAAATCCTCTTTTAAATAGATGGCATCTTTCTCTTTCATGATATCGTACAATTCCTTGTGCCCCATCATTACAGTTTCGATTACCGTAAATTCATCAAACTCGTAGTGGTTTTGTTTTAAAACTGCCATTCGTTCGCCAGGAGTAAAAGCTACGCTACCCGTAGTTTGGTTTACTTCGCCTGAAAGAATTTTAAGAAATGTTGATTTACCTGCTCCGTTGGCACCAATTACACCATAGCAATTGCCGTGATTGAATTTTAGGTTAACATCTTCAAATAAAGTGCGTTTTCCGTAACGGAGTGATAAATTAGAAACTGAAATCATATTGCTGAAAAATAAGTCGCAAAGGTAGGTATAATTTATAAAATCATTGAGTTTTTTAGCTATATCGGGGAATACTTGTTGATTTTATATAAGTTTGAAGTTCAAAATTTCTAAACTAGAAAACCAGAAACTGATTTTAATATAATTGAAAGTGGATAAAGAAGAGTTAATTGCTAGGCTAAGTGCTTCAATGGAGTTTCAGATGGTAGCCAATTTAAGTAGCATTGTCGAAAGTAATGATATTAAAGTAGCTGACTTACTAGCTATTAGTTTTCATAGGAAAAAGGAAGTCGCTTTTAGATCTGCCTGGATGTTAGAGTATTTCGCCACCCAGAAGCCGGAGTTGTTTATTGAGTACCTTCCTGAGCTTATCTCCTTACTTGATAAACAGAAAAACCCATCAGCTATGCGGCATTATGCCAAGATTATTGCTTTAATAACTGATAGAAAGGCTAATGATGTTTATAAGGAAAGAGTAGCAACTATAGTTTTTGAACCCATTATTGATGTTTTATTTACCTGGTTAGTAGATACTGAGGTACTTGTGGCTACCAAGGTGCATTGTATGCAAACTCTGGCAAATCTTGCCCCCAGATATGACTGGATTAAAGATGAGTTATTGGAAACAATAGACCATTTGGTGGATATTGAAAGTGTTGCTTTTTTTGGTCGGGCCAAGCAAATCAGGAAGCAGTTAAAAAGAATCGAAAGGGCAGCTTAGAGCAGAAACTATTACATCACACAAACACTTCACTGAGGCATAAGTTCTATTTTTGCGAATTACGTGTTTTATTTAAAAATTAGCATAACATTTGGTAGAGATTATAGGAATGGAACAAGAAATAGATATTTTAAGCAGGATCATTAAACGGAGACGGAGCATCTTTCCAGTAAGTTATACTGACCAGGAGGTATCCGTTGAAGTAATAAAGCAAGTTCTGGAAAGTGCTAACTATGCACCTACACATAAATTAACACAGCCATGGCGATTTATAGTTTTCAGAAACGAAGGCAAAATTAAGCTTGGTGAAGAGCTTGCCCGATTATATAAGGAAACTACTCCGGGGAATCAGTTTTTGCAAAAGAAGTACGATAGCATTCTGGAAAAAGCAGCACAGGCTAGTTGTATAATTTCATTAAATGCAGCATTAAATTCAGATAAAGTACCTGAATGGGAAGAGCTTGCAGCACTTGCCTGCGCGGTTCAGAACATGGCGCTTACAGCTGAGGCCTTAAATGTTGGTGCATACTGGAGTTCACCAGGAATGATTGCAGATATGAAGTATTATCTTAACTTAGGGGAACAGGAGAAATGTTTTGGCCTTTTTTACATGGGATATCATAACGAAGAACCCCGAGAGGCAATGCGTACTCCAATAGAAGATAAGATTAAATGGATAGAATCATAATTTATGCAGGATATTAAAGAAACCCTATATCGACTTTGTTTGAACTTTATGGAGCAAAGAATCCAGACTGCTGAAGTTGCATTGCAACAAGCACGCGAAGCTAGTAACGATGATACTAAAAGCAGTGCAGGTGATAAATATGAAACCAGCAGAGAAATGATGCAACAAGATATTGACAGAAACAAACGTCTTCTTATGGATGCACAGGAGAATTTAAGACTGTTAAAGGTTATCGAGGTAAATCATGATTCTGAAATCATAAAGCACGGTAGTCTTGTATATACCAATAACGGTGCTTTTTACATCAGTGTTAGTGCAGGTCAGCTTACGGTTGATGGTAAGGCTATATTTGCCATTTCCCCTTCATCTCCCATCGGCAAGCTGCTTTTGGATAAGAAGAAAGGGGATGCATTTAGTTTTAACGACAGGAAATTTGTTGTAGAGGCTGTAGCCTAAAGCTATTTAAAACTCTTATTTATACTATTGTAAAGGTTCTTAGCGGTATAAGTTCCTGGATCAATGATGCGTCGGATAGTGAAAAGCGGATTAGTCTCGTCTCTTTTGGTGGATAAGATGAAAGCCGCTTTAAATCCATGCTCTTTTAATTTATGTAAAGTTTCCCGCTTCCATACTCCATAAGGATAAGCGAAATATTCTACTTTTTTACCAGTAATAGTTTCTAGAGTTTTGGTAGGTTTATCTATTTGTATTGCCCAGTCCTCATCATTAAACTGAGTAAAGTTTTTATGGTTCCAGGTATGGCTTGCAATAACATGACCTTCATCTGAAAGTGTCTTAATTTGTGCTTTACTCATGTATCTTGGCCTTCCAATAGATACAGTCATGATAAAGAATACTCCTTTAAAGCCGTATTTTTTTAGTTCAGGTGCTGCAACAGTAAATTGATCCAGATCCGTATCATCAAAACTAATGATGATTGGTTTTTCTGGAAGCTTAGCTCCATAATTTAGGTAATCATAAAGCTGGTCGGGTAAAATGGTGTGGTACCCACTATCAGCAAGCATTTTAATATGCTGCTTAAAATTAGCAGGAGGGATGATGTCATCATGAGCACGTTTGGAATCACTGGCTTTCCAATCTCTGATTTGATGATAGCATAGTACAGGTACCTCCTTTTTATTTAAAACCTCTGCAGCAGTAGCCTGTTTTTTAACAATGGCACTAGTATCTGTGGTATTGTTATTACTACTAGGATTTCCTGCTGCCGAAGCTGTTTTACTCTGACCAGTATTTGTACATGATGAAGCTAATAGCAATAAGGCTGCATATAGACTTAAAAATGTTCTCTTCATTTTAGAACGGTTATTTTGACCTTTAAAACAGCTTTAGAAACTTTTTATAATGCTGTTATGTAGCGTTTTAGGACTCCAGTAACCACTTGCAATAATTCTTCTTACGGTGAATAATGGATCATTTTGATCACGTTTATCGGCAAGAGAGAAAGCCATCCTAAATCCGCGTTTCTTTAATTCAGGGAAACCTTGAGCATTCCATAATCCAAATGGATAAGCAAATTCGGTCATTTTTTTACCGGTAATATCTTCCAGTTTTTTAGTTGGTTTATCTAGTTGCTCTTCCCAATCTTTACCGGTATATTTTTTGAAATTCTTATGGTCGTAAGTATGACTGCCAATTACGTTTCCTTCATCAGAAAGCTGTTTTATCTGTTCTTTAGTCATATAGTCTACAAACTTCCCTTTACGACCAATAGATACCGTCATGATAAAATAAACTGCTTTGAAACCGTATTTTTTAAGGGTAGGAGCAGCAATAGTAAACTGGTCCATATCGGTGTCATCAAAAGTAAACATGATAGGTTTGCTTGGTAATGGAGCACCAGTATTCAGGTAAGCATATAACTGATCCGGTAGTATGGAATGATAACCGCTATCGGCAAGCATTTTAACCTGATCTTTAAAGTTTTGTATTTCAACGATGTAGTCTTTACCAACTTTGCCATCTGTTGGTTTCCAGTTACGGACCTGGTGGTAGCATAAAATAGGAACCTGTTTACGTGCAAGTATGGTTTTAGCATCAGCAACCTTAATCTTGCTTACATCAATTTTTTCTGCCTGTACTTCTTCTTTTGATGAAGTTTGCGTTAAAGAATCTTTAACATCTGCGTTATCAGTGTTAGTTTGTGATTTAGACTGACAGCTGGCCGTAAAAATTGCTGCTGCAGCTAGTAGGGGTAGAAGATGCTGTTTCATTTATAAGTATTTGTGGCAAAACTATGAAATCAAAGGCTATTTTATGGTATTAACTATCATATTTATTACAAATAAAGATTTCTCCTTCTTTAGTATTAATCAATAATTTAGGCGTTTTAATTAACAGTTCAAATGAAGAAACTTTACATTCTATTTTTATTACTTATCAGTATGGGTTTTAGTGCTATTTCGCAGACTAAAACCGTTACAATAACAGAAACTATCGCTGCGGCACCAAAAGCAAATTACCAGCTTGCTTCCAGGTTTTCGCCCAACAAGTTAAAAAAGATCGTTTACTCCACTTCCGTTGATCCACATTGGTTAAAATTAAGCAATCGCTTTTGGTATGAGTACGAAACACCTAATGGAAAACTATGGTATCTGGTAGATCCTGTAGCTAAAAGCAAAAAGCAAATCTTTGATAATGCAAAGCTTGCTGCCCAAATCACCACAATTATTCGCGATCCATTTGACGCTCAACATTTGCCTTTAGAAAATCTTAAGTTTTCAAGCGATGAAAAACAGATCAGTTTTGAGGTTAAAAGCACTATAGATGAATTGAAAAAGGATCGTAAGGATAAAAAAGATGCTGATTCAATGCAGAAAAAAGTATTCTATTTCAATTATGATATCGCAAATGCGAAACTAAATGAGGTTCCTAATTATACCAAACCTAAAGCAAAGCCATCATGGGGTTCTGTAGCTCCGGATTCATCGGCTATCATATTTAGCCGCAATTATAACTTATACTGGATGGACAAGGAAAACTATAAAAAGGCTGTAAAAAATGAAGAAGACAGTACTATAGTTGAGCATCAGCTAACCAAAGACGGGGTTAAGTTTTATTCGTATGGTAGTGATGGAGATGGTGAGAATAACGAAGAACAAGAGAAAAACAATAAAAAGAGACGTGGAGCCTATGTGTTATGGTCGCCAAACGCCAAGTATTTTGTGCTCGACAGAGCGGACTCTCGTAAGGTAAAAGACCTTTGGGTTGTAAATAACATTACTGGAGGTAGGCCAACATTAGAAACCTATAAATACCAGATGCCAGGTGAGCCAGAAGCTCCAATTGATGAGTTATTGCTATTCAATTTCGCCGACAAATCATTTAAGAAATTAAATACGGCTGCATTTAAAGATCAGAGCGTATCTGTTTGGGGAGCACCTTCCTTGAATAAAGATCGTGATAATGAATTCAGGCCATCTATATGGCTAGGTAATAATAGCAAAATTTATTTTTCACGTACCAGTAGAGATTTAAAAAGAGTTGACGTTTGTACCATAGATATCAATACAGATGTGGTAACTCCTGTAATTGACGAACGTTTTAATACTTATGTAGAAATTAACCGTCCTGGGTTGGTAAATGATGGAAAAGAAATCATTCACTGGTCGGAAAGAGATGGATGGGCACACTTTTACTTGTTTGGTGGTAATGGGAAATTGAAAAATCAAATTACTAAAGGTGCTTTTCACTGCGAAAGTATTGTGAAAATTGACGAGAAAAACCGGGTGCTTTATTTTACAGCAAATGGTAGAGAAGGTAAAGAAGATCCTTACTATCTGCACTTATACCGTATCAATTTTGATGGATCAGGAATTAAGTTGTTGAATTCAGGCGATTTTGATCATTCCGTAAGTATGAATGATGAGAATAAGTTTTTTGTAGATAACTTCTCAAGAGTTAATACCGTTCCTAAATCAGTATTGATGGACAATACCGGTAAAAAGGTCATGGATCTGGAAACTGCGGATCTTTCTTTATTGATGGCAACCGGTTATAAGTTTCCTGAGCCTTTTAAAGTAAAGGCAGATGATGGCATTACTGATATTTATGGAGTAATGTATAAACCTTTTGATTTCGATCCTAGCAAGAAATATCCAATTATAGAATACGTATATCCAGGTCCTCAAACTGAGGCGGTAAACAAATCGTTTAGCAAGAGCATGGACAGAACTGATCGTTTAGCACAGTTTGGTTACGTGGTAATTACTGTTGGTAATAGAGGAGGTAATCCTGCAAGATCTAAGTGGTACCATACTTATGGTTATGGAAACCTACGTGATTATGGTTTGGCCGACAAAAAGGCTGCGGTTGAACAGTTAGCCGATAGGTATGCTTACATTGATGCAAGCAGAGTTGGTATTACAGGACACTCAGGTGGCGGTTTTATGTCAACCGCTGCAATGTTGGTTTATCCCGACTTTTTTAAAGCTGCAGTATCAAATGCCGGAAATCACGACAATAGTATCTATAACAGATGGTGGAGTGAAAAGCACCATGGTGTAAAAGAGGTTGTTTCTGCTAAAGGTGATACAACATTTAAGTATAGTATCGATAAGAATCCTGATCTTGCCAAAAATTTGAAAGGTCATTTACTGTTGATGACGGGTGATGTAGATAATAATGTGCATCCGGCAAATACCATTAGGGTAGCTAATGCTTTAATGAAAGCAGGTAAAAGATTCGAGTTTGTGATTATGCCAGGGCAGCGACATGCCTTTGGTGATTTAACTGAGTATGGTTTTTGGAAACTTGCAGATCACTTTAATAAATATCTTATCGGTGATTTTTCTCAATCAGACCAGATAAATATACTGGAAATGGATAGAGAGATAGAACAGAAGAAATAAAAAAAGGGGATGACATTATAAAGTGTCATCCCCTTTTACTTATAAAATAGGCCTATTTTAAACCTAACTTATCTTTTATTTCTTTCGAAAGTGCTGCCTTTGGTACAACTAAGCTTACTGTGTTAATTGCGAAATAAGGTTCGGATACTTCTATATAACCTTTAAAAGGTCCTACATCTCCCCAAGAGTTTTTTACTTTAAAGAATAGCTTTCCGCTTGCTGCTTGTTCAAGACCGATAAGGTGCATTAAGTGATCATCCTGAGTGGTTAGATTCTCATATAATTGCTGACGTAATTCTGGTGTATATGCAATTTCTTTTATCTCAGGGTTTAACTCTTTTTGTTTTGCATCGGCAGTGTCCGCAAATAACATTGCATAACCTTTCTGCTGTTGGAAATTTCTATTGCTTACATCAGCATCCCACATAATGGTATATCCATTTTTTACCGCAGTAGTTGTTAAGGATACCATTTCAGATAATGGAAGGTTGTAAAATGATCCGTTTGCAAAATTATCGGGGGCTTCCAAAACAAACTGGCTATAATAAGGATGATGCGTAAACGAGGTGATGTTTACATAATCATTTGCATCAAACTTTAATACCTCCTGAGCAAAGGTTTTTGCAGTGTAGCTTTTGGCTTTATATTGAAAATTAGTTGGAGGAACTCCAATTTTCTCATCAAGAATCTGCACATAACCTTTTAGCCAGTCGTTATCAAGAGGTCGTTTTTTAAGTACACCTTCAAGATATGTTTTTAAAGCAGTTTCCAATCCCGTGTGGTCAGGTATTTCGCCACTAACACCCTGAAAAGCTTCCTGAGGCATTGCGCCGTAAAGAGATATTGAGTTCACAAGATCATGGCCCAAACCACCCTCGCCAAACTGAGCTTTTCCCTGACGCAAGATATAGTTTTTGGCTTTCTCAATATAAACGTTGCGCGCAGTAAACATTTCTGATAAGTTTAGTTCTCCTAAACCTTTACGCAATCCTTCTGATTCAATAAGAGAAGTTGTTGAATAGTTCCAGCAAGTGCCTGACTGACCTTGGTTTTTAACTGAAGTAGCAGGATTTTCTTTTATAGGTTTTAGCGCAGTATTCTGTGCTTGTGCGGATAAAATAAACCCAAACCCAATTGCAAATAATATGGTTTTTTTCATTTTTTAATTAGCTAGTTTGTCAAAAGTAGGAAACCATCATGAGTTTTTATGAAAATGGCCATAAAAAAAAAGCCCTCGCAAATGCGAAGGGCTTTTTATCTAACCAAATGTAAAGTCTATTAAAAGTGGAATTGGATACCTAAATTAGGTTTGAAAAAGTTAGCTCCAAGATCGAATGAATCAGAACCAGCACCTTTAATTTTGTCGCCATCACCATTCTCATAACGAGTGTTGTTGTAGCTTAAACCATTAATTCCAAATTCGATACCGATTCTTTTGGTTGGGAAGAAAGCGAAACCTGGAGATAAAGCAACACCAATGTTTGTAGAAGAACCAACTTTGTCACCTACTTTACCAGCAGCATCAACAGCTTTAGCTGTTCCGAATTCCATTGGTACAGATAACTGACCGAAGAATTTGAACGACTCAGATAAATTAGCATAGTAACGACCAAATGGACTAACTACAAATGCTTGGTTTTCAAATTTACTAATTTGCTTATCGTAGCTGTAACCAACACCTGTACCAACTGCAATGTTATCACTTACAAAATAACCTACACTAGGCACAATCTTGAAACTTGTATTTGATTTAGCACCATCTGCATCAGATTTATTAGTACTAAATGCTGCATTACCACCAACAATAATTTTTCCTTTTTCAGTTTGTGCTTGAGTAGTAAAAGCCAATGCAGAAACTGCAACTAATGATAATAATAATTTTTTCATTTTCTTATTTTTTAATTTATAATCTGGCCATTTGTTTTTTTTTATGTTTTGACCATTTCCGTTATATAGTCAACACCTGTGCCAAACACAATCTTTATTATTTTGCTTGAATCGCATTTTTTTGTAACTCACTAATTAATAGTGAAATAAAATTAATGGGACATTTCAATATTATTTTAGAGTGACAATTAACTATTAATTGTCATTTAATTAACATGAGTATTCATAGTCAATTTGACTATTATTGTATAATTGTCAGTAATTATTTGCTTGTAGTGACAGGGTTTAAGACACTAAATTTTAAATGTGCAAGGCCAAATTGGCACTTTCAGTAAAAAAGATAATTTCCTAAAATCATTGTGGCCACTTAAGTGTTATAACTATATGAGATTATTAATAGAGCGAAAACCAATTAAGGTATATCCTGACCCGAAGCGTGTAATTGCCAGATTCTTTTTTAATGGAGATGAACGCGCAATAGAAGTAGTCAAACATGTTATGAGTCTTACAGCGGTCGAGGTTTTCGATATCATCTCCCCTTTGCTACAAGAATATTCTAAGCGGCACAGAAGCATTACCAAAATTCTAAATAGACATTGTAAAAAAGTAAAAGACTGCATAGAAGCAGCTGGGTTTGATTATGAAGAAATGGATAAGTATCATAAGCTGCTAATTGGTTCTTACTTTACACATGAATATTCTATAGAATCGGCTGCTTTTTTTAATCCATCCATAGTTGAGGATCCTGATCAATCTGATTTGGTGGAGGGCGAAAGAAGGGTCATCATTAGTTTTAGAGCAGTGGGCGAGGGGCATATATCCTCTGTCGTATTCAGAAGAGCACTTATAGATCGTAATCATGACATTACAGTAATACCTGTTGGTAATTATGTTGATGAAGCTGAGGTTGTAAAAAATGCCATCTATAATAAAAAGCTTTTTCTAAAAAAGGCCGCCGATTCAAAGATAGATTTTGAAGTACTGGATGAGGTTGGTTTAAAACTGGAGGAAAAGTTTGATTATGCAACCTTACGTAGAATTATTTTAGATTCTAAAAGCTTGCAGGAAAGTGATTTAAAGAAACTAGAGTATGATAAAGTGCTTTGGTTATCAGATACTTATCATGAGATTAGTTTTTCAAGAGATACTGATATTTCTGACAGGGTTATTTTTCCTATTTCTGAATTTGAACGTAAGGGAATAGAAGATGCCAGGTTTGTTCGTTTTGTTAAAGATGACGGCTCAGTAATTTATTATGCTACCTATACTGCATTCGATGGCGCTATGATTATGCCTAAACTACTGCAGACGACAGATTTTTATGAATTTAAAATTAGCCCTTTACATGGTATAGGGGCACAGAATAAAAACCTTGCGTTGTTTCCTAGAAAGATCAATGGTAAGTATGCAATGATGTCTCGCATTGATGGTTTTAATAATTATTTGATGTACTCAGATCGGCTCACCGTTTGGGATAACCCCGTTAAACTGCAGGAACCTAGATTCTGTTGGGAGTTTATACAGATAGGTAATTGTGGTTCGCCAATTGAAACAGAAGCAGGTTGGTTGGTGATTACCCACGGTGTCGGTCCGATGCGGAGGTATTGTTTAGGGGCCAGTCTTTTCGACTTAAATGATCCTTCGATAGAAATAGGTAGACTAAAAGAGCCTCTTGTTATTCCGAATACGGATGAGCGGGAGGGATATGTACCCAATGTTCTGTATTCGTGTGGTTCTATTATCCACAATGGTGAGTTGATCATTCCTTATGGTCTGTCCGACTATTGTTCTTCATTTGCCGGGGTTAAAATAGATATCCTGCTCGAAAAACTAAAAAACTCAAACCGAGAAGATTTATAGCGCTAAAATTTGCTGGTAAAGGCCGGTGTAATCGGTCACCATTTTTTCCTGAGAGAAGTTTTTAATTGCCCAATTGCTGCAGGTCAGGCGATCAATAGAAGATAATTTTGAAACTGCTTTAACTGCTTCATCTACATCTTTTACCAGAAATCCGGTTTCATGGCCTTTTATCAATTCAGGCATCGCCCCCTTGTTAAATGCAATAACAGGAGTTCCACAAAGCATTGCTTCAGCTACACTTAAACCAAACGGCTCTTCAAAACTAATGGGATGCAATAATGCATAAGCCTGCCCGAGCAATTCATTCCTTTGCTCTGGCCCGGCTGCACCTATAAACTTAATTTCGTCATTCAAAAAGGGCTCAACCTTTTCATTGTAATAGTTCTGATCCTGTATAATGCCAGCAATAATTAACCTGCGCTTTGTTTTTTGTGCTATTTGTATAGCTTCCGAAGTTCCTTTGTCAGGGTGTATTCGTCCGAAGAATAATAAATAATCCTCCGGATTGGCATTGAAATCGAAATTGCCGACTTGAATTCCATTATACACTGTAGCGAGGTAATTTAAGGAGGGATGCCTGTTACTATTGCTTATAGAAACATAATGGCTTGTAGCGTTATATTTTTGATATACCGAAAGTATCTTTTCTGATGAAAAACCATGGATAGTAGTTATTAGTGGTGTTTTTATCAATCTAGAATAGGTGAGGGGTAAAAAGTCAAAATGGCTATGGATTAAGTCGAACTGGGTAGCTTTTTCCATTAAGTTACTAATGTGAAGGCACTCTGCGACTTTGGCATCAACCATTTTATCTTCTTCATATCCTTTGTTGATTACTGCGTCTAATTTTGCTGCGCTTATAGAATCTGATGTGGCAAATAGGGTTACTTCTATGCCTTTGCTTACCAATCCTTCAGTTAAGTTGGACGCCATTTGTTCCCATGGGCCATAATGCCGTGGAGGTGTTCTCCATGCTACGGGCGACAGAACTGCTACTTTCATTAATTAAAATCCTGTTTTTGAGCTGCTAGAAGGTCGCTGCTTTGTATGAACTCATATTCTGATTCTAGAGCTTTCAGTACAATTAAGTGGGAAATCCAATAGGCGAGGGTACTTTCCGCTCCCTGATTTCTATTGATGCCATGTGACTGCAATCCATCTCCGCAACCTTTTGTTTCATAGTCATACAAAGGGATTTGAAGGGAATTTTCGCCTAAAAACCACTGATAACTTAAATACATTTGTTTAATGTAGGTTAAGTCGTGTGTAATTTCATATGCTTTAAAGTATACCATTACCATTCCCATGGTTTCAATCGCCTGCTGGTCGTATATGGCCATTTCCCCTCCATCTTTGAATAACCAGCCATCATTGCCAACCGGGTTTAAGTAGCCTTTAGTTAATGTTTGTTGTGTAAGAAACGCTAAACTCTCAAATGCAATATCTTTTGATTCATGGTCTTTACTGATTTCGTAATGAGACATCAGTGCCAGTGGAAGTATAGCATTGTCGTATGTTAGTTTTTCTTCAAACCAATGCCAATTCTCAACTCGATGGGTGCGATAAGCAGTCTTTAAAGGCTCTGCAAGCTGATCCAGAGAGTTTTTCATATGCTCATCATAAGGATGGGCATGGATAAAATGTGTTAAACCGATTATCGTATTTGCTATTCCTCTTAAGTGTTTTAAGCTAGAAAAATGGGGGATTGATTTAAGAAATAGCTCTTTACCAAACTCTCTATAAGAATTATTAGGTGCATTGTTAATTAAATAACCCAATGCCCATACAGTTCTTCCAAATGAATCTTCCGTGCCAACTTCATCCAGGTACTCTCGCTTAAAGCTCAGAAAGTTTCTGAAATTGCCATCCTCGAGCTGCATATATTGAATGTAACTTAAATAAATAGGCAGTAAATCTAAAGCAATTTTGCTCTTGTTCTGCTGGTAGGCAAGGATAGTTAGTATTAAAGCTCTTGAATTATCATCTAAACAATAGCCCTCTTTGAGATTTGGTATTCCATATTTTGCATGTTGAACAATGCCTGTATCATCTGTTAAGCGTTGTATGTGCGCCAGCGTAAAAGCAGGCATCATATCTGGATCTATAATTGGCTTATTGCTGCTTTCTTTTTCAGAGAGGTATTTTGATACCGACTCTTCCAGCACATCAACAAATACTTGTCCGATAGTTGGCCAACGTAAATGTAAGCCATATTCATAAGCATTAGATCTTAGTTGGTTCAATTTGCTTTCGTCTTCAAATAACTCATTTACTATAGTTGCAATACCATCGGCATCTTTAAAATCAAACAACCTACCGCGATGATCGGCCAGTAATTCCTGTGCATGCCAATAGGGGGTCGATAGTATCGCGGTGCCTGCCCCAACAGCATAAGAAAGTGTTCCACTTGTAATTTGGGCTTCATTTAAATAGGGCGTGATATACATTTGGCAGGCTGTCAGATAATCAAATAATTCTTCTTCTGACACAAATTTGTTGATGAAGGTAAGGTTGTCTTCTACATTGAGTTTTCTTGCCAATCTTCTCAGACTATCTCTGTATTCTTCTCCTGAGTTTCGTATAACTCCGGGGTGCGTGGTTCCTAAAACCACATACATTACATCCGGATTTTTAGCAACTATTTGCGGTAGGGCTTCAATAACAGTTTCCAAACCTTTGTTTCTGCTGATTAGACCAAAGGTAAAGAGTACCTTTTTGCCTTTAAAGGCCAATGTGCTTTTAACAGGGTTTTCTTGTTTAGGCTCTAAATCTGGCACCCCATGTTCAATTAATTGAATTTTATCAAAAGGGATTCCGTAAATGCTGGTTAAAAACCCTACGGCTCTATGACTCATCACTATGACTCTTGAAGAGTATTTCGCTATTTCTCTTAAAACGGTAAGTTGTACGTAGTTAGGGTCTTTTAGTATGGTGTGAAGAATTGTGATCAGCGGTTTTTGAAGTCTGGCGATAAGGGGCAAGATGTAGATTCCGCTTTCGCCGCCATAAATTCCGTATTCGTGTTCTAAAATGCAGGCATCTGCAACACTGGTATTTATGTAGTCAGCTGCACGAATGTAGTCTCTTTGATTTTCTTGCCTTATGATGTATTTTACCTCTTTAGGGTATTCATAATCATTTAATGAGTCTGAATCATTCATTGCCACAACAAAGCTATCCCCTGAAATTGATTCTTTATTAAATCCGATGGCCTTTAGTAAGTTGTTGTTGAAAGTAGCAATGCCGCATTCACGAGGTGGATAAGAAGATATATAAGCAATTTTCATAATTATAGAGGAATGTATTACTTATATAACACAAGTTAGCGCGGAATGTTCTATTATTTGAGTAGAGTAGCGACTCTTTTTGAACTGTTTTAAATACAAAAGCCCTTAATCAAAAAAGATTAAGGGCTTTTGTATTTGTTGAACTCTTATTTGTTGTTTAAAAAGACAAACTTGTGATCGAACATATCCAGTTTAATTTTACTATCCTTATCGATCTTGCCTGCAAGAATCTCTTTAGAGAGCTCATTAAGGATACGTTTCTGTATTACACGTTTTAACGGACGAGCACCAAATTGAGGATCGTATCCTAATTCTGAAAGCCAATCCAGCGCTTCAGGTGTTGCTTCTATTTCAATTCCCATTTCCGCAAGTGTATCTTGTACATGTTTAAATTGCAAGGAAACAATGTTCCTAAGCTCATTGCGGTTAAGCGGGGTAAACATGATCAGCTCATCTATACGATTTAAAAACTCGGGTCTGATGGTTTGTTTTAACACCTCAAACAATTCGTTTTTGGTCTTTGCAATTACCTCGTCGCGGTTATTATCGTTAAGATCTTTAAAGTTATCCTGAATCATATGCGCCCCAATATTGGAGGTCATGATAATAATGGTGTTTTTAAAATTTACCACACGACCTTTATTGTCGGTTAACCTTCCATCGTCCAATACCTGTAACAGGATGTTGAATATATCTGGATGAGCTTTCTCGATCTCATCCAGCAATACTACTGAATAAGGTTTTCTACGCACCGCCTCAGTTAGCTGACCACCTTCATCATATCCAACGTATCCTGGAGGAGCTCCAATTAATCGTGAAACGGCATGACGCTCCTGATATTCACTCATATCTATCCTGGTCATGGCATTCTCGTCGTTAAACAGGAACTCTGCCAATGCTTTGGCCAATTCCGTTTTACCAACACCCGTTGTGCCAAGGAATATGAAGGATCCGATTGGTTTACGTTTATCCTGCAAGCCTGCTCTTGAACGACGTATAGCATCTGATATGGCTTCAATCGCCTCATCTTGGCCGGCAACACGTTTGTGCAGCTCGTTTTCGAGGTTCAATAGCTTTTCGCGCTCGCTAGAGATCAGTTTGGTTACTGGAATACCAGTCCATCTGCCTACTACCCCAGCAATATCATCAGCAGTAACTTCTTCTTTTAGCATTCTGCTTTCGCTTTGCAAGCCTTCGAGTTCAACTTTTAGCTTTTCAACATTATCCTGCGATTCTTTTATTTTACCATAACGGATTTCTGCTACTTTACCATAATCGCCGGCACGTTCTGCTTGCTCTGCTTCCAGTTTATAGTTTTCAATCTGCTCCAGTTCATTGTTGATATTATCTACCAAATCTTTTTCGCCTTGCCATTTGGCTTTTATTTCGTCACGCTCAGCAGACATATTGGCAATTTCTTCGCCAAGGTCTTTCACTTTTTTGCCGTCGTTCTCTCTTTTAATGGCTTCGCGCTCAATTTCCAGTTGCATGATCTTACGATTCAATTCATCAACCTCTTCAGGTACGCTATCCATTTCCAAACGTAGTTTAGAGGCGGCTTCGTCCATTAAATCGATAGCCTTATCCGGTAAAAAACGATCTGCAATATAACGTTGAGACATTTCTACAGCGGCAATAATGGCTTCGTCTTTAATCCTCACCTTGTGGTGGGTTTCATATCTTTCTTTTAATCCACGCAGAATTGAGATGGCGTCCTGAGTATCAGGCTCGTTAATCATTACTTTTTGGAAACGACGCTCAAGAGCCTTATCTTTTTCAAGATATTTCTGATATTCATCTAATGTAGTGGCCCCAATTGCGCGTAATTCTCCACGAGCTAGGGCAGGTTTAAGTATGTTTGCAGCATCCATTGCGCCTTCGCCACCACCAGCGCCAACTAGTGTATGGATTTCATCGATGAATAAAATAATGTCTCCATCGCTTTGGCTAACCTCTTTAACTACTGCTTTTAAACGCTCTTCGAATTCGCCTTTATATTTTGCTCCGGCAATCAATGCGCCCATATCAAGCGAATAAACGGTTTTCGTTTTCAGGTTGGTAGGCACATCACCTTTGATGATCCTAAAGGCGATACCTTCGGCAATGGCTGTTTTACCAACACCAGGCTCACCAATTAATATAGGATTGTTTTTGGTACGCCTGGAAAGGATTTGAATTACCCTACGAATCTCTTCATCGCGCCCGATAACAGGGTCTAGCTTGCCAGATTCGGCATATTCGTTAAGATTTCTCGCGTATTTATTAAGGGCATTATAGGTTGCTTCGGCATTTTGACCGGTAACATGATTATCGCCCCTTAAAGCAATAATTGCTTTTTTAAGGTCCTTTTCATTTACACCCTGATCTTTTAAAAGTTTCGACGTATTGTCGTTAACTGATAGAATACCTAATAAAAGATGCTCTACAGATACAAATTCGTCTTTAAATTCTTTAAGGTACGACTGAGCTTTTTGTAAAGCAGAGTTGCTGCCTGATGTTAAATAGGCGTTGCTACCACTAACTTTAGGGAATTTCTCAATCTGACTATCCAAATGTTGGTTTAAAACATTAAGATTTACGTTTAACTTTTTTAAAACGTATGAAACTACGTTTTCATCAACAGTAAGCAAACCTTTAAGCAGATGTGCTGTTTCAATAGCCTGTTGCTGATTGCCTTGGGCTATTTCAGAAGCCTGTTGAACTGCTTCCTGGGCTTTTATAGTGAAATTGTTGAAGTTCATGCTAGCAATTAAACAAAGCAAATGCCATCTTAGTTTTTAGTTAGTAATCGGAAATTTTGTCGGTACTTTTTGTTTTGAACTGTATAATTGTCTGATAAGTAGTCTATTATGGTGAAAAAATGTCTGATTTGAAGAAATCTAATTTAATTTTCCGTTCTTTGTAATCATCTACCTTTTTCATAAATGCTGACACCATTAGACGACTTTTACCTGCAAAAAGAAGAGCCTTTACGAGGTTGTTTGCTTGCGTTAAAAGATTATCTATTGGCTTTTGATAAAAATATTACTCCTGAATGGAAATATAAGCTGCCATTTTTTTACTACAAAGGAAAAATGTTTTGCTATTTGTGGATCCATAAAAAATACCATAAGCCATATATAGGTATTGTGGAAAGCAAACATATCGATCATCCTGATCTGATTATTGAGAAGAGGGCCAGAATGAAAATAATGTTGATAGATCCTAATGAGGATTTACCAATTGAAATGATGAACGATATATTAAAACAGGCGCTTACCCGATATTAAATGAAGGATTTTATACGATTATACTTAGATGCTTACCGTGGGTTATCTACCCCGGCGTGGATGCTTGCCCTGGTTATGCTTATAAACAGAAGTGGGGCCATGGTTATCCCATTTTTAGGAGTTTACATGATTAACCACCTGCATTTCTCTTTAAAGGATACTGGGATGGTGTTAAGTTGCTTTGGTTTAGGGGCTGTTTCAGGAAATTTTTTAGGCGGATGGCTTACCGATAAAGCCGGACATTTTAAGGTTCAACTGGTTAGTTTAATTTTAACTGTACCTATGTTTTTCCTGCTTCCGGAATTGGATACTGTAGCTAAGCTTGCTGTTGGTGTTTTTGTTTTAAGCTTGGTTTCGGAAACGTTCAGACCGGCAAACTCTGTTTCGATAGCTTATTATTCTAAGCCCGACAATATCATCAGGTCATTCTCGCTAAACAGAATGGCCATGAACCTGGGCTTTTCTATCGGCCCTGCTTTGGGTGGCTTTTTGGCTGCTATATCGTATGCATTTTTATTTTATGGTAATGCAATAGGTGCGCTATTATCTGCTATTCTATTTTTTATCTATTTCCGCAATCGTAAAGGCAATGAGAAAAAGAAAAATGAGGTTGTAAAAGTGGAAGAGGAAGATGGTGCTAATTTGTCTCCTTATAAGGATCTTCCTTTTATGCTTTTTAGTGTTCTTTCCTGCATTTTTGCCATTTGTTTTCTTCAATTGTTAAGCACACTTCCTTTGTATTACCGAAATGTTTACAAAATGAGTGAAGCTGAAATAGGAATTATTCTAGCTTTTAGTGGTTTGGTGGTGTTTTCTTTAGAGATGCTTGTAGTTCATATTGCTGAAAAAAGATTTACCGCCCGCGCCATAATTGTGGCAGGTACTGTACTTTGCGCAGTGTCATTTCTGGTGCTTAATCTTGCTAAGGGGATTCCGGTGCTTTACTTATCGATGTTTGTAATCTGTTTGGCGGAGATTCTGGCTATGCCCTTTATGGCAACTATTACCCTTCAGAGATCTTCTGTGAAAAAGAGAGGTGCTTATATGGGTATTAATGCACTGTCTTTTTCCGTAGCTCATATATTTTCTCCTCTTGTAGGTACACGGGTTGCTGCCGAGTTTGGTTTCGAGACGTTATGGTGGGGCACAGTAGTCGCTTTAACCATTGCTGCGGTAGGCTTCTATTTTGTGATGAAAAAGATGAAGTTATCAGCATAGTGTCATCCTTTTTTTATTAATTGGTATATCGGGAAAAGTCGATATACCTTTGTGCTATGGATCAGTTAGAGATTTTTAAAGCACTATCAAATAAAACACGACTACAGATTTTGCAGTGGCTTAAAGAACCTGAAAAGCATTTCCCGCCACAGGAACATGCCCCATTTGATGAGGTAGGGATTTGCGTTGGACAAATACAGCAAAAGGCTGGCTTAACCCAGTCTACCGTTTCAGAATATCTATCTATTCTTCAAAAAGCAGGGTTACTTGAATCAACCAGATTAGGGCAGTGGACTTATTACAAACGTAACGAGGAGGCTTTTGCTACGCTTAGCAATATCATCAAATCAGAAATATAGCATTTATAAAAAAAAACAATTATATGAGTACAGAAAGTTTGTTCAGACCTTTTAGTTTGAAATCATTAAATATAAAAAACAGAATAGTAATGGCACCTATGACGCGTTCATTCTCGCCAGAAGGAGTGCCAACAGCAGATGTTGCTGCATATTATGCAAGGAGAGCAGCTGGAGAGGTAGGGCTAATTCTATCTGAAGGAACAGTTATTGATCGTGCTTCATCATCAAATGATGCTAATGTTCCTCATTTTTACGGAGATGCGGCTTTAGCAGGTTGGAAAGAGGTAATCAATAGTGTACACCATGCTGGCGGAAGCATGGGGCCACAAATATGGCACATGGGTATAATGGACAATCACCATTCAGGATGGGTTCCTTCGGAACCTTTTGAAGGCCCATCTGATTTAAACAGACCAGGTTTTTCGAATGGCATAGCAATGACTCAGGAGGATATTGATGCAGCTGTTAAAGCTTACGGAAGTGCTGCTGCAGATGCTAAAAGACTTGGTTTTGATTGCGTTGAACTTCATGGCGCTCATGGTTATTTGATTGATCAGTTTTTCTGGGATGGCACTAATAATCGTACAGATAGTTATGGTGGTAAAACATTAGGTGAACGTACTAAGTTTGCTATAGAGGTTGTTAAAGAAGTGAGAAGACAAGTAGGTGAAGACTTTACCATAATTTTGAGATTATCGCAATGGAAACCATCTGAATATACATTACAAATGGCTAAAACGCCACAAGAAATGGAGCAATGGTTACAACCTTTGGTTGATGCCGGAGTTGATATTTTTCACTGTTCGCAACGTCGTTTCTGGGAGCCTGAATTTGAAGGTTCTGATCTTAACTTTGCAGGATGGGCTAAGAAAATTACTGGAAAAGCTACCATTACCGTAGGTTCTGTTGGTTTATCAGGAGAATTCTTAGCAGCATTTAGAGGAGAAAGTTCTGAACCGAGTTCTTTAGAGGAATTGATGAGAAGAATGGATAGAGGAGATTTTGATCTAGTTGCCGTAGGCAGACCTTTACTTGCTGATGCCAGATGGGTTCAAAAGATTCGTGATGAACGTACTGCTGAGTTGAAAGGATTTTCTAAAGAGGCACTAATGCAATTATTGTAGTATTTACAGGTATAGAAATCGATGCAAATAAAAAAAGCTGGTCATAAGACCAGCTTTCGGACGATTATTAAGGGTATACTACTTACACAAGTGCAGGTATGTATTATTTTAATACTTCCGCTAACCTTGTTGTTTGATGATCAGCAAGCTTTTGCAGGGGGCCTGCAGCAAGCATTTTCATCATCATGTTAAGATCTGCAGAGATAATATGTTTTGCAATTGTTCCGCCATTACCATTGTCAGCTACTGTCCATTTTAATTGAACATCAAAAGGAGGTTTCTCTGTAGGTATTGCAGTCAATTCCTTGTTTTCTACACGATCAGATATTTTAATGGTCAGTTTAGCCATGTTCTGAATGGTAAAGCTAGCATCATCTGTTGTAGAAGACCAGTTGTAAATGTTCTCAGGCATTAATTGCTGATGATTGTTCATATCAGCCAAAAATGCGTATACTTTTTCAACCGGTAGGTTTAACTCTACGGAGCTTTCAATAACTGTCATTATGATTTTACGTTAATTGTTCTAATTCTTTTCCCCAATTTGCTGGGTCTCTACGCCATTTTGTAAGCAAATCAACATCATTTTGTGCAATGAAGCTGTGCTCAGCAGCATATTCTATAAGTGTATTATAGTTAGAAAGAGTGGAGAAGCGACATTTTGCTTCTTTGAAATTCTCTTCAGCCTGATCGAAGCCATAAGTGAAAATGGCCACTAATCCAGCAACAGAAAGTCCTGCATTTCTTAACGCATCAACAGCTTGAAGACTACTTTTTCCTGTTGAGATTAAATCTTCAATAACAACTACGCGTTGCCCTTCAACTATTTCTCCTTCAATTAAACTTCCGGTACCGTGTTCTTTTGCTTTTGCTCTAACATAAGCGAAAGGTAGGCCAAGTTCTTGGGCTACTAATGCGCCTTGAGGTATACCAGCTGTTGCTACACCTGCAATTAAATCTACAGAACCATATTCTTCCTGTATCAATTGCGTAAGCTTTTGTCTGATATAAGTTCTAACAGAAGGATGGGAAAGTGTGATCCTATTGTCACAGTAAATAGGAGATTTCCAACCAGAAGCCCATGTGAATGGGTTATTAGGTTGTAATTTTATTGCCTTTATTTGTAATAAAAATTCAGCTACTTTTAATTCAATATCACTTTTATTATACATGTCTCAAAATTACGGAATTTCTCGCGTTTTGCTGGTAAGCGTAATAAATATTTTATCTGTCGCTTATTAGAAAAATGCTGAAAACTCTTGTTTAATTTATTTTAGAACGAGCAAATATCCGTAATAAAAATCAATGCTGAAAACCTTTTTTGTGATCGTCTGTGAATCAGTAAGATGCATAATAACAATTCGCTTTTTTACGGTGCTGGTAATTTACCAATAATCATATGGTTAAAAAGCAATATAGTCCATCATAAAAGATGAAAAATCCATTCCACTCGGGTTCGTTTTAAATAATTTTGATATTATAATTATCTGTTTACTAGTTAGTTGTTTATGATGGTCGTTTGATTGTCAAGGGGGGAGTATGTGCTTCTTATTACGATTTAATAGTAGTTAAAACAGAATTAAACACGTAAAATGAAAAGTTTTTTAATAAGAATAACCTAAATAAAACCAAATAACCAATAAGCCGTTCTAACCTAACACCTAACCAACCAGTAGTACGAACACTCCTTATAATAATTGTGAGGGGTGTTCGTTTTTTTGCCCCCAAAAGAAAACCTGATCTGCCCCGGGTAATCTGTCTATGAAAACCCCCATGCATTAGCGGACTTCATAAATTGTATTATTAAATTTTAAATAATTATTTCTGCTATAATTCTGTATTTTTAAACCTCGATTTTATTAGGAAAATAGCCTAACTAAAAAGGGCGCTTTAGTGAAACTGCTGCGGGGAATTAAATAATAACGAAAACGACCATATTCTGATGAAGACTTACAGAATTTATATTAACGATAATACATTGTTTATTGCAGATTTAATGCCTAAGCAGGTAAAGAAAATTCAACAACTTGATAAACAGGAATTTGATTTTCCATTGTTCTATAAGAACTTAGAAAAGGTATCCGGTAAAGATTATATTCTGATTGATTCAGATCCTAAACAATTGTTTCAGAAGATTAAGAGAAGCTGTGAACTTATTAAAGCTGCAGGTGGTTTGGTTAAAAATGCCAAAGGCAATTATCTCTTTATTTTCAGGAATAAAAAATGGGATTTACCTAAAGGGAAGGTAGAAAAAGACGAGAAAATGAAAGAAGCTGCGCTTCGCGAGGTTGAAGAGGAGTGTGGTGTCAAGATTTTTACTAACGACGAAAAGTTATGTAAAACCTATCATGTTTATACGTTAGGTAGTAAATTGGTGCTTAAGAAAACCAATTGGTACAGTATGACTGTAAAAGGTGAGCCTAAACTTATCCCTCAAAAAGAAGAAGGAATAACGAAAGCGAGTTGGTTAAGTAAATTGCAGCTTAATCAGGTATTAAAAAATACCTACCCCTCAATAGTACAGGTATTAGAGGTGGGCAGACTTTTAGAGGATAATATTGTAGTAAAACCTGTATTGCATGCTATAAAAAAGGTATAGCCTGTTGCGGTAAAAACTTACTTACATCACCATTGTTACGCAGTATATCGCGTACAATGGTTGAGCTTATAGCCGAATATTCGGGCTTGCTCAAAATAATTATGGTTTCTACTTCAGGCATCATAGTTTGGTTAATCTGCGCAATTGCCTTTTCGTATTCAAAATCGGAAACCGAACGGACACCTCTAACCATGTACTGAGCATTAATCAGCTTGCAGAAATTTACGGTTAGTCCTTCATATAACTCTACTTCTACTTTTGGTTCATCTGCAAAAACAGTTCTTACAATTTCTTCACGTTTATCAGCAGAAAGAAAACCTTGTTTAGAGCTATTTAAGCCAATGCCAACCACTATCTTATCAAATAACGGCAAGGCTCGCTTTAAAATATCTACATGAGCTATGGTAATTGGATCAAATGAACCTGGAAATAGTGCTATTTTCATACTTAAATATTAGAGGGCTTCTCAAAAAAACTAAATGAAGAGTTACCATATCTTCTGGTTTCGGTATAACCTGGCTGATCTTTTAGTTTTAACAATGATGGATGTTCTACTATAAGCATACCATTATCCGTTAACAGGTTGTTTCTCATTACCAATTCCGGAATTAAGGGTATGGTAGGTAAGTCGTAAGGAGGATCAGCAAAAATAATCTGATATGATTTGGTATGGCTCTGTAAAAACTTAAATACATCGGCTTTTTGCACATCAATTTCATTCAATTCATATTTTGTTATTACCGATTTCACCCAATAAATGCAGCCAGAGTGTTTATCAACAGCAGTTACTTGTTGAATACCTCTTGATGCAAATTCGAAGCTGATGTTTCCGGTACCACAAAAAAGGTCTAAAACAGAGCAGTTATCAAAATCATAAGTATTGTAAAGAATATTAAATAGGGCTTCTTTGGCCATATCTGTTGTTGGCCTTACCGGCAAGCTTTCGGGTGCATTAAAGCGTATGCCCTTTAATTTTCCACCAATTATCCGCATTTATCAAGGGCTAATAGACTGCTGTAATAATGAGCAGGCATGTCATCTAAAATTTTGTTGTCAACTTCATTACTCGTTGTTGGAATGAAATTAATTGTTTTGAAATACTTCTCAACGCATTTGTATTGGCTATCACCTTCATTGATGATACCACTCAGATGGATGTCAGTTTTTGAAGTGTCAATACTAAGTTGGTTGATAATGAAGAGCAGGTAATAATTAAACTCTTCTGAGTTTTCGATTTGAAAATAGTTTTGGAATATCAGCTTACCACCATCTGTATATATTGCATTGAATGAACCAACTGTAAAGTCGAGTATAAGACTAAGCTTTTCCGTGTCTTTAGAAAGTGCTAAAACCGGAGCAGCGTGATCAAACAACCTGCAATTTGAAAGAGATACATTTAAAGTTTCATCAATAAACTTATTTAGTGTAAAGATGGATGTAAAACCAAAATTGGCAAACGGTTGGGTGTAGAGGTTATTGGACTGCTCTTCTGTAAAGAATTTAGCGTAGTCGTTTAAATTCTGCTCATTGAACAGATCATTTGGAATAGCTATTGAATTCTCTGTATGTACAGACGCTTTAATTTCTTTAAATGGTAAACTCAAATAGCTGTCTGTTCTTAGTTTTTCTGAAAGTTCTTTGCCTACATTCTGGCATTCCTGTTCATCGTAGACTGCCTTAAGCTGATTGCTGCTTTTATCTATAATAGCATACGAAAAACTATCGGCAGTAATTTTTATTAACAGGTTGCAGTCTGCCGCTGTATTAGGGTCAAACTCCGGATCAACTAATAATATGCTATTTTTGCTATTCATATGAACAAAATTAATCCTTTTTTCTATAACATCACCATTGCATATTTGTTAAATGGATAAAGCGACACTAATAGCCCAGTCTTATCAATTTACTCCTACAGCAGAACAACTCGCTTTTTGTAGTGAAATGGCCTCCTTTTTATCACAACAATTGGATGGTCAGTGTTTCATTTTGAGGGGATATGCAGGTACAGGAAAAACTACTTCTGTAGCTGCGCTGGTAAAAGCTTTGCCCAAGTTTTCTTTGCGTGCTGTTTTGTTGGCGCCAACAGGTAGAGCTGCAAAGGTAATGAGCAACTATACTGGCAGGAAGGCATTAACCATTCATAAAAAGATCTATAGGAAAAGAACAGCAGTATCTACTGATATGTCGTTCCAGATCGCTCCGAATCTTGCAGAACATACTTTGTTTATAATTGATGAGGCTTCAATGATTGCTGATGAGTGGAATACACAGACCGGATCGTCATTTTTAAAGGATCTGATGGAGTTTGTGTATAATGGGAAAAACTGCGCCGTAGTTTTTGTAGGTGATACAGCCCAGTTGCCTCCGGTAGGTAGTATTGATAGTCCGGCACTAAATAAAGAATATATATATTCCAATTTTGGAATGAGGGTAAGTGCTGTTGAGCTAAGAGAAGTTGTGCGTCAGGAAAAGGAATCGGGAATATTGGCCAATGCTACTATGCTTCGGAAATTGATTAATGATGATGCAGAAAAAGTAGAACTACCTAAGTTTATCACTAAAAACTACAAGGATATCTTTAGAATGACCGGCGTAAAACTGGTTGAAGGATTAGAATATGCATATAATAAGTTCGGAATAGAGAATTCTTTGGTGGTTTGCAGATCTAATAAATCTGCAAATGTTTATAACCAGCAGATCAGAGCGAGATTATTATACAGAGAGGAAGAATTAACGGGTGGAGATCAGATTATGGTAGTTAGGAATAACTATTTCTGGTTACCGGATAATGAATCGGCCGCATTTATTGCCAATGGAGATATGGCCCGCATCCGTAGAGTAAGGGGTCTTGAAGAACGCTATGGCTTTCGCTTTTGTGAAGTTCAGTTGGAATTTCTTGATTTTCCGGAGGCGGGAGAAATTACCTGTAAGGTGATGTTGGATACGCTTACTGCAGAGACTCCCAATCTTTCTTATGAACAGAGCAATAAGCTTTTTGAAGGACTCAATTTGGATTATGCCCATATTACCAACAAAAGAGAACGCTTAAATAAAATTAAGGACGATCCTTATTATAATGCCTTGCAAATTAAGTTTGCCTATGCGGTAACTTGCCATAAGGCTCAGGGTGGTCAATGGGATGCTGTTTTTGTAGATCAGGGCTATTTAACAGAAGAAATGATAGATATGGATTTTTTAAGATGGCTTTATACTGGTGTAACAAGAGCGAAAAGAGAATTATTTTTAGTAAATTTTGCACAAAACCTTTTCTCCTCTCCGGCTGAAGAGCAATTTTAGACGCTAACCTGAATTGACTATTATGAGATTTGCTTACTCTATTAAACAAAAAATGAAAATTGCAGTGCTGTTATTCTGTATAATGGCTTGTACAATCCTAATCAGGTTTTTGGAAGATAAAAGTGTGAAAAGTATGAATGAGTCGTTTGTTTCTATGTATAACGACCGCTTAATTCCTGCTACAGATCTGTTTTATGTTGCTGAGAATGCCTATGCAAAGAAGTCTATGATTGAAGAGTTTTTGAATACAGCAACTGAGCAATCATTTAGTTCTGCTGCTTTTAAAGAACAGCTTGCTTATTACAACAGAGCAATAGATTCTTTAATTAAAAAGTACGAGAAAACTTTTCTGGTTAAACAGGAAAAGGAAAAGTTAATAGTTTTAAAAGATGGACTTAAGGGTACAGGGAAGATTGAAGATCAGATTTTAAAGTTTGCAGCCGATAGAGATATTGTAAGTGCAAGGAAACTTTATGACCAGGAAGGCAGGGCGTCTTCAAAAGGTACGATTCAGAAATTATCTGAACTAATGAGAATCCAAACTCAGGTTGGTGAGGAGTTAATTAAAGATTCTGCATTTATGGTTTCAGGAAGTAAATTGTATTCTACAATGCAGGTTGCTTTGGCTATTGTTATCGGTATTTTAATAGTCGGAATTGTTTTTACATCGAATGTTGTAAAGATCAATAACGATAAATTTAACCTTAATTAGCCATTTATTACCCGCTTTTCCATTACAGATTATTATGTTTGCCTCTGCAAAAAGTATCATTATGACATCAATAGCCGCCATTGAATTTAATAGCGCTTTCTTTTTTAAGTTTTTAAAATTCGGGTTGGTAGGTTTTTCAGGTCTTATTGTTGATTTCAGTATTACTTATCTCTGTAAGGAAAAGCTGAAAATCCATAAGTATATATCCAATTCATTGGGCTTTATAGTTGCTACCGGTACAAATTACACCTTTAATAGATACTGGACTTTTGATAATCATAATCCTGCAACTATTATTCAGTTTGGGAAGTTCTTTGTGATCTCACTGGTTGGGTTAGCCATAAGTAATGTTATTATTTATCTGCTAAACGACAGGTTGAAATGGAACTTTTATGTTGCCAAGGCTTGTGCAATAGTACTTGTGTCGTTATGGAACTTTTTTGCTAATTATCTTTACACATTTACCGGATAAACCCCATTACTAATGCTACAAACAAAGAAAAGTTCTGAACAGATATTATTTATATTTCTGGGGGTATGGACTGTGCTTAATATTATTCAGGCAAGTTTTGTAGAGCTTCATGCTGATGAGGCTTATTATTGGGTTTATTCCAGGTTTTTAGATTGGGGTTATTTTGATCATCCACCAATGGTGGCATTGTTTATTAAAATAGGTGATGCACTTTTATCTTCAACGCTGGGTTTAAGGCTCTTTACAGTGATAACCAGTACACTTTCTGTTTATCTGCTGTGGCAAATCGTAAGTCGTTATGCGCAAAATATAAAGCTGTTTATTCTGCTGTTTTCAGCGGTAGTATTGTTCCATGTTTATGGCTTTATAACTACTCCGGATTCTCCATTGTTCTTTTTTACGGTACTGTTTTTTTATGTGTATCAACGTTATGAGGCTGATAATAAGATTAAATGGGCCTTAATATTAGCATTGGTTATAGCATGTTTACTATACAGTAAGTATCATGGTATACTGGTTCTGCTTTTTACAATATTATCTAATCTAAAGCTATTAAAAAGGCCATCTTTTTGGCTTATTGTGGTCATATCTATAATTGCTTATGTTCCTCATATTTTATGGCAGGTTCATAATAATTATCCATCATTTTATTACCATGTTATAGATCGCTCTGCTGCTTTTTATAAGTTTAATTTTACCTCAGAGTACTTGTTAGCCCAATTGGCATTGGCCGGACCACTTGTAGGTTGGTTTATGTACAAATCGGCGGCGGCACTAAAATCTGAGGATACCTTTGTTAAGGCGGTTAAGTTTAACTTTTTCGGGATATTTATATTCTTCCTAATCAGCACACTTAAAGGTAGGGTAGAGGCGCATTGGACATTACCGGCAATGTTGTGTCTGTTTATTCTGGCCTATATTGCAATGGCAAAAAAGCCATTGCCAAAATGGTTTGAACGACTTGCTATGGTTAATATTGGACTGATTATTTTGGTGAGGTTAGTGCTTATTGTACCAATAGATGCGTTAAAAAAAGTAAAGGTGGTTGATTACTATTTTGGTACTGAGCAATGGGCTAAGCAAATTCACAAAAAGGCAGGCGATTATCCTGTGATCTTTAACAATTCGTTTCAAACTCCTTCCCGATATAATTATTATACCCGTAGTACGAAAGGTTTTAGTTACGATTCGAGGTATTATAGGAAAAACCAGTACGATATATGGCCACTTGAAGATAGTCTTAGAAATAAGAAAGCTTATTTTGTTTTGCCTGATAGCCATGGTGATAGCGTTAAGCAAGATACCATTAATACCAGGAAAGGGGTGTTTTATGGGTTATGGATAGACCAGGTTAGGATGTATCAGAAAGTTTCTGTTAACCCTGTTGTGGTTCCTAAAGATTGGAAAAGTGGGGAGGTTAAAACTTTGAAATTAAAGATCACCAATCCATACAATGAATCTATATCTTTTGGTAATGCTGCTGAAACCTGGAAATGCTATCTGGAATATGCATTTAAGAACGGTGATAATTTGGATGAGTTTAAACCTGTTTTAGCTGATATTGAAAATATTAAGATCGGAGCGGGGGCATCTGTAGAGGTTGAAGCAGCAATAAAAGCTCCTGTTGATGCAGGTAAGTATAAAATGATTTTATCCTTGAGGACGGAGCCTTTTTCAGGAGGTAGAAACAGTAACATGATTAGTGTTGAATTGAAATAAAGAAGGGGTTTCGTTAGTTTAACGAAACCCCTTCTTTATTTTGTCGCTTTAGATTAGTGAGCGTCGTATATAATTACTTTTTCAAATAGAGCACGGAACTCATCTAAAAATGCGGTATGTAAATGATGTACCTGATAAACATCATGTCCGGCAAGGTCTTCAAAAAAGATGGTAAGTGAAAATGTGTAAGTTGTATCAACAACAGCACGTTCTATAGGTGCAGGTGTGCCGATATGTAATGTTTTAACAGATTCTACCTTTTCAAGGGTTTCAAGGCTTTTTCTGAAAGCAACCTTTTGTTCTTCAGTAGTGTCGGCTTTAAGCCAGAATAAAACGTGATGAGCTAACATATGATATATTTTTTCGGTAAATATAAAAAAGAATCGGGGATAGGTCCTAAGATCTATCCCCGAATTCTAACTAGCGTGCGTAATAGAAACGAGAAGTGATACGAAAACGCTACAGTACATGAAAATAAAACTATCTTCGGTGTGCCTGATTTAATGTTAAATAAGCTGAGAAGTTGAGGAGGCTGGCATTTAAATAGTATTAAAAGCGAGTTTTAACATATTTTAACATTAACAGGGCCTTATACATTTGCGAAAAGATTAAGGTTTGTCTAATTTTCGCAGCGAAAATAAATGGTTCTAAATGGAAGAAGTAAATAATACCACTGAAAGTTTGGCGTATGGAACTGATATCCGCGCGCTGAATGAAATGATTCAAAAAGAAAGCGCATTTATCGATCTGCTTTTTATGGAGATGGATAAAGTGATTGTTGGCCAGAGATATATGGTTGAGCGCCTGATGATCGGTTTGCTTGCAGACGGTCATATTTTATTAGAGGGTGTACCCGGACTTGCAAAAACTCTTGCAATCAATACATTATCTAAAACTATTGATGCAGGCTTTAGCAGAATACAATTTACTCCAGATCTTTTACCTGCAGATTTGTTGGGTACAATGATCTATAATCAGAAAAAGGAAGAATTCGTTATCAGGAAAGGCCCTTTGTTCTCTAATTTCATCCTTGCCGATGAGATTAACCGTGCTCCGGCAAAAGTGCAAAGTGCATTGTTAGAGGCAATGCAGGAGCGTCAGGTAACAATTGGCGATACAACATTCGAATTACCTAAACCTTTTCTTGTTTTGGCAACACAAAACCCAATAGAGCAAGAAGGAACCTACCCATTACCAGAGGCACAGGTTGATAGGTTTATGCTTAAAGTAGTAATTGGTTATCCTAAAAAGGAAGATGAAAAGCTAATTATGAGAGCCAACATAGCTCCTCAAGGAATGGCAAAACCTAAAGCTATCCTGCATCCTGATGATATCATTAGGGCAAGAAAGGTAGTTAGGGAAGTATATATGGACGAGAAAATTGAGCAATATATCATTGATATTGTTTTTGCAACTCGTTATCCTGATCAATATAAACTTGCGGATTATAAAAACCTGATCAGTTTTGGTGCTTCGCCAAGAGCAAGTATCAATCTTGCCTTAGCTTCAAAAGCTTATGCTTTTATAAAAAGAAGAGGATATGTAATTCCTGAAGACGTAAGAGCTGTTTGTCATGATGTGTTAAGACATAGAATTGGGTTAACTTATGAGGCCGAGGCAGAAGATATCAATACTGAAACTATCATTACAGGAATATTGAATGCTGTAGAAGTACCATAGCTTATGGATACCAAAGATCTCTTAAAAAAAGTAAGAAAGATTGAAATCAAAACCCGTGGGTTAAGTAATCAGATCTTCTCAGGAGAGTACCAGTCGGCCTTTAAAGGTCGTGGTATGGCTTTTAGTGAAGTTAGGGAATACCAGGTGGGGGATGAGATTCGTACTATCGACTGGAATGTTACCGCCCGATTTAATCATCCGTATGTTAAGGTGTTTGAAGAAGAAAGGGAAATGACGGTGATGTTGCTGGTTGATGTTAGTGGCTCCAAGAATTTTGGAACACAAGTCCAGCTAAAGCAAGAACTGGCTACTGAAGTATGTGCTGTCCTTGCATTTTCTGCCATACAGAACAATGATAAGGTGGGTGTATTATTCTTTAGTGATAAAGTAGAAAAATTCATTCCTCCTAAAAAAGGAAAAAGTCATATATTGATGATTATCAGAGAACTGATTGATTTTAAACCTCAAAACAGGGGGACAAATGTGGCTGAGGCTTTAAGGTATTTTACCGGTGCAATTAACAAGAGATGCACGTCTTTTTTAATCTCTGACTTTATGAGTAATTCTTTTGAGAATGAGCTTAAAATAGCCAACAGAAAGCATGATCTTATTGCACTTAGGTTGTATGACTTGCATGAGGAAGAATTTCCTAATCTTGGACTTATTCCCGTACGTGATGAGGAAACGGGTGAGTACGAATGGGTAAACACAGGAGATAAACGCGTAAGACAGGCCTATAAAGTAGCTGCGTTGGAGCGAAATGGTAAACTGGAAGACCTTTTTAAGAGATCGGGAGTAGATTATACGAAAATTGGAACCCATCAATCTTATATTAAACCATTAATGACATTATTTAAAAAACGCGAAGCCAGAAGGTAGAGATATGAAGCAATATTTTAATTTTAGCTGGTGTTTAATGTTATGCTTAGCTTGCTTTACATATAAAAGTAATGCTCAGGATATAAAAGTAGAGGCTAAACTGGATAAGTCAACCATTGTTTTGGGAGATCAAACAATTTTGCGCTTAAGTGCTCAGCTACCTGTAAATGATAAAATCAGTTTTCCTGTCTTAGCGGATACCATATCTTCTAAAATACAAATTGTAGAGGTTGGCAAAACAGATACAATAGTAGATAAGAATAATCCTGCAATAAGAACAATTAGTCGCCAATATACAATCACTTCATTTGATGCTGGTTTGCTGACTATTCCGGCTTTTTCATTACAGGTAAATGCACAAAGTTTTAAAACAGATCCATTACCGTTACAGGTTACATCTGTTGCTGTTGATACTACGAAAGCCATCTATGATATTAAGCAGCCTCTTGCTGTTCGCTATTCCTTTTTCGATTGGTTAAGAGATAATTGGCAATGGGTGGTAGTTTCATTGTTAGGAGTTGTACTGATTGCAGGATTGCTTTATTATCTATGGCAGAAGAGAAAGAACAAGCCGGTTTTTGTAGTAGTTAAGCCATTAGTACCTGCGGATGTTACAGCACTAAATAAACTTGTTGTGTTAAGAGATAAGAAATTATGGCAACGAGATGAAGTTAAACAGTACCATATTGAGCTTACCGATATTTTAAGAGAGTACCTTGAAAAACGCTACCATATTAAGGCGCTTGAGCAAACCTCAGATGAGATATTTGCAGGTTTAAGGCATATGGAAATTGCGGATCAAAATAGAAATAAACTACGTCAGATATTAATGTTGGCCGATCTTGTGAAGTTTGCTAAAGGGAAACCTTCAAATTCAGAAAATGAGCAAAGTATCGAAAATGCAATCAGTTTTGTAACCGACACGAAAGAAATTAATCAATTACCCGATAATAAAGCGCAAAATGAAACTGTTTAGTGGAATCGAATTTGCTAATCCAGGGTTTTTCTGGTTATTACTAATAATACCTTTAATGATTTGCTGGTACATCTGGCGCAATAAGAGGCTTCAGGGCACGATGAGAATATCGTCTGTTAAGTCATTTATGGGTGCTAAGAAAAGTGGTTATGGAGTTTTAAGGCATTATAGTATTGTATTAAAATCATTGGCGCTAATTGCAATAATTATAGGTTTGGCAAGACCGCAAAGTGCATTAAGCTGGCAAAACTCGACAACCGAAGGGATAGATATTGTGATTGCTACTGATATTTCCGGAAGTATGCTTTCCGAAGATCTAAAACCAAACAGGCTTGAAGCAGGAAAGAATATCGCAATAGACTTTATAAAAGACCGCCCCGATGATCGGATCGGTCTGGTTGTGTTTAGTGGTGAGAGTTTTACCCAATGCCCACTTACCATTGATCATGATGTGTTAATTAACCTGTTTAAAGGAATTAATAATGGAATGATTGAGGATGGTACTGCAATAGGTATGGGGCTTGCAACTGCTGTTAACCGTTTAAAAGATAGCGAAGCAAAAAGTAAGGTGGTTATTTTACTTACGGATGGTTCAAATACCACAGGCTCTATACCGCCGGTTACCGCCGCCGAAATTGCCAAACAGATGAATGTTAGGGTTTATACAGTAGGAGTGGGAACTAAAGGGTTTGCACCTTATCCTGTTAAAACACCATTTGGTGTGCAGTATCAGCAAGTTCCTGTAACCATTGATGAGGGAACGCTTTCTAGCATTGCAAAAATTACCGGAGGTAAATACTTCCGGGCTACAAATAACGATAAGCTAAAAGAGATTTATCAGCAAATAGATAAGTTGGAAAAGGCAAAGATTGATGTTACACAGTATCACAAGAAAACAGAACGTTTTCTGCCCTTTGCATTGATAGCGCTAGCACTTTTGCTGGTTGAATTTGGATTAAGAAATACAGTATTTAAAGGAGCTTTAACTTAAGATATGTTACGTTTTGAACACATGGCGTTTTTATGGGGGCTAGCTGCCATTCCATTGTTTATCATTATCTTTTTTCTGGTACGCAGATGGAAAAGAAGGGCTTTGGCCAGTCTTGGAGATAAGGTTACCGTTAGAAAGATGATACCGGAGGTTTCTTTTACCAGACCAGGTTTAAAGTTTATCTTTTTTACAGTTGCTTTTGCATCTTTGGTTATAGGTGCCGCCAATCCTCAGATCGGAACTAAAATAGAAGAAGGCAAAAAGAGCGGAGCAGATTTAATGATTCTTCTGGATGTTTCTAATAGTATGCTTGCAGGAGACCTTTCTCCAAATAGGCTTGAAAATGCAAAGAGAGCAATATCACAGTTAATAGATAACCTGCATAATGACAGAATAGGAATTATCATTTTTGCCGGAGAAGCCTATGTTCAATTGCCGATAACTACTGATTATTCTGCTGCTAAGCTGTTTCTAAATAACATCAGCACTGATATCGTACCAACCCAAGGAACGGCTATTGGTGCAGCTATTGATATGGGAATGAAATCTTTTGATTTCGTAAACGGAACAAGCAAAGCCATGGTATTAATGACCGATGGTGAGAATTTTGAGGATGATGCAATTGCATCTGCAAAAAGAGCAACAGAAAAGGATGTAGCAATACATGTTATTGGTCTTGGTTCTGTTGAAGGAGCTCCTGTTCCAATCTATCAAAATGGTAACCCGATAGGTTTTAGGAAAGATGAAAAAGGTCAGACAGTAATAACAAAGCTGAATGAGCAAATGTGTAAAGAGATTTCTGAAGCAGGTAACGGAGTATATGTAAGGGCTTCTAATGCAAACAGTGGATTGGGAATTGTGATGAATCAGATTGGGAAAATGGAGCAAAAAACATTTGACAGCAAAGTTTTTAAGAATTACGAAGACAGGTTCCAGTTTTTCTTAGGATTTGCACTGATTTTATTGGTTGTTGAGTTCTTTATCTCCAGCAAGAAGAACCTGAAATTAAGTGAGTTGAATTTGTTTGAAGTAAGAAAATAATGAAGCAGTTTATCATAGTCATATACCTATTATTACAAGGTTCTGTGCTTTTTGCACAGAAAGAGAAGAAGTATATCCATAAAGGAAATCAGCTTTATCAGGAAAAAAAGTATGCTGAGGCTGAGGCTAGTTACCGACAATCTGTAGATAAGTCGAAGGCTTCTGTAGAGGGCAATTTTAACCTTGGGGATGCCTTGTATAAACAGAAGAAATTTGACAATGCTGTACAAAAGTTCACCGATATTGCATCTTCTTCTAATGATAAAGCAGTAAAGGCAAAAGCATACCATAATCTTGGTAATTCATTGTTAGAATCTAAAAAGCTGGAGGAAAGTATAGCTGCTTATAAGAAATCATTGATGAGTAATCCTAAAGATGATGAAACGAGGTACAATCTGGCTTATGCACAGGAAAAGCTGAAGCAACAGCAGCAGCAGAAAAATAAAGATAAAAACAAGGATAAGAATAAAAAGGATCAGGATAAGAAGGACAAGGACAAAGAGGATAAGAACAAAGATCAAAATAAAGACAATAAGGATCAGCAGAACAAGGATAAAGACAAGCAGGATCAAGACAAAAAAGATCAGGATAAAAAGGATCAACAGAATGGGCAACAACCTCAGCCTGATAAATTGTCTAAAGAAGATGCTGAGCGAATGCTAGAAGCTTTAAAAAATGAAGAAAAGAACACTCAGGATAAACTGAAAAATAAAAAGGCTAAAGGTGTAAAAGGCCGTATTGTTAAAGATTGGTAGACTGAGTATTTTTGCGCAAAATGAAAATGAAACACTATATATTATCGGTATTGTTACTGTGGACCAGTGCCTTGTTTGCAAACGGAATAAAAGCGGCTGCAGACGATATAAAAGTTACTGCAACTGTAAGTAAAAATGTAGTTGGTACAGGAGAACCGTTTGAAATTAGTTTTTCTGTAAATGGAAATATAGAATCGTTTACCCCGCCTACACTTAATGGTTTTCAGGTTGTAGGTGGTCCCAATCAATCATCAAGTTATTCATCTATCAATGGAAATACAACTGCGAGTATGTCTCTAAGTTATGATTTGGTAGCAGTTAAAGAAGGTGAATATGTAATAGGGCCTGCACTTGTTGTGGTTAACGGCAAACAGATTAAATCGAATTCTGTTAGAATAAAAGTTGTAAGAGGAAGGGCAGTTCCACAAGGTAATCAAGGAAATCAGGGTAATACAGTACCTCAAGGAGATAAGGTTGCAGAAGGAAATAGTACAGATATATCCAAGCGCTTGTTTTTAAGAGCGGTTGCTAATAAAACTAATGTTTATATCGGAGAGCAATTCTCGGTTTCTTATAAGTTGTATACTAATATTGACTTGGTAGATAATGCACTTGATAAATTACCTGATTTTAACGGATTCTGGAGTCAGGAGATAAAGAATAATAACCAGAATGTACAATGGGAGATCGAAAGTTATAATGGTGTCAAGTATCATGTAGCGACGCTTAAACAGATTATTCTTTTTCCCGAGCGATTTGGTAAGCTTACACTTGATCCATTGGCAATGACGTTTGTAGTAAGGCAGGCAGCACCTTCAAATGACCCTATTGAACAATTTTTTGGAGGCTCCTATAAGGATACAAAGTATAAAATAAAAAGTTCTCCGATTATCATCAATGTAAAGCCTTTACCTGATGCAGGTAAGCCAGATGGTTTTACTGGCGCAGTTGGGAATTTTGCTATAACCGCTAACCTTGATAAATCATCAATTAAGGCCAATGAGGCATTAAATTATACACTTAAAATTTCAGGAGCAGGTAACTTAAAGTTGCTAAAGGCTCCTGAGTTGACTTTGCCTGCCGATATTGAAAAATACGATCCTAAGGTAAATGACAATATTAAAGAGACAATGAGTGGAGTTTCGGGCAGTAGGGAATACAGTTATTTACTTATTCCAAGACATGAAGGGAGCTATACTATTGAACCACTAAAGTTCTCTTACTTTAATCCAGTTACACAAAAGTATATGACCTTAACTTCAGGCCCATTTCCTGTTAAGGTAGCAAAGGGAGATCCCGGTTCAAATGTTACAGCATATGCGTCAGGCAATCAGCAGGACGTTAAAATGCTGGCCAAAGATATTGCCTATATTAAAACAGGAAATCCTGGATTGACTAAAGATGGTGAAGGGTTTTATGGTTCAGCACTGTATTACATTCTTTTATGTACGGGGCCTGCCTTATTCTTAGCTGGGTTTGGTTACAGAAAGTGGTACAGAGAAAACAACAGAGATGTAGTGAAAGTAAAAGGTAGGAATGCCAATAAAATTGCGGCTAAGCATTTGGCAAATGCCCAAAAACAATTACTTAGCGGAGATAAAAAAGCCTTTTATGAGGATGTTTATAAAGGCTTGTATGGCTACTTAAGTGATAAATTAAATATCTCAGCTGCCGATCTAAATAAAGATAATATCAGGGAACAGCTTAAGTTAAGAGCTGTTAAAGAATCACTAATTGATCAATTGACAGAAACGCTTGACTTATGCGAAATGGCAAGATATGCTCCGATTTCAGGAATATCTGAGCAAGAAGTATTTGATAAGGCGAAAACTATCATTAATGATATAGAAGACAATGCATAATCGTTTGAAACACTTGTTTTATAGTTTTTTACTACTGGTAATATCACCTTTGTTGATATTTGCCAAAGGGAATCCAGAGGAATTGTTTGCAAAGGGCAATAGTCAGTATGCAAAAGCACAATACAAGGAGGCTGTACAATCCTATCAAAAGGTATTAAATACGGGGTACAAATCTGCTGCGGTATATTTTAACCTTGGCAATGCCTATTATAAACTGGGAGAGATGGCGCCTGCTATTCTTCATTATGAAAAGGCATACAAGATTACACCTGGTGACCCGGAAATCCACCTAAACCTGCAACTTGCGAATTTGAAGATAGCAGATAAAATAGAGGTAGTCCCTGAGTTTTTTCTGGCAAAATGGTGGAAATCATTTGTTTTGTTTTTTTCTACCCAAACATTGTCAGTATTTGCTGTCGCATTTTTTCTTTTGGGTTTTGCCTTATTAATTGTATACCTTTTTGCAATTTCAGTTTCAATTAAGAAACCTGCTTTCTATGCTGGAATCGCCTTGCTAGTATTGGGTTTGTTGTTCATTTTTGTTGTAAATACACAAAGTAGTTACCTAAACAGTAGTAACCAGGCAATTGTGTTTAATGGCACTGTGAATGTAAAGAGCGGTCCGGATGATAAGTCAAAAACACTCTTTGTTATCCATGAGGGAACCAAAGTTACCATTAAGCAAAATGACGACAACTGGCTTAAAGTTGAGCTGCCTAATGGAAACATTGGCTGGATTGAATTTGATGCAGTAAAGGAAATTTAGATCCTTTAGTTATTTAGTTTCTGGATGTTCCTTCCCATTATGGCAGGTAACACAAGAGATAGCTACAAGTGCTTTTCCGTCTTTATCTTTACTGCCAATTGGATGAAAGTACTTTTTGTTAATCTTCATTGTCATGCGCATCATATTTCTGGCTGTTTCTTTTTCCGGTTTTTCATCGCTTGCAAAATCAAGCTTTTTAGGGTCATCTGTTCTGGCTGCATGGCAGAAGTTACATTTTACCCCTAAGGCTGTTTTAAAGCCATCCATGACTTCTTTAAGTTGATCCTTACTAATGTCTTTAGGAAGGACCTTAAGGTTTTTAGGCTTTTCATCTGCTTGTGGCATAAATGCACTCAGCATAACAACTGTACTTAATAATACAGATAAAGTGATGGTTTTTTTGTAGGTCATTTTAAGTAGTTTGATAAACTAATGTACTAAAAATCAATTAAAATATCTGCAGGTAAGATTCATCTCTAATCTGCACTAACTTCTGCAAGTTCTTTTACTTTTTCGAGTGCTTTAGGGAATGTTTTGTCAAAATAATCTTCAAACTCTTTAACCCGGTTTATGTCAACTAGCAACTCTGTTTTGCCATCTACAGGCTTTAGTGTGTAGTTTTCCAATGAGTTATTCCATTCACTTCCTTTGCCGCTATTTAAGTCTTTTACCCCAGCCTTAACCTCTCCGAGGTGTTTAAATGACATGTATTCATTAGGGATACTTTCTTCGATAGTTGAAAACATACCATCATTTTTATCATTAAGAAATAGTATTTCACTACCCTTTTTCCAGTCGGTTTCTGCTTTGGAGCCCTCACAAAAAACGGAGGTCCATGCCGGATAGGTAGTATCGCTCCATAATACATTCCATACTTTTTCTTTTGAGGCATTGATTAAGATTTTAAACTCTTGCTTTTCCATAGTTTTAAATTCTAATAGTTAATTAACCTTTGTATTACTTTAATTGTTTTGCCTAACAAATATGAAGCTCTTTTAAGAGACTGAAAGGGGGTAAATGCGACAATTTAGAGGGGTAAGAAGGCTAAATCAATTAATCATTGATTTTGAATGAACAACAACTATATTTACATTTTCGGACCGGGATATAACTTTGTATTAAATAAAATGAAACATAAGAGACGCCTCTACTTTGTTGCTCTACCTTTTTTTCTTGTTCTTTTTGGCTTTTTGATATATTTCAAACCCCAACTTAAGTCTATGTTCGTTAATGAATTTAAAGATAGATCTTATGAGAAATTGATTGGCATATATGATGAGAAAAATGGTGTCCAATCTGATTTAATAAACAATATTAAACATGTTTCAGTAATTTGGAAGTCTTTTGCTTTGCGATCTAATAACGATGCTTTGCAAAAAGCAATCTTAGAAAACAAAAATGTTCTACTCACAATTGAAACCTGGTCAAGTGTCCATAAAGAAAATGTCTCAGTATTAGATGAAGTATTGAAAGGTAGTTATGATAAAGAAATCAAGACGCTGGCGGAATTAATAAACCAGAGCAGCGGTACTGTTTTTGTCCAATGGAATCCGGAAATGGAAGTGCCGGTAACGCAATATCCGTGGCAATACCAATCGCCATCGAAGTATATAAATGCCTTTAACTATTTTGCGGGTTCCTTAAAAAAGCTTGCGCCCAAGGTAAAAGTCGTTTGGGCACCAACCGGTTATCCCGGTGATTCAGAGTTTTGGCCAGGGAAAAAGAATGTTGATGTAATTAGTATAATACTGGGTAGTGGCGCCGAACAATCAGCAAAATTTTATCCCACTGATTTGTCTGAATCGGACAAACTAAGATTAAAGCTTCATAGACTTCGATTTATGGATAAGCCAGTATTTGTATTATCTGTAGATGGAATGGGAGATATTAAGAGAACTGATTCGATTCTTAAAAAGATCGGGATAGAAAGAAGTTTATACAGAAACACTATTTATTCATCGGAAAACTTAAATGAACTTGTTAATAATCAAATTAGAACGAACTTACTTTTAGGAGTTTTCGATCCCACAAAAAAACTTTTATCTGAACCGGAAATAAGCGTAGAACATCTATTCACCGACTGGGGTGAGATACAAAGAGGTGAGTTTTTAACGAAATTTAGAGAGGTAATCGATAGAAAACATGCTGTTATAGTTACTATGGAGCCTTGGAAAGATACAAGCAATGTTGTTGATCGAAATGTGCTTCAGCGTACATTAAATGGAAAGTATGATAAAGAAATCTCTAAACTTTATAGTATAATTTCCAATGTAAAACAAACAGTGTATTTAAGATGGGCACATGAAATGGAAATACCTATTCATCGTTATGACTGGCAGAGTCAGGATCCTGTTGTTTATATAAATGCGTTCCGCTACTTCATGAATTTTGTAAAAGAGAAACCGGAAAATATTAAAAGGGTATGGGGACCTGCGGGAGACAGGGGGTCGGCAGATTGGTATCCGGGTAATGATGTTGTAGACTATATTAGTATCGCGATATATGGGTTGCCAGATAAGAATATTACCGATGAAAATATGCAAGAATCTTTTAGTAATATATTTCAACGTAAGAGTTTTAGAATGAGATTTTTTAATAAACCTATGTTTATCACGGAATTTGGTGTAAAGGGATCAGAAAAATACCAGGATAACTGGTTAATAGATGCAGCTAAAACCATTCATAATAATAAACAGATTTTTGGAGTATGTTATTTTAATTTATATGATAATCCAAAGGCATGGGGACACATTAAAGCTCCTGATTGGAGCATTAGTAAAAACTCATTAAATAAATTCAGTTTAGAATTAAAACAGACTTCTACTTTAAGATAATATAGTTTTAAGTGTTTAAACAGATTTGTTATCTTTAGCCTATTATGAATTTGAAATGTTCTTGATCTTAAGGAAATATTTTTATCTTTTTCTCCTATTATGCACATTGTATGCATGCTCCGATAACCGCTCAAAAAGAGGGGGTAAAGTTTTTATTGAACAAAAAAATGGGACTTATACATTATTTAGAAATGGTAAGCCATTTGAGATCAGAGGGGCAGCCGGTTTCTCACATTTAGACTTGTTCTCGGAACTTGGAGGGAATACGATTAAGACATGGGATACAACCCATATCGACTCTATACTTACAAAAGCTAAGGAGTTAAATGTTGCAGTAGTAGTTGGTTTGCCAATACCTGAAAGTAAGCACATGGACTTCTATAATGATGATGTAGCGGTAGAAAAGCAGTTTAAATTAATACAGAAGTTAGTAAACAGGACTAAAAATAATTCCTCAGTTTTGATGTGGTGTGTCGGTAATGAACTTGTTTTTCCACATAAACCTTCTTATAGTAAGTTTTATAAGGCATTTAATAAAATTGTTGATATGATCCATAAGGATGATCCTGACCATCCGGTTACGACAACGATGATTAATTTTCAGCGGAAAACCATTTTTAACCTTAAGATGCGTACTAACGTTGACATTATTTCCTTTAATATTTTTGGTAAAATTAGCTCTTTACGTCAGGAATTAAAGGACTTTTCCTGGTTTTGGGATGGCCCGTATTTGTTAACGGAATGGGGTGTTGACGGCCCATGGGATGGGACAGCAGAAACTGCATGGGGCGCAAAAATTGAACCAACGAGTACAAAAAAAGCCGAACAATATTATTCAAGATATAAAGAGCAAATGCCTTTAAATGATGGCAGATTGTTGGGGTCATTTATTTTTTATTGGGGACAGAAACAAGAAACCACTCATACTTGGTTTAGTATATTTGATGAAGCCGGAAACAAGACTGAGGTTGTAGATGCCGCAGAAGCCATTTGGAAAGGAAAGCAATTGGCAAGCACTTCAGCTCAAATAAATTATATGCTGTTGAACAGTAAGGGGGCAAAAGATGATATTTTTCTTAAACCAAGTGAAAAGAATACTGCTGAAGTCCTTATGTTAAAACCCAATGCTCATATTAAGAGGATTGTTTGGGAGATTTATCCTGAAGATTGGTATAAGATCAATAATGTAAATAATACCAAAAAGCCGTTACCTGTAAATGGTCTTATTGAGCATACGCAGGATTTGAAAGTTATCTTTAATACCCCTAAAAAGGAGGGGCCATATAGAATATTCGCAACTATATATGATGACAATGGTTATGTGGCAACATGTAACACACCATTCTATGTATTAAAAACAGATGAAAATAGTAGAGCCAGTAATTAATCCAACTAGAAAGCAGAATTTCACCCTACGGCTAATGATCATCATTGGCTTGCTCTGTATGTTTTTGTTTCTTAGAGAACTACTGTTAACTGATGCAGAAAGTAGTATACTGTATTGGATGTTGATGATCACTCTTATTTTCATGTGTATGAAAATAATCCATGAATGGATACATTACTTTTATATAACAGTACCTGATACCCCTAAGCAAGAAAAAATATTTACAGTAGATATCTTTACCACTTTTTGTGCAGGTGAGCCTTATAAGATGATTAAAGAAACATTAATCGCTATAAAAGCTATAAAATACCCTCACAATACTTTTTTGTGTGATGAAGCTGATGATCCTTATTTAAGGGAATTATGTAAGGAACTTGATGTAATTCACGTAACCAGGATAAAAAAGATCAATGCAAAGGCAGGGAACATCAATAATGCATTACAACAATCTTCGGCAGAACTTTGTGTTGTACTAGACCCTGACCATGTACCGTTCCCTGATTTTTTGGATCCTATAGTAAGCCATTTTAATAATCCTGAAGTTGGATTTGTTCAAATCGTACAATCCTATAAAAATTACGACCAAAGTTTAATTGCTAAAGGGGCTGCTCAGCAGACATTTCAATTTTATGGTCCAATAATGATGACTATGAACAAGTACGGAACAGTACTTGCTATTGGAGCCAATTGTACTTTTCGTCGTTCAGCATTGGATTCTATAGGAGGGCATGCCGCCGGACTGGCAGAAGATATGCATACCGCAATGCAGCTACATGCAAAAGGATGGAAATCAGTATATGTTCCTGCTGTATTAGCAAGGGGCCTGGTGCCAAGTACTTTGTCTGCATATTATAGCCAACAACTAAAATGGTCAAGAGGAGTTTTTGAGTTATTGGTTACTTCTTATCCAAAATTGTTTAAGAACTTTACCTGGCAGCAAAAGCTCCACTATGGCATTATACCCATGCATTATTTATCGGGGGTAATTTTTCTTATTAATTTTTTGATACCAATATGCTCCTTAATTTTTAATACAAGTCCAATAAATATTGTATTCTTTAATTTTGTGACAATTAGTTTTCCATTAATAATGTCAATAATCCTGATAAGGCATTTTGTACAAAGATGGGTAATGGAGGAAGAAGAACGTGGATTTCATGTTGTAGGAGGGTTGTTAATGATTGGAACTTGGTGGATATTCATAATAGGACTATTCTACACGATTCTAAGAAAAAAGGTTCCTTATAATCCAACTCCTAAGGATGGAAGAGATGAAAATAATTGGGGATTAAATGTTCCAAATATAATTGTAATTGCGATTTCTATCTTTTCAATAGTATTTGGCCTGTATCAAGATTGGAATCCCTACAATTTAATTATGTCTGTATTTGCCGCAATCAATTGCATTATATTATCCTTTACAATAGTTGCAAGCAGGCAGAGTCAGTTTAGAAAATTAAAACAGAAAGTAAAGCCTCTGGATTTTGCAATGGGTCACGTTTCTGAATTTAAAGCCAGTTTCTGGAAACTTAGAAGGAAAATATATAGCGGAGTTAGAAGTACGGCTTTAATGATTACTACATTAATTGTTTGTTCAGCGGTTTATTTTGTAAATACACGATCTACTAATAATGTAAAAGCCCTGCCTTCTAATTATAATAAGGATATATTGATCCCAGGAGTATTTGCCCCTGAAAAAGGAAATGGGTTAAGTTCTTTAAAGCTGGTTAAACAATATGAAAATCAGAGTAAATTACATTTTGGTATAGTTTCCCTTTATATTCCTTGGGGAGATCAGGCTGAGTCACTTTTGCCAAAAGGGTTGGTTGACTCAATTTATAAATCAAATGCGGTTCCTATGATTAGCTGGGAACCATGGCAAAGTCTGTTTGATAAGGTGAAAAAAGTCGAAGAATCTAAAAAGGAGGAAAGGGTATTTTCACGGATCCTTAAGGGTGATTATGACGATTATTTAAAAAGTTTTTCTGAGCAAATAAAGGCTCTAAACCGTCCCGTTTTTATCCGTTTTGCCCATGAAGCAGACAACCCGCAATACCCATGGTCGGCTAAAGGTGGAAATACCGTAGAAGAGTTTAAAGAAGGTTGGAAGTATGTTCACGATTACTTTACCAGAAACTATGTTTATAATGCGATATGGGTGTGGAATCCCTGGAAACCAGATGCGGTTTCAGCTTATTTTCCAGGCAGCAAATATGTTGATTGGATAGGAGTTACCAATTTAAATTATGGTAAAAGAAATGGCAGCAATAGTTGGTATAGTATGGAGCAACTTTATCAGCCATTTCATAAAAATCCGGTATTTAAACTCAACTTACCTGTTATGCTTGCCGAAATGGGATCATTGCCGGCAGAAGGTAAGCAAGATCAGTGGTTTCAAACTGCATTTAGGAGTATGAAAAGTAAATTTCCGGAAATTAAAGCTGTTGTGTTCTTTAATAGTAGTCTGGATAGAAATACAATAGATACGGCTATAGGTAAACCTCTGAATTGGAGAATAGAAGATTTCAATAAGGTAGGGTTAGCTATAAAAAAATACAATAAAAAGCTAAGTTGGATAGATTATAGCGCAATCGCCAAAACTCCTGTGAGTAGTGCGTTAGGTAATTCATTGAGCAATACAAAACGCGAAATTTTGCCTGAGATAAGAGGAGTAAATTATGCCAAGGGTCAAAATTGGTCGACTAATTATCATGCGTTAAAGAAAAAAGAGATCATTGATGATATTTTGGAGATGAAGAAAATTGGTTTTAATACTATAAAGTATTTTGGACCAAGCGTATATGATCGTAATGTGCTAAATGTTGCCGAAGAAAATGGTATTAAAATAGCTTATAGTTACTGGCTTCCAGATAATAGCGACTTTATTTCTGACAAGAAAGAGCTGGATCGGTATGCCGAAACGGTAATAAGTACAGTCTATAAATTGAAGGATAGAAAAGATATCATTTTATGGAATATTTCAAATACCCCATTACGCAAGTTGGAGCATGATTATTATATGCCAGATCTGTTTTTTCCTAGAGAAGCCTATATTTCCTGGTTATATAAACTGGTAGCCTCAATAAAAAAGGCGGATCCAAAAAGACCGGTTACTGTAGATTTATATGCAGACAATAACTTGAATAGTAATATAGCTATGCTTCATGATAGAATTCCTGCTATTGATTATCTAGGTCTGGTGATTGATAATTATTCTGACTCAACTGCAGTGACAGAAATAAGCAGTTTTAAAGAGCCTTATTTCTTTAGTAGATTAAGTGCATCAGAATTCTTAAAAAATAAGGATAGTAAATCAGGAGTTTTTATCGCCAATTGGCAGGACGAAATGACTGATAGCTTTGTAACATTTGATGGCCTTAGAGATTATACAGGAAGGAATAAGTTCGAATTTTATCAATTGGCAAATCAATGGACCGGTTCAAAATTACCCTCGAAGATACCAGACATAAAGGTATTACTCCCATCCGTTACTATAAACCCGAATACATTAGTGACTTACCGAGCTCTGGTATTTAATTCAAATGAGTGGAGTCTAGCTAAGCCGGATGGAGGTTTGTGGTTTAAATGGAATCTTGTAAGAATTGATGATTACGGTAATCCTATTGATGTTAGAGAGCTAGGAATAGGTAATAGCATTACTTTGAATATACCCGAATATCCCTCGAGCTATAAACTGTACCTTTACGCGATGAGTAATGATGAGGTGAAGATTGTAAGTACTAAACTTAATATTCCATTGAAATAAAGAAACAAATAAGGCAGGGAAATTTTAAGCTCCCTGCCTTTTAAATCAAGTATAATTGATATTTGTTCCTTATCTTTTTCTTTGTAACTCTAAATCAGCTTTACCTTTTTGCATAGCTGATTTTGCTGCTTGTAAATTGCCTGTTTCACTTGTTTTATTCTCCAGGTAAATTGCACAAAACCCAAGTTCTTCAAAGTACCCCATTCCAATAAATGTATCAACATTAGCAAATAGATATAGGTCATCTTCTATACCTAGATAGGTGTATCGCTCTGAGAAAAATTTTAGTGATTCTTTAACTACCGCTTCCGTATCCGCAAAGACTAAAACCATAGACTGTAACAAGTTATTGTCAAAACCGTAAAGTGCATTTTTTACTTTTGCATTTTCACCTTTATAGTATAATGCTGTTGCAGTTTCATTTTGCAATGTTCTGCTTTCTTTACTCTTTATTGAGGTTATTGTAGCACCGTATTGAATAATAGGTTCTGCACATAGTGTACTGTATGGAGCTACAGTTATTTCAGAGGTTAATGTAATGTTTGCTCCAACGGCTTTAATCGTTGTTTTCCCAATTCTGTAAGCATTAAAAAGACCTGAAGCAGATACATATCCAACAGTTTCGTCTGATGATGACCATTTGAATTCAGACTCTTCAATGTCTTTGGAACCTAATTTAATTACGAATTGATGTTCCTTGTCGTAATTCAACTCAAGGGCAGTCTGATCAAGAGAATACACTGGTTCTGGGTCTTTTTTACTGCATGATGTTAATATCATAGTGAGAGCAAGTAGCGTTAATAGCTGTTTTTTCATATTTGTTATTTGGTTAGTGAAGAAAGTAATGATGTTTACGATCTACTGTTGTTGTAAATATATTAAAACCTGTGCGTTATCTATTGTTAGCTTTGCCTTTTTATTTTATGCTGTGATAGATGATGAGGCTATCTAATTTCAATCCTTACTCTATCCTCTTTTAATCATTCTAAGTCTCAAGATTTTAAATTGTATAGCTTATCCAATTTACACCGGGAAATAACTTTCTTGTTGACTCGACCATCAATAATGTGCTGCAACACTATTGGATGGATGTTATCTGTATAAAGTTTAGACTTATACATGTGGACCTTTAGGCTGGTTCGGCAGCTCCCATATTTCATCTAAAAATAGCTGATACTTTTGAAGGAATGGAATATGAGAATATAGCTCCATTTGGTTCTGCATTCTGAGCCCAAATCTGCCCACCAAGTTTTTGAATAAAATCCTTACACATGGAAAGGGCTATCCCTGCTCCATGTTGTGTAGATGAACCAAAGTTACTGGATACTGAAAACAGTTTACCGAGCGTTTGTTCATCCATTCCCTGGCCTTCATCTGTTACGGATACAGTAATCAAATGATCGCCTTGTGTGCAACGAAGTATAATTGTTCCGCCTTCAGGGGAGAATTTAATGGCATTAGACAGTAAATTTCGATTAACGAATTGTAGCATTTCCCTATCCGATGTTGCAGTTGCGTGTTTAGGTATTTGGTTTGATAATATTATCTTTTTTGAACTCATTTGTTGCATCACAATATCAGCCGATTCACTGAAAAGATTGTGAAGTGTCAGTGTTTCAGCTTTGTACTGGTAGCCGGACAATTGTTGTTTGATCCATTGCAATATAATGTCGAATGACTCTAGCATATCTGAAGCTCTTCTTTCTATATCACCATAGAAATGTTCCATTTCCTCTTTCGTAAATTCTGGATTGTCCTTCATTAAGCCTGCAATACTTATTGTAGAGATAAGTGGTGTCCTGAAATCATGTGCTAAAATAGAGAAGAGTTTGTTTTTGAATTCATCGGCTGCCTGTAGGGTCTTGTTTTGTTCCAATATTTGCAGGTTAAGTTTCTCCAGCTCACTTTCGTGTTTACGCGAAACCTTGTATAAACGGTAAATAAAAAGGAGTAAAAATAAACTAACTACACAAATGGAAACCAGTAGCCAGATTTTGGACTTGCTATTTTTATTTACGATACTTAAAACAGCATTATCACCTTGTATGCTATTGTACTTAATGTAATCTCCAACAAATTTTTTCAGATTCTCATTCTCTTCGGCAATCGTGGTTTCCAATAGCTTCTGAACGCTGATAATTTTATCCTTATTGTCCAATAACTCAGTAAAGCTTAAAACATCCTGCAATAATGGGATCAACGCAACTACATAACCTTTTTCTTTAGCCAATTGATAACTACGCCACGCATAACGCAAAGCACTATCCGGCTGGTTTTTATAATATCGGGCGTAGGAATTCAATAAGTAAATTTCCTGTTCATTAAGCTCATATTTTCGCGCTTCAGCTAAGGCACCGGCAAGCACTTTTAGCGATTCTTTATTGCGGCCTTTTTTTAGTAGAAAATCGGATTCTAATTCCTTTACTCCGATTAGCATTCGGTAATCATTATACCTGGAAGCAATTTCCCGAGTTTTATTGATATAGTACTGACTACTATCATCAGAAAGAGTTGAATTAGCCATGCAATAATTGGCATACGCCAGGCTCATGATACTGTCTTTTCTTCCTGTCTGGATAACCTGTCTCAAAAGATTAAGAGCTTTTGTAGAATCACCAAGACTTCGATATACATTACTCATATTTATTGTTACCTGACTAACGTTTGCGCTGTCCTTTTGAACGCTGTAAGCAGACAATGCATGGGTTAACAGTTGAAGAGATTCCTGGTACATTCCCCTCATAGCAAAAATAGTCGCTATAACGTTATCGGCATCTGCTGCTCCTTTCGGATATTGTAACCTAGTGGCCATCTCTTTGGCCTTTATACCATAATAAAGAGCACTATCCAGATTTCTCATATGATAGAGCATTCCTAAGCGGTTTATGGAATTGATATAATCGATACTGTCTTTAACAGAAGACAATTTCTGTTTCTCTGCTCTTATTAAATTGGATTGTCCTTGTATTGGGCCATAACAAAAGAGTAGAACCGGCAAAAAGTAAGGCAATAGTTTTGGTAAGCGCATGGTGAAAATAGGAATAGATTAAATTAATTTAGTTTTTAATTTAAATAAACTCAATTGAATATAGACCTATTCATTTCATTTATTTATAGATTGCGCGTTGAGATGGTTACAGAATTTGCATACGTCTATTTAATAGTAGTCTATATGTATCAGATGTAGGAATCATAGTGTGACTGACGATTAATGTGCCCCTCAATGGAATCTATTTTTCCAAGATTAACAATAAAAGACATGTGCATTTTGAAAAAATGTATTTTCGGGTAATTTTTGTTCTACAGATTTTAAGGATGAATGAATAGAGTCCTCGGTGATCTAAACTTATTAAGTTCTTTAAGACGGCTCTAAATACCACTTGATCATCTACAATTAAGTAATGCATTTGGTAATCGAATATACAGTAATATTTCTATTCAATAAAGACACTGTGCATGTTAAACATCACTATGAAATTTTAACGCTTCAAATCCCCATTTCGGCGAAAGAATTTGCCTTTCCATTCCCTATTCATTTCAGAGGTTACTTTTCTGCTATAATTTTGATCAATCAATTCACTAAAATATAAGCTATTATGAAAACCATTAGAAATTTTATCATCCTAATTATCTCGGTATTATCTATCCAATTCGCCAAGGCTCAGTCTAGTTCAATGAAAGGCCCAGTTAGTTTTAAGCTAAAAAATGGCTTGACTATAATTGTTGCAGAGAATCAGGAGAGTAAAAAAATATTTGCAGGGTTTACAGCGAATGAAGAGCCCGCTGAAAACAGTAAACCCGGTGTACAAGATGTATTTAACCTTATGATGAATTTCAGTGATAAGGGGGGTAATATAGCTGCAAATACGTCCGATTTTGCTGCCACCTTAATGATATTCTCAAAATCAATACAAGAACCGGCCTTAAAC
>Ga0182008_10000070_pt1 | contig 81986 bp, 87 predicted proteins | sample Sormic07211129_1_FD_120482 | JGI IMG/M metagenome (GOLD analysis project Ga0182008, IMG submission 120482) | Rhizosphere microbial communities from Sorghum bicolor, Mead, Nebraska, USA - 072115-129_1 metaG | ecosystem: Host-associated > Plants > Roots > Rhizosphere | place: USA: Nebraska...
AGATCGCGCCCTTGGCCTTGAGCTCGTTGACCACGTAGGTGTTGTGCACGATCTCGTGGCGCACGTAGATCGGCGCGCCGAACTTGGCGATGGCGCGCTCGACGATCTCGATCGCGCGGTCGACGCCCGCGCAGAAACCGCGCGGCTCGGCCAGGATGATCTCGTTGACGGAAGGCTCGCTCACAGCACGCCGATCAGCTGCACTTCGAAGGTCACCGGCTGGCCCGCGAGCGGATGGTTGAAGTCGAACTGCACCGCGGTGTCGCTCGAGGCGATCACGGCACCGGCATAGCTGCCGCTGCCGTCGGGCGTGGGGAACTGCACCACGTCGCCGACCGCATAGCGCTCGTCGGGGTCGCCGATCTTGACCAGCAGCGTGCGCGCGACCCATTGCTGCATCTCGGCATTGCGCTCGCCGAAGGCCTCGCCGGCCGGCAGTTCGAAGGTGGTGTGCGCGCCCTCCTCCAGCCCGATCAGGCGCTGCTCGACGGCCGGCGACAGCTCGCCGGTGCCCAGCGACAGCGTGGCGGGCTTGTCGGCGAAGGTGTTGATGATGTCGCCCGCAGGTCCGGCCAGCCGATAGTGCAGCGTGAGGAAGGAGCCGGCGGTGACGACGGTGGCAGGAGTGGACGAGGTCAAGGTGCGCGATCGATGGGGGGTCAGGAAAGCACAGCGAGGGCCCAGGGGCCGCCGCTACACTGGACCCGCCATTTTAGGGAGTGGGGCCCAAGCCCCGTCTGCGCCATGTCTTTCCTCCAGGATCTGCCTGCGCAAGCCCGGCCGCGCGAGAAGCTGCTCGCCCGCGGCCCGTCGGCGCTGGGCGACGCCGAACTGCTGGCCCTGCTGCTGCGCACCGGCCTGGCCGGCAAGAACGTGCTGCAGCTGGCGCAGGAGCTGCTCGACACCTTCGGCGGCATCGCCGGCCTGCTCCGGACCGACATCGCCGCGCTCAAGGCCGTCAAGGGCCTGGGCGGCCCGGCCAAGCGCGCCGAGCTCGGCGCCGTGCTGGAACTGGCCCGAAGGGCGCTGGCCGAGCAGCTGCGCGAACGCGCGGTCTTCGATTCGCCCGAGGCCGTGGCCCAGTACCTGCAGCTGCACATCGGCGCCAGCCCGCACGAGGTGTTCGCCGTGCTGTTCCTCGACGCCCAGCACCGGCTGATCGCGATGGAGGAGCTGTTCCGCGGCACGCTCACGCAGACCAGCGTCTACCCGCGCGAAGTCGTGCTGCGCGCGCTGCACCACCAGGCGGCGGCCGTGGTGCTGGCCCACAACCACCCCAGCGGCGGCGTGGAGCCCTCGCGCGCCGACGAGGCCCTGACGCAGACGCTCAAGACCACGCTCGCGCTGGTCGACGTGCGCGTGCTCGACCATGTGGTGGTGGCGCGCGGCCAGAGCCTGTCGATGGCGCAGCGCGGGCTGGTCTGACGCCGGCCCCGGCCGGCCTTGCGTAGGATGCAGGGACAATGGGGATCGGCCTCCGCACCGACGCCCTGCTCCCCGCCTGAAAGCCGTCCCGCCATGCCCCGTTCCACCAGCCCCCTCAAGAGCCTCGCCGACCTGCAGCAGGTACAACGCACGCTGGCCGAGACCCGCGAACGCGAAGCGGCGGCCGCCGCCGAACGCGCCGCGGCCGAGAAGAAGCGGCTCGCCGAGCAGGACCTGTTCAGCCGGGCGATCGGCGCGACCCGGCCGCTCAAGCGCGTGGCCGCGGTGCCGCTCACGCCCGAGCCGCCGGCCCCGATCCCCGTGCAGCACCAGCTCGACGAGCAGCGCGTGCTGCGCGAGTCGCTGTCCGACGAGTTCGACGTGAGCACGCTGCTCGACGTCGACGACGCCATGAGCTTCCGCCGCCCGGGCATCGGCACCGACGTCACGCGCAAGCTGCGCGCGGGCGAATGGACCATCCAGCGCGAGGTCGACCTGCACGGCCTGCGCAGCGACGAGGCGCGCGAGGCCCTGGGCGCCTTCATCCGCACGGCCTTCAAGCAGGGGCTGCGCTGCGTGCGCGTGGTGCACGGCAAGGGCCTGGGCTCGCCCGGCAAGCAGCCGGTGCTCAAGACCAAGACCCAGCGCTGGCTGATCCAGAAGAACGAGGTGCTGGCCTTCGTGCAGGCCAAGCCGGCCGAGGGCGGTGCCGGGGCGCTGGTGGTGCTGCTTTCGCCGAGCAAGCGCTGAGCCGGTCCGCACCATGAAAAAAGCCCGCGGCCTGGAAGGCGGCGGGCTTCGCAGAGGGGCCGGGGCCCCGCTGGTGGCTTCTTACATCGAAGCGGTGTTGCTGCGTGCGGCGGCGCGGGCTTCGGCCTGCACCGTGGCGCGGTCGAGGCGGCTGCCGGCCACCGACAGCACGCCGGCCGACGCGTTGTCGCCGTAGATGTTGCCCAGGCGAGCGGTCTGCACGGCTTCGCGGCTGACCGTGGCGCGGTCGACGCTGTTCGTCAGGGCCGGTGCCACGCCAGCGAAGGCGGCGTCGCTGTAGATGTTGCCGGCGCGGGCGGTGGCTTGGGCTTCGGCGGCGACGTCGGCGCGGCTGCGCACCGAGTTCACGGTCTGCACGCCTTGGTACGTTTCGGCTTGGGCGCCGGCGATGGTCAGCAGGGACAGGGCGGCAACAGCCAGGATCTTTGAGGTCTTCATTTCAGTTTTCCTTATTGGGTAGGGATGATTCGAACCGGTATCGGGGAGGCGCCGTCCCTTTCGGGGGCGGCCGCCGCGCTCGGTGCCAAGCTCACCCAGAGCAGTTGCTTCTTTCATGACGCTTTCTGCTCTGTTGGACGAATCTTAAACCACCTTCTAAGTAGAAACCCTTAAGGAAATGATACGCGGTGTTCACGAAACGGGAACAATGCCGCGGTAGAGGCCTACAACCTGGTAACAGATTGTTCGCGACCGTCGAAATAGCGCCTCAGTGGCGCATCCAGTCCGCGGTCTTGAAGAAGGAATCGCGCAGCCGGGCCCGCAGCGCCTCGTCGACGCCGGTCTCGCCCATGGCCTGGTCCATGCAGGCCAGCCACTGGTCGCGCTCGGCGATGCCGATCGAATGGCCGCCGATGCGCTGCGGCATGTGGCGCGCCCGCAGCATCGGGTGGCCGAAGCGATCGGTGTAGTGCTGCGGTCCGCCGAGCCAGCCGCAGAGGAACCAGAACAGCCGCTGGCGCGCGTTGTCCAGCGCGCTGCCATGCACGGCGCGCAGCCGCGCATAGGCCGGCTCGAGGTCCATCAGGTCGTAGAAACGCGTGACCAGCGCCTCGACGGCGGCCTCGCCGCCGATCCATTCGAAGGGCGTGTCGAACTTGGGTTTGTCCTGGATTTGCATGGCCCGGATTGTCGGGGGCCGGGCCTGCCCCCTGCGAGCGCAGACCTATTCAGCGGCGCGGCGCAATGTGTCGACGACCGGGCGGTTCAGCACTTCGCGCAGACCCCACCAGCCGGCCGCCAGCGCCAGCACGGCACCCGCGGCCGCACCGGCCAAGGGCACCAGCGGCGACGCGGTCCAGCTGAAGTCGAACACATAGCGCGCCAGGCCCCAGCCGATGGCCGAGGCGGCGATGCTGGCCAGGAAGCCCGCCAGCAGGCCCACGCCCACCAGTTCGGCGCGCTGCACCTGGCGCAGCAGGCTGGCGCGCGCGCCCACGGCGCGCATCACGGCGAACTCGCGCGCCCGCTCCTCGCGCGTGGCGGTCACGGCCGCGAACAGCACCACCAGCCCGGCCGCCAGCGTGAAGCCGAACAGGAACTCGACCGCGCGGATCACCTGGTCGAGCACCCGTTGCACCTGGCCGATGGTGGCGCTCATGTCGACGTTGGTGACGTTGGGGTAGGCCCGCACCAGCGCGTTGTCGAAGCCCCGGGTCTCGGGCGCGCGGAAGGCGCCCATGTAGGTCACGGGCACGTCGGGCAGCGAGGCCACGGTGTACATCACGAAGAAGTTGGCGTGCAGCGAGCCCCAGTCCACCTTGCGCAGCGAGGTGATGCGCGCGTCGTTCTGCATGCCGCCGATGTCGAAGCGCAGCGTGTCGCCGAGCTTGAGCCCCAGGGTCTCGGCCAGGCCGGCCTCCACGCTGACCTCGTCCTTCGCGCCCGGCGTCCAGGCGCCCGCGGTGATGCCGTTGTGCGGCGGCGCCTCGGCGCTGTTGCTGAGGTTGAACTCGCGGTCGACCAGGCGCTTGGCGCGGTCCTCGGTGTAGTCGTCGGGCGAGACGGCCTTGTCGTTGATCGCCACCAGCCGGCCGCGGATCATCGGGTACCAGTCGAAGTTCGCCACGCCGCCGTCGCGCAGCGATTTCTGGAAGGCCTCGCTCTGGTCGGGCATCACGTTGATCACGAAGCGGTTGGGCGCATCGGGCGGCGTGGCCTTGCGCCAGCTCGCCACCAGGTCGGTGCGCAGCAGCACCAGCAGCACCAGCGCCAGCAGGCCCACCGCCAGTGCGCTGACCTGCACCACCGCATAGGCGGGCCGCGCCGAGATCTGGCGCGTGGCCAGCACCAGCCAGCGCGGCGCGGTCGATTCGTTGACGCTGCGGCGCAGCACCTTGACCGCCACCCAGCTGAGCACGGCGAACACCGCCACCGCGCCCGCGAAGCCGCCGACCGCGATCAGCCCCAGCTTGAGGTCGCTGCTGGCCGCCAGCAGCATGGCGACGAAGCCGGCCGCGCCGATGCCCAGCACCGCCAGCGAGGCCGGCTTGAGCCCGCCCACGTCGCGCCGGATCACGCGCAGCGGCGGCACCTTGGCCAGCTGCAGCACCGGCGGCAGGCCGAAGGTGAACAGCAGCACCAGGCCCATGCCCAGGCCGAACGCCACCGGCCACAGCGTGGGCGCGGGCAGCGCGGTCTCGACCAGCCCGGCCAGCAGCAGCACGAAGGCGTAGTGCACCCCGAAGCCGATCGCCACGCCCAGTCCGCTCGCCACCAGCCCGACGATCGCGAACTCGAAGGCATAGGCGCCGGCGATGGTGCGCTGGCTCTGGCCCAGCACCCGCAGCATCGCGCAATCGTCGAGGTGGCTGGCCGCGAAGCCGCGCGCGGCCAGCGCCACGGCCACGGCGCTCAGCAGCGCGGCGAGCAACGCCACCAGGTTGAGGAATTTCTCGGCCCGGTCCAGCGTCTGGCGCATCTCGGGCCGGCCGCTTTCCAGGGACTCGAGCCGCGCGCCGCGCAGTTCGCCCTTCTTGAGGCTGGCGTCGGTCTCGTCGCTGAAGGTCTTGACCGCACGCTCGCTGCCGGCCACCGCGAAGCGGTAGCTGACGCGGCTGGCCGGCTGCACGAGCGCGGTGCGCGCCACGTCGGCCTGGTTGAGCATCACGCGCGGCGAGAAGCTCGCGAAGCCGCCGCCGCGGTCGGGCTCGAGCGTGATCACGCGGCTCACGCGCAGGCCGGCGTCGCCCAGCAGCAGCGTGTCGCCGATCTTCAGGCCCAGCGCATCGAGCAGCGGCGGGTCGACCCAGACCTCGCCCGGCGCCGGCACCTCGCGCGTGACCTGGCCCGGCGCATCGCTGGACGCCGCCACCTGCACGTTGCCGCGCAGGGGGTAGCCGGCGCTCACGGCCTTGAGCGACACCAGCTTGCTCGCGCCGCCCTGCGCATCGCTGGCGCGCGCCATCGTGGGGAAGCCGTAGGTGGTCGTGGACTGGAGCCCCAGCGCCTGCGCGCGCGCGATGAAGGCCGCCGGCGTGGGGTTGTCGCTGGTCAGCACCGCATCGCCGCCCAGCAGCTGGCGCGCATCGCGCTGCAGGCCGCCCTTGAGGCGGTCGGCGAAGAAGCCGACGGCGGTGAGCGCGGCCACGGCCAGCAGCACGGCGACGATCAACAGGCGCAGTTCGCCGGCACGCAGGTCGCGCCAGAGCGTGCGCCAACCGAGGCGAAGAGAAGAGTTCATGGGGCCGACGATAGCCGACGCCGGTACGGGTCCACCCTAGTAGGGTATAGATGGCCAGGGGCGATGATGTGTCGCTAAACTGAGACGCACCCTGAGACGCAAAGGAGCACGCCGTGATCCCTCGATGTCCCCGCAGTCCGATGACCGCCGCCGCCCTGGCGCTGGTCGCCGTCGTGGCGCTCGCCGGCTGCGACCGCAAGCCGTCGTCACCGCCCAAGCCCGCCGCTGCGATCGCCGGCGAAGGCCCGACCGCGGCATCGGGCGGCCCGCCCTCCAGCAGCTATCCCGCCGGCATCAAGGCCGCGCCCTCGGGCGACAAGGTGGCGACGGCCGCCCCCGAGAAAGGCCCGGCCGAAGGCGGCACCGCGATCGGCGGCATGACGGACAACCAGGGCGGCTCGGCCTCCGGCGGTGCCGGGCCCGCCGCCCCGACCGGCGGCGATGGCCGGCCGGCGCCCAAATGAAGAAGAGACCGCAGGCCGCCAGAGCCTGTCTCGCCCGTTGGTGATTCCTGACTTCCAAAAAAAGACCACGATGAAACACACCGCACTGCCACAGGAGGTTCTGTCATGGACATGAGCCGCCGCCAATTCTTCCGCGTCAGCGGGGCCGGGCTGGTCGGCTCCAGCATGGTGGTGCTGGGCTTCTCGCCCACCGCCGCGCTGGCCGAGGCCCGCAACTTCAAGCTGGCCCGCACCACCGAGACGCGCAACACCTGCCCCTACTGCTCGGTGGGCTGCGGGATCATCATGTACAGCCTGGGCGACAAGGCCAAGAACGTGGTGGCCGACGTGCTGCACATCGAGGGCGACCCGGACCATCCGGTGAACCGCGGCACGCTGTGCCCCAAGGGCGCCGGGCTGCTCGACTTCGTGCACAGCCCGAACCGCCTGAAGTACCCCGAGGTGCGCGAGGCCGGCAGCAATGAATGGAAGCGCATCAGCTGGGACTCGGCCTTCGACCGCATCGCCAAGCTCATGAAGGCCGACCGCGACGCCAACTTCCAGCCGACCAATGCCGCGGGCGCGGTGGTCAACCGCTGGACCAGCACCGGCATGCTGTGCGCATCGGCCTCCTCCAACGAAACCGGCTACATCACCCACAAGGCATTCCGCTCGCTCGGGATGCTGGTCTTCGACAACCAGGCACGCGTTTGACACGGACCGACGGTGGCCAGTCTGGCCCCGACGTTCGGCAGAGGCGCAATGACCAACCACTGGCAGGACATCCAGAACGCGGATGTCGTGCTGATCATGGGGGGCAACGCCGCGGAAGCGCATCCGTGCGGTTTCAAATGGGTGATCGAGGCCAAGAAGCAGAACAAGGCGCGGCTGGTCGTGGTCGACCCGCGCTTCACGCGCTCGGCCGCCATGGCCGACTACTACGCGCCGGTGCGCGCCGGCTCGGACATCGCCTTCCTGTCGGGGGTGCTGAACTACCTGCTGTCCAACAACAAGATCCAGACCGAGTACGTCCGGCACTACACCAACGCGACCTTCATCGTCGGGCCTGACTACAAATTCGAGGACGGCCTGTTCAGCGGCTACAACGCCGAGAAGCGCAACTACGACACCAAGTCCTGGGGCTATGCGCTCGACGAGGCCGGCATGGCCAAGGTCGACATGACGATGCAGGACCCGCAGTGCGTGCTGCAGGTCATGAAGCGCCACTACGCGCGCTACACGCCCGAGCTGGTGAGCCGCATCACCGGCACGCCGCAGGACAAGTTCCTGAAGGTCTGCGAGTACATCGCGAGCACCAGCGTGCCGGGCCGCACCATGACCGTGATGTACGCGCTGGGCTGGACGCAGCACAGCACCGGCTCGCAGATGATCCGCACCGCAGCCATCATGCAGCTGCTGCTGGGCAACATCGGCGTGCCGGGCGGCGGCATGAACGCGCTGCGCGGCCACAGCAACATCCAGGGCCTGACCGACCTGGGGCTGCTGTCGAACTCGCTGCCGGGCTACATGTCGCTGGCGCGCGATGGCGAGCAGACGCTCGAGACCTACTACAAGACCCGCGCGCTCAAGCCGCTGCGGCCCAACCAGATGAGCTACTGGCAGAACTACCCCAAGTTCTTCGTCAGCATGCAGAAGTCGTGGTGGGGCAACGCGGCCAAGGCCGAGAACGACTGGGCCTTCCACTACCTGCCCAAGATCGACAAGCTCTACGACGTGCTGCAGGCCTTCGAGCTGATGAACAAGGGCGCGATGAACGGCTACATCTGCCAGGGCTTCAACCCGGTCGGATCGTTCCCGGACAAGAAGAAGATCGTCGACGGGCTGTCCAAGCTCAAGTTCCTGGTCACCATCGACCCGCTGGTCACCGAGACCAGCGAGTTCTGGCAGAACCACGGCGCCTTCAACGACGTCAAGACCGCCGACATCCAGACCACGGTGTTCCGCCTGCCCTCGACCTGCTTCGCCGAGGAAGAAGGCTCGCTGACCAATTCCAACCGCTGGCTGCAGTGGCACTGGAAGGGCGCGGAGCCGCCGGGCGAGGCCATGCCCGACATCGAGATCGTGGCCGGCCTGTTCAGCCGCATCCGCGCCGCCTATGCGAAGGACGGCGGCGCCTTCCCGGACCCGATCGTCAACCTGACCTGGCCCTACAAGATTCCGCACGCGCCCTCCGCCCAGGAGCTCGCGATGGAATACAACGGCAAGGCCCTGACCGACCTGCTCGATCCCAAGGACCCGACCAAGGTGCTGGCCAAGGCGGGCGAGCAGCTCTCGGGCTTCGGCCTGTTGCGCGACGACGGCAGCACGGCCTCGGGTTGCTGGATCTACTCCGGTGCCTGGACCCAGGCCGGCAACCAGATGGCGCGGCGCGACAACGCCGACCCCTACGGCATCGGCCAGGCGCTCAACTGGACCTGGGCCTGGCCGGCCAACCGCCGCATCCTCTACAACGCGGCCTCGGTCGACCCGACCACCGGCCAGCCCTGGATTCCCAAACGCACGCTGGTGCGCTGGGACGGCAAGGCCTGGAGCGGATCGGACGTGCCCGACATCCGGCCCGACGCGAACCCGATGGAGGCCGACGCGGTGCGGCCCTTCATCATGACCGCCGAGGGCGTGGCCCGGCTGTTCGCGCCCACCGGCATGGCCGAAGGCCCGCTGCCCGAGCACTACGAGCCCTTCGAGTCGCCGCTGGTCAACAACCTGATGCACCCGAAGAGCGAGGTGGCCCGCGCCAACCCCGCGGCGCGCATCTTCCAGGGCGACCTCGAACGGCTGGGCGTGCCCAAGGACTTCCCTTATGTGGCGACCAGCTACCGGCTCACCGAGCACTTCCACTACTGGACCAAGAACGTGCGCACCTCGGCCATCATCCAGCCGCAGCAGTTCGTCGAGATCGGCGAGGAGCTGGCGAAGGAAAAGGGCATCGAGAACGGCGGCTGGGTCAAGGTCAGCAGCAAGCGCGGCTTCATCAAGGCGGTGGCGCTGGTGAGCAAGCGCATCAACGCGCTGCAGGTGGACGGCCGCACGGTGCACACGGTGGGCCTGCCCAACCACTGGGGCTTCATCGGCCTCGCGAAGCCGGGCTACCTGGTGAACACGCTGACGCCCTTCGTGGGCGATGCGAACACGCAGACGCCCGAGTACAAATCGTTCACGGTCAACATCGAGAAGGCATGAGATGACACACGCGCTCGATGCATTCCTCCCTCCCCCGCTGGGGGAGGGCCGGGGTGGGGGCACGACAGCCTCTGCTCTCGCGCAGTGCCTGTTCGCAGGCCGGCCCCCATCCCTGCCTTCCCCCAAAGGGGGAAGGGGCAAGACCGACGACGACCGGAGCCGCTGATGTCCTCCCTCCAAACCCTCGACATCGCCGCCCGCTCGGCCACGACCACGCCCTCGCCGCATGCGCGCAGCCGGCCGCAGGTGCAGGAAGTCGCCAAGCTGATCGACGTCTCGACCTGCATCGGCTGCAAGGCCTGCCAGGTCGCCTGCATGCAGTGGAACGACCTGCGCGACGAGATCGGCGACGTGGGCGGCAGCTACAACAATCCGAACGACCTCACGCCCGACTCCTGGACCGTGATGCGCTTCGCCGAAGTCGAGCCCGAGCCGGGCAAGCTCGAGTGGCTGATCCGCAAGGACGGCTGCATGCACTGCGAGGATCCAGGCTGCCTCAAGGCCTGCCCCGCGCCCGGCGCCATCGTCAAGTACAGCAACGGCATCGTCGACTTCATCAGCGAGCACTGCGTGGGCTGCGGCAACTGCGTGACCGGCTGCCCCTTCGACGTGCCGCGCATCAGCAAGACCGACAACAAGGCCTACAAGTGCTCGCTGTGCTCCGACCGCGTGGGCGTGGGCCTGGAGCCGGCCTGCGTCAAGGCCTGCCCCACGGGCGCGATCCACTTCGGCACCAAGGACGCGATGCACGAGTACGCCTCGGAACGCATCGTCGACCTGAAGGACCGCGGCTTCGCCAACGCGGGCGTCTACGACCCGGCCGGCGTGGGCGGCACGCACGTGATGTATGTGCTGCAGCATGCCGACCGCCCCGGGCTCTACAGCAACCTGCCTACCAACCCGAAGATCAGCCCGCTGGTCTCGCTGTGGAAGGGCGTGGCCAAGCCGCTCGCGGTCTTGGCGATGGTGGGTGCGGTGGTCGGCAGCTTCTTCCACTACATGAAGGTCGGCCCGATCGAGGCCAAGGAAGACAAGGGCACCGAGGACGACGACGGCGACGTCGTGGTCATCGAAGCCCCGCCCGAACACGGCGTGGTCGTCGCCCCGCTCGATGCGCCACCCGACGGCCGCCCGCGCGCCTGAACCCAAGGAGCCAGCGATGACCCAGCGATACCTCCGCCGCTACCGTGACGCCACGCGCATGAACCACTGGTTCGTCGCGCTGATGTTCTTCGCCGCCGCGCTCTCGGGCCTGGCCTTCTTCCATCCCTCGCTGTTCTTCTTCAGCGCGCTGTTCGGCGGCGGGCCGTGGACCCGCATCCTGCACCCCTTCCTGGGCGTGGCGATGGTGCTGGGCTTCGTGTTCCTGTTCTTCACCATGTGGCGCGAGAACCTGCTGGACCGCAGCGACCGCGAATGGATCGCCAACGCGCCCAAGATGCTCGCGGGCGACAAGGCCTCGATGCCGCCCGTGGGCAAGTACAACGCCGGCCAGAAGCTGGTGTTCTGGGCCTTCGGCCTGAGCCTGCTGCTGCTGTTCGTGACGGGCTTCATGTTCTGGAGTCCGTGGTTCGTCCACTTCTTCCCGATCACGGTGCGGCGCATCGCGGTGCTGGTGCATTCGGTCTCGGCGGTGGTGCTGATCCTCTCGGTCATCACGCACATCTATGCGGCGATCTGGGTCAAGGGCACGCTGCGCGCGATGACGCGCGGTACCGTCACCGAAGGCTGGGCCAAGCTCAACCATCCGCTGTGGCACCGCAAGATGACACGCGGTGAATAATCCCCCACGATGAACCCAGGCACCGGCAACTCCCTTCCGCGAACCACGCGCGTTCTCAGCCCCGAGGAAATCGCCATGCAGGCCGGACGGCAGATGCCGTTCGTGCGGCTGCCGGTGCGGGCTTCGGTCTTCCACGACCGGCAGCTGCGGCTGCGCCAGCTCGCGGCCTCGCACCCGATGCGCGAGTACCTGTTGTTCGTGGCCGACCTGGCCGCGGCGCAGCACCAGGCGCTGCAGGACCATCCGCCGGTCGCGGTGCCCGATGCCTCTGCCTGCGCGGCCGCGGCCAAGGCCCTGAAGCCGCCGATGCCCGCCTTCGGCTGGCCGCGCGACCCGCTGTGGCAGGCCACGCTGCGCCGCGTGCTCACGCTGTTCGCGGCCCCGCTCGCAGCAGGCCCGGTGCGGGACACCGTCGAGCGCCTGCTCGCCAGCCCCGCCGACTGGATCGACGCCCAGGCCGACCGGCTGTCGCGCCGCATCACGCTGGGCCTGGACCTCGCGACCGCGCCGCTGATCGCCGCGGGCCTGCAGGCCTACTGGTCTCACCTGGCATTGCAAACCGCCGACACCCACGGCGAACGCGTGTTCGGCCACACCGAGCCCGGCACCGAATGCCCCTGCTGCGGCAGCCTGCCCACGGCCAGCATCACACGCATCGGCGCCGAGGACGGCGGTTTCCGCTACCTGCACTGCTCGCTGTGCAGCACCCAGTGGCACTATGTGCGCATCAAGTGCACGCATTGCGAAAGCACCAAGGGCATCCAGTTCCAGCAGCTCACGCCCGAACCGGGCATCGCGCTGCCGGCCACCGGCGCACGCCCCGGCGCGGCCAAAGCCGAATGCTGCGATGTCTGCCACCACTACCTCAAGCAGGTCGCGATGGAGAAGGACCCGGAGGTCGAACCCGTGGCCGACGACCTGGCCAGCATCACGCTCGACCTGCTGGTGGCCGATGCGGGCTACGAGCGCAGCGGCCACAACCTGATGCTGCTGTTCGGCGATCCCGACAACGACGGCGGAGGCGGCTGATGGCCGCGCCCGAAGAGTCCGTGGTCCACGGCTCGACGGCAAGGCCCTCCGACCTGCCTTCTGTCGATCAACTGCTGCGCGGCGACGCGGCCTCCGCCCTGCTCGCCACGCACGGCCGCACGCTGGTCGTGACCGAGGCGCGCGCGCTGCTCGACGGCCTGCGCCAGCGCTCGCTCGCCGGCCGGCTGTCCTTGGCCGAAGTCGATGCAACGCAACTCGCCGAGGCGCTCGCGGCGCGCGTCGATCGGCGCCTGGCCCCGCGCATGCGCGGCGTGCTCAACCTCACGGGCACGGTGATCCACACCAACCTGGGCCGCGCGGTGCTGGCCGATGCGGCACTGCAGCGGCTGTTGACGGTGATGGCCTCGCCCAACAACCTCGAGTACGACCTGCTCTCGGGCGGCCGCGGCGACCGCGACTCGCTGATCGAGGACCTGCTGTGCACCCTCACCGGCGCCGAGGCCGCGACCGTGGTCAACAACAACGCGGCCGCGGTGCTGCTGACGATTGCTGCGTTGGCACGTGACCGCGAGGTCATCGTCTCGCGCGGCGAGCTGGTCGAGATCGGCGGCGCCTTCCGCATGCCCGACGTGATGGCCAGCGCGGGCGCGCTCATGGTCGAAGTCGGCACCACCAACCGCACCCACCCGGCCGACTACGAGCGCGCGATCACCGAGCGCACCGGGCTGGTGATGAAGGTCCACACCAGCAACTACGCGGTGCAGGGCTTCACCGCGGCGGTCGACGAGAAGACGCTGGCCGGCATCGCGCATGCGCGCGGCGTGCCGCTGGCCACCGACCTGGGCAGCGGCTCGCTGGTCGACCTCGCGCACTACGGCCTGCCGCGCGAGCCGCTGCCGCAGGAGATGCTCGCGGCCGGCTGCGACGTCGTGACCTTCTCCGGCGACAAGCTGCTGGGCGGCCCGCAGGCCGGGCTGATCGTCGGCAGCAAGGCCGCTGTCGGCCGCATCCGCAAGTACCCGATGAAGCGCGCGCTGCGCATGAGCAAGCTGCCGCTGGCCGCGCTCGAAGCCACGCTGATGCTCTACCTGCGGCCCGAGCGCCTGGCGCAGGACCTGCCCACGCTGCGGCTGCTGACACGGCCGGCCGAGGCGATCCACGCACTGGCGCGCGCGCTGCAGCCGGCGGTGGCGGCGGCCGCGGCGCCGCGCTTCACGGTCGAGGTGGTGTCGCTGCTGGGCCAGATCGGCTCGGGCTCGCTGCCGGTCGAACGCCTGCCCTCGGCCGGCCTCGCACTGGCACCGATGAACACGGCGAAGAAGGGCACGGGCACCGCGCTCGAGGCGCTGGCCACGGCCCTGCGCGGCCTGCCGCTGCCGGTGATCGGGCGCATCGCGGAGGGCCGTTTGTTGCTGGACCTGCGCTGCCTGGAGGACAGCGGGCCGTTCGTCGCTCAGTTGCCCTTGCTGCGGGAGCGGCTGTCGTGACCGGCATCTCGCCCTCCCCCGCCGGGGGAGGGCCGGGGTGGGGGCACGACGGCCTTCGACACCGCGCAGCGCCCGTTGGCTCGCGGGCCCCCATCCCCACCTTCCCCCAAAGGGGGAAGGAGCAAGACAGCAGCGCCATGCGCACAGACGCGCCGGTAACCGCCTCCCCTCTTCCTCCCTCCCCCGCCGGGGGAGGGCCGGGGTGGAGGCACGACGGCCTTCGACACCGCACAGCGCCCGCTGGCGCGCGGGCCCCCATCCCCACCTTCCCCCAAAGCGGGAAGGAGCAAGACCGCGCCCCATGATCATCGGTACCGCCGGCCACATCGACCATGGCAAGACCACGCTGGTGCGTGCGCTCACGGGCGTCGACACCGACCGGCTGCCCGAGGAGAAGCGGCGCGGCATCTCGATCGAGCTGGGCTATGCCTACCTGCGCACGCCCGAGGGACTGTCGCTGGGCTTCGTCGACGTGCCCGGCCACGAGCGCCTGCTGCACACCATGCTGGCCGGCGCCACCGGCGTCGAGCATGCGCTGCTGGTGGTGGCCGCCGACGACGGCGTGATGCCGCAGACGCGCGAGCACCTGGCGGTGGTCGCGCTGCTGGGGCTGCGGCACGGCACGGTCGCGATCACCAAGATCGACCGCATCGATGCAAGCGAACGCGGGGCGCGCATCGCGCAGGTGCGCGCCGAGATCGAAGCCCTTCTCGCGCCCACCGCGCTCGCGGGCGCGCCGGTGTTCGCGCTGTCGGCCGCCACCGGCGAAGGACTCGACGCACTGCGTGCCCACCTGGTCGCCGAAGCGCGCACGGTGCACGCGCACGACGAGGCGCTGGCCTTCCGCCTGGCCGTCGACCGCGCCTTCACCTTGGCCGGCGTGGGCACCGTGGTCACCGGCTCGGTGATGGCCGGCCGCGTGCGCATCGGCGACGAACTGCGGATCGTGCCCGGCGACCGGCCGGTGCGCGTGCGCGGCATCCACGCGCAGAACGAACAGGCCGAGGCCGCGCACGCGGGCCAGCGCTGCGCGTTGGCACTGGCCGGCGTGGCCAAGGACGAGGTCCACCGCGGCCAGTGGGTCTGCGCGCCGGGCATCGCGCTCACCACCGAACGCCTCGACGTGCAACTCACGCTGTGGCCCGGCGAGGCGCAGGTACTGCGCTCGGGCACGACCGTGCATGCCCACCTGGGCGCGAGCGACGTGATGGCCTCGGTCGCGCTGCTCGACCGCGACACGCTCGCGCCCGGCGACACCGCACTGGCCCAGCTGGTGCTGCGCGCGCCCGTGGCCGCCTGGCATGGCGACCGCGGCGTGCTGCGCGACGCCTCCGCCACGCGCACCGTGGCCGGCGTGCGCGTGCTCGACCCGTACGCGCCGACGCGCTACCGGCGCACGCCCGAGCGGCTGCAGGCGCTGGCCGCATGGGCGCTGGACGAGCGCGGCGAACGCATCGGCGCATTGCTTGCGAGTGCACCGACGGGCCTGGACACCGGGCACCTGCAACGCGCGCTCGCGCTGCAGGAGGCACCGGTGGCGCCGAGCGATGCCGTGCAGCTTCCCCAGGTGCTGATCGCCGTCGAACACCTCGACGCGCTGCGGCAGCAGATCCTTGCGCGGCTCGCGGAATTCCACCAGGCCTCGCCCGAGGATGTCGGCCCCGACCTGCGCCGCCTCAAGCGCCTGGCCGGCCCGCGCGTGGGCGACGCCTTGTGGCAGCACGCCGTCGAGTCCTTGCTGACGAAGGGCACGCTCGCGCGCAGCGGCCACTGGCTGCACCTGCCCGCGCACGCGGCCGTGCTCAGCGCCGCCGAGGAACGGCTGGCCCAGAAGCTGCTGCCGCAGATGGCCGATGGCGGTTTCGATCCACCCTGGGTGCGCGACCTGGCGAAGAACAACCACGCGGCCGAGCCCGTGGTGCGCCAGACGCTCGCGAGCCTGGCGCGACGCGGCCAGGCCTTCCAGGTGGTGAAGGACTTGTACTATCCGGCAGCGACCATCGAAGGCCTGGCCGCGTTGGCGCGCGACTGCATGGCCGACGCCGAAGGCCTTCAGGCCGCGAGCTTTCGCGACGCCACCGGCCTGGGCCGCAAGCGCGCGATCCAGCTGCTGGAGTTTTTCGACCGCGTCGGCTACACGCGACGCGTGAAGGATGTGCACCTGCTGCGCCCCGACACCGTGCTCTTCGGCGGCACGGAGCGCAGCGAGTGACCCCATGAATGCGCATGGGAGGGAATCGTCCCTGGTGGGGCGGCCGGGCTTCAAACCCGGTGGGTGGCGCCACGCGTCGCCGGGAGGGTTCGACTCCCTCTCCCTTCCGCCCTCGGGCCCGCGGTGACGGTTTTTTCGGCCCAGGGGGGCCGCTAGGCCGATGGCTTCTTCGGCCCCGGATCGCCCGCTGCCGACGCGTCGTCACGCAGGCGCCGCCACAGCGTGGCGCGGCTGATGCCCAGCAGCGCACAAGCCTGGCCCTGGTCGCCCTGCACCGACTGCAGCACCTCGCGCACACGTCGCAGCTCGGCCGCGCGGCGCGCCCCCTTCAACAGGCCGTCGCGCACGGGCCCGGGTCGGGCCTGCGAGCACTCCGGGAACATCTCCAGCAGCCGCGCGCGGTCCGGCACGCCGGCCGGCGTGAGGTGGTCATGGCAGGCCAGCAGGCGCTCGACCAGGTTCTCGAGTTCGCGCACATTGCCGGGCCAGGCGTAACCCGCGGCCAGCGCCATCAGCGCGGCGAGCCCGGCCGCCGCCTGCCCGTCCGGCACGCCCAGGGCGGCGGCGCGGCGCGCCATCAGCGCGCTCGCCAGGCGCGCGATGTCGGTCCCGCGATCGCGCAGGGGCGGCGTCTCGATGCGCAGCACCGCGAGCCGGTAGTACAGGTCGCGCCGGAACAGGCCGCGCTCCACCTGGGCCGCCAGGTCGGCATGGGTGGCGGCGATCACCCGCAGGTCGACCGGCACCGCCGCGGTCGCGCCCAGGCGCAACACCTCGCGCTCCTGCAGCACGCGCAGCAGCCGCGTCTGCAGCGCCAGCGGCATGTCGCCGATCTCGTCGAGGAACAGCGTGCCGGTATGGGCGGCCTCGATCAGCCCGGTCTTGCCGCCGCGCCGTGCGCCGGTGAAGGCGCCCTCCTCGTGGCCGAAGAGTTCGCTTTCGAGCAGGCTCTCGGCCAGCGCGGCGCAGTTCACCGCCAGGAAGGGCTGCGTGGCGCGCCGGCTGGCGGTGTGGATGCCCTGGGCCACCAGCTCCTTGCCCGTGCCGCTCTCGCCCGTGATCAGCACCGTGGCATCGCTGGCGGCGCACCGGGCCGCCAGTTCGCGCACGCGCCGCGCGGCGATGCCCTCGCCGGCGAAGGCCTCGATCCGGTAGCGCGCGGGCGCGCTCCGCTGCCGCTGGTTGGCGCGCAGGTGGCGGTCGGCGCGCTGGATGACGGCCGGGTCGCGGCACACCAGCAAGGCGCCGGTGACCTCGCCACCTTCGACGATCGGCGCGCGCCGGACCACCAGTGTGCGCATGCCGATCTGCAGCACCTCCTCGGCCGGGGCTTCATGCATCCGCAGGGTGGCCCCGAGGTCGAGCACCGGTTCCACGTCGCCCAGCACGCGGCCGACCAGCGCGGCCACCGAGCCGCCCAGCAGCTCCGCCATGACCGGGTTCAGGGCCTCGATGCGCTGGCGCAGGTCCACCGCGACCACGCCGTCCTGCAGCTGGCCGAGGATGGTGCCCAGCCGCTCGTGGCGCGCGCGCTCGGCGCGCCCCAGGCGGGCCATGTGCACGGCGTCCTGCAGCGCCTGGCGCACCGCGTCGTCGGAATACATCAGCACGCTGGCGATGCCCGCCTGCTCGGCCAGGTCGGCCACCAGCCCGGGGGCCACCACGGCCTGGACGCCGGCCGCGCGCAGCGCCTCGACGCAGGCGGGTGCATCGTCCGGGCCGCGGTAGCTGAACTGCGCGATGCCCATGCCGAACAGGGTGTCCAGCTGCGCCAGGTGCTCGGACGGGCCGTCGAAGGACACCAGTCCCACGCGCGTCGAGAGGGCGCGCGCCGAGGCCAGCGCGCGCATCAGGTCGAAGCCCCGCACCTCCACGATCGCCACCGGCAGGTCCAGGTGCTGACGCAGCCATTCGCCGCTGGCGCCCGCCGCCACCACCGCATCGATGGGCGCGCGGGCGTGCAGCGCCCGCACGGCGGCCACCGCGTCGTCGAAGGCATGGCCGATGAAGGAGACCTCGGCCTGGGCCGCGACCTCCGGCGCCAGCCGCTCGAGCACACGGCCCAGCCGATGGCGCGCCACGGCCACGATATGGAGCTGGCGGCGCGGCACGGCGGGAACGTCCGGCAAGGCAGGGGTCGGCGAATTCATCTCGTCGAGTATCCACGTTTCAGAAATGAAACCATCTTGAAATACAGCGCCAACACCAAGCACCCTCGCAGCGCATGAATGCCTTGCAGATCAAGCACTTGCAGCATTCGGGGTTGCCCCTCGAAGCGATGGCACGGCGTTTGCGCCATTGCCCGCGGCCCCTGCCGGGGCCCGTCCACCAGAACACAGGAGAACAAACTTGAACTTCCATCGCCTTTCCCCGCTGGGCTGCGCCGTCGCCGCCGCGCTCGCCTGCGCCCTGCCCCTGGCCGCGCATGCGCAGGCCTGGCCCGCCAAGACGATCCGCTTCGTCGTGCCTTTCTCGGCCGGCGGCGCCAACGACCTGATGGCGCGCGCCGCGGCCGAGGGCGCAGCCAAGGTGCTGGGCCAGCCGGTGGTGATCGACAACCGGCCCGGTGCGGGCGGTTCGCTCGGCGCCGACCTGGTCGCCCGCAGCGCGCCGGACGGCTACACCTTCCTGATCAGCGCGGCCGGCGTGATCTCCAACAGCATGATCAAGAAGTCCATGCCCTTCAAGGACGAGGACCTGGTGCCGGTGGCGATGATCGGCCTCGCGCCCTCGGTGGTGGTGGTGCCCAAGTCGGCGCCGTACAACAACCTGCGCGACTTCGTCGAGGCCTCGAAGAAAGGCGCGGGCTTCAACTTCGCCACCGCCGGCACCGGCAGCACGCCGCACTTCGTGGCCGAGATGCTCAACGTGAAGTACGGCGCCAAGCTGCAGCCCGTGCCCTACAAGAGCGGCTCGGAGAGCACCACGGCCGTGCTCGGCGGCCAGGTCGAAGGCACCTCCGAGGCCAGCATCATCGCCTTGCCGCACATCCGCGGCGAAGGCAAGTTCAAGGCCCTGGCCACCACCTGGACGCAGCGCATATCGGCCTATCCGCAGCTCTCGACGGCCGTCGAGCAGGGCTTCCCGGACCTGCAGATCGCGCACTGGGCCGGCCTGCATGCACCGCGTGGCACGCCCGACGAGATCCTCGACAAGCTCGCCGCGGCCGTGGACAAGGCCATGCGCGAGCCGGCCACGGTGGAGAAGCTCAAGGGCCTGGGCATCGAACCCATCGGCGGCACCCGGCAGGAGTTCGTGAAGTTCACCGATGCCGAGCGCAAGCGCCTGGGCGAGATCGTCAAGGCCGCCCAGATGCAGGAAAAGTGAGCACGCCAGCAATCCGCCCCTCCGCCACGACCCCTCCTGCAGACAGAACATGAACACCAAACAGCAACTGCGCGCACTGGCCGAGGCCCGCCGCGGCGTCATCGTCCCGGGCGCCTTCAACGCCCTGTCGGCCCGGGTCATCGAAGACCTGGGCTACGAGGCGATCTACGTCACCGGCGCCGGCGTCACCAACATGTGGTTCGGCCTGCCCGACCAGGGCTTCGTGGGGCTGGCCGAAATGGCCGACCACACGGCGCGCATCCGCGACGCGGTGCGGCTGCCGCTGATCGTCGATGCCGACACCGGCTTCGGCAACGCGCTCAACGTGCGCCACACGGTGCGCACGCTGGAGCGCGCGGGCGCCGACTGCATCCAGTTCGAGGACCAGGTCGCGCCCAAGCGCTGCGGCCATTTCTCGGGCAAGGACGTGATCGGCACCGACGAGGCGGTCGGCAAGATCAAGGCCGCGGCCGATGCCCGGCAGGACCCGGACCTGCTGATCCTGGCGCGCACCGACGCCTGCGCGGTGCATGGCTTCGAGGCGGCGATCGAGCGCGCCCAGCGCTTTGCCGAGGCCGGCGCCGACATCCTGTTCGTCGAGGCCGTGACCAGCGCCGAGCAGATCCGGGCGCTGCCGCAGCGCCTGCGCCGGCCCCAGCTGATGAACATGGTGGTCGGCGGCCGCACGCCGATCTTCGGCGCCGAGGAACTGGCCGGGCTGGGCTACGGGCTGGTGCTGTATGCCAACGCCGCGCTGCAGGGCGCGGTGGCCGGCATGCAGAAGGCCCTCACCGCGCTGCGCGACGACCGGCAGTTGGAAGAAAACCCGGCGCTGGTCACTCCTTTCGCCGAACGCCAGCGGCTCGTCGGCAAGCCCGAATGGGATGCGCTCGAGCGCCGCTACGCCTGAAGCGGGCGCTCAGCCCTTGCGCCCGCCCATCACCAGCAGCAGCCCACCCACCACGATCGCGCCGATGCCCGCCCACATCGGCACGTTGACCCGCTCCTTCTCCTTGGCCGAGATCTCGAGCGGGCCCAGCTTCACGACCGTCGTGTCCTTGGTGTAGCTGAAGCCGCCATAGGCCAGCGCGAGGCCGCCCGCGACGATGAGGACGATCGCGATGATTCGGGTGGCGTTCATGTGTCTTCCTCCGGGGTTGCGATGCTCGCCACTCTACCGCCGATGCGCGGCCCGGCCGCGCTCACGGCCTGCCGTCCGACGCGAGGACCAAGGTCATGAAGACGCTGTGCGGATCCTCGCCGTAGTCGGCGAAAGGTCCGCAGCGGGTGAAGCCGGCGCTTTCGTAGAGCCGTTGTGCCGGCGCGAAGGGCGCCGTCGCACCGGTCTCCAGGCTCAGGCGCTCGTAGCCGCGCGCGGTCGCCACCGAAATGATGTGCGCGAGGATCGCCCTGCCCGCGCCCCGCCCGCGATGCGCTTCGGGTGTGCGCATGGACTTCAGCTCGCCATGCGTGGCATCCAGTTCCTTCAACGCGCCGCAGCCGAGCAGCAGGCCGGCCTCGTCCCACGCCGACCAGAAGGTGATGCCGGGCTGGCGCAGCTTGTCCAGGTCGAGCGCATGCACGCTCTCCGGCGGCGACCAGGCGCGCATGCTCTGCAGGTGCTCCTCGAGCAGGGCATGGATGGCGGGGCGGGAGAGGTCGTCGTGTTCGATGTGCATGGTCGAAGAAGGAGCTACGCTGGATCGGTCGCCTATTGTGTACAGCCTGGCGGCATGGCGCGCACGCCGCGCGGCCACGCGCTCACGCCCCAGACGAGCAGCGCCAGCAGGCTCACGCCCGCGCCGAGCGTGCACACGCCGGACCAGCCCGCCTGCGCATACACCGCGGTCGATGCGATCGCGCCGGCGCCACTGCCCACCGCGTAGAACAGCATGTAGCAGCCGATCAGCCGGCCGTGCGCCGCGGCGGGCCGCTGGAGGATCAGGGCCTGGTTGGTCACGTGCAGTGCCTGGCACGCCGCATCGAGCAGCAGGATGCCCAGCACCAGCCAGCCGAGCGAGCGCTGCATCAGGGCCAGCGGCAGCCAGCCGAGCAGCAACAGGGCCAGCGACACGCCGCTGGTGCGCTGCGCCCAGCCCCGGTCGGCCCAGCGGCCCGCCCGGCCGGCCAGCACCGCGCCCACTGCGCCCAGCAAACCGAAGGCGCCCACCGCCGCATGCGACAGCGACCAGGGGGCGGCCGTGAGCGGCAGGGCCAGCGCGCTCCAGAAGATGCTGAAGGCCGCGAACATCAGCAGCGCCAAGGTGCCGCGCAGCTGCAGCACGCGGTCGGTGCGCAGCAGGTCCAGCGAAGAACGCAGCAGTTGGCCGTAGGGCAGGCGCGCGCCGATGGGCGCCTGGGCCGGCAACCGATGCCAGATGCAGGCGCCCAGCAGCGCCATCACGGCCGCCGAACCCAGGTACACGCCGCGCCAGCCGACCAGGTCGGCCACAGCGCCCGACCAGACGCGGGCCAGCAGCAGCCCGATCACCACGCCGGATTGCGCGGCGCCCACCACGCGCCCGCGCTCGTGCGCGGCCGCGCTGCTGGCCGCGTAGGCGATCATCCCCTGCGTCATGGCCGTGCCCAGCAGGCCGACGCAGAGCATGCCGGCCATCAGCGCCAGGCTGCCGCGCGCGGCCGCCACGCCGACCAGGGCCAGCACCAGCGCCACGAGTTGCGCGCGCGCCAGCCGGCGCCGATCGTGCTGGTCGCCCAGCGGCACCAGCAGCAGCAGGGCCAGCACCGAGCCGGCCTGGGTGGCCGTCACGACACCACCGACGGCGGCCTGCGACAGGCCGAAGTCCGAGGCCAGCGTGTCGAGCAGCGGCTGGGCGAAATACACGTTGGCCACGCTGGCGCCGCTGGTGCCGGCGAACAGCGCGACCAGGCTGCGCGTCAAGGGTCGCGCGTCGCTGGGGGAAGGAGGCAATGACATCGTCTTCACTGGTTTCATTTTTAAACCACCCAAGCATAGCTCATGAGTTTTAAAATGCAACCAGTGCGCGGCCAGGTGGCGGCGCTGCTTCCGAAGAACCTCGACATGGCCGAACGCAAACGAATGAACACCGCGACCTGCCCGGTCGCCCGCGCGCTGGACCTGGTCGGTGACCGCTGGTCGCTGCTGATCGTGCGCGACGCCTTCGACGGCGTGAGCCGCTTCAGCGACTTCCAGGCCAGCCTGGGCGCGGCGCGCAACATCCTCGCGAGCCGGCTCAAGGCGCTGGTGCAGGAGGGCATCCTCGAGAGCCAGCCCGCGGCGGACGGCTCGGCCTACCAGCAGTACGTGCTGACGCCCCGGGGCCAGGCGCTGTTCCCGGTGATCGTCGGGCTGCGGCAATGGGGCGAAGGCCAGCTGTTCGCGCGCGGCGAGCGCCGCTCGCGCCTGGTCGACCGCGAGAGCGGCCAGCCGGTGGCGCGGCTCGGGGTCGAGAGCGCCGACGGGCGCCCGCTGCAGTTCGACGAGGTGCAGGTGGTGGGCAAGTAGGTCGCTTGCCAGGAGCCCCGGCCGGTGCTGCAATGGCGCCGATCATGGACACACTGCTCGCCTTCCTGGCCCGCCTGTTCGCCACCGTGGCCTTCGGCTTCGTCTTCTACTGGCCCGGCTGGGCCATCCTGTAGCTCGTCACCTGGGGCCGTTATCCCCGCCGGCTGCGCTCGGCCGAGGGACTGGACGATGCCCACGGCGTCAGCGCCATCGGCTTCGCCAGCTGCGGGCTGCTGGTGGCCATCGCCTGGAAACTGGTCGCTTCATTCCACTGAGCGCGCCGTGATCCACCAGCAGGCCGCGTCGTAGCGCACTTCGTCGCCCCGCACGAAGGGCGCGAAGGCCTGGCGCACCGTGTCGACCAGGCGCGCGCGTGTCGCCGCGTCGGCATCCTCCAGCACCAGCCCCAGCGGCCCCAGGCTGCTGAAGTAGCGCACCAGATCGGCTTCGGGCAGGCTGCAGCCGACGTCGATCGGCTCCATCGCGATCTCGCCCCATCCGCTGCCGCGCAGGACCGCGTCCACGCGCGCGCGGTCGGCAAAGGCGAACTGGCCCGGCGCATCCGGCCGGCGCGGCGGCAGGGCCGGCAGCAGCGGCGCGGCAGCGCGCTCGGCCGTGGTCATGAAGGGGTTCTGGTCGGCCGAGCGCCAGGCGATCAGGCGCAGTTCGGCGCCGGGCCGCGCGGCCCGGCGCAGGTTCGCGAAGGCCGCGATCGGGTCGTCGAAGAACATCACGCCGAAGCGCGAGACCAGCAGGTCGAAGCGGGCCGGTGCGAAGGGCTGGGTCTGCGCATCGCCGCAGAGGAAGTCGGCGCGCCCGCCCTGCCCGACCCGCTGGCGCGCCGCGGCGATCATCGGTTGGGAGATGTCGACGCCCGTGCAATGCGCGGCCGGGCTCAGCCGGCGCGCGATCGCATGGGTAGTCGCACCGGTGCCGCAACCCACGTCGAGCACGGCCTGCGCCGCCACGGCGGCTGCGGCGTCCACAAGCATCGCTTCGAAGGGGGCGAACATCCGGTCGAGCATGGCCTGGCCCTCGACCCAGGCACGGCCGGCGCGGCCGTTCCAGAGCGCGGCCTGCACGCTCCCGGTGGGTGATGTCTTCATGTCGCACTCCTTTGGATCTGTCGAAGGCTAGACTTTGCAACTTCAAGTCGACTTGAGGTCAAGCCATGCAGCCACTGGACATCGGCGAAGTCGCCAAACGCTCGGGCCTGCCCGCCTCGACGCTGCGTTTCTACGAGAGCAAGGGGCTGATCGCCTCGGTGGGCCGCCAGGGCCTGCGGCGGCTGTTCGACGCCGACGTGGTCGAGCGGCTGGCGCTGATCGCGCTGGGCCGCGCGGCCGGCTTCTCGCTCGATGCGATCGGCCGGATGTTCGCGCCCGACGGAGAACCCCGGATCGACCGCCAACTGCTGCGCGACAAGGCGCAGGAACTCGACCAGACCATCCGCCGGCTCGGCGCCCTGCGCGACGGCCTGCTGCACGCCGCGGCCTGCCGCGCGCCCAGCCACATGGAATGCCCGAGCTTCCGCCGCATCCTGCGCGCGGCCGAGGCCGGTGCCATCGGGGGCCGCGCCGCCGCTACGTGAGTGAGCGCTCAGTGTAGACTGCCAGGTTTTTCGATCGGCGGGAGGGGGTGCACGTGTCACAGCGCACAAGTTTCACCGGCTCGGCGCTCGTTCGCTTGCTCGCTCGACTGACGGACATCGACGTTCCCGACGCCAAGCGGTCCTTCTCGGACCGATTGAGCCAATGGTTCGGCTGGACCGACGACATCTCGCTGTCCACCGTCATGAATGGGAGTCCGGCCCCGGCGCCATCGAGCGCGCGCGCGTCCACCGGCAGCGCGGAGGAAGCGGAGTTCGCACGCGTGCGGACGGCGCTGGTGCTGGCCATTGCCGACAAGAACGCCTTTCCCCACGCCGATGCCGCCATGGACACCACCGCCGACTTCACGCCCCACCGCCGGCGCTACCTCGCCCGGCAACAGGCGATGGAGACGCGCATCGCGCCGCTGCGCGCCCATGTGCGCACCCGGCTGGCCGCGAAGTCGCCGGCCATGGCGCAGCTCGCGGCCCTCGACGTGGTGATGGAACAGGTGCTGGGCCCGAAGGAGCACAGCCTGCTCGCGACCGTGCCCACGCTGCTGGGCAAGCACTTCGAGCGGCTGCAGAAGGCCCACCAGGCGCAAGTGGCCGCGCAGGCGGCCCAGGCCGAGCGCGCCGAACGCGCGCTGCAGGACGACGCGCCCGACGAACACCACGACTACGACCAGCTCCGCCTCCCCGCCGCCCACTGGCTGGACGTGTTCGGCAAGGACATGCACGCCGTGCTGCTGGCCGAGCTGGATATCCGATTGCAACCGGTCGAGGGGCTGCTCGAAGCCCTTCGCGCCCGCTGACAGACCGACATGACCCGTTCCCTTCCCGATCTCTCCAAATACGCCGCTTTCTTCGTGGGCCTGGCCGCCGTCTGCTGGGTCGGCCTGGGCTACATCGGCACCAACCCGCTGGCACTGCTGATCTCGCTGCTGATCGGCGCCTTCTACCTGATGGGCGCGCTGGAGCTGCGGCGCTACCGACAGGCCACCGGCACGCTGGCGCAGGCCGTGGCCGAACTGCCCGCGGCCCCGGCCAGCCTGGCCGCCTGGCTCGAGCCGCTGCACCCCTCGCTGCGCAACGCGGTGCGCCTGCGCGTCGAGGGCGAGCGCATCGGCCTGCCCGGCCCGGCGCTCACGCCCTACCTCGCGGGCCTGCTGGTGCTGCTGGGCATGCTGGGCACCTTCCTGGGCATGATGGTCACGCTCAACGGCACCGGCTCGGCGCTCGAGAGCGCGACCGACCTCCAGGCCGTGCGCGCCTCGCTGTCGGCCCCGGTCAAGGGCCTGGGCCTGGCCTTCGGCACCTCGCTGGCCGGCGTGGCCGCCTCGGCGATGCTGGGCCTGATCTCGGCGCTGTGCCGGCGCGACCGGCTGCAGGCCGCGCAGCTGCTCGACACCCGCATCGCGACCGTGCTGCGCCCCTTCTCGCTCGCGCACCAGCGCGACGAATCCTTCCGGCTGCTGCAGGCCCAGGGCCAGGCGCTGCCCGTGCTGGTCGACCGGCTGCAGGCCATGATGGACGCGATGGAACGCCAGGCCCAGGCGCTCAACGACGGGCTGGTCGGCAACCAGCAGCACTTCCATGTCAAGACCGAAGCCGCCTACGCCGGCCTGGCCGCCTCGGTCGACCGCTCGCTCAAGGAAAGCATGACCGACAGCGCGCGCCTGGCCAGCGCGGCCATCCAGCCGGTGGTCGAGGCCACGATGGCCGGCATCGCGCGCGAAACGGCGGCCCTGCACGACACCGTCGGCCACAGCATGCAGCAGCAGCTCGACGGCCTCACGCGCCGGCTCGAGACCGGCACCACCACGGTCGCCGGCCTCTGGCAGGCCGCGCTCGCCGGCCACCAGCAGAGCAGCGCGGCGCTGGCGCAGGACCTGCGCGACACGCTGGGCCGCTTCACCGAGACCTTCGAGCAGCGCTCGGCGGCGCTGGTGGACGGCGTCTCGACCCGCCTCGAACACACGGTCGGCGGCCTGTCCGCGCACTGGGAGGGCGCGTTGGCGCAACATGAGCGCGTGAGCCAGGGCCTGTCGGGCGACACGCAGCGCGCGCTGGCCGCCGCTTCGGCCACCTTCGAGCAGCACGCGGCCGCGCTGCTGCGCAGCGTCGACAGCACCCATGCCGAGCTGCAGGCCGGCCTGGCCGCCGGCGACCAGCAGCGGTTCGCCGCCTGGACCGCCTCGCTGGAAGCCATGGCCGCCGAGCTGCAGCAGCAATGGCTGCAGGCCGGCGAACGCAGCGAACGCCAGCAGCAGGCCATCTGCGACACGCTGGTGAAGACCGCGACCGAGATCTCCGCCCAGACCGAAGCGCAGGCGAAGGGCACGCTCGCAGAGATCGGCCAGCTGATGCAGGCCAGCGCCGAAGCGCCGCGCGCGCTGACCGCGGCCTCGGCCGCCTTCGAGCAGCACGCGGCCTCGCTGCTGCGCACGGTCGACACGGCCCGCACCGAACTGCAGGCCGGCCTGGCCGCCAGCGACGAACAGCGGCTCGCCGCCTGGACCGCCTCGCTGCACGCCATGGCCGCATCGCTGGACCAGCAGTGGCAGCAGACCGGCGAACGCAGCGCGCGCCAGCAGCAGGCCATCTGCGACACGCTGGTGCAGACCGCCACCGAGATCTCCGCGCAGACCGAAGCGCAGGCAAGGAACACGCTCGCCGAGATCGGCCAGCTGCTGCAGGCCGCGTCCGAAGCGCCGCGCGCATTGACCGCGGCCTCGGCCGCCTTCGAGCAGCATGCGGCCTCGCTGCTGCGCACGGTCGACACGGCCCACACCGAACTGCAGGCGGGCCTCGCCGCCAGCGACCAGCAGCGCCTCACGGCCTGGACCGGCGCGCTGGAAGCCATGGCCGCCTCGCTGCAGGCGCAATGGGACCAGACCGGCGAGCGCAGCGAGGCCCAGCAGCAGGCGATCTGCGACACGCTGGCGCGGACCGCCACCGAGATCTCCGCCCAGACCGAAGCCCACACCAAGAGCACCATCGCCGAGATCGGCCAGCTGGTGCAGCTGGCCTCCGAGGCCCCGCGCGCCGCGGCCGAGGTGATGACCGAGCTGCGCCAGAAGCTCAGCGAGGGCATGGCGCGCGACAACAGCATGCTCGAGGAACGCAGCCGCATCCTGGGCACGCTCGAGACCCTGCTCCAGGCGGTCAACCATGCGTCCACCGAGCAGCGCGGCGCCATCGATGCGCTGGTGTCGACCTCGGCCGAGCTGCTCGAGCGCGTGGGCGCGCGCTTCACCGACCAGGTCGGCACCGAGGCCGGCAAGATGGCCGAGGTGGCGGCGCAGATCACCGGCAGCGCGGTCGAGGTCGCGAGCCTGGGCGAGGCCTTCGGCTTCGCGGTGCAGCTGTTCTCCGAATCGAACGACAAGCTCGGCGCCCAGCTGCAGCGCATCGAGGCCGCGCTGGGCAAGTCGCTCACGCGCAGCGACGAGCAGCTGGCCTACTACGTGGCGCAGGCGCGCGAGGTGATCGACCTGAGCATCCTGTCGCAGAAGCAGATCGTCGAAGACCTGCAGCAGATCGCCAGCCAGCGCATGGCCGCGGGCAGCGAAGCGTGATGAGCGAGGACATCGAAGCCGAGGTCGAACCGGCGGTGCCGGTCTGGGCCGTCTTCGGCGACCTGATGTCGGGCCTGCTGGGCGCCTTCGTGCTGATCCTGGTGGGCGTGATCGGCATGCAGCTCGACCTCACGAGCCGGCTCGAGGCCGAGGTCAAGCAGCGCCAGGCCGAAGCGCAGCGCCTGCAGACGCTGGAGCAGGCGCTCGCGGGCCCGCTGGCCGCCGGCCGCGTGACGCTGACCAACGGCCGCATCGGCATCAGCGGCAACGTGCTGTTCGATCTCAATTCCGCCGAGCTGCAGCCCGAGGGCCGGCAGTTGCTCAAGAGCCTGGCCGAGCCGGTGGCCGCCTACCTGCGCTCGCGCGACGAGATCCTGATGGTCAGCGGCTTCACCGACAACCGGCAGGTGCGCGGCGGCAACCGCCAGTTCGCCGACAACTGGGAGCTCTCGGCCCAGCGCGCGCTGACCGTGACGCGCACGCTGATCGAGGAAGGCCTGCCCGCCGCCTCGGTGTTCGCCGCGGCCTTCGGCGCCGAGCAGGCGGTGGCCTCGAACGCCGATGCCGACGGCCGCTCGCGCAACCGGCGCGTGGAAATGGCGCCCACGCCGCGGCCGTCGAGCGCGGTGGCGGCGAAGAAGCCGTGAACGAAGAAGACGTCGGTGCCCGGCTGGCCGCCTGGCGCGCGGAAGGCGCGCACCGGCTCGACCCGGTGCGCTTCCGGCTGATCGAGGCGATGGCCCGGCGGACGACCGAGCACAGCGGCGCGGCGCGCGAGGGGCTGGACCGGCGGCTCGAAGCCCTGGTCGCGGCCTATGCGTCGCGTACCGGGCAGGCGGCCGTCGCACCGCCACCTGCCAGCGTCGCGGCCCCGGGGGCGCTCGCCGCGCTGAGCGCGCAGCTCGCCGAACATGCCGCGGTCGACGCGCACGCCCCGGGCGGCCTGGGCGGCGCGCCCGAACTCAAGACCCTGGGCTACTTCCGCCAGACCTGGACCCGGCTCAATGCCGACCGCCAGCTCACGCAGTCGCTGGCCAAGGTGCCCGAGAACGCGGGCCCGCTGAATTCGCACCACCTGGTGCACCGCTCGCTGCTGCTGATGCGCGAGCTCTCGCCGGCCTACCTGCACCGCTTCATGGGCTATGTCGACACGCTGATGTGGGTCGAGCAGGCGCACGCCCAGGCCGCCACGCCGAGCCCGGAGGCGCCGCGCGCGCCGGCGCGCAAGAGCGCGCGCGCCAAGGCGCGCTGAAGGCCGCTCAGGCCAGGACCCGAAGGCCCGCCGCGCCCGCTTCGGTGCGCCCCACCACGGCCGCCTGCGCGAAGCCCTCGTCGCGGAACGCCTGCAGCACCGCCTCCACGGTCTCGGGCGCACAGCTCACGAGCAGGCCGCCCGAGGTCTGCGGATCGCTCAGCAGGTTCTGCGCCGTCGCGGGCAGGCCCTCGGCCAGCAGCACCTCGGCGCCGTAGCCCTGCCAGTTGCGGCCCGAGGCGCCGGTCACGAAACCGTCGGCCGCCATGGCTTCGACGCCGTCGAGCAACGGCACCTTCGACCACTCGATCACGGCCGTGAGCCCCGCGCCGCGCGCGAGTTCGAGCGTGTGGCCCGCGAGGCCGAAGCCGGTCACGTCGGTCAGCGCATGCACGCCGTCCAGCTGCGCCAGCGCGATGCCCGGCGTGTTGAGCTTCGTGGTCGTGTCGATCATCTGCCGGTAGCCGGCTTCCGACAGCTTTTCCTTCTTGAGCGCCGCCGACAGCACGCCCACGCCCAGCGGCTTGCCCAGCACCAGCAGGTCGCCGGGTTGCGCGCCCGCGTTGCGGCGCACGCGCTCGGGATGCACCAGGCCCATCACGACCAGGCCGTAGATCGGTTCGACCGAATCGATGGTGTGGCCGCCCGCGATCGGGATGCCGGCCGCGCGGCACACGTCCTGGCCGCCGCGCACGATCTCGCCGATCACCTCGATCGGCAGCTGGTTGACCGGCATCGCGACCAGCGCCAGCGCCATGATGGGCTTGCCGCCCATCGCATAGACGTCGCTGATCGCGTTGGTGGCGGCGATGCGGCCGAACTCGTAGGGGTCGTCCACGATCGGCATGAAGAAGTCGGTGGTGGCGATCAGCGCCTGCGTGTCGTTGAGCCGGTAGACCGCCGCGTCGTCGGCGGTCTCGATGCCGACCATGAGCTCGGGCGGGATGAAGCCCGCATGGCTGTTGCGCAGGATCTCCGACAGCACGCCGGGCGCGATCTTGCAGCCGCAGCCGCCGCCATGGGAAAAACTGGTGAGGCGCAGCGGGGCGAGCGGATTCATGGGCGTGGGGTTCATGCGGGGATTATCGGGAGGCGATACCGCTTCCTACAATCGGCCCTTTCCTGCCCTGCACGCCAACTGAGGTATCCCATGAAGACTTTCGCCCGGCTGACGCTCACCCTGTCCCTCTCCCTCGCCGCCTGCGGCGCCTTCGCGCAGGCCACGGTGCTGCGCGTGTCGGCCATCCCCGACGAGGCGCCGACCGAGCTGCAGCGCAAGTTCACGCCGCTGGGCGACTACCTCAAGAAGGAGACCGGCATGGACGTGCAGTTCACGCCCGTGACCGACTACGCGGCCGTGGTCGAGGGCCTGGCCACGAACAAGATCGACCTGGCCTGGCTGGGCGGCTTCACCTTCGTGCAGGCGCGCATCCGGACCAACGGCGGCGTGGTGCCGATCGCGCAGCGGGCCGAGGACGAGGTCTTCACCAGCAAGTTCATCGTGCCCATCGACAGCACGGCCAAGTCGCTGGCCGACCTCAAGGGCAAGACCTTCGCCTTCGGCGCGCCCTCCTCCACCTCGGGCAGCCTGATGCCGCGCTACTTCCTGCTGCAGGCCGGCATCAACCCCGAGAAGGACTTCAAGACGGTCGCCTTCTCCGGCGCGCACGATGCCACCGTGGCCTTCGTGGCGGCCAACCGCGCCGAAGCCGGCGTGCTCAACGCCTCGGTCTGGGACAAGCTGGTGGAAGCCAAGAACCCCAATGCCGCCAAGGTGCGCGTGCTCGCCACCACGCCGACCTACTACGACTACAACTGGACCGTGCGGCCGGGCCTGGACCCGGCGCTGCAGAAGAAGCTGACCGAGGCCTTCCTCAAGCTCGACCCGGCCAACCCGGCGCACAAGCCGATCATGGACCTGCAGCGCGCGAGCAGGTTCATCGCCACCAAGTCCTCCAACTACGACGGCATCGAGACGGCGGGCAAGTCCGCCGGCCTGATCAAGTGACCCTGGCGTGAGCTTCGCCCTCGAGACCGTCGGCGTCGTCCACCCCAACGGCCAGCGTGCGCTGCAGGGCGTGACGCTGGCCGCGCGCGACGGCGAGCGCATCGCGGTCATCGGCCCCTCGGGCGCCGGCAAGACCACGCTGCTGCGCGTGCTGGGCGCGGCGCTGCGGCCCGGCGAGGGCTCGGTGCAGGCGCTGGGCACGGCGCCCTGGCGCCTGCCGCCGGCGCCGCTGCGCCGGCTGCGCGCGCGCATCGGCACTGTGCACCAGGCACCGCCGATCGCGCCGCGGCTGCGCGTGGTGTCGGCCGTGCTGGCCGGGCGGCTGGGCCACTGGTCGACGGCGCGCGCGCTGCGCTCGCTGCTGCATCCCGCCGACATCGAGGGCGCGCACGAAGCGCTCGCCCGCGTGGCGATGGAAGACCGGCTGTTCGAGCGCTGCGACCGCCTCTCGGGCGGCCAGCTGCAGCGCGTGGGCATCGCGCGCACGCTCTATCAGCGGCCCGCGCTGCTGCTGGCCGACGAGCCGGTGTCGGCGCTGGACCCCACGCTGGCCGACGCCGCCGTGCGCACGCTGATCGCGCAGAGCGAGGCCACGGGCGCCACGCTGGTCGCCTCGCTGCACGCGGTCGACCTGGCGCTGCGCTGGTTTCCGCGCATCGTGGGCATGCGCGACGGTGGTGTGCTGTTCGACCGCCCGACCGCCGAGGTGACGCAGGCCATGCTGGTGGCGCTCTATGCGAGCGAAGGCGGGCCGCCAAGTGCGGACACGGCCGTGCAGCCCCTCGCCGAACCCACCTTCCGCCGGCCCGACTGCCCGTGAGCCCCGCCGCCGCGACACCCCGGCGCGACCCGCAGGCCCGCGCGCGCATCGGCTGGACGGTCGTCGCGCTGGTGATCGCCTGGCCCATGCTGGTGCTGGCCGAGTTCAAGCCCTGGGCGCTGTTCGCCCCGGGCAACCTGGCGGTGATCGGCGGCTTCCTCGCGGGCTTCCTGCCGCCCGAGGGCTCGCCCGCCTTCCTCGCGCTGCTGGCCCGGGCCACGCTCGAGACCCTGGCCATGGCCACGGCCGGCACCGCGCTGGCCTTCGCGATCGCGGTGCCGCTGGCCTGCCTAGTCACGCGCGCGCTGTCGGTCTCGCGCATCGGGCCCGGGCCGGGCGGTGCACGCGCGATGGTCGGGCGCCAGGCCGTGCGCTCGCTGCTGATGGTGCTGCGCGCCATCCCCGAGATCGTCTGGGCGCTGATCTTCGTGCGCGCGCTCGGCCTGGGCCCGGCCGCGGGCGTGCTGGCGCTGGCCATCACCTACGGTGGCATGCTGGGCAAGGTCTATGCCGAGATCCTCGAGTCGACCGACACGCGCCCGGCGCGCGCGCTGCTCGAGGCCGGCAGCGGCCGCATCGCCGCCCTGTGCTACGGCCTGCTGCCGAACGCGGCCCAGGAACTGGCCTCCTACACCGTGTACCGCTGGGAGTGCGCGGTGCGCGCCTCGGTGGTGATGGGCTTCGTCGGCGCGGGCGGGTTGGGCCAGCTCATGGACCAGTCGATGAAGATGCTCAACGGCGGCGAGGCCAGCAGCATCCTCTTGGTGTTCCTCGCCCTGGTGCTGCTGGCCGATGCGCTGAGCAACGCATTGCGGAAGCTGCTCGCATGACGACGCTGCCCCCCGCGCCGCCGCCCTGCATCCGCTGCCGGCTCGTGACCGTGGGCGTGCTCGCCGCCGTGGCCGCGAGCTTCGTCTACCTGGGCATCGACTACCGCGCGCTGTTCACCGGCGAGTCGCTGCGGCTGATGGCCAAGTTCGTGGCCGAGTTCTTCCCGCCCGACCTCTCGCCCGCCTTCCTGGCCAAGGCCGGCTGGGGCGCCTTGCAGACGCTGGCGGTGTCGGCGCTGGGCACGCTGCTGGCCGCGGCCGCGGGCGCGCTGCTGGCGCTGCCGGCCTCGGGCCGCTTCGGGCGCGTCGCGCAGCCGCTGTCGCGCTTCGTCCTCAACTTCCTGCGCAGCGTGCCCGAGCTGGTCTGGGCCGCGCTGATGGTGCTGGCCGCGGGCATCGGCCCCTTCGCCGGCGCGCTGGCGCTGGGCCTGCACACCACGGGCGTGCTGGGCCGGCTGTTCGCCGAAGGGCTGGAGAACGCGCCGCGCGCGCCCGAAGACGCGCTGGTGCAGGCCGGTGCCGGCCCGGTCTCGGCCTTCGTCTATGCGAGCCTGCAGCTGGTGCTGCCGCAATGGGTGGCCTACACGCTCTATCGCTGGGAGATGAACATCCGCATGGCCGCGGTGCTGGGCTTCGTGGGCGGCGGCGGGCTGGGCCAGCTGCTGTACTTCCACCTGTCGATCTTCCAGCAGCCGCAGGCCATGACGGTGCTGATCGCGATGTTCGGGCTGGTGGCCTTGGTGGATTTCCTCAGCGCCCGGCTGCGGCGTGGGTTAGGGTCGGCCTATGCATGACCGGCCCTCCAAGAACTTCCAGCCCACGCGCGTGAAAGACCGCCACGCCTTCGACACCCTCATCGACGCGCGCACGCCAGCCGAGTTCGCGCTCGACCACATCCCGGGCGCCATCAACTGCCCGGTGCTCGACGACGACGAGCGCCGCATCGTCGGCACCATCTACAAGCAGACCGGCGCCTTCGAGGCCCGGCGCGTGGGCGGTGCGATGGTGGCGGCCAACCTCGCGCGCCACCTGCGCGAACAGTTCGCCGACCGGCCCGCGTCGTGGCGGCCGCTGGTCTACTGCTGGCGCGGCGGCCTGCGCAGCGGCTCGATGGTGCAGTGGCTGCGCCTGGTCGGCTGGGACGCGCAGCAGCTCGCGGGCGGCTACAAGAGCTTCCGCCACCATGTGCTGGAGCAGATCGAGGCGCTGTGCCCGCAGCTCGACCTGCGCGTGATCTGCGGCGCCACCGGCAGCGCCAAGACGCGCGTGCTGGAGGCGCTGGCCGCGCGCGGCGCCCAGGTGCTGGACCTGGAACATGCCGCACGCCACAAGGGCTCGCTGCTGGGCGCCTGGCCGGGCGTGCCGCAGCCGTCGCAGAAGCATTTCGAGACCGGCATCGCCACCGTGTTCGAGACGCTCGACCTTTCGCGGCCGCTGTACCTCGAGGGCGAGAGCCCGCGCATCGGCCGCATCGCGCTGCCGGTGCCGCTGGTCACGCGCATGCGCGCCGCCCGCTGCATCGAGGTCGAGGCCACGCCCGCGGCGCGGCTGGACTTCCTGCTGCGCGACTACGCCTACCTGGGCGACGACCGCGATGCGCTGGCCGAGACGCTGGGGCGGCTCAAGGAGATGCAGGGCAAGGAAACGGTGCAGCGCTGGCAGGCCTGGGCCCGGGCGGGCGAGCTGCCGCTGCTGTTCGCCGAACTGATGGCGCTGCACTACGACCCGCACTACGCGCGTTCGCAGGAGCGCCACTTCGCGGCCTGGCCGCAGCGCGAGCGGGTCGCGACGCCGGACCTCACGCCGGCCGGCATCGACGCCGTGGCCGACGCGATCCTGGCCCTGCCGGCGCGCGCCTGAGGGTCCTCAGCGCGGCGCGTCGCCCTTGCGGAACTCGGCCGTGAGCTCGTCGAGCTTGAGCTTGAGGGCCGGGTCGAGCCGGTACGCGGCCGCGGCCAGCGTGGCGTCGAGCTGATCGGGACGGCTCGCGCCCAGCAGCGGCGCGGTGATCGACGGGTTCGCGAGCACCCAGGCCACGGCCAGCGTCGCGAGCGGCACGCCGGCTTCCTGGGCCAGCGCATGCAGGCCCTGCACCGCGTTGAAGCTGCGCTCGTTCCAGTAGCGGTCCTGGTACATCGTGCCGGCCGTGCCCAGCGTGAAGCGGGTGTTCTCCTGCGGCTTCGAGCCGGGCTGGTACTTGCCGGTGAGCAGGCCGCCCGCCAGCGGGTTGTAGGGGATCACGCCCAGGCCTTCTTCGTCCACCAGCGGCAGCAGCTCGCGCTCGATCTCGCGGAACAGCAGGCTGTAGCGCGGCTGCACCGAGACGAAGCGCGTGAGCCGCAGGTAGTCGGCGCGGCCCAGCGCGCGCGCCAGCCGGTAGGCCAGGAAGTTGGACACGCCGATGTAGCGCGCGCGGCCCGACTTCACGATGGTGTCCATGGCCTCGATGGCCTCGTCCAGCGGCGTCTCGCGGTCGTCGCTGTGCAGCTGGTAGAGGTCGACGTGGTCGAGCTGCAGCCGCGCCAGCGAGGCGTCGATGGCGGCCAGCAGGTGCTTGCGCGAGGCGCCCTGGTCCCAGGCGTTGGGGCCCATCTTGCCGACCGCCTTGGTGGCGACGATGAAATCGCCGCGCCGGCCCGGGCCCTGCGCCTTGAGCCAGCGTCCGACGATCTCTTCGGTGCGGCCCGCGCGCTCGAGCCCGCCGCCCAGCGGATAGACGTCGGCGATGTCGAGGAAATTGATGCCGCCCTCGGTGGCCTTGTCGAGGATGGCGTGCGAGACCGACTCCTCGGTCTGCAGGCCGAAGGTCATGGTGCCCAGCGCCAGGCGCGACACGGTGAGGCCGGTGCGGCCGAGGCGGGTGGTGGGGATGCTCATCGAATGCCTTGTGTGGAATTGGAGGAGCCGAAAGTGTAGGCAGTTGCGCGGATTCGCGCGCGCACGGCCCGAATCCTCAGATCGCGATCTCGTAGGCCTGGTTGCTGCGCACCCAGCTCGCCAGCCCCGCCTGCAGGTTGCGGGCGCGCCAGGCGACGAAGTTCGGGTCGCCGAGAGGGCCTGTTCACACTGTTTTCGGGGATCGCGTTGGTTGAATCAGGGACTGGATGCAAGGCGCCCGAGCGCAGCAAGGCTGAAGCCTTGCAAGCGCGGGCAACGCCGCAGACGGTCCCTGATTCAGCCAACCCTTCGGGAAGGCCTGTCACGGCGGGCCACTCGGCGTTGCGTTCCTTGCGCGTGCTTCAGCACGCGCGGCGTCCCGCGCCTTGATTGGCCCGCCGTGACAGGCCTTCGCGACCCCGAAAACAGTGTGAACAGGCCCTCAGCGCATCCAGCGTGGTCCCGAGCTGGCTGGCCGATTCGCAGCGCACGACGAAGGTCATGTTGCCGACCTCGCCCACCTGCACGTTCCACAGGCTCACGTCGGCCCCATGCTTTCGCCACATCTCGGCCGCCTCCTTGATCAGCGCGAGCAGCTCCTGGAGGTCGCGCCCGGGTTGGGCTTGAACACGTACTGAACGACGGTGGCGGACATGGCGGTCTCCTTGACGTGGCGACAGGGCCGGGCGAGATGCCGCGGCTCCCGGGGCGATTGGGCGACCAGGGCAGAAAGTAGTCAATTAGCATTACATATCGCAGCGTCTGCCGGGGAGCAGCCACGGCGGCCCCTCGGGCCGAGTCACCGCCTGGGATCTCGGGCCGAGAAAGAAACGTTGGTACTACTTATGTGAAAAAAGCCCGCACAAAGATGAAACCATAGTTCTCATTTTTTCGGTTTGAGGTTCCAATACTTCAACTGCAACAGATTGTGAATAGGCCACGCCATGGACATCAGCTTCGACCTCGACTACGCCCCCGATGCGCTGGACGTCCAGGTGTCGGAACTGTTGATCGCGACCTCGACGCAGACCGATCCGAACATCCACGGGGCGGTGCACCAGGTGCTGAAGCTGCTGCGCGAACAGCAGCAGCTCGACGCGGCCTTCGCCTGCGAAGTGCGCGACGGCCGCCGGATCTTCCGCCGCTACGCGGCCGGCGAAGGCGCGCAGTTCATCGACGAGAAGACCCAGCCGCTGGAACTCGCCTTCTGCAAGCAGGCCGTCCGGGCGCCCGCCAACGTGAGCTGCTACCTCAGCGCGCCGATGGTGCTGAGCGACGGCCGCATCTACGGCACCTTCTACGCCTTCAGCTTCGACGCCGACCTGCTGCTGCGCCAGCGCGACCTGCGCAAGCTGGAGCTGGCCGCGCAACTCGCCGCGCGCATGGTCGAGGAACGCGCGACCCAGGCCGCCGCGGCCTGATCAGTCCTGCCCCGCCCCCGGGGCATAGAGCACGCCGCGCGGCGCGCGGCACATGCCCCACAGGCGCACGCCCGACAGCTCGGCCATGCGCACGCCCATCGCGGTCGGCGCCGAGATGGTGGCCAGCGCCGCCAGGCCCAGGCGCGCGCACTTGCGCACCAACTCATGGCTGCCGCGGCTCGACAGCACCACGAAACCCGGCGTCTCCAGCCGGTTCGCGCGCGCCAGCGTGCCGATCAGCTTGTCGAGCGCGTTGTGGCGGCCCACGTCCTCGAGCACGTCGGTCAGCTCGCCGTCCAGCGTGGCCCAGCCGGCCGCATGGATCGCACCCGCCTCGGCGTTGAGAAGCTGACGCGCGGGCAGCGCCTGCAGCGCGCGCAGCACGGTCGGCAGGTCGACGCGGGCGATCCAGTCGCGCGGCGCCAGCGCCTCGGTCGTGAGCTCCAGCGCATCGAAGCTCTCCACGCCGCACACGCCGCAGCCGGTGCGGCCCGCCATGCTGCGGCGCCGGCCCTTGAGCCGCTCGAAGCTGCGGGTGGAGATGTCCAGCCGCACCTCGGCCGCGGGCACGCCTTCGGGCAGGCCCGCCGCTTCGGCCGAGAAGGTGCGCACCTCGATGTCGCGGCAGTCGCGCGCATGGTCGAGGATGCCCTCGCTGAGCGCGAAGCCCAGCGCGAAGGCCTCGAGGTCCTGCGGCGTGGCCATCATCACCGCATGCGAGATGCCGTTGAAGACCAGTGCCACCGGCACCTCGGCCGCGAGCGTGTCCTCGCGCACCACGTCCGAGGCCGCGTCGCCGCCTCCGCCGAACACGCGCACGGTGCGGCGCAGCAGCGATGGCAGGGAAACGGCGGGGTCGGTGGTGTCGGTGGTATCGGGCATGGGGGTCGCGGCCATTGTGCCGCCCTTCCTCGCTCAGCGCGGCAGCGTGCCGAGCAGCGCGCGGCCGGCCGCTTCGAGGTGCACCACCCAGCGATCGTCCTGCTGCGCCACGCGCACCCAGCCCGGGCCGGGCACGCCGCCCAGCGTGGCGTCGCCCATGCGGCTGAGTTCGCGCATCAGCGAACTCGCGCCCAGGCCCAGCTGCTTGCCCAGGCGCGGCAGCGAGACGCCGCCGCCGTCGCGCGCGGGCGCATCGGCCAGGGCCCGCAGGATGGCCTGCGCCAGGGCGTCGGGGGCGTCCATCAGGCGCCCACCGCGTAGGGCGTGCGCGCGGTGTCGACCTCCGCACCCTGCTCGGGTGCCGCGTGCGGCACCAGGATCACCGGGATCGACTTCGAGGCCGGCGTGCCCGCGTTGAGCGCCACCGAGGACAGCGGCACCAGCGGGTTGGTCTCGGGGTAGTAGGCCGCGAGGTTGCCGCGCGGGATGTCGTAGGCCACGAGCTTGAAGCGGTCGGCGCGGCGCTCCTGGCCGTCGTCCCAGACGGTGCGGAGGTCGACCCAGTCGCCGTTCTTCAGGCCGATGTCGCGGATGTCGTCCGCGTGGATGAAGACCACGCGGCGCTGGCCGAACACACCGCGGTAGCGGTCGTCATGGCCGTAGATGGTGGTGTTGTACTGATCGTGCGAGCGCGTGGTGAGCAGCGTGAAAACACGCGTGTCGCCCTTGCCGGCGAAGCGCGCCCGCGCGCGGTGCGAGGGCGTGTCGCGCGGCACCGGGTGGGTGAAGAAGCCGGCCCTCTTCGACGCCGTCGCCCACACGCGTTCGCTGGCGGTGTTGCGCAGGCGGAAGCCGCCCGGCACGGCCACGCGCCGGTTGAAGTCCTTGAAGTCGGCGAACACCGCTTCGATGTGGTCGCGGATGCGGGCGTAGTCCTCCACCAGCCAGCGCCAGGGCGTGCGGCTGCGGTGGCCGATCGTCGCCTCGGCCAGCCGCGCGACGATCGCCGGCTCCGACAGCAGCTGCGCCGAGGCCGGCGGGTTGATGCCGGTCGAGATGTGGACCATGCTCATCGAGTCCTCCACCGTCACGCCCTGCGGGCCCGCGGCCTGGATGTCGATCTCGGTGCGGCCCAGGCAGGGCAGGATCAGCGCCTCGCGGCCGTGCACCACATGGCTGCGGTTGAGCTTGGTCGCCACGTGCACCGTGAGCTCGCAGCGGCGCAGGCCCTTCCAGGTCTCGTAGGTGTCGGGCGTGGCCGCGGCGAAGTTGCCGCCCAGCGCGAAGAAGACCTTGCCCTGCCCGTCGCGCATCGCGGCGATCGCCTCGACCGTGTCCATGCCGTTCTCACGCGGCGGCTCGAAGCCGTAGACCTCGGCCAGCCGGTCGAGCAGCGCGGCTGGCGGCTTCTCCCAGATGCCCATGGTGCGGTCGCCCTGCACGTTGCTGTGGCCGCGCACCGGGCAGGGGCCGGCACCGGGCCGGCCGACGTTGCCGCGCATCAGCAGCAGGTTGCCCAGCATCTGGATGGTGGCGACCGAATGCGCATGCTGGGTGATGCCCATGCCCCAGCAGACGATGGCGCTGTCGGCCGCGGCATAGACATCGCCCGCGGCGCGCAGCTGGGCGCGGTCGAGGCCGCTCTCCTGTTCCAGCACGTCCCAGGATTCGGCGCGCAGGTCGGCGGCCAGCGCCTCGAAGCCGGTGGTGTGCTCGGCGATGAAGGCGGCGTCGAGCAGCGACTCGCCCGCGTCCTGGCGCTCGAGCAGGTGCTTCATCATGCCCTTGACCGCGGCCAGGTCGCCGCCGATGCGCAGCTGGAAATAGTGGGTGCTGATCGGCGTGGCGCCCATCGTCACCATCTCGCGCTTGTCCTGCGGATCGGCGAAGCGCTCGAGACCGCGCTCGCGCAGCGGATTGAAGCTCACGATGCGCGCGCCGCGCTTGTGGGCCGCGCGCAGCTCGCCCAGCATGCGCGGGTGGTTGGTGCCGGGGTTCTGGCCGAAGATGAAGATCGCGTCGGTGCGCTCGAAGTCGTCCAGCGTGACCGTGCCCTTGCCGACGCCGAACTGCGGCCGCATGCCGCTGCCGCTGGGCTCGTGGCACATGTTCGAGCAGTCGGGGAAGTTGTTGGTGCCGTACTCGCGCACGAACAGCTGGTAGAGGAAGGCCGCCTCGTTGCTGGCCCGGCCCGAGGTGTAGAAGATCGCCTGGTTGGGATCGGGCAGCGCGTTCAGGTGGCGCGCGATCAGCGCGAAGGCGTCGTCCCATTCGATGGGCCGGTAGCGGTCGCTGGCCGCGTCGTAGACCATCGGGTGCGTGAGCCGGCCCTGGTCCTCGAGCCAGAAGTCGCTGCGCGCCGCGAGCTCGGCCACCGTGTGCTGCACGAACAGTTCGGGCCCGGCGCGGCGCGCGGTGGCCTCGGCCGCCACGGCCTTGACGCCGTTCTCGCAGAACTCGAAGGTCGAGGCATGGTTGCGGTCGGGCCAGGCGCAGCCCGGGCAGTCGAAGCCGTCGGGCTGGTTGGCCGAGAGCAGCGTCTTCGCGCCCTTGACCGGGATGTCCTGCGCCAGCAGCGCGCGCGTCACGCTGCGCAAGGCGCCCCATCCGCCCGCGGGCCCGTTGTAGAACTCGATTTTTTGCTCTTGCGCCGCCATGGGATTGTCCTTTGGCGAAACAGTCTACGGACCACGGCTCCGGGAAGCCAATGGGTTCGGGACATGGCCCGATTCGATCCGGAAATGAATCGTTCATCGCCCTGACACGGCCCGGCCACAAAGCCCTGCCACGCTCGCGCCCCATGCCTTCCTCCCTCGATTCGCTGCTGTTCGAGCAGCTCGGCGCCGGCCTGGCCGCGGACCCGCGGCTGCTGCAGCTGGCGCTGCCGACGTCCTCGGTGGCGAGCTGGGCGATCGTCGCGCTGCTGGCGTTGAGCGCGCTGCGCCACCGGGGCGCGCGCCTCGACGCCGTGTGGGTGCTGCTCTGCGCGGCCGGTGTCGGCCTGCTCTCGCATGCGCTGGCCGCCTGGCTGGACACGCCGCGGCCCTTCATGCTGGGCCTGAGCGCCGACTTCGTTCAGCACGGCCGGCGCGGCGGCCTGCCCAGCACCCATGCGAGCGTGATGGCGGCCATCGCGGCCTTCATGCGCTGGCGCCCGCTGCTGCGCCAAGCCGGCGGCGTCGTGGCCGCGCTGGCCGTGGCCACCGGCCTGGCACGCATCTACCTGGGTGTGCACTTTCCTTTGGACGTGCTCGCCGGCTTCGTGCTGGGCACGGTCTGCGGCACCGCGGCCGCGGCGCTGCGGGCCCGGGTGGCGCTGTGGCTGCGGGCCTCGGCTCAGGCCACGGCCGAGGCGAGCTCGGTGCGCCAGTCGGCGCTGAGCGCCAGGTCGACCGCCGCCTGAAGCGCGCGCGATATGCGCTCGCTGGCGTGGGTCATGAAGCCCAGCGGCGTCTCGAGCGTGGGCGCGACCAGCGGCCGCGCCTCGAAGGGGCCGTGTTCACGCACCAGCAGCTCGAGCGCCGCCCCCGGCAGCACGCTGGCCAGCGCGCCGACGCTGCGCACCAGCGTGTGCAGCGAGTTGGTCTCCATCGCCGCGCTCACCGGCGTACCGGCCATCTCGAAGGCCTGGTCGACGATCGCGCGGTTGTGCATGTCGGGCGTGAGCAGGCACAGCGGCAGTTGCGCCGCTTCGGCCCAGCCGACGGGCGCGCCGATGCGCACGGCGTCTTCGTTCTTCGCCGAACCCGCCACCCGCTGCACCAGGTAGTAACGCTCGGTGCATTGCGGCCAGATCGCCAGGCGCACGTTGCGCACCCGTGTGCGGTCGGTGTAGCCCAGCGCCAGGTCGACCGACATGCCGTCGAGCGCGGTCTCGATCTCGAGCGAGCTCAGCGACACCACGGTCGGCGCGATGCCCGGGTGGCGCGCCCGCAGCGCGAGGGCGAAGCGCGAGAGCAGCGTCATCGCGGCCGGCACCGCGGCCAGCCGCAGCCGCCCGCGCGGGTGCGCGGCCTCGCTGTGCAGCTGCTCCTGCAGCAACGCCTGTTCGTGCAACATGCGCTGCGCGGTCGCGAGCACCGCCTCGCCCTCGACCGTGAAACCCTCGAAGGCGCGTCCGCGCTGCACGATCAGCACGCCGAACTCGTTCTCCAGCGCGCGCAAGGCGTTGGACAGCGCGGGCTGCGTGATGTGGCAGGCCTGCGCCGCGCGGCCGAAGTGGCGGTGCTCGTTGAGCGCCGCCAGGTAGCGCATCGAGACGAGGACGTTCATCGCGTCGGCAGCCCTGCGGCTCAGGTGTCCTTGCTGACGGTGATCGTCGGGAACTTGGACGAGAAATCCTTGGCCTTCTCCGCGATGCCGATCGCCACGGTGCGCGCGATGGCCTTGTAGATGCCGGCCACCTCGCCCTCGGGATCGGCCACCACCGTCGGCTGGCCGCTGTCGGCCTGCAGGCGGATGTTGATGTCCAGCGGCAGCGCGCCGAGGTAGTCCATGCCGTACTGCGCGGCCAGGGTCTTGCCGCCGTCGGCGCCGAAGATGTGCTCGACGTGGCCGCAGTTCGAGCACACGTGCACCGCCATGTTCTCGACGATGCCCAGAATCGGCACGCCGACCTTCTCGAACATCTTGATGCCCTTCTTGGCGTCGAGCAGCGCGATGTCCTGCGGCGTGGTGACGATCACCGCGCCGGTCATGGGCACGCGCTGCGACAGCGTGAGCTGGATGTCGCCGGTGCCGGGCGGCATGTCGACCACCAGGTAGTCGAGGTCCTTCCAGTTGGTCTGGCGCAGCAGCTGCTCGAGTGCCTGCGTGGCCATCGGGCCGCGCCAGATCATGGCCTGGTCGGGGTCGACCAGGAAGCCGATCGACATCACCTGCACGCCGTGGTTCTCCAGCGGCGTCATGGTCTTGCCGTCGGCGCTGTCGGGGCGGCGGTCGATGCCCAGCATCATGGGCAGGCTGGGGCCGTAGATGTCGGCATCGAGCAGGCCCACGCTGGCGCCCTCGGCCGCCAGCGCCAGCGCCAGGTTGACCGCGGTGGTGCTCTTGCCCACGCCGCCCTTGCCCGAAGCCACGGCCACGATGTTCTTCACGCCCGGCAGCAGCTGCACGCCGCGCTGCACCGCGTGGCTCGCGACCTTGGTCGTGATGTTGACCGAGACGTTGTCCACGCCCGCCACGGTGCGCGCCGCGGCGACGAAGGCCTTGCGCAGGGCCGCATGCTGGCTGCGGGCCGGGTAGCCCAGTTCGACGTCGAAGGACACGTCGCCGTCGGTGATCTGCAGGTTCCTCAGCGCCTTGGTGCTGATGAAATCCTTGCCGGTGTTGGGATCGAGGACCGCCTTGAGCGCATCCTGAAGTCCCGCTTGCGTGAGGGCCATTGACAACTCCTGAATCGGGGTAGTCTACGGCCCGATCCATGGCCGCTTCCGCCCCCGCCCCAATGCCCCCACCCGCCGTCACCGGCCTGCTGCTCACCGGCGGCGGCGCCCGCGCGGCCTACCAGGTGGGCGTGCTCGAAGCGATCGCCGTCCTGCGCCGCGAGGCCGGGGCCGGCGCGGCGGGCAATCCGTTCCAGATCATCACCGGCACTTCGGCCGGTGCCATCAACGCGGCGGCGCTGGCCTGCCGGGCCGACGATTTCGACGGCGCGATCGGCCACATGGTCGAGGTCTGGGGCGCGCTCCATGCGCACGACGTCTACCGCACCGACACCTACGCCATGCTCGACGCGGCGGCGCGCTGGCGGCTGATCCTGGGCATCGGCCAGCTGCTGGCCCGCTGGCTGCGGCTCAAGCCCCGCTCGCTGCTGGACAACGCGCCGCTGGGCGAGTTGCTCCAGCACCTGGTGCACTTCGAGCGGCTGCCCGGCCTGATGCGCGACGGCCACCTCGACGCGCTGGCGGTCACGGCCTCGAGCTACAGCTCGGGCGAACACGTGACCTTCTTCGAGTCGCGGCGGCCGATGCAGCCCTGGACACGCTCGCAGCGCGTCGCGGTGGCCGACCGCATCACGCATGCGCACCTGCTGGCCTCGTCCGCGATTCCCTTCGTGTTCCCCGCGACCGGGCTGCCGATGCGCGGCCACACCGAGTACTTCGGCGACGGCTCGATGCGCCAGACCGCGCCCACGGCCGCGGCCATCCACCTGGGCGCCGAGCGCATCCTCGCGATCGGTGCGGGCCGCATGAACGAGCCCGCCAACACCGGCGCGCCCACCACCTTCAGCGGCGAACCGACGCTGGCGCAGATCGCGGGCCATGCCATGTCGAGCATCTTCCTCGACGCGCTGGCCGTGGACGTCGAGCGGGCGCTGCGCATCAACGACACCCTGGCGCTGATCCCGCCCGAGGCCCGCGCGCGCACCCGGCTGCGGCCGATCGAACTGCTGCTGATCGCACCCTCGGAACGCATCGACGCCATCGCCGCGCGCCACACCGAAACCCTGCCGCGCGCGGTGCGCCGCCTGCTGGCCAGCGGCACGAATCCGGGCGAAGGCGGCGCGCCGGCCCAGAGCGCGGCACTCGCGAGCTACCTGCTGTTCGAACCCGGCTTCACGCGGGAACTGATGGCGCTGGGGCGGGCCGATGCGATGCGGCAGCGGGAGGCGATCTGTGCGTTTTTCGGCTGGACGGGGGCCCGGAGCGCCAGCTCCGCAGAAGCCTTTCGCAGTGCCCCTTAGATGTTCCATTTTTTCGTCAAATAAATATATTTGACGAAAAAAAGGAACATACTGCTCGCACCATGAGACCGGACACCCACGCCCGGCAGGTCCTCGACCTGCTTGCCCAGAAGGGGATGCTGCGCCCCAGCGATCTCGATGCCATCGAGGTGCCTCGCATGGTGCTGACGCGCCTGAGCGCTGCCAGCCTGGTGGAGAAAGTCGGCCGCGGCCTTTACCGTCTGCCCGAGCGTGACGGCCTGGAACACGAGAGCCTGACGACCATCGCCACCCGGGTTCCCCAGGCAGTGTTCTGCCTGCTCACCGCACTGCAATTCCATGCGCTGACGACACAGCTGCCGCGTCAGGTCTGGATCGCCATGCCGCGCGGCAGCCATGTGCCGCGGATCGACTACCCCCCACTCAAGATGATTCAGGTTTCCGACGCGGCCTACGCGGCGGGCATCGAGGTGGTCGAACGCAATCAAGTTCCGCTGCGTGTCTACGGCGCCGCCCGCACCGTGGTCGATTGCTTCAAGCACCGCAACAAGATCGGACTGGACGTGGCACTGGAAGCACTGCGGGACGTGCGCGCCCAACGCAAGGCATCGACGGACGAGCTGTGGCACTACGCCAAGATCTGCCGCGTCGCCAACGTGATGCGTCCTTATCTGGAGGCGATCGAATGAGCAAGGACCTTGCAGCATCCATCCGGGCACGCCTGCTGAATGTGGCCAAGGCCCAGGGCGTGGACTTCAACCAGGTCCTGGTGCGCTTTGCCCTCGAGCGCGTGCTGTACCGCCTGAGCCAGTCGGCGCATGCCGATCGCTTCGTGCTCAAGGGCGCGCTGCTGTTCACGCTCTGGTACGACATGCCCCACCGCGCGACGCCGATCTGCTCGGCTTTGGCCCCAGCGACCTGGTGTCTGTCGCCCAGGCCTTCCGCGACATTGCGAGCGTGGCCGTGGAGGACGGCATCCGCTTCGATCCGGCCTCGGTCAAGGTCGAGGACATCCGCAAGGATGCGGGGTATGCCGGAGCCCGGGTCTTGATGGACGCAGATGTGGCAAAGGCACGTTGCAAGACACAGATCGACATCGGCTTCGGTGACGCCGTCACGCCCGAGCCCACCGATGCGACCTACCCCGTGCTGATCCCCGACCTGCCCGCGCCGCGCTTGCGCGCTTACCCGGTCTACACCGTCATATCGGAAAAGCTGCACGCGATCACCGTGCTCGGCATGACCAACACCCGGCTCAAGGACTACCTGGACCTGACGGTCCTCCTGGAACGCGAAGCGCTGGATGCCGACACGCTGGCCCGCGCCATCGCCGCAACGTTCATCCGACGCGGCATGGCCGTACCAGGCTCTCTGCCGCGGGGGCTGAGCGACGAGTTCGCCAGCGATCCCTCACGCCAGGCGCTGTGGCATGCCTTCCTACGGAAGAACGGCATGGCGCTGCGGCCTCTGGGCCAGGTGGTCACGACCCTGCGCGACCGGCTCGCGCCATCCCTCGCGCAAGCGTCGACCTTGTTGCGCACGACCTGAACGCAAGGCGCGCAGATCAGGCAGCGCTGTCCGCCTGAATCCCCAGTTCCGACGCGATCCGCCCCACCAGCGCCTTCAGGTCGGTCAGCTCGGCCTCGAGCCGCGCCACGTTGGCCTTGAGCGCCGCGACCTCGCCCAGCGACACGTCGCTGCCCGCACCCTGCCCGCCGTACGTGGCGGCCGCGGCGAAGGCCTCGGGGGCCGGTTCGCCGCTCAGCAGGTGCGCCCAGCGGCCCTCGCGCGCGCCGGGCAGGCGCGGCAGCTTCATCACCAGCGCGCCGGCCGGGCGCTCGGCCAGCTCGTCGAGGAAGCCCTCGACGGCCGAGATGTCGGCGAAATTGTGCATGCGCTCGCAGGCGATGCGCAGCTCGCCCGCGGTCTGCGGGCCGCGCAGCATCAGCACGGTCAGCAGGATCGACGACTGCGAGGGAATGCGCAGCACGCGGTCCATGTTGTGCGCATAGCGCGAGGCGCGGCCGCCGCTGCTCTCGTCGACCAGGCTGTAGCCCTTGAGGCTGTCGATGGCGGCCTGCGCCTCGGCGTCGCTGACCTCGAGCACCGGGTTGCGGCTGGTCTTCTGGTTGCAGCCGGACAGCAGCGCGTTGAGCGTCAGCGGGTAGCTGTCGGGCACGGTGCGCTGCTTCTCGACCAGCACGCCGAGCACGCGGGTCTCGAGCAGCGAGAGGATCGGCACCGGCCGGGCCGTGGGCGCCACGGGCTCCGACATCTCAGGCACCACCCTGGATGCGCGCCACCAGCGCCTTGGTGAAGGCCGCGGTGTTGGCCGTGCCGCCCAGGTCGCCGGTGCGCACCTTGTCGATGTTGAGCGTCTCGTCGATGGCCCGGCGCAGCCGCGTGGCCTCGGCGTTGAGCTTGCAGTGGTCGAGCATCAGCGCGCCGGCCAGCAGCAGCGCGGTCGGGTTGGCGATGCCCTTGCCGGCGATGTCGGGCGCCGAGCCGTGCACCGCCTCGAAGATCGCCGCATCGGTGCCGATGTTGGCGCCGGGCGCCATGCCCAGGCCGCCGACCAGGCCGGCCACCAGGTCCGACAGGATGTCGCCGAACAGGTTGGTCGTGACCAGCATGTCGAACTGCCAGGGGTTGAGCACCAGCTTCATCGCGCAGGCGTCGACGATGATGGTCTCGAGCTCGAACTTGCCCTTGTATCGCGGCTCCTCGTACAGGCGCAGGCCGGTCTCGAGGAACAGGCCGGTCAGCACCTTCATGATGTTGGCCTTGTGCACCAGCGTGACCTTCTTGCGGCCGGTGGCGATGGCGGTGTCGAAGGCGTACTCGAGCAGGCGGTGGCAGCCCTGGCGGGTGTTGATGCCGGTCGCCATGCCCACCGCATGCGGGTCGTCGTCGATGCGCACATAGTGCTCGTGGCCGATGTAGAGGCCTTCGAGGTTCTCGCGCACCACCACCAGGTCGATCTTGTCGAAGCGCCCGCCGGGGATCACGGTGAGCGCGGGGCGCAGGTTGGCGTAGAGCTGGAATTCCTCGCGCAGCCGCACGTTCGACGAGCGGTAGCCGCCGCCCGAAGGGGTTTCCAGCGGGCCCTTGAGCGCCAGGCGCGTGCGCCGGATGCTGTCGAGCGTGGCGGCCGGCAGCGGGTCGCCCGATTGCTGCACGCCGCCCAGGCCGGCGACCTGGCGGTCCCATGCGAAGGGGGCCTTGAGCGCGTCGAAGGCGGCCAGCGTGGCGTCGACGATCTCGGGACCGATGCCGTCGCCGGCGATCAGGGTGGCGGGGATGGAGGTGGTCATCGGCAGTTCTCTCTTCTCTCGTCGTCGATTCGGGGCGCCGCGGGCACGGCCTGGGCCTGAAGCATAGCGGCGCGGATCAGCCGGCGCCGGTTCGGCGCCTGCGCCAGCGGAACAGCCCCAGGGTCGCCAGGGTGAAGGCGCACCCGACCAGCGGCTCGGGCCAGTAATGGGCCCAGAACTTGTGCCAGGCCAGCGCGCCGGTCGATGCCGGCGTGAAGAAGTCGAACAGGCCGTCGCGCAGGTTCCAGGCGATCCAGCCCCGGAACAGCAAGGTACCCAACGCCAGCAGCAGCGTGGCGAAGAGCGCGCGGCGCGAGCCGCTGAAGCCCAGCCAGGCGAAGGCCGCCACCGAGGCCGCGATGGGCCCGAACATCATGAGGGTGAAGCTGTCCATGGCCTGGGCGGCCGTGTTCAGGCCGCGGCTTCGGGCGGCAGCATGCGCCCCACCTGCTCGAGCAGCTGCTGCGCCACGGCCTCGAAGGGCTCGATGCCGTGGTCGGCCCGGCTCAGCACCACCGCGCCTTCGGCGGAGGCGATCAGCATCAAGGCGAAGCTGCGCGCCTGCGCGGGCCCGAGCCCGCCCTGCTCGAGCAGGTCGGCCAGTCGCTCGCGCCAGGCCCGGAACACCGCCGTCGCATGCGACAGCAGCTCGGCCGAGTCGGTGGCGACCGTCACGGCCAGCACCGCGCAGCCGGCCTCGCAGGCCGAACGCGTCAGCACCGCGCGCCAGATGGCCAGGAACTGCGCCACCACCGCATCGGCCCGTGCGCCCGCGCAGCGCTCGAGCGCATCGACCAGCACGGCGCCGGCCCGGTCGACCGCCGCGGCCATCAACTGGTCCTTGCCGGCCGGGAAGTGGTGGTAGAGCGAACCGCGCGGCGCGCCGGTCGCGGCCAGCACTTCGGAGAACGAGGTCGCGTGCAGGCCGCGCCTTCCCAGCAACACCATCGCGCCGTCGACCATGCGATCCCGAACTTCCTTCGCCATGACTTGCTCGCCACCTTTCGCCTCCGATTCTGCGCCACTATGACAATCATCATAATCTTGCACTATGATGATCGTCATAGAAACCGCCCACAAAGGACCCGACATGTGGAAAATCGCCTCCAGCCTGCTGATCCCGCTGGCGCTCGCCGCCTGCGGCACCGCCTCTCCTCTTCACACCCCCGCCACCCCAGGAGCACCCGCCATGACCGTCGAACAGATCCAGCAAGCCCTCGTGGGCGAGTGGACCAGCCTTGCCACCGAAGTCCGGCCCAGCGCGGCCAGGAACGCGGACGGCACGCTCAAGCCCTTCTATTTGAAGCGCGACTTCAGTTACCTGGCGGGTGACCGCTTCGAACTGGCGATCGTCAATTCGGCCGACGCCTACGGCAAGGTGCCGCTGGCCCGTATCGTCATCCGCGGCCATGTGTTCTGGCGCGGCGAGCATCCGGTGGCGCCTGGCGCGCAGAAGGTCGATTTCGTGGCCGACGAGGCCTACGAGGTGACGCCGCTGCTGCAGGGCTTCGCCGACGTGCTCAACCAGGTGGCGAGCCAGGGCTATGCCAAGTGGGAAGTCGGCACGGCCCAGAGCATCTTCGGCAAGAGCTTCGCGCCCTTCGGCCTGGTCCAGGGCAGGAACTTCATGGAGTTCGACTTGGTCCACCTGTCGAATGGCCTGCTCTTCTGGGGCGCGCGCCATGTCGACGGACGCGGCTTCGACACCGAGGCCAACCGGCCGACCAACCTGCAGATCCCGCTGGCGCGCAAGTAGGCGGGCCGGGGCGGCGGCTGCGCCACCGCACCGCGCAAGACCGCGTGCGATAACCGAGAGACGCCGTGCCGATGCGCCATTCCGCTGCGAATGCCACCACACACCCGTCTTTCAACGCACGGTTGTAGACTGGCAGGACTATGTCTGATCGGTCTTCCATGTCCACTCGCACCCGTCGGCCCCTCACGGAACAAGAGATGCAGAGTGCCGAACGCCGCATTCCCGAACTTGCGGCGAAGGCAGGCTTTGACGCCTACCGGACGACGTTGAAGCAGACGGGTGGCGTGACGGTGAAGACGAGCACGGGCCAGGTGGTCGAGCGCCGGCGCGACGGCAGTGTCACGGTCATCATGAACCTGCCCGTCGGCAAACGCGTCAAGCCGGGCACCGTCCTCAAGCGCGTCAAGTAGGCCCGGCCGTGGCCACGGCCAAGCGCGTTTCGCGAGCGGCGCAACCGCGGCTTCGTGTGCTGGCCGGTCCCAATGGCTCGGGCAAGAGCACCATCAAGCCCGAACTCAAACCGCAGTGGATCGGCGCGTTCATCAACGCCGACGACATGGAGCGCGAGCTCAAGACCGCCGAAGGTTTCCTGGACTTGCGCGGCCTGGGCATCGAGGGCGACAACGCCGGGGTGCTGGAACGCATCCAACAGAGCCTCCAGACCTCCGGACTGGAAGGAAAGCTGCCCATCCCCACGCTGCTCGCAGGCATGACGCTCGATGCCGGCATGCGGCTCTGGGTGCCAGGGCCTTACGACTCGTACCTGGCGGCCGCGCTTGCGGATGCAGTGCGACAGGAGTTGCTCGAGGAAGGGCAAACCTTCACCTTCGAGACGGTGATGTCCCATGAATCGAAAATCAAATTCATGCGGAAAGCGCGCGAACGAGGCTACCGCGTCTATCTCTACTTCGTGGCCACGGACGATCCCGCCATCAACATCGACCGCGTGCACCGGCGCGTGCAGCAGAACGGGCACGACGTCGAACCCGACAAGGTCATCGAGCGCTATCACAAGTCCATTGCCCTGATGACCCAGGCGTGCGAGATCGCCCACCGTGCCTACCTCTTCGACAACTCGGGCCAGAAACACAAGCTGCTGGCCGAAGTCACCGATTTCGACACCCTCACGCTCGCGGCCAGCGTCATCAACCCGTGGTTGACCGGCACCGAACTCTGGAAACTGTTCAACGGCGAGTGAGCGGACCGGGAACCGCCCCGCGCACCCGGCCGCCGAGGGCCCTCACCTCGCGCCGTCTCGGACGTCCATGACAAGGAAGGAAGGCCAGAGCGCGTGGCGCCCACGGGCAAACCCGGGGACGACCTAAAATGCCCCTCCCGCCGCCGCAGCGCACGTCGTGCTGCGCGCCGACATGGACTCTCCCAGAAAGCGCCCTTCGATGCCTCAGCGCAAGCTCTTCGTCACCACCGCCCTGCCCTACGCCAACGGCAAGTTCCACATCGGCCACATCATGGAGTACATCCAGGCCGACATCTGGGTGCGGGCGCAGCGAATGCATGGCGCCGACGTGAACTTCGTCTGTGCCGACGACGCGCACGGCGCGGCCATCACCATCGCGGCCGACAAGGCCGGCGTGACGCCGCAGGCCTTCGTGGCCGAGATCGCGGCCGGTCGCAAGCCCTACCTCGACGGCTTCCACATCGCCTTCGACAACTGGAGCTCGACCGATTCGCCCGAGAACCACGACCTGGCACAGGCCATCTACCGCGACCTGCGCGACAAGGCCGGCCTGATCGAGACGCGCAGCGTCGAGCAGTTCTACGACCCCGAGAAGGGCATGTTCCTGGCCGACCGCTTCATCAAGGGCGAGTGCCCGAAGTGCCACGCCAAGGACCAGTACGGCGACAACTGCGAGGTCTGCGGCGCCGTGTACGCGCCCACCGAGCTGATCAACCCCTACTCGGCGCTGTCGGGCGCCAAGCCCGAGCTGCGCAGCTCCGACCATTTCTTCTTCAAGCTGTCGGACCCGCGCTGCGAGGCCTTCCTCAAGGAATGGACCACCGCGCCCGGCCATGTGCAGCCCGAGGTGCAGAACAAGATCCGCGAGTGGCTTTACAAGGACGACGAGGGCAAGGGCGGCCTGGGCGACTGGGACATCAGCCGTGATGCGCCCTACTTCGGCATCGAGATTCCCGATGCGCCGGGCAAGTACTTCTACGTGTGGCTCGATGCCCCGGTGGGCTACCTGGCCTCGCTCAAGAACCTGCTCGACAAGCGCTGCATCGAACTGGGCGGCGACGGCATCTCCTACACCGAGTACATGGCCGATCCCGAGCTCGAGCAGGTGCATTTCATCGGCAAGGACATCATCACCTTCCACACCCTGTTCTGGCCCGCGATGCTGCACTTCAGCGGCCGCAAGGCGCCCAACGCCGTGTACGTGCACGGCCACCTCACGGTCAGCGGCGAGAAGATGAGCAAGAGCCGCGGCACCGGCATCGACCCGCTCAAGTACCTGTCGACCGGGCTCAACCCCGAGCACCTGCGCTACTACCTCGCGGCCAAGCTCAGCGGCCGCAACGAGGACATCGACTTCAACCCCGACGACTTCGTCGCGCGCGTCAACAGCGACCTGGTGGGCAAGTACATCAACATCGCGAGCCGCGCGGCGGGCTTCATCGGCAAGCGCTTCGGCGGCCAGCTGGGCACGGTGTCGGAAGACGGCGCGGCCCTGCTCGCGGCGCTGCGGGCCGAGGCCGAGGGCCTGCGCGTGCTGTACGACGGTCGCGACACCGCGCGCGCGCTGCGCGACACCATGGCGCTGGCCGACCGCGTGAACGAATACGTGGACGCCAACAAGCCCTGGGAACTGGCCAAGAAGGAAGGCATGGAGGCGCGGCTGCACGACGTGTGCACGGTCTGCATCGAGGCCTTCCGCCTGCTCACGCTCTACCTCAAGCCCGTGCTGCCGGCGCTGGCGAAGAACGTCGAGAGCTTCCTCGCCATCGAGCCGCTGCAGTGGCGCGATGCGGCCACGGCCCTGCCCGCGGGCCACGCGATCGGCGACTACAAGCACCTGACGCAGCGCGTCGACCCGAAGCTGCTCGACGCGCTGTTCGAGCCCGCCGAAGCCGCCCCCGCCGCCGCCGAGGCACCGGCCGCCGATGCGTTGCCGGGCGGTGAAGCCATCGCACCGACCATCACCATCGACGACTTCGCCAAGATCGACCTGCGCATCGCGAAGATCGTGGCCTGCGAGAAGGTCGAGGGCTCGACCAAGCTGCTGCGCCTGACGCTCGACGCGGGCGAAGCCAACACGCGCAACGTGTTCAGCGGCATCGCCTCGGCCTACCAGCCCGAGCAGCTGGTGGGCAAGCTCACGGTGCTGGTCGCCAACCTGGCGCCGCGCAAGATGAAGTTCGGCGTCAGCGAGGGCATGGTGCTGGCCGCGAGCCACGCCGACGAGAAGGCCCATCCGGGCATCCATGTGCTCGAACCGTGGCCGGGCGCTGTGCCCGGCATGCGCGTCCGCTGAGAACGTGCGAAGGAAGCTGCTGCGCACCCCGATCCCGCATCTGCGGTGCTCACCGCACGAGAGTGCGGCTCCGCTCCTCAACGCAGGCTCGGGGCGCTCGCGACGCTTCCTTCACACGTTCTGAACCGACATCCGACCATGAAACTTCTCAGCCTCTTCCTGTGCGTCTCGCTGGCAGGCCTGCTCGGCGGCTGCGCAGTGGTCGCGGTGACCAGCACCGTGGTCGGCGTGGGCGCTTCGGCGGTCGGGCTGGCGGCGGATGCGGTGGTGGGCACGGTGCGCATCGGCGGCAAGGTCATCGGCGCCACGGCCGATGCGGTGATTCCGGGCGGCGGCGCCCCCTGAACCGGCAGGCGCTCAGGGCGCCTCGGTGCCCCGGTCGGGCGACGAGCCGCTGCGCAGCACGCGCTGGTCGTCGTTGAGCACCGCGGTGAAGACCATCGGCGCATTCGGCGGCTGCACCCAGCGCCATTCCCATTCGGTCTCGCGCTTGAGCGCATAGGGCGTGACCTTGGCCGGCTTGCCCAGCAGCCGGCGCAGTTCTTCCATCGCCATGCCGGGCTGCACCTTGGCGAAGTTCTGCGGCGTGAGCACCTGGCGCAGCGCGCTCATGCGGCCGTCGGCGCCGATGGTGATCATGTAGTTCTTCTGGCCCTGGGGCTGGCGGTTGTACTCGAAGACCCGGCCGGCCGGGCTGTCCCAGACGTTCTCCGGCGTGCCGAAGCGGGCCCGCACGTCGGCCTCGGTCGCCACGCCCTCTTCCAGCTCGCGGATCGCCTGGTTGTCGCAGGCGGCCAGCGCCAGCAACAGGCTCAAAACCAGCGCCTTGCCCCATTTTTCGCATGCCATGTCGCTGCCCCCGTAAAATCGCGCACCAAAGGTCCCAGTCTATGTCCATCTTCAACCGCCCCCACTACACCTCCGACGCCACCCAGTTCATCGACGAACTCAAGCGCAAGAAGCCCTCGCTCGAGGCGGAACAGCGCGCCGGACGTGCCCTGCTGTGGGACAAGAAGCTCGACCGCAGCCAGCTCGACGAGTACGGCCAGGCCCGCGTGCCGCAACAGCCCTACGTCTACCAGACCCAGGCCAAGTAAGCCGGTGCGCAAGCAGGCTGCCGCCCCGCCGGACGACAGCGAACCGGTGCTCACCGCCATGCCCGAGGTGGTGGACCAGGTGGCGCTGGCGCGCCTGTACGGCGAGCCGCTGTTCGCGCTGCCCAACGACCTGTACATCCCGCCCGAAGCGCTGCAGGTCTTCCTGGAGGCCTTCGAGGGGCCGCTGGACCTGCTGCTCTACCTGATCCGCAAGCAGAACTTCAACATCCTCGACATCCCGATGGCCGGGCTGACGCGCCAGTACCTGACCTATGTCGACCAGGTGCGCCAGACCAACCTCGAACTCGCCGCCGAGTACCTGCTGATGGCGGCGATGCTGATCGAGATCAAGTCGCGCATGCTGCTGCCGCCCAAGAAGGTGGCCGACGGCGAAGAGGCCGAGGACCCGCGCGCCGAACTCGTGCGCCGCCTGCTCGAGTACGAGCAGACCAAACTGCAGGCCGCCTCGCTCAACGCCATGCCGACCTACGGCCGCGACTTCTGGAAGGCGCAGGTCTACATCGAGCAGTCGCTCAAGCCGCGCTTCCCCGAGATGAACGTGGTCGACCTGCGCGAGGCCTGGGCCGACATCCTCAAGCGCGCCAAGCTCGTGCAGCACCACAAGATCTCGCGCGAGGAACTCAGCGTGCGCGAGCACATGAGCGTGGTGCTGCGCCACCTGCAGGGACGCCAGTTCGTGGAGTTCGAGAAGCTCTTCGACGTCTCGCGCGGCGCCCCGGTGCTGATCGTGACCTTCATCGCGATGCTCGAGCTGGCCAAGGAAACGCTGATCGACATCACCCAGGCCGAGGCCTTCGCGCCCATCTACGTCCGCCTGGCCTATTCCCCCGTTTGAAGACTTGACCATGGCGCCGCACGATTTCGATGTGCTGATCGTCGGCAGCGGCCTCGCCGGCCTCTCCGCCGCACTGCACCTGGCCCCCACGCACCGCGTGGCCGTGCTCACCAAGCGGGCGCTGAACGACGGCTCCAGCGCCTGGGCGCAGGGCGGCATCGCGGCCGTGCTGGCCGCGGGCGACAGCTTCGACGCCCATGTGGAAGACACGCTGGTGGCCGGCGCCGGCCTCTGCGACCCCGAGGCCACGCGCCTCGTGGTCGAGGGCGCGCCCCAGGCCATCGGCTGGCTGCGCGAACTGGGCGTGCCCTTCTCGGAAGAAGGCGGCGACCTGCACCTGACGCGCGAGGGCGGCCACAGCCAGCGCCGCATCGTGCATGCCACCGACGCCACCGGCGCGGCCGTGCAGCAGGTGCTGATCGAGCGCGTGCGCCGCACGCCGAACATCACGCTGTTCGAGCACCACACGCTGGTCGACCTGGTCACCGGCCCCAAGCTCGGCCTGGCCGACCCGGCCTGCGTGGGCCTCTACGCGCTCGACGACGCCACCGACGAGGTGCTGGCCTTCCGCGCGCCGCACACCATCCTGGCCACGGGCGGCGCGGGCAAGGTCTACCTCTACACCACCAACCCCGACACGGCCACCGGCGACGGCATCGCCGCGGCCTGGCGCGCGGGCTGCCGGGTGTCGAACATGGAGTTCATCCAGTTCCACCCGACCTGCCTCTACCACCCGCATGCCAAGTCCTTCCTGATCAGCGAGGCGGTGCGGGGTGAAGGCGGGCTGCTCAAGTTGCCCGACGGGACGCGCTTCATGCCCACCCACGACGCGCGCGCCGAGCTTGCGCCGCGCGACGTGGTGGCGCGCGCCATCGACTTCGAGATGAAGAAGCACGGCCTGGATTGCGTGTACCTCGATATCTCGCACCAGCCGGCCGCCTTCCTGCAGGAACACTTCCCCAACATCCTCGCGCGCTGCGCCGAGCTGGGCATCGACATCACGCGCGAACCCATCCCGGTGGTGCCGGCCGCGCACTACACCTGCGGCGGCGTGCTGAGCGACCTCGCCGGGCGCACCGATGTGCCCGGCCTCTACGCCATCGGCGAAACCGCCTGCACCGGCCTGCATGGCGCCAACCGGCTGGCCAGCAACTCGCTGGTCGAATGCATGGTGTTCGCGCGCGCCGCGGCCGACGCGATCGCCATGGCGCCCGTGCATGCACGGGCCGAACTGCCCGCCTGGGACGACAGCCGCGTCACCGATGCCGACGAGGCGGTGGTGATCTCGCACAACTGGGACGAGCTGCGCCGCTTCATGTGGGACTACGTGGGCATCGTGCGCACCAACAAGCGCCTGGAGCGCGCAAGCCACCGCATCGCGCTGCTGCAGGCCGAGATCCAGGAGTTCTATGCCAACTTCCACGTCACGCGCGACCTGCTGGAACTGCGCAACCTGGTGCAGGTGGCCGAACTGATCGTGCGCTCGGCCCAGGCCCGCCACGAGAGCCGCGGCCTGCACTTCAGCCGCGACTATCCTTCGCTCGCCGAAGCGACCGCACCGACGGTGCTGACGCCCACCGCGGGCTAGCTTCCCTTCTCTTCAACCGAGGATGCCCGGCCACCGACGCCCGCAGGAGAAAAGCCAACCATGTCGACCCCGCCACAGCCCCAGCCCGATACCGCATCTCCCTACGGCACGCTGCCGCCCGCCTCGCAGCCGGCCGCGCGCAAGCCCGTGAGCCTGCCGCGCATCGCCGACATGCATGCGCGCGGCGAGAAGATCGCGATGCTGACCGCCTACGACGCCACCTTCGCCGCCATGGCCGACGCCGCGGGCATCGACTGCCTGCTGGTCGGCGATTCGCTGGGCATGGTCTGCCAGGGCCTGAACAGCACCGTGGGCGTGAGCCTGGACACCATGCGCTACCACACCGACAGCGTGTCGCGCGGCCTGCGCCGCGTGCAGGGCACGGCCTGGCTGATCGCCGACCTGCCCTTCGGCAGCTACCAGCAATCGCGCGAGCAGGCACTCGAAAGCGCCACGGTGCTGATGCAGGCCGGCGCCCACATGGTCAAGCTCGAAGGCGGCGGCTGGACCACCGAGACCGTGCGCTTCCTGGTCGAGCGCGGCATCCCGGTCTGCGCCCACCTGGGCCTGACGCCGCAGACCGTGCATGCGCTGGGCGGCTACCGGGTGCAGGGCAAGGGCGATGCCGGCGCGCTGCTCAAGCAGCAGGCGCATGCCTTGCAGGACGCGGGCGCGGCCATGCTGGTGCTCGAGATGGTGCCGGCCACGCTGGCGGCCGAGCTCACGGCCGAACTGACGCACTGCGCCACCATCGGCATCGGCGCCGGCCGGGCCACCGCGGGCCAGGTGCTGGTACTGCACGACATGCTGGGCATCAACCTCGGCAAGATGCCGAAGTTCGTGCGCAACTTCATGGCCGATGCGCCGGGCGTGCTGCCCGCGCTGCAAGCCTATGTCCGCGCCGTCAAGGACGGCAGCTTCCCCGACGATCGACGCCACGCCTGGTAAGAGGTTCTTCATCATGCACATCGCACGCACCATCCCCGAACTGCGCGAGCACCTGGCCGCCTTCCGCCGCCCCGCCTTCGTCCCCACCATGGGCAACCTGCACGACGGCCACCTGGCCCTGGTCAAGCAGGCCAAGCCGCTGGGCGACGTGACGGTAGCGAGCATCTTCGTGAACCGCCTGCAGTTCCTGCCACACGAGGATTTCGACACCTACCCGCGCACCTGGGACAGCGACTGCGAGAAACTGCGCGCGGCCGGCTGCGACGTGCTGTTCGCGCCCGACGAAAAGGCGCTCTACCCCGAGCCCCAGACCTGCAAGGTGCACCCCGACCCGGCCCTGGCCGACCTGCTCGAAGGCCACTTCCGACCCGGTTTCTTCATCGGTGTGTGCACCGTGGTGATGAAGCTCTTCAGCTGCGTGCAGCCGCGGGTGGCGGTGTTCGGCAAGAAGGACTACCAGCAGCTGATGACCATCCGCCACATGGTGCGGCAGTTCGCGCTGCCGATCGAGATCGTGGGCGGCGAGACCTTCCGCGCCGCCGACGGCCTGGCGCTGTCCTCGCGCAACGGCTACCTCAGCGAGACCGAACGCGCCGAGGCGGTGCAGCTGTCGAAGACGCTGCAGGCCATGGCCGCGGCCGTGCGCGAAGGCGAGCGCGACCTGGCGGCGATCGAGGCGCGCGCGATGCAGACGCTGACGGCCCGCGGCTGGCAGCCCGACTACCTGGTGCTGCGCCGCCGGGCGGACCTGCTCGCCCCCTCGGCCGGCGAGCCGCTGGTGGCGCTGGCCGCGGCGCGACTGGGCAGCACACGGCTGATCGACAACCTGGAAATCGACACCTGAGGCTCAGTCCAGATCGGCCTCGATCCAGCCGCGCAGGCTGTTGACGAAGGCCATGGCCTGCACGCGCGGCAGGTCCTTCACACGCACCACGGCCTCGACGAGGCGCCCCTCGGCCAGCGCCTGCGCGCGGCCGATGCCGCCCAGCAGGCCGCAGCGCAGCGGCGGCGTCACCCAGCGGCCGTCCAGGCGCAAGGCCACATTGCCGCGCGTGCATTCGGTGATCTCGCCGTGCCGGTTCCAGAGCAGCGTGTCGAAGACATCGGCGCGCGCAGGCGCGAAGGCGTCGTAGTGCGCGCGCCGCGTGGTCTTGAAGCGCACGAACTCGCTGTCGGCCGCCTCGAAGGGCCGGTCGGCCAGCTGCAGCCGCACGCACGCGGGCGCGGCGTCCTGCGCGAAGGCCTGGGCCTGGGCGCGGCCTTGCGCATCGAGCAGCAGGCGCACGCGCCACAGGCCCTGGGGATGGGCCGCGCGCAATGCATCGAGGCCCCGCGCCACGGCCTGTGCGTCCCAGGGATAGGCGAAGTGCGCGGCCGCCGCCGCCATGCGCGCCAGATGGGCCTCGGCATGGCGCAGCTGCCCGTCTTCCAGTGCCAGCGTCTCCAGCAGCGCGAAGGGCACGCTCGCGCGTTCGAGGAAGGCCCGCTTGTGGCGCCACTCCTGCCATTCGCCGTCGGTGCCGGCATCGGCCGTGATGCCGCTGCCGATGCCGCAGCGGGCCGCGCCGCCCTGCAAGGTCACGGTGCGGATCGGCACGTTGAAGGTGGCCGTGCCGCCGGGCTGCACCACGCCCACGGCGCCGCAGTAGATGCCGCGGGGCGCGGGTTCGAGGTCGCGGATCAGGCGCATCGCCGCGACCTTGGGCGCGCCCGTGACCGAGCCGCAGGGGAAGAGCGCGGCGAACAGGTCGGCCAGGCTGCAACCGGCGCGCGTGCGCGCCTCGACGTCGGAAGTCATCTGCCACACGGTGGGCAGGGCCTGGGTGTGGAACAGCCGCGGCACGCGCACCGAGAAAGGCTCGGCCACGCGCGACATGTCGTTGCGCAGCAGGTCGACGATCATCACGTTCTCGGCCCGCTCCTTGGCCGAACTGCGCAGCCAGGCCGCGGCCGCGGCGTCCTCCTCGGCCGTGGCGCCGCGCGCGGCCGTGCCCTTCATGGGGCGGGCCAGCAGGCGCCGCTCGCGCCAGTCGAAGAACAGTTCGGGCGACACCGACAGCAGCTGCTCGTCGCCCGCATCGATGAAGGCCGCGTAGCCGCCGGGCTGGGCGCGCTGCAGGGCCGCGAACAGCGCGTGCCGCGCGTCGTCCGAGAGCGCTCCGGGCAGCGCCTGCAGGGGCGCCGTGTAGTTGAGCTGGTAGAGCGCGCCGGCCGCGATGGCCCGGTGGATCTCGGCCATCGCGCGGTCGAAGGCGGGCCGCGTCAGCGTGTCTTCCCACTGCAGCGAGGGCGCGGCCTCCTCGGCCGGCGCGGGCCACGGCCGGGTGCCGTCATGCACGCCGAACCAGGCCAGCGGACCGTCCGCGGCGTGTACCGCCAGCGCGGGATCGAAGGCCGATGCGGCCTCGTAGCGCAGGTAGCCCACGCACCAGCGGCCCTGCCGCGCGTGCGCCTGCACGGCGTCGAGCAGCGGCCGCACCTCGTCGGGCCTGTGCGCGACCAAGGTCTCGCGCGGCGCGCCGAAGGCATGGCGCAGGCGTGCACCGTCGGGCGACCCGGGCGTGCTGAAGTCGATCAGCGCCGAGACGCTTGCCGTCATCAGGCCGCGCCGATCCCCGCCACCAGGCTGCCGGGCGCCAGGCCCTTCTTGAGCCCGGCGGTGAAGGCCAGCATGCGATCGATCGGCACGCGGGCGCGCAGGCCCAGCGCGGGGTCGACGTGCACCTCGCCCGAACCGGTCTCGAGCGCGCGCGCCAGGTCGGCCAGGCCGTTCATCGCCATCCAGGGGCAGTGCGCGCAGCTCTTGCAGGTGCCGCCGTTGCCGGCCGTGGGCGCCTCGATGAAGGTCTTGCCCGGGTTGAGCGTGCGCAGCTTGTGCAGCATGCCGCTGTCGGTGGCGACGATGAATTCCTTCGCGTCCAGGCGCTGGGCCGCGTTCAGGATGGCCGAGGTCGAGCCCACCGCGTCGGCCAGCGCGATCACGTCGGCCGGCGACTCGGGGTGCACCAGCACCTTGGCCCGCGGGTGCTCCTTCATGAGCAGCTCGAGCTCCAGCGCCTTGAACTCGTCGTGCACGATGCAGGCGCCGTTCCAGCTGACCATGTCGGCGCCGGTCTGGCGCTGGATGTAGTCGCCCAGGTGGCGGTCCGGGCCCCAGAGGATCTTCTGGCCGGCCGCATGCAGCGCGTTGACCACGTCGAGCGCGCAGCTCGAGGTGACCAGCCAGTCGGCGCGCGCCTTCACGGCCGCGCTGGTGTTGGCGTAGACCACCACGGTGCGGTCCGGATGCCGGTCGCAGAAGGCGCTGAATTCCTCCACCGGGCAGCCCAGGTCGAGCGAGCAGTTCGCGTCGAGGTCGGGCATCAGCACGCGCTTCTCGGGCGAGAGGATCTTCGAGGTCTCGCCCATGAAGCGCACGCCCGAGACCACCAGCGTCTGCGCCGCATGGTCGCGGCCGAAGCGCGCCATCTCCAGCGAGTCGCTCACGATGCCGCCGGTGTCCTCGGCCAGGTCCTGCAGGTCGGGGTGCACGTAGAAGTGCGACACCATCACCGCGTTGCGCTCGCGCAGCAGGCGGCGGATGCGCGCCTTGAGCGCGACCCGTTCGTCGGCCGAAGGCTCGGGCGGCACGCGCGCCCAGGCGTGGCGCGTGTCGCAGACCGAGCCCTGGGCCGGTTGTTCGTAGTCGACGTCGATGACCGGGGACGACATGGCGGCTCAGCCTTCCTGGAAACGCATCGAGTAGTCGGTGGCCTTGACGTCCTTGGTCAGGGCCCCGACCGAGATCCGGTCGACGCCGGTCTCGGCCAGCGCGCGCAGGCCGTCCAGTGTGACGCCACCCGAGATCTCCAGGATCGCCTTGCGGTCTTCGCCGGCCGCATCGTTGATGCGCACCGCCTCGCGCAGCGTGGGCAGGTCCATGTTGTCGAGCAGCACCATGCGGGCACCCGCCTCGAGCGCCTCGCGCAGCTGGGCCAGGGTCTCGACCTCGACCTCGACGAAGGCCGCCTGCGACGCCACGGGCGCGACCGCGCGCAGCGCGGCGGCCACGCCGCCGGCCGCGGCGATGTGGTTCTCCTTGATCAGCACCGCGTCGTAGAGCCCGATGCGGTGGTTCAGGCCGCCGCCGGTACGCACCGCGTACTTCTGCGCCAGGCGCAGGCCCGGCAGGGTCTTGCGGGTGTCGACGATGCGGGCTCGCGTGCCCTTCACCGCGTCGGCGTACAGCGCGGTCTTGGTCGCGACCGCGCTCAGCAGCTGCAGGAAGTTGAGCGAGGTGCGCTCGGCCGTCAGCAGCGCGCGCGCCCGGCCTTCGATCTCGAGCACCGTCTGGTCGGCGGCGCAGCGCTGGCCTTCGGCCACCTGCCAGTGGATGCGCACCGCGGGATCGAGCTGGCGCAGCGTGGCCTCGACCCAGGGCGCGCCGCAGACCACGGCCGCCTCGCGCGCCAGCACGCGGGCGCGAGCCTGGCGGTTGGGGTCGACCAGGGAGGCGGTCAGGTCGCCGTCGGCGACGTCTTCCTGCAGGGCGCGGGTGGCATCGGACAGGGCCAGCGCGGCCACGGCCGACGCCGAAAAATCAAAGCGAAGGGTCATGGCACTCGGTCTCTGTGTTCTTGTTCTGGATTCAACGAGGGGAAGCGGGGCCGGCCGAAGACGGCGACTCCGGCACCGGGTCGCGGCCGGTCAGCGCCACGACCGCATCCCGCGGGCTCACGCGGCCGTCGAGCAGCGCGACCACGCCTTCGGCGATGGGCATCTCGATGCCCAGGCCGCGCGCGCGCTGCACCACGGTGCGGGCGCAATACACGCCTTCGGCCACATGGCCCAGCGAGGCGACGGCCTGCGCCAGCGTGCGGCCCTGGGCCAGCAGCAGGCCGACCTTGCGATTGCGCGACAGGTCGCCGGTGGCGGTCAGCACCAGGTCGCCCAGGCCCGACAGGCCCATGAAGGTCTCGGCGCGCGCGCCCAGCGCGAGGCCGAAACGCGTCATCTCGGCCAGGCCGCGGGTGATCAGCGCGGCGCGCGCATTGAGGCCCAGCGCCAGGCCGTCGCACAGGCCGGTGGCGATGGCGAGCACGTTCTTGACCGCCCCGCCGACCTCGACGCCCACGATGTCCTCGTTGGCGTAGACGCGCAGCGCCGGCCCGTGGAAAGCGTCGACCAGCGCGTCGCGCACGGCCGCATGCGGGCTGGCCGCGACCAGCGCGGTCGGCCGGCCTTCGGCCACCTCCTGCGCGAAGCTCGGGCCGCTGAGCACGCCGGCGCGCAACGCGGGCGCGACCTGCGCCCAGATCTCGTGGGCCAGCAGGCCGTGGGACGTGGGGGAAGAAGGGTCCCGCGCGGGCTCGACGCCCTTGCACAGCCAGGCCACGGGCACGGTGCAGCCGCGCAGCGCAAGGAGCTGGTCGCGCAGGGCCGCCATCGGCGTGGCCACGATGACCAGGTCGGCGCCGGCGCTGGCCGTGCCGATGTCGCCGCAGCGCACCGCCAGCGCGGCCGGCAGCGCCAGCCCCGGGAGGTAGCGGGTGTTCTCACGCGCCGTCGAAATGGCTTCGGCCTGGGCGGCATCGCGCGCCCAGAGCGTGACTTCGTGGCGGATGGCCGCATTGACGGCCACCGCCGTGCCCCAGGCACCGGCGCCATGAACGCAGATCTTCATCGGCGTTGGCGGCGTGCGGCCGGTTTACTGCGTGACGATCGGCGAAGGCTGGCCGGCGGCGGCAGCCTGCTGCTGCTCGTACATGGCCTGGAAGTTGATCTCGGCCAGGTGCACGGGCGGGAAGCCGCCGCGCTGGATCACGTCGGCCACGTTGCCGCGCAGGTAGGGGTAGACGATCTGCGGGCAGGCGATGCCCAGGATCGGACCCATCTGGTCTTCGGGCAGGTTGCGGATCTCGAAGATGCCGGCCTGCTTGGCTTCGACCAGGAACACGGTGCGGTCCTGCACCTTGGTCTGCACCGTGGCGGACACGGTGATCTCGAAGATGCCGTCGGCCACCGGCTGGGCATCGACGCCCAGTTGGATGTCGACCGTGGGCTGTTCCTGCTCGAGCAGGATGGCCGGCGAATTGGGCTGTTCGAGCGACAGGTCCTTCAGGTAGACGCGCTGGATCTGGAACACGGGATCAGGGGTATCGGCCATGGCTCAACTTTCGAGAATCAAAACAATGCCCGCCGGGGAGAGGTTCCCGCAGCGGGCTGCAGATGAATGAGACGGCGATTATCGCCCCACCGCGAGGCACATTCCGTTCAGGCGCCCTGCAGCAGGGGCACCAGGCCGCCGCGGCCGTCGAGCGCGATCAGGTCGTCGCAGCCACCCACATGGGTGTCGCCGATGAAGATCTGCGGCACGGTGCGGCGCTGGGTGATCTCCATCATGGCGGCGCGCGCCTGCGGGTCGGTGTCGATGCGGATCTCCTCGATCTGCTCGACGCCCTTGGATTTGAGGACCTGTTTCGCGCGAATGCAGTAAGGGCAGACGGCGGTGGTGTACATCTTGACGGCTTGCATACGCTCTACCTCGGGGTCGATGGCGGTTTTTCAACGCCGCGCAATCCGGCTGCGCGGCCCGTGGGTTCAGGCTTTTTCGGGAGCCTTCTCGACGGGCAGGTTAGCGTCTTTCCAGCCCTTGAGTCCGCCGGCGATCACTTGGGCCTGCTCGTAGCCGAGTTTCTTGGCCACGGCCAGCGCGCGCTGGGCGCGGGCACCCGAGGCGCACATCAGCAGCACCGGCACGCCCTTGTTCTTGACCGTGGTGGGCAGCTTCTGTTCGAGCTGGTCGAAGGGCACGTTGCGGGCGCCGGTCGCGTGGCCGGCGGCGAATTCGGCCGCGTCACGCACATCGACCACCACGCCGCGCTCGCGGTTGATCAGTTGCACGGCGCCCTGCGCCGTGAGCGAGCCACCGCCGTTGCCGCGGATCAGCGGCCAGGCCAGCATGCTGCCCGAGCCGACCGCAAGGAGGATCAGCATCCAGTTGTCGACGATGAATTTCACAGGGTTCCTTGAATGGCAAACCGCCGATTTTAGAATGGCGGGTCATGCAGGCTCCTGCATTCACGCATCTCAATCTCCGCCAAAGGCCTTCCCCATGCACAAATTGGTACTGATCCGCCACGGCGAGTCGACCTGGAATCTCGAAAACCGCTTCACCGGCTGGACCGACGTCGACCTGACCGAGACCGGTGTCGAACAGGCCAAGCAGGCCGGCCGGCTGCTCAAGGCCGAGGGTTACGACTTCGACGTGGCCTACACCAGCGTGCTCAAGCGCGCCACGCGCACGCTGTGGCACACGCTCGACGAGCTCGACCGCACCTGGCTGCCGGTGGTGCACTCCTGGCGCCTCAACGAACGCCACTACGGCGGCCTGCAGGGCCTCAACAAGGCCGAGACGGCCAAGGAATACGGCGACGAGCAGGTGCTGGTGTGGCGCCGCAGCTACGACACGCCGCCGCCGGCGCTCGACGCGGCCGACCCGCGCAGCGAACGCGGCGACCTGCGCTACGCCAAGCTCGCGCCCGAGCAGATCCCGCTGACCGAGTGCCTGAAGGACACGGTGGCGCGCGTGCTGCCCTTCTGGAACGAGTCGATGGCGCCCGCCATCCGCAGCGGCCGCCGCCTGGTGGTCGCGGCCCACGGCAATTCCATCCGCGCGCTGGTCAAGTACCTCGACGGCGTCTCCGACAGCGACATCGTCGGCCTCAACATCCCCAACGGCATCCCGCTGGTCTACGAGCTGGACGACGAGCTCAAGCCGCTGCGCCACTACTACCTGGGCGACGCCGAAGCGGCCGCCAAGGCGGCCGCCGCGGTGGCTTCGCAAGGCAAAGGTTGAAGATTAAGGAACCCTGGTAGAAGAATTGCTTCAAAGCTAGCTGTATATTGGCTTGACACCCGACTAGGACACTCATTACATGGGCCAGAAACTCAAGATCACCGGCTGGGTTGCAGCCGGCGCCGTGGCCGGCGTGCTGACCACCGTCTCGCTGCAGACCGTGGCACGCGGTTCGCTGGCACCCTTGCCGCTCGAGGAGCTGCAACAGCTCGCGGCGGTGTTCGGGATGGTGAAGAGCGACTACGTGGAGCCGGTGGATGAGAAAAAGCTCATCTCCGACGCGATCGCCGGCATGGTGGCCGGCCTCGACCCGCACTCGCAGTACTTCGACAAGAAGTCCTTCAAGGAATTCCGCGAGGGCACGACCGGGCGCTTCGTCGGCGTCGGCATCGAGATCGCCCAGGAAGACGGGCTGGTCAAGGTGGTGTCGCCGATCGAGGGCTCGCCGGCCTTCCGCGCGGGCCTCAAGCCCAACGACCTGATCACGCGCATCGACGACACCGCGGTGCGCGGCCTCTCGCTCAACGACGCGGTCAAGCGCATGCGCGGCGAAGCCAACACCAAGGTGATGCTGACCATCTACCGCAAGGACGAGAACCGCACCTTCCCGGTCACGATCACGCGCGAGGAAATCCGCACGCAATCGGTGCGCGGCAAGGTCATCGAGCCGGGCTACGGCTGGATCCGCCTGTCGCAGTTCCAGGAACGCACGGTCGACGACTTCGTCAAGAAGGTCGAGGAAATCTACAAGCAGGACCCCAACCTCAAGGGCCTGGTGCTCGACCTGCGCAACGACCCGGGCGGCCTGCTCGACGCGGCGGTGGCCATCTCGGCCGCCTTCCTGCCCGAGAACGTGACGGTGGTGTCCACCGACGGCCAGCTCGCCGAGAGCAAGTTCGTCTACAAGGCCGCGCCCGAGTTCTACCAGCGCCGTTCGGGCACCGACCCGCTGCGCGGCCTGCCCGCGGCGCTCAAGACCGTGCCGCTGGTGGTGCTGGTCAACGAAGGCTCGGCCTCGGCCAGCGAGATCGTGGCCGGCGCGCTGCAGGACCACAAGCGCGCCACCATCATGGGCAGCCAGACCTTCGGCAAGGGCTCGGTCCAGACGGTGCGCCCGCTGGGCCCCGACACCGGCCTGAAGATCACGACCGCGCGCTACTACACGCCCAGCGGCGCCTCGATCCAGGCCAAGGGCATCGTGCCCAACGTGCTGGTCGACGAAAGCGCCGAAGGCAGCCCCTACGCGGCCCTGCGCATGCGCGAGGCCGACCTCGAGAAGCACCTGGCCAGCGGCCAGGGCCCCGAGACCAAGGACCCCGAGCGCGAGAAGGCCCGCGACGAGGCCCGCAAGCGCCTCGAGGAAGAGGCCCGCAAGCCGCCGCAGGAGCGCAAGGTGCCCGAGTTCGGCAACGACAAGGACTTCCCGCTGCTGCAGGCCATCGCCAGCCTCAAGGGCGCGCCGGTCATCGTCAGCAAGACGCAGGTGATCGTCGACAACAAGGAAGAGAAGAAAGAGAACTGAGCGCGGCCGCGGCAACGCGGCAGGCGCCAAGCGCATGGACGACGAGGCCCTGCTGCGCCATTCGCGGCACGTTCTGCTCGAGGAATACGGCTTCGACGGCCAGCAGCGCGTCGAGGCCTCGCACGCGCTGGTGATCGGCGCCGGCGGCCTGGGCTCGCCGGTGTGCCTCTACCTCGCGGCCGCGGGCGTGGGCCACATCACGCTGGTCGACGACGACACGGTCGACCTCACCAACCTGCAGCGCCAGATCGCCCACACCACGGCGCGCGTGGGCCAGTCCAAGGTCGCTTCGGCGGCCGAGGCGATGCGGGCGATCGACCCCGGCGTCCGGCTCACGCTGCATGCGCTGCGGGCCGATGCGGCCCTGCTGTCCGGACTGGTCGCCGCCGCGGACGTGGTGATCGACTGCTGCGACAACTTCGCCACCCGCCATGCGGTGAACGCCGCCTGCGTGGCCCATGGCAAGCCGCTGGTGGCGGGCGCGGCGATCCGTTTCGACGGGCAATTGAGCGTCTACGACCTGCGGGACCCCGCCTCGCCCTGCTACGCCTGCGTGTTTCCGCCCGATGCGGCCTTCGAGGAGACGCGCTGCGCGGTGATGGGCGTGTTCGCGCCGGTGGTCGGCACCATCGGCACGCTGCAGGCCCACGAGGCGCTCAAGCTGATGGCGGGCATCACCCCGTCGCTGGCCGGGCAGTTGCTGATGTTCGATGGCCGGCGCACGGCCTTCGACAGCCTCCGGGTGGCGCGCGACCCGCATTGCAGCGTCTGCGCCGGCCGCTGAGCCTGTCGCGCTTCAGGGCTGCTTGGCGCCCTTCGCCCTGGCCGCGCCGTTGGCGGCCGCGCCCGCGGTCGGCCGGTTCGCATCCGACAGCACGCCCTTGCAATCCGCGTCCTCGCCGGGACCGGTCTCGATGGTCGCGGCCAGTGCCAGCAGCGGATTGATCGCGCCCAGCGCCAGCGCGGCCAAGCCGCGTCCCGCGAGCGGCGCGACCTCGACGCCCCCCTTCGGGTCGCCGAAGGTGCCGCTGACCACCAGCGGCGTGCGGATCGAGAGGATGCTCTTGCTCTTGGGCTCGGGACGCACCACGAAGTCCAGCGTCTCGTTGGCCAGGTTGGCCTGCCCGCTGGCGGTGAACACGGCATTGGTGGTGTCGACCACCAGCGTGCGGCCGGTCATGAGCCCCTTGTTGACGTCGAAGGCCACGGCCGCGCAGCGCAGCTCCACGTTGCGGTCGCCGCGCAGCAGGAACTTGATGATGTCGCCGCCCACCAGCGTCGCGAACACCGGCAGCAGGTTGCCGAACTGGCCCTTGCCCGACAGCACCGCGACGTCGCCCGAGGCCCCGCCCAGCCAGCCGGCCACCGAGTTGCCGGAGCCCGAGAGATTGATGCGGCCGCCGAACTTGCCCACGCTGTTGCCGGTGGTCTCGAGCTTGGGGAACAGGCGCGCCAGCTGCATGCCGCGCAGGTCCAGCGAGGCGCGGATGTCGGCCGGGTTCTTGGCCGCGTCGATTCGGATCGCGCCGCTCAGCTTGCCCGCGGCCACGCCCAGGTCCAGCGGGTCGAGCGTGAGCACCTTGTCCTGCAGCTTCACGTGCACGCTGCCCTTGTCGAGCGGCACCTCGCGCACGTTGCGGATCCGGTCGGCGCTGTAGCGCACGTCGGCATTCATCGCGCCCAGCCGCTCGAAGTCGAGCGTGGCGGTGGGCAGCACCTTGTCCTGCCCGTTGCGCTGCGGCCGCTTGACCTGCGTCACCGTCGGCGGCGGTGCGACGCCCTCCACCGCGTTGGCCGAGCGGGCCGTCGGCGGCAGGCCGATCAGCGGACCCAGGTCGTCCATGTCCATCACCTGCGAGCGCAAGGTGCCCGAGAGCATCGGCACCTTCGGGCCCTGGTCGAACTGCATCTCGCCGCCGATGTCGGACAGCCCCAGCTTGCCCTTGAGGCCCTTGACCTCCCAGAGGCTCGCGCGCTTGCCGAGCTGGCCGCTGAGCGCATAGGGCGAGGTCTGCGGCAACGCGATGCCGAGCAGGCCGTAGAGGTCGCCCAGGCTCTGGCCGCGCAGGTCGAAGGTGGCATCGATGCCGTCCAGCCCGCTGAGCGCGGCGACCGTGCCCGCGGCCTTGAGCCGGGTCTGGCCGGCGCGCGCGTCGATCTCCAGCGGGAACGGCGGCTGGCCGGTCGCGGCGAGCTGCATGACGTTGCCGGTGCGTCCCTGCGCCGTCAGCGGCTGGCGCTTGTAGGTGCCCTTGATGCGGTAGCTCAGGGGCATCTCGCCCTTGCCGCTGTCATAGGCGACCTCCGCATGCAGGTCCACGCCCAGGTAAGGGGCCAGGAAGTCCACGCTGCCGTTGTCGACCTGGATCTGCCCGATGGTGGGCACCGTGCCCTCGTCCGAAGTGTCCTTGCCGAGCGCCCAGGTCCGGCGGCCGTCCTTCTCCATCTGCAGGCCCACGGCGGGCGCGACCATCATCAGGCGCGGGATCACGACCTTGCCCCCGAGCAGCGGCCACAGCCGCAGGTCGAGTTCCGCACGCTCCGCGCGCACCAGGTAGGGGTCGCGTGCCCAGTCGGGGTTGGCGAATTCGATGCCATCGAGCTTGACCGTGGCACTGCGCCACCCCAGGTCGACGTCGAGGTGACGCGTGATCTCGAAGGTACGGCCGGTCTTCTCGCTGACGTAACGGTTCACCGGGCCGCGCAGCACGTCCCAGGGAAAGAACATCACGATCAGCACCAGGATCGCGAACAGGGCCACGAAGGCCGTCACGATCCGCACGGCCCAACGCCTGCCCATCTGCTTGTTGTTCTGCATGGATCATTCCTTCTGCGGGGGGCTGGTACGGGACACGACCCCGGCGGCCCAGGCCGGCGTGCACCTTGCGAGCCTAAACGGCGATCGGCCGGCCCGGGGGTCGGTTCGGCACGGCAGCCCCTGTGGGCAGGGGCCTACGAAAGACGGCCTCGGCACCCGGACGAAGTCCTGAAGTCGGAATGCGCCTACAAGCGCCATCCTCCGGTGCTTGCACGATCGAGGGATGCCGCGGCTACGATACGGCGTGTGCCTCGACCCGCATCGCACGGCAGGGGCGGCATGGAGGGAGGGCGAGTCTTCGCCATGAACACAAGATTGAAAACCTACATCGTCGAAGACAACCTCACGATCCGCGAGAACCTCGTCGGGACGCTGGAAGAACTCACGCAGGCTGAGACCATCGGCCATGCCGAGACGGAGGCCGAAGCGCGTGCATGGCTCGCAGCGAACAAGGATGTCTGGGATCTGATCATCATCGACCTGTTTCTCAAGCAGGGCAGCGGCCTGGGCGTGCTGCAGGCCTGCGCGGCGCGCGAGCCGCGGCAGCAGGTGGTGGTGCTCAGCAACTACGCCACCCAGGACATCCGCAAGCGTTGCGCCCAGCTGGGCGCGGATGCGGTGTTCGACAAGTCCAACGAGATCGAGGCGCTGCTGGACTTCTGCATCGCGCAGTCCGCCGATCGCGCGCGCAACGGCGCCTGAGCAGTGCCCGGCCGCGCACACCTCCCGGAGAGGCGCCCGCAGCCGGTTCGCGATCTCAGTCGATGAGCTTGTTCTTCAGCGCGTAGTAGGTCAGGTCGCTGTTCGAGGAGAGGTTCATCTTCTCCATCAGCCGCGTGCGGTAGGTGCTCACGGTCTTCACCGACAGCGACAGCGTCTTGGCGATGTCACCCGCGGTCTCGCCCTTGGCCAGCTTCAGGAACACCTGGAACTCGCGCTCCGAGAGCTGCTCGTGCGGTGCGGCGTCGTCCTTGCGGTCGAGCTGGCGCGCCAGCAGTTCGGCCACGGCCGGCGTGATGTAGCGGCGTCCCAGCGAGACGGTACGGATCGCGTTCACGATCTCGATCGGCTCGCATTCCTTGTTGAGGTAGCCGCTCGCGCCCTGACGGATCAGGTTCATCGCATAGTGCTCCTCGGGGTAGCCGCTCAGGATGAGAATGCCCACATCCGGCGCCTTGGCCCGAATCATCGCCAGCGCATCGATGCCGCTCTGACCGGGCATGGACAAATCCATCACCAGCACGTCGAGCTCCGTCGTGCGCACGAGTTCGATCGCCTCGCGTCCGGTTCCCGCCTCGCCTACGACGCGCAAATCCACATGCTCGGAGAAAAACTGCCGCAAGCCGGACCGAACGATGGCGTGGTCATCCACAATTCCGATCTTGATCATCTGTCATCCTCTTTGTTGTCGCGCACTCGTAAGTCGCGATATATCGTTCCCTGAACGGCATCGATTATTCACGAAATTGATCACAGGACCGTCAGCGGAAGCCTCTACATGCGTTGGTTAGCTTTTCCCAAGATGGCTTTGAGCCTCACCCTGGCCCTGTTGGCGGCGGTGGCGCTCGTGGGCATCAACGAAGCCGGATTCCGCCAGTCGACCCGCGCGCTGGAGGAAGTCGGCCAGGCCCAGCGGATGCGCACGGCCCTCAGCGCACTGCTGCAGAACGTGGTGGATGCGGAGACCGGCCAGCGCGGCTACCTGCTGACCGGCGAGACGCACTACCGCGAACCCTACGACAACGCGATCCGCCAGATCGACGGCCAGCTCAACGTGCTGCGCGCGCTGTATGCCGACCGGCCGGAGGACAGCGCCCGGCTCAGCGTGCTCTCGACGCACGTGGCGCGCAAGCTCGCCGAGATGGAGATGAGCGTGCGGCTGCGCACCAACGGCAACGAGGACGCCTGGAAGTTCGTCATCACCACCGATGTGGGCCGCGAGGAGATGGAGGCCATCCGGACCCAGGCCAATGCGCTGGTCGCCAGCAGCGACGCCGCCCTGGCGCGCGGCCAGGTGCAGATCGCGAAGTCACTGCAGCTGGCCCGCATCGGCATCGCCGTGGTGGCCCTGGCGGCGCTGCTGGCCTTCTACCTCTACCTGCGCCAGAGCCATGCGCTGCGTTCGGCCGGCCAGCGCCAGCAGGAGGCCCTGCAACGCGAACGCAATGCGCTCGAGACGGAGGTGCAGGATCGCACGGCCACGCTGGCCGAGCTGGCGACCCACCTGCAGGAAGTGCGCGAGACCGAACGCGGCTTTCTCGCGCGCGAACTGCACGACGAACTCGGCTCGCTGCTCACGGCCGCGAAGCTCGACGTGGCCCGGCTCAAGTCGCGGCTGGCCGACACGCCCGATGCGATCGAACGCCTGCAGCACCTGACCGAGTTGCTCAACAGCGGCATCGCGCTCAAGCGGCGGATCATCGAGGACCTGCGGCCCTCGTCGCTGTCCAACCTGGGGCTGGTCGCCTCGCTGGAGATCCTGGGCCGCGAATTCGCCGACCGCTCCGGCCTGCAGATCGAGATGTCGCTGGAGCCGGCCGTGCTCGACGAGGCACGCCAGCTCACGATCTACCGCATGGTGCAGGAGAGCCTGACCAACATCGGCAAGTACGCCGAGGCCTCGGAAGCCACCATCGTGATGAAGGACTACGGCAACCACGTGATCGTCGAAGTGGCCGACAACGGCAAGGGCTTCGACACCCAGCGCGCGCGCCCGTCCACGCACGGCCTGGCGGGCATGCGCCACCGCGTCGAGGCCGCACAGGGCAAGCTCACGGTGGCGTCCACGCCCGGCCACGGCACCCGGCTCACGGCCATGCTGCCGGTCCGCCGCGTCGTCGCGACGCCGACGCCGGCCGGCGTGGCGCCGGGACGCTGACGTTGCTCTCCTACGAGGCCCGCGCACGGCTGCTGACAAGCCGCGGCGGACGGCGTGGCTAAGGTGGACACCAAGCTGCTCATCACGGCCCGCCAACGCCTTCCAGCGCCGGGCGGACGCCGTTACGATGGACAGGCCAAGCGCTCAATCTCCCAGAAAGGACTCTTTCCATGAACACGAAGACCGCATCGCAACTCGCCGACGAAGCCAGCCGCACCGCCAACGACGCCATCGAGTCGACCCGCGCTTACGCACAGAACGCCGTGAACGCCGCGGGCGAGAAGGTGCGCGACCTGCGCCGCGAAGCCGAGCCCAGCGTCGAACAGATCGCGGCCCGCGTGCAACAGGCCGTGCAGCGCGGCCTCGATGCCGCATCGACCACCAGCGCACGCGCCCAGCGCCGCCTGGAACAGGCCGCGGACGTGACGGGCAAGTACATCTCCGACCAGCCCGTGCGTTCGGTGCTGATCGCCGCCGCCGCCGGCGCCGCCATCACGGCGCTGATCGTGCTGGCCAGCCGCCGCGGCAACCGGGACGACTACTGAGCCGTTGACGGCCGCTGACACCGTCCCCGCTCGCGCACCATGCTTCATCCCCTCTATGCAACGGTGCTCGGGCATCCGGAACTCATCGCCGAACACGTCGGCAACTACGCCGCCCTGATCAAGCTCGAAGCCGCGCAGGCCGGGCGCGGTCTGGGCGCGCGCATTGCCGCGGGCGTGGTGGCAGCCATCGGGCTGCTGCTGGCGCTCGGCCTGGCCGGCGTGGCCGCCATGCTCTACGGCATGGAAGGCCGCTTCCACTGGACATTGGTCGCGATCCCTGCCGGATCGCTGCTGATCGCTGCGGTCGCGGGCTGGATCGCCTGCCGTCCCATGGCCTGGGATGGACTGGCCGAGGTCCGCGCGCAGTTCGACGAAGACCTGCGTGCACTGCATGCCGCCGGAGGACGCCGTGGCGATTGACCGTGATGCCCTGACACCGCAGCAGCGCCTGGCGCTGTCGCGCCGCGCGCTGTTCCGGCAGCCCGCCCCCGTTCCCGACGAAGCCTACGACGCCCCGCTGGAAGCAGCCGAAGCCTCCGCCGCGCGCGCCGGTCAACCCATGGCCAGCGCGTTCTCGCTGCAGGGCCTGCCCTGGCTGGACATGACCCGCAGCGTCGCGCTGCGCTGGTGGCGCCGGCATCCGGCCAACGCCGCATGCCAGCTGGCGCGCCCGGTGCTGCAACGCTTCGCCGAGGAGCGTCCCGGTCGCCTGATGGCCGTGGCCGCCGGCACCGGCGCCCTGGTGGTGCTGGTCAAGCCGTGGCGCCTGCTGTCCGTCACTGCGGTGCTGGCGATGCTGCTCAAGACCTCGGACGTGGCCGACATGGTGACCACGCTGATGCAGCGCGACGACGACCGGCGCTGAGCCCCTCCCCCGACCCCATTGAAAAAGCCCGGCATGCCGGGCTTTTTCAATGGGTGCGGAAGATGCGGAAAAGCGGCCCTACATGGCCCGCACCTCCAACTGGTTGTCGACCTGGCTCACGCCGGTCACGCCGCGCGCGATGGTCTCGGCCCGTGCCTTCGCCTCGGCGCTCGGCGCCGGGCCGCGCAAGGTCACCTTGCCGCCCTGGGTGCCGACGTCGATGCGCGTGGCGCTCAGGGCCGGGTCCCTGGCCAGGCCGGCGGACACGCTGGCGGTGATGGTGGCATCGCTGACCCCCGCGGAGACGGCCGCACCGGTCTCCTTGGCGGCTTCCTTGATCCGGTCGAGGCCCTGCTGCATCGCGGGCTCCGAAGCCTTCACCTTGGCGCCCGCCTCGCGGGCCAGGGCCTCGGTGCGCGCCGCCGCTTCGGTCGCGGCCTGCTGGGTGCGCGCGATCGCGGAATCCACCTTCTGGCCCGCGCTGCGTTCGTCGGCCTTGTCGCAGGCGGCCAGCGCAAGCAAAAGGCCCAGCAACGCAAAGCGTGCCAGGCCCGGAATTCGCCCGCGCGGCGCCCCGTGGAAATGCATCGGGGAGTTCATCGCACTGTCCTTTCAGACGTGGGTCCCGCGGGGACCCTCGGACTCACAGCTTCTTGGCGCCGTCCTTGATGGCGTCCTTGGTCTTTTCCTTGACGTCGCCATAGGTGCTCTGCACCTTGCCCGCGACCTTCTCGGCAGCGCCCTCGGCTTCGAGCGACTCGTTGCCCACGACCCGGCCGGTCACTTCCTTGACCTTGCCCTTGGCTTGGTCCACACGGCCTGCGACTTGATCTTTGTTCATGGTTTGCCTTTCGGTGAGTTGGAGAAACGCGCCTCATCGAGGCGACTGCGTTCACTGTGGCCCGGCACCCCCTGCCCCACCCCGTCGCCATTGCCTCAAGGCCCTGTAGGACGGTGCTGCGTCAGGCGCTGAGGATCCAGCCCTCGAGCGGATCGAGGTCGGCGGGCAGGCCGTAACCGTGCCCTTCACGGCCCTGCCGCGCCGCCCAGGCCGCCTGGACCAGGCACAGCACCGCGTCGAGCGCATCGCCGCGCGCATCGGCCAGCAGCTGGTCGCGCTGGGCGTGCGTGAGCGCCAGCCGCAGGTCGAGCCGGGTCGCGCCGCGCTCCAGCGCCGACAGCAGGTCGGCCCGCGCCACCCAGCGCTCGGTGTCCTGGCGCGCGAGATCGTCGCTCTTGTAGCTGCGCCGACCGATCAGCTCGCGCGCCAGCAGGCCGGGGTAGGCCTCGAGCGCGATGCGGGTGGCGCCCGGCACCGCGTGCAGGCCCGGCAAGGCGGCCCCCGCGGCCAGCAGCCTGGGCACGCCCGCATGCAGCATGAAGGCCACGGGCGGGTTCACCCACTTCATCGACGGGCTCGAACCCGCCGGCAGGTCGGTGCGCCGGTGCGCGAACTTGCCGCCCACCGGCCGCGCATCGCAGAAGGCCGCGAAGGCGTCGCGGATCTGCGCACGCTCCAGGCCCGCGTAGTGCGCCATGCAGGCCTGCCACTCCTGCGGCCAGCCCAGCTGCTCGACCAGCTCGCGCGGCAGGCCGAAAGGCAGGTCGAAGCCGCCGATCCAGGCCGGCGTGTCGTGCAGCCACTGGCCCCAGCCCTCGAGCGTGGCGAAAGGCAGCAGCTTCGACAGGGTCACACGCGCGCCACGCACCGCGCCCAGCGCCACCACGATCGGCTTGCGGGCCGAGGGTGCACTGGAAAAGTCGCAGCCCAACAGCAGCGGCGGCGGCGGCGGGCTCATCGGCACGCGCGCCTCACCCCAGCGCCAGTGCGATCACGCCGACCGCGATGAAGCAGGCGCCGATCAGGCGCAGCACGCGGTCGCCCTCGCGCAGCAGGTGCCCGCCGATCAGCGCGGCAAAGAGCATCGAGACCTCGCGCGCGGGCGCCACGTGCGAGATCGGCGCCTGCTGCACCGCATACAGCACCAGCACGTACGACACCGGGCTGATCGCGGCCACCACCAGCGCGTACTTCCACTGCGCGCGCCACAGCCGCACCGTGGCCGGCCGGTCGCGCAGGGCCACGGGCAGCAGCAGGACGATGCGCACCAGGTTGCCGAAGTAGTCGAGCAGGATCGGCGACATCGCGAGGAACTTGACCGCGTAGCTGTCGACCACGGTGTAGGCCGCGATGAAGGCGCCGGTGAGCACGCCGTAGCGAATGCCCTTGTGCACGCGGTCGCGCTGCGCCGCATCCTGCGGACCGCGCCACAGCCGCGGGCCGCCCGCCACCAGGAACACGCCTAGCACCACGCCGACGATGCCGACCAGCCCCACCAGGCTGATGCGCTCGCCCAGGAACAGGATGGCCACCAGCGAGGAGAGCAAGGGACCGGAGCCGCGTGCCAGCGGATACACCACCGTGAGGTCCGACTTGCGGTAGCCGCGCAGCAGCGTGACGTAATAGACCACGTGCAGCAGGCCGCTGACGCCGATGAAGGCCCACTCCTTCGCGCCCCACTGCGGCACCACGTTCCAGCCCAGCCACAGGCCCACGGGGCCCCAGACGAACATCATCAGCACGCTGGTCTGGAAGGCGAAGCGCGCGTCGCCGTTGGCCTTCTTGGCGGCGATGTTCCAGCTGGCGTGGATGATCCCGGCCAGCAGGATCAAGGCGAAGGCGGACAGCGGCACCGCGGTCTAGACGCGGACGCGGCGGTGCGAGAGACCGGGCGCGGGACCCACGGGCCTCAGTTGCGTCCGACGATGGCGGCGGTGGCCATCAGTTCCTCGAGCAGGGCCATCGACACCTTGCCGGAGACGGCGTAGGGGTCGAGCTCCGGGCGCTCGGAATAGCGCAGCAGCGTGGCGGCATGCACCTTGGTCAGGTGCACCTGGCCCATGGTCCAGCCGCCGAAGCGGCGTTCGCTGATCTCTTCGTAGTGCAGCAGCACCACGTCCTTGTGGCGCGGGTCCTTCTGGATGTGGCCGTAGAGGTCGCTCACGGCCACGCGGCCGCCCTCGATGGCCTGCAGGAAGATGCCGGCGCTGTAGCAGAGGATGCCGGTGATGCCGCAGGCGGTGTTGTGCGCCCTCGACTGCGCGAGGATCGCATCGGTGGCGCTGGTGCTGTTGTCGACCGCGCGGCTGGCGTAGAGGAGGCGTACGAGCATGGCGTTCAGCGCGAGCGCGGCAGCAGGGACAGGAATTCGCGGCGCAGGTTCGGGTCCTTGAGGAACACGCCGCGCATGACGGAGTTGATCATCTTGCTGTCCATTTCCTTGACGCCACGCCAGGCCATGCAGAAATGCTCGGCCTCCATCACCAGCGCGAGGCCGTCGGGCTGGGTCTTCTCCTGGATCAGGTCGGCCAGCTGGACCACGGCCTCTTCCTGGATCTGGGGCCGGCCCATCACCCATTCGGCCAGCCGCGCGTACTTCGACAGGCCGATCACATTGGTGTGCTCGTTGGGCATCACGCCGATCCAGAGCTTGCCGATGATCGGGCAGAAGTGGTGCGAGCAGGCGCTGCGCACCGTGATCGGGCCGACGATCATGAGCTCGTTGAGGTGCTCGGCGTTGGGGAATTCGGTCAGCGAGGGCGGCGGCACGTAGCGGCCGCGGAACACCTCGTTGAGGTACATCTTCGCGACGCGGCGCGCGGTGTTGTCGGTGTTGTGATCGTTCTCGACGTCGATCACCAGGCTCTCGAGCACGCCCTTCATCTTGACCTCGACCTCGTCGAGCAGCGCCTCGAGCTCGCCCGGCTGCACGAACTCCGCGATGTTGTCGTTGGCGTTGAAGCGCTTGCGCGCGGCCTGCAGGCGCTCCCGGATCTTGACGGAGACGGGCGTCCCCTCGTCATCGGCCGGTGCGGCGGGGGGTTGGGGGGCGTCGATCTTCCTGAGCATGGCGGGAATCCTACCAGCGACGCCCGAACGCCGCGGGGCCGCCGGCGCACACCCCGCGCCCGCGAAGCGCTACTTATTCGATAGCGAAAAGTCGGTCAGCAGCGGCAGGTGATCGGACATCCGGGCCCAGATCGGGCCGCGCGGCACGCTGCAGGCGACCGGGGCCAGCCGGCGCGCATAGATGAAGTCGAGCTGCGTGACCGGCAGGCGCGAGGGATAGGTCAGCGTGGGCGGGCCGCGCAGGTCGCTCGAATCGCGCATGCCCATGGCGTTCATCGCGTAGCGCATGCGCGCGCCCCAGTCGTTGAAGTCGCCGGCCACCAGCACCGCCTCGTCGGGCGGGATCTCGCGCTCGATGAACTCGCGCAGCCGCGCGATCTGGCGCACCCGGCTGCCCTTGATCAGGCCCAGGTGCACCACGATGGCGTGCACCGGCGTGCCGTCGACGTCGATCAGCACGTGCAGCAGCCCGCGCTGTTCGAAGCGGTGGTCGGAGATGTCCTGGTGCGTGGTGCGGATCACCGGCCAGCGCGTGAGCAGCGCGTTGCCGTGCTCGCCATGGCGCGTGACGGCGTTGGTCTCGTAGACGGCGGTGTAGCCCTCGGGCGCGAGGAAATCGGCCTGCGGCAGCTCGGGCCAGCGCGCGAAGTGCCGCTCGCCCTGCCGGTTCATCTTGCGCACTTCCTGCAGGCACACGATGTCGGCGTCGAGCTGTTCGATCGCGTGGCCGAGGTTGTGGATCTCGAGGCGGCGCGCCGGGCCGATGCCCTGCACGCCCTTGTGGATGTTGTAGGTCGCCACCCGAAAGGTGTTCGCGGTCGCGTTCATGGCGCAAATTGTGGCAGCAGCAGGATGGCTTCGGCGTTCGAAGGGGAAAAACAGGCTTCGGCCGCGGCACGGTGCGGCAGCCATTGCCAGGCCGTGTGCTCGCGCGGCGCGAGCACCGGCACGATGCGCTCGGGCACGCACAGGCCGAACAGGTGCTCGGTGTTGCGCGTCACGCCCGGCGCATAGCGCGCGCGCCAGCGCGGGTAGATCTCGTAGACGTTCTGCAGCCGCCAGTCGCGCAGTTGCGATGCCAGCGCGCTGCCCGGCATGCAGTCGATGCCGGTCTCCTCGCCCACCTCGCGCGCGGCGGTCAGCGCCAGCGGCTCCTCGACATGGTCCTTGCTGCCGGTCACCGATTGCCAGAACTCGTCGGCATCGGCGCGCCGGATCAGCAGCACGTCGAGCGCCGGCGTGTGGACCACGACCAGCACGGACTCGGGAATCTTGAAGGGGCTCATCGTCTGCAGGCGGGCGGGCAAAGCAGCCACGGTACAGCATGCGGCCTTGCCATGGCCCGGGTTTTGGCGCCCCCGGTAAAATCCACCCCGACGCAGCGATGGCGCTTCCCGGCCGGCCCGGGGCAAGCCAAGCCACGCATCCAGGAGCCCGGGCCTTTCGGCCCGTCCAACGAGCTCCGCGCGCACGGTTCAATCCAGAAGTCGGTAGACGGCGGTGCAGGGGACATAGAGATTCGAGAACGGGGCGCGAGCCTTCGGTCTCGGTCGTGTCCGTTCGTCCGCATCGACCTCCGCACCCACCGTGCATGCCCCCGCCCTGCCCCGCGCTCGGCTGGCGTCCACAGGTCGATGACGGCAGACGGGTGTCTTTCCACACCACAGGAATCACCAAAAGATGATCTTGAAGAAAACCTACCCCATCCTGCTGGGATGGGCGCTGTCCCTCACCCTGGCCACGGCCCATGCGGCCGAGCCGAAGAAGGTCGATGTGCTGCTCATCGGCGGCGGCATCATGAGCTCGACCCTGGGCATCTGGCTCAGCGAACTCGAGCCCGGCTGGTCGATGGAGATGGTCGAACGGCTGGACCAGGTCGCCCAGGAAAGCTCGAACGGCTGGAACAACGCCGGCACCGGCCACTCGGCGCTGGCCGAGCTGAATTACACGCCCGAGGACAAGAACGGCAAGGTCGAGATCGCCAAGGCGGTGGAGATCAACGAGGCCTTCCAGATCTCGCGCCAGTTCTGGTCCTGGCAGGTCAGGAACAACGTGCTGAAGAACCCGCGTTCCTTCATCAACTCGACGCCGCACATGAGCTTCGTCTGGGGCGACGACAACATCCAGTTCCTCAAGAAGCGCTACGACGCGCTGCAGGCCAGCCCGCTGTTCCGCGGCATGCAGTACTCGGAAGACCCGGCGCAGATCAAGCAATGGGTGCCGCTGATGATGGAAGGCCGCGATCCGGCCCAGAAGATCGCCGCCACCTGGACGCCCATCGGCACCGACGTGAACTTCGGCGAGATCACGCGCCAGTTCGTCGGCCACCTGCAGTCGCGCCCGAACTTCTCGCTCAAGCTCTCGAGCGAGGTGCAGGACATCACGCGCAACGCCGACGGCAGCTGGCGCATCGCCTACAAGAACGTCAAGGACGGCACGGCCACGCAGACCGACGCGAAGTTCGTGTTCATCGGCGCCGGCGGCGGCGCGCTGCACCTGCTGCAGAAGTCGGGCATCCCCGAGGCGAAGAACTACGCGGGCTTCCCGGTCGGCGGCTCCTTCCTCGTGACCGAGAACCCCGCCATCGCCGAGCAGCACCTGGCCAAGGCCTACGGCAAGGCCTCGGTCGGTTCGCCGCCGATGTCGGTGCCCCACCTCGACACCCGCATCCTCGACGGCAAGCGCGTGATCCTGTTCGGTCCCTTCGCCACCTTCTCGACCAAGTTCCTCAAGGAAGGCTCCTACCTCGACCTGTTCACCAGCACCACGCCGCACAACGTCTGGCCGATGGCCAAGGTCGGCATGGCCGAGTTCTCGCTGGTTCAGTACCTGGCCGGCCAGCTGATGCTGTCGGACGACGACCGGATGAAGGCCCTGCGCGAGTACTTCCCGAACGCGAAGAAGGAAGACTGGCGCCTCTGGCAGGCCGGCCAGCGCGTGCAGATCATCAAGCGCGACGAAGCCAAGGGCGGCGTGCTCAAGCTGGGCACCGAGATCGTGAGTTCGCAGGACGGCAGCCTGGCCGGCCTGCTGGGCGCCTCGCCCGGCGCGTCCACGGCCGCGCCGATCATGCTGGACCTGATGAAGCAGGTCTTCAAGGACAAGCTGGCGACGCCCGCCTGGCAGGCCAAGATCCGCGAGATCGTGCCCAGCTACGGCACCGCGCTCAACGCCTCGCCCGAGAAGGTGGTGCAGGAATGGACCGCCACGGCCCAGGTGCTGCAGCTGAGCCCGCCGCCGGCGATCGACCTCACGCCGGGCGCGGCCGCGCCCACGCCAGCCTCAGCGCCGACCAGCGCCCCGGCCGCGGCGCGCAAGAGCAAGCCCGTCGCCGACGTCGCGCTGTAAGGCGCAGCCACCGGAGCGCAGGCTCCGGCTTCCGGCCAAAGAAAAAGGCACCCCTCGGGGTGCCTTTTTTGTCGTTGCGGCCTGCGCCGCCGGCCGCAGCGTCAGGCCGCCGCGGGCTGCACGTTGCGCAGCTTGATGTGCAGTTCGCGCAGCTGCTTCTCGTCGACCGGGCTCGGCGCCTGCGTCAGCAGGTCCTGCGCGCGCTGGGTCTTGGGGAAGGCGATCACGTCGCGGATGGACTCGGCGCCGGTCATCAGCATGACCAGGCGGTCCAGGCCGATGGCGATGCCGCCGTGCGGGGGCGCGCCGTACTGCAGCGCGTCGAGCAGGAAGCCGCACTTGAGCTGTGCGTCCTCGGCGCTGATCTTGAGCGCGCGGAACACCTTGCTCTGCACTTCCTCGCGGTGGATACGCACCGAGCCGCCGCCCATCTCGATGCCGTTGAGCACCATGTCGTAGGCCTTGGCGATGCACTTCTCGGG
>Ga0182008_10000071_pt1 | contig 81893 bp, 96 predicted proteins | sample Sormic07211129_1_FD_120482 | JGI IMG/M metagenome (GOLD analysis project Ga0182008, IMG submission 120482) | Rhizosphere microbial communities from Sorghum bicolor, Mead, Nebraska, USA - 072115-129_1 metaG | ecosystem: Host-associated > Plants > Roots > Rhizosphere | place: USA: Nebraska...
CCCTCCCCTGTTCCCGCCCGCCGGCCGCAGCGCGGCACGGTGCCACCGGCACGGTGTCGCGCCCTACCGCCAACGCTGCAGCTGCTGCCGGCGCCGCCGGCGCCTTCGTCCGGATGCTGCTGCTTATGCTTCGGAAGTTATCAAAAAATTATTTAATTGCATTCAATAATTTTTTAAAATGAAATTTGGTTAGCGTTTATTAACTTGCTTGCGACAGCTCATAAGGCAGACGGTTGAAAAATATGTTGACATCTCTATTTTTGTGCTAAATTTACTTTGCGGGGTTGGTCGGTGGAAGGTTGAATACAAAATTGCGTTAATACAAAATGCGGACTCATCCATTTTGGGAATGAAAGTGTAGTTTCTACATGGCCAACTCCTCATGTTCAGTGAACTTGAGGAGTTATCATGACAAACCAAAGCAAACCCTTCAGTAATTTCGCGCCTGCGATATTAAGGCCGGGCTCGGTTAATTTTTCCAGATCGCAAAATATTGGTGCGAGTTCCCGCGCAAACAGCCTCTGCACTACGAGGCCTCCTCCTCGCCCTGTAGCATTTCCCTATTTCTCCACCGGCTTTCGATCCAGCGGTGCAAAGATTACTCATTTCCTCAAAATCGAACCAAACCTAACATTTGGTTCGCATCGCTACGTCAATTTCGCCAACTTCCCAACCGCAAGAGGCGAAAAATGATCAAGCTCAATATTAAAGATTCTGCAATCCGCGCGCTAATTATCGAATCTCTGCTCGATCAAGCAGACAACGATTCTGCCTCCCTGTTAAGCCAAGGAATCGACGCCGAATGGGTTGAAAACCTGCGCAACCTTTCGTCGCGAGATGCCTTACGGGCGTCACATTTTCATAATGTCACCATGGAGGTAACTTTAAACGAAAAACAACTATCCCATGCTTTCGCGCAAGCCGCAGATGAGCGGCGTGTTCGCCATTTGAAAGAGTATTTTGTACGCCATGGGGCTTCTGTTTCGATGATATGCAAAATGTTCAAGATGAGTAGCAAAGAGGCAAAGGCAGCTAAGCAACTTCTCCTCTCTGAACAACGCTTAGGTAGACCTCCTATGCCAAGTCCTTATGAACGCGAAGATATACATGATAGCTGGGACAAAATTGTTAAAGCTAATCAAAACTCTCCGGTACGGGAGCAAATTGTTTTACTTCATAAAATTTATTCATCTCATACCCTGGCGACCTTGTGGCTCGTTATTAATGAGTTTGAACCATTTACGAATCAAGGAACTGCGAAGAAAAACGAGCAGTTCCCTCAACAAGGAACCAAATGGGAGGGTGGTAGCTGTGTGCATAAATTAGTTAACCTTTCCAAGAGAACGACTTCGAATATTTCATAAAGCATATTCCATTCATAGGGGACTAAAATGGCGACGAATATTCAGGACGGCTCTGCACCAGAGGGCAATGACGCTTCAAAACGTCTCGTTTCAATAGCAGATATCTATTCTTCTATACCGTCTCCGTTTGCGACCACAACCGAAGTGGTATTTGAAACTGAAGAAGACTCACCATTTTCTGATGGCTATTCCATATCTAAAGAACGAGAGGCATTGCGTGATCTTCTGGAATCCGACACACCTAACGAAAATGATCCACGGTTCAAAAGACTAATGATGTACGAAGAACGTCTCTTAGAATTTAACGTCATGCAGGAAGAGTATGAAAATAGAGCCGGTGCAGAAAAGATAGTCTCAATACAAGAAGCAGCACATCTGCGAAGTCTAGGATCTCTAATCAATGAGGACCAAGACACGATGCAACTACACACAAAAGAAGCGTTTCGCCTCTTTATGGGCCGGGCCAAAGATCCAAATGGGAAGTTTGCGCAAATCGTGGGCGGAAAACGAGTTGCCGCCGCCCTGAAATGTCTATGGCTATTATCCGGTGCTGATAATCCCTATGCTGATTGGGCACTATTACGGCACGAAGAGCTAATGCAAGACATCACCCGTCGATTGGATCGAGAAGTAAAACGACTACATCAAAAACTGGAAGCGCAGCGATCCCGAGGTCTGCAATATTCTATTTTGTGTTCAGCCGAACCAAAGGTGCTTCTACTGGGTTTCAAAAGCCCATACGGCTATGCAATCAGTGATCTCGTCGCGCATTTTGACTACTACATTCGAACTGTAAAAACGCTGGTACGAAAAGATCAACTCACCGATGATCAAGGCCGACAAAGCATCCGCGAACTAACACGTGCAATACGGGCGGCGTTCATCGAGACGGCCCGCTTTGAACGATTTTTGATGCGTCCAGAACTGCGCGACTTATGCCGAGCCGATTTTGTCCCAAATGCATCCGGTGATGCGGCAAGACGCCAGACGGACGTGACTCAACTATTGGGCCATATTCCCCCAGATGTGTACAGCGGAAAAATTCAGCCACGCCATAGCCGTAGACGGTTGAATTTGGCGCCAAACGAAAAAGCCATACTGGCGCACGTTAGCTCGGAGATGGAAAAGCAGGCAGGGAGCGAAATTGAAGCTGCGGCAATCGACAAATTACTTTAGGCGGCTGCAATAGGGCTGCTGATATCTTCAGGAGGTAATATGGACTGCGACAATCTTCCTTCTCAAGTTGAACAACTGGGTCGGGAATCCACAAGTGCACGAGTTAACAGTTTTCCCTTCCGACCGGTGCGGTTGCCCTCGTTGCCAACGATGTCCCTTAATCGCCTCGATCTCGACGCCGCCAATCCATCGTCAACAGCGGGCACTATTGCTTCCGGTTTTTTCGGTCAACACCATGTAGACCGAAAAGCCTTTAAGGGTAGGGGGGACAGCCGTCGCCTGCTCAAGGCACAAACAGCTGTTGACCAGGTCCATCAAGATATGCGACGGCTCGCTGCTGCGACCAGATCAATTAAGGCAAAACGCTTCTACCTGGCGATCCACACTCGAGGAACCACTGGTCAACTGTCCCTTCGGTGGAGACGCGCCGGAACAACCAATACTAGCCACATCGCATGGGACGAGCTTGAGGAGTTCCTGTCACCGCTTCCACCAGATCTTGTTCAGTGGTATCAGACGGTCAATGAATTGGCCGCCTCTCTAAACAGCCAGGAAAAACATAATCGCTCGGTTTTACGGCATTTCGAGGATCAAATCCGACGATAAAACGTAAACGAATGCCGATGTATTTATTCCATTCAAATCCATAATAGGCAGACGCGCCGAGCCTTTTGTGGAAACATGTGGCGCCATATTTACTCGGAGGTTGTAATGCCAAACACATTTCAAGGGGTCGGTAATTTAGCTGATGCACCTTCCATTAAAAACATCGTCGCGAAAAAAGGTAAGCCGATGAAGGCGGCAGAAATGCGCGTGTTTTTTGATGAATACGAGAAGGCGGGCGACGGTTCTTATACGCAAAGTGGGGGAATATGGCTACCAGTAACTACATATGAGCATACGGCTGAAAACTGCGCACGACTGCTGCGTAAAGGGACGCGCGTTAAGGTTGAAGGGCGCCTTACGCAGTTTGAAGCCCATGATGAAGCAGGCAATGCTGTCACCGCGTTTTCGGTCATAGCAAGCGCTGTTTTCTTGTCTCCTACGCGAGTTAATTCGGTCCATTTTGCTGAGTCTCGCACTCGAAGCGCGCCAAGCACCATGGACGAACCTGCACCATTTGACGATACCGATTTCTATGAGCAACCAGCATAGGTCTGTTCCTGATTAACCGGGGCCAGCGTGCCGGCCCTTTTTGAGGAATTATCATGAAAATCATCAATGTACTGTTCGCAGGTGTAATCTCGACAATATACTCGGGTTGCGCAAATTTTGATCCCACGCTGAATGGCCTGATAAAAATTGATACTAATGTGACCAAACCACCAGGACTGAGTGATCGTGCTACTGGGCCAATTTATACAGCGGGTGCTATTTCTTCCAAAGAAGAAGGCTGCACCGTACTTCCTAATCAGAGAAGTAAGCTCGATGTGGATACTCTCTATGGGCGAGCGATGTCGCGCTTCGGATTTAAATCGCCGGAGCAAATCGCGATTTATCGAAAATTGGTCGATAGAACTTATCTGGTCGATCAAGGGTACAAACACGAGAAACAAGGTGGCGCTTTCTACCATTTGGCTCAAACGGTTGCGTACGACGTGGCTGGAGGATCGCGAGCAATGTGGCTCGAATTCAAGTTTTCAAAAAATGGTACTGGCAGCGACGTTTCTGCTGAGTTTTGTGTGGATCCCACTGACCCAATAGCGTCCAGCAGCAATACACGCCAGAAAATTAGCGCTCGTATCCAGCAGATTCTCGGTGTTTAAACCTGTTGCAGCGCCTTAAAGATTGAAAGGAATAGCAATGGATATCCCCAGCCTGATCCTACTTTTTGTGATTTGTGCCATTGGCGCCCACTTTGTCTTGAAATGGTGGTGGCCCATCATTAAGGAGCGTAAAAATTTGACACCGGAACAAATGATTGAGCGTGCCCTCCAAGCGCCGGTCAAGTGCGCGCAGCGAGACGCATCTAAGTTCGGTTCTCCGATCAAAACGTTAGTGATCATAGTTCTCAATGCCAATTTTTTGTATGGCTGGTTGTGGTTCAGCCACCGCTCAATTTTTGTGCTCTGGCTCGGACTGGCTTACCTCACTGTCGGATTCGTGGTGCAACACCTGGTAAAAGTTCCGTCTGCAAGTGAAATGATCGAATTGAATATTTGGGAGCGCTTCTGGCTCAGAATTTTCTATGCGTGGTTCTGGCCAGTCTACGTTCCTTACATTTCCCTAAGAAAATAGAATTTGACTGATCCAATATGAGTTGTGAGAATAGCCTTTGTGATTACGTAAAGGTTAGCAAAACCACTTGTTGTAAAAATTTTTCTGCAATTAGAAAGCGAGTATTAGGAATGATGCGCTACGCGAGAGTGAACGACTATGACTTTATTTTTTCGCTCATCATGAAGGAAGCAGCGAATGGTCATTTCTCACGAAAACTCCTGAATCCGGCTGCAACCCTTGGAATGGAAAAAGAGCTTTTATCGGTGCTGTTGCACCATCGTCGCATTAACCAGTGTTACGCCTACGCGTTGATTTGGGAGCGGAAGGGGTACCCGGTTGGTTTCGTCGTGATGTCTTCGCTTGAAGGAGACCAAGGCAATGAACTATGGATGGCTGCTATCGCGCCATCCTACAGAGGGTTGGGAGAAGGCAGAGAAATGATCGGTACGATCTTGCCCCAGTTTAAGCAGCAAGGTACAGGCTTAATGGCACGCTGTGCTCCTGAGTCTGAGGCGATGTTCCATATCCTGACAACGAGCGGCTTCGTAGTGGATGCAGTATTGGAACATGGCACGAGGCAGCTCGTTACATCATGGTGATCCCAGCGTCAAACCAATTTCAGCGACGCTGGATATATTATGGCGTTAGCAGATGGACTGGGGAGAATTCTCGTGACATTGACCGCGTCCTTTTGGGCTACCCTCCTACTCTAGCGCGTGAATACGCCCCTGTACATAGGCGACGATAGCCATCACCAGCCCGGCCACGTTCAGCTGCTCGCGAACGCGCTCGTCATCATCCTCTTCGTCCAAGCCCAACTTGAATCGTGCAGCCGCAATTGGCCCATTACGCAGATACCCGTCCACTCCATCGCCGTCGCAAAAACGGTTCTGCAGCTTGTCTAATGCATCCAGGATCGCCTGGTTATGCAAACCAGATCGGTAGCGCTTAACGATTTCCTCTCCCACCTGCTCCGGCGTGCCGGCGTAGCGCATCACGTGTACCAAGTCGCCCGCGTCTTTGTTTTCGGCACGTTGGTCGAACGCGATAGCTTTCAAGATGAGAAAGGACGTCACATCGGCGTAGCGGATCAACTCGGTCGATATGCCTGCTCCGCCGAACAATTCGGCCGTTACCTTCCGCTCACAAAACCAGTCATGTACAACGCCGGCATGACGTATGCCCAGAGCCGAAACTTTTTCCCCTTCGATCGACAAGGGCTTACCTTCCTGGGAGCGGTGGGCTGCGTTATGCAGGAACTCGACCATCACACTTTCGTGCTCCGAAATCTGGTACACCCATTGCCAGCTACTCGGCCCAGTTGCGCCGGGCTTGAGATAGCGGTTGAAGCCACGCTGGCTCAGTTGCTCCCCCAGCGATGCATAGCCCTCACCTTCCGCAATCACCTGCAGGTTGAAGACGATGTCTACGTCGGTCGTCCCCGCATGCGCTGGCACATCTGGCGGTACTTCCGGCGTCAGGTAGCGTGGCACCAAGCCACCAACCAATCGGATGGAATCTTTCATGGTACCGAACGCGGTCAGCAAGGTGACCAATACCCTCTCGCACGCCAATGTCTGAGCGCTGTGGTAACCCTCGGCTGTTTTTGGCTTTTCCGCAGTGGCCATCCTTATATTCCCAGTTCCTGTAATCTAAGTTGTTCGGCAAGTTCCTTGTTTCTTCCCTTGCCATCGAGCAAGTCAAGATACAGGATAAATGGGTTGGCCAGCAAGGCTCCCGATACAGTATCTTTTTTTGCAAACATAGTGCTGACACCGGAGCGTTCGATGAGCGTGACATTGGCCCCCTTGTCCACCGATTTCATCCAGAACGCGTTCGCATAGATTTTTGCCTCGCCAGGTGGAATGATGATGTCAGCCGTGTCGGCCCGGGTCAGATGCGGCACGATCCGGTTGGCTGCTCCAGCACCGGTAAAGACACAGCCTTCCCGCTCAACGGTATCGATTTTTCCGGCCAAATAGTCAAGCAGTTTGGCAGGATTGGGAACGTAGCAATGCCACTTCGTTTTTGTATCCTTGCGCTGCGTCCACGCCTCCGCCCAAGCGTCGAGCAATTCGGCGGGCTTGGACAACCTGCGGCGCAGCGTTCGGCCGCTCCCCTCGCTTTCGATCCATTCCCGGCGTTCCAATTCAGTTAACACGGTAGATACGGTGTAAGTAGAGGTCATCGACATTTCGGCAAGCTCCAAGCCGCTTCTGAAGTTGCGATGTTCGACCAACAAGGTGAGGATCACCTGTTCGCGCGCGCCGGTAAATAATGCCAGTGCGCCACGGCGGGAAGCAGGCTTGGAGGAGCGCTGAATATCGATCAACCATTCTTTGTGCCTTAGATAAAACGTTCCGCTGGCTTCAAAGTAAGCTAGTTGATGATGTCGTAAATCGTCCTTCGCGCCTTCGCTGAGGTGCTCGGCGGCTACCATCAGGATGATATCGTTGGCGTCGTCGTTGTCCCTCAAAAAGGCTTGGAGCTGCCAAGCAGCGTCGCGAATGTCTCTCGGGTATGCCTGACGCAGCATTTCAATTGCCAGTCTTCGGTGGCCGTGTGGCGAGACGATATGCATCAGGCAATCCAGATACCCACCATGATGTTCCACCTCGAAAGTGGTTGCTTCGACCTCGATATTGACACTTTTCAAGGCCTGCGTGAGCAATTCCACGAGATTTTTTTGTGAACTCGACATAGTTTATCTGTGCAGCTATACGGTTTTTTTTGAGTTTTCTTTAGCTAATTCTGATAGTTTATCTGTGCAGATAAACAAGTGCAAGCAAAAAATTATCAAGGCCAGCTTAGCCTCAACGGCCAACATTTTCTTACCCAGAGGCAATCTATCTACAGCCAACATGGCGTATGGCCGCCCACCAAGCCCAAGGAGTGACGATATCATCATCGAGATGAACAGCGCTTCGCATACTTTTGCCCGAGTTAGCGCCTCGATCAATCTCTTGCGTGCTGTCCAGTGGGTCATCCAGACCATCCTTGAGGATCCCTTTGATCTTTAGTAACGGGCTCGTCGAGAATAGTCTAATAATCACGACTCGATTGCGGACAAGGGCGCTTCGCACCTTTTGGGACACTAACAGGACAAGCAGCAGCCGGCTCCGGTAGAAGTCGCATAATGTACAGAACACAACGCCTAACCCACACTATAGACAGAGACAGAGGCAGAGGCAGGCTTCACAAGAGTTTCCCAATTGAGGGACGTCTCCACATCTGACCAGTGCCCCTCACAAGGGGGAAGTGCAATAAACCCCCACTACAGGAATAACAGCCAGTGATCGTACCTGCCGGGTACATCGCTTTCATTGGCTTGCTTCCACTTCGCTCTACTCCCCTCCCATTGACCAAACTTTTTGACAGCTGTGCGCTGATTTAGCCGCTGGGAATAAATCCCGGTGCTAGACAAGCCTGACGACTGCTTCAGCCGTCAGGTTCCCGCTTGACGCTGGCGACAGTGCTTGGATTACTGCGCCATTGACATCGGCCAAGGCTTTAACACATGGAAAACCCACCAGAGGAATGCAAGTCGTTTGGTCGGCATGATGTGTTGAGCTTACACGGACAGCAAGTCGTGACAGTACGTTTGAGTGGCACGCCGCCTGCGTAATCGCACTGGTAGTCGTGTGCGACGCCGGCCAAGCAATCAATCCGAGTGCGGACGGCGAAGAAATTTAAAACGCATTCGCTGTAGTAAGCGTATGCCCCATTTTTCAACCTCAAGGAGAGTATCCAATGGCTCAAAAAACGAAACCATCCCCACTCGCAATTGCCCTGGCAAATGCGCCCGCCCTGCTGAATTGGTACAAGTTGTTTAAGGATTTGACGGAACAATTCGTTGCGTCCGATATTGGCGTGCAGCTGCTTATTGCCGCTGCACTTCATATCCATCCCATCTACACCTGGGACATCTGGCCAATCCTGGGAAAATACTTTATTGGAGGAGGTTAAAGGTCAGTTGTCACTTCACCGATTTTCATGAATATGGCGAAATGACAATAAAACGGGGATGGGTGAGAAAACGATGCGTACTAAACACTATCGCGCTATCGTTATGAGATGCACAGCGCTTCGCTTGCTCTTGGCCAAGCTGGCCCATCGCCAATGTAGCAATTGCGCATCGACTGATTTCAAGTTATGATGAGATCCAAGGCGCCCCGCCTAAGTTCTGGTCAGCTTGAAACGGCATTCAACAACACTGCACCACCAAGCATCCAACCGTCAAATCATTCCGACCGTTCGATAGCGACAAAATGACCCGCGCGCCCGAACGTACTTGGAGAATGTTATGACGAAGCTTATCAGCGTGGCATCCCACGCCGCATCAAAGTCCCTGGTCCAAGACGGCCAATCCATCAAGCGATCGCACATCCAGGAAGTATTAGCAGCCATTCTGGGTTACCAGACTTATGCAGCCTTCTCTGTCGAGGAAAACGACGAGAGCCTGGAGTATCATCTCGACGACGCCGAGATGCTGGTATTGAACCCTCCCGCAGGCGAGCGACGGGCCCATGCTCTTGACGTGGCAGCTCCGGGGCTGATTGCAGCGTGCATCGCCGCCTTGCAAGACGTGGCGCCTGTCCGAGTTTTCGCGGACCTCGACCACTTCTATGATGATTATGCCCGCGAGGAGTTAGTCGACACGATCAACAACTCCGACGACGTGTCGGCCGCCATGTCGGAAACCAACGCCTATTTCGACTCCGATGCCAACTTGCCATATGAAACTCCCGCTACCGACGACTTGTGGGCAGCGCGGTCCGAGTGGTGCATCGAAGCCAGCGGCGACATGACGGGAGGACATGATACCGAAAGCGACCGTATGTTCGCTGGCGACACACTCAACTGCCGCGGCAAGCTCACATTCCACAAAGCGGGCCGGGCCGGGCTGATTTTCGTCGAATCTGACGGCTCAGCTGGCGTAGACGAGAGCTGGCGCGAACAGGATTTTGAATACGACGAGGCCCAGGAAGCCGACTTGGGAATCCCCGAATTTTGATCTTGGATTAGGGGCAGAAGGCGGCGGGACGAGATTTTATCAATCGTCGGCCCCGCCGCATGGTGCGGTTCAAGCACGGCCAACTACGAATTCCAGCGGGCCGACAAAGGAACTTCAGAGTGCGTCGACCTTATGCTCCACCACTTCATTGTCGCTATCTGAAACCTTGGCGTCGTGAACTGTATTAAAGGACTCCTCAAGCCGACGGTCCATGTCCGATAGATCCATCTCGAACTGCGCGAACTCCAGTCTGCGATCCTTGAGGGTGACTCCCCGAATGGCGGGGACCATAGCAGCGTGCTGCGTCTGGAGCACGGACTTCCCATCCAAATAGTCGAGCAGATCGACAACCTCAAAGGCCTCATTGCGCCAAAACCGGCAGAGTGATTTCCCAGCACCTCTTCCGACGTAGCCACGGACCAGAACGTTGATCAGTTCGTGCGCCTGTCGCACCGGATGGGGGCCGCAGTGGTAGCCGCTCAATGCTCGGTTGGCCGTCACGACACACGTGCGCACGCGCGCAGGCGTGGCGACTTCCCAACCTAATGCCTTAAAAAGGCGGATCTGGTTGTTAGGATTCGCCAGCCATTGAGCGCGGATATCAAGTTGCGCCTCTCCCGTCAAGACCAGATCGTAGCTGTTGCGCAACTCATGCGGTGAGCATGGGTGATAGGCGTTCTTACACTCGATGACGACGAGCACACCATCGCGATAGCAGAAGATGTCGGTCTCGCGATCGCCGTCGATATTAAACTCGAAGCTCTCGCGCACAAGAAAGCCAGCCTCCCTCAGCGCCGCTGCAACAGCCAGTTGCATCGGATCGTCAGCCGCCGCGATTGACTTCTTGACCCCGCTGGCGTACATGATGCTGCGAACTAGGTTCGATTTGCTCACGATCGCTGGTGGAATGGCTATGTAGTCGCCCGTAGGGTTCAGCGAGTGCACGAACGGCCTGTATTGGAGATCGACGTAGAAGTTGGCGCCCGCGGTAGAGTTCTTCGTAGGTAGAGACAATAACGAGATCAGCTCCTGCGCCTTTTCCGGCGACATCATAACCTGCAGCATCCGCCGCAGATCCGCGCTTTGTATAACCATTACCGTAGACTGCAGCGTCAAGACCCTGCGTGTCACCACGTTGTCCACTGTTTCCAGCTTCTTACGGAACAGGGTGTCGATGAGGTTGAACAGCCGCTGCGCCTTGAACAGATCCATGATGGAAAGGTGCTCGCTGACCTGCAAGGTAGCACTATTCGGCGGCTGGAAGTTGTCGATCATGGCGCCTTGGAAAATTGGGAACTCCTCCCGGAACGGAGCGTCGAAATTCAAAAAATCAATCAACGGCGGAAGTTCTGGCAACGCAATTACGAACCGCGCGAACGGCTTTTCCTTGAGCATTACACACTCCAGCAGGCCAGCATCGAGGAACACCGACAGCCCCTCCTGGAAGGATGGCAGCATCGGCCGATCCTCATCTAAATCCTGCATGAACGAAGCCACGCGGACCAGCCCCTGGAGATCGGTCTGGACATAACCCAGCCGGACAGATCTTTCGAAATCGGGATCGATGGCAGATACCAGCACACCGGCGTGATTTGCCATCGCTTTGTACGGCAGGCCATCGAGCAAAACCTCCGCGTCGATGAGTTCGTTGATTCTGACAGCGTCCACCAGCAGGCTGGAATAGATTCCCTCATGCGGCGATGCGGCGTGGTCATCGGTCAAGTTCCACGTCCGTGCGCCGATGCCAACGTCGTCCCGCAGGATCATATAGAGGCGAGAGAACGCCGATGCGAGATCGGTGGCGCTCCAACGCAGCAGATGGCTTTCGTCGACTTGGTCGTTGCCGATCCAGTCGACGGAGAACGAGTAATTAACGCTCGCCAGCAAGGTTTTGAGGGCCGCGCCTTTACGCGTCTTCAAACGATCGACGATGCTCCGGTGGATCTGCCTCGCGGGTCTTGCGAGTTCCAGCAGCGCCTGCACGGATTCGAGATACTGGATCTGATAAGGGGGGAAGTGCGCTGCCACCGACAGTTCGAGCGCCGCCGCCACGATCTTTTTCAGACAGCTGCCATCAAATCCATAACGAGACGCGCGGAACAGGCCGTCGTTGCGCATACGCTGGAGCCATGCGCTCCCATCGAGACGTAGGAGGACTAGCACAGCCGCCACTGCATTGCGACGGTCGTTTGCGGCAATCTGTCCCGGCAGGAGATTGTACAGCGCCTTCGACTCTTTCTTGGTGGCGACGGGAACAGACATAGCAAGGGCACCGGCCGCCATGGAAGTAAGGCTCCTTGCCTTCAAGAGCTCGGCAATAAATTCGGACAGATTCAACAGTGTTTCCTTTCGGCCCAAAGGGCTCAACAATGCAACTAGGCAATCACGCGCTTTATTTGGTTATGCAAAACATCAGTGATGATGTCGAGCGTAGCGTCCTCTGGCTTGACTTTACCGGAATGAATCGCGCCTTGGCTCATGCCGAACCTGACAAACAAAAGAACTAGACATTGGCCAAACGCCTCATTCAAACGCGTTGGGCATGCAGCACAAACAGTGTCATATATCTGCTGCAGGTTCTTGTTTAGGAGCGGCAGTAGCGTGCCCTCCAACGCCACGCCGGCCGGTGCACACGCGTCGTCAAATGCTTTCCAGTCAACGGGGTGCCCCAAATGCTTGCTGGTCTCTACCCGTAAATAGCCTATCAACAGCGCTTCAACGTCGCGGCTTTTTGCCTTCTTTTTGTCAAAAAAGTCGAATAACCCCAATACACTTTCCCCATATTGCTATTTTCCATAGAGCAATATTATCTCAAAATTATGCTGTTTGGAGGAACAATCGCGCCATCATGGTCAAATGCGGCATCTCTGTTTTCTCCCGCCTGTTTCGAATCTCTGCGGTACAGCTGATTAGCCGCCTCCGCCAAACGCTTCTCACGCGCCCGGACATACACTGCCGTGGTGTCAGCGCTGGCGTGGCCGAGAATTTCTTGTACCACATACAGTTCCACCCCTCCTTCGATCGCCAACATGCCGAACGTATGACGGAAGGCATGCGGCGTGGCCTCGATCAGGGCAAACATGTCTTCTGGTGACAGATCCGCTTCTGCCCCAACGACCTGCAGGTCGTCGTGCACGCGCCGCAGGGCCCCTGTGACCACATCGTACAGCGCTCCTGCGGTGTACCCACGGTGGTCCGCCGTTCCATCACCATGGCGTGCCAGCGCGGCCGGCGTAGCTGGTATGACTAAGGGCGACAACAGCGGGCGATCATTGCCGGCCTGGTCAAAATCCGCACCGAGATCAGCCCAATGCGCGCGCAGCGCGTCAATAGTGCGGGGACTGACGGGCAACACCCGCCTCTTCCTGCCTTTGCCCAGCACCTTCAGCATCCAGATGCCAGGCACATGACGACTGGGCGTGAGCGCGTTGCGGCGGGCCGATGCGGCTTCCGCGCGGCGCAAACCCGAATCGCCCATCAGCAGCAGCATCGCAAGGGCGATCCGGTCCCGTCCGCCGTCGGATTGCTGGGCACGTCGCTCAAGCACCGCGATCAAGACTTCCCAGGCTTCGGCCGTCAACGCTTTGTCGACCTGGATCGGGTCGGTCTCGATATCGACGACAGGATCCTTGACCGCCAGCCAGGGATTGCCTCCCAGGTAGCGCACGCGCGCCAGATACTCGAACGCGGCGCGCAGGATTTGCACCGTCTGCTTTTGCGAGGCCGGCGACATCGCCTGGTCGGAGAACGGCCGCCAGCGGCGGCTGGTGCGCGGCGCGCGCGGCGCGCAGAAGCTCGCCGCCGGCATGGCCAGGAAGCGCACATAGGCCTGGCATTCATCGACCAGCAACGACGAAATCGGCTTGCAGGCGATCAGCGCGCTCCACAGCACAAGGCGCTCCAGCTCGCGCCGGTACGCGCGCAGCGTATGCGGCTGCCCCTCATACCGCGCCAGGTAGCACTCGATCGCCTCCAGGTCGTTGGTGGCGCTAATGAAGCAAAAACGCTCGGCGCGATTGATGCCGCGGCTGCCATCGTAAAGCGCGGGCAGTGAAAATGTTCCAAGGGGTGACAGCACGCCCTCGGCAACATCGAGCACCGGAAGAGCGTCGCGCGTCACCAGCGCGCGCGTATCCGTATCGATGGCGCCCAGCGTTTCGGCATGGCGTTGCAGCCAGCGGGCCAGCACTTCGGCGCGGCCGAACCCGACGCGCGGGACCGCCCGCCACCAAGCCGGCCCGCGCACCCGCATCATCGCCATCAGTTCGCCGAGGGTGCGCACGTCCTCACCGCGCAGCGCGGCCGTCAGCCGCGGCCGGAACCACCGGCCGATCGCGTCATCCGGCATGGGGACCGGTTCCGGCAGGTCCGCCGCTTGTACCAGGATGGCGAGCGCCTTGACGGAGATCGTGCCGCCGCGTCGTGCGTTTTGCAGGATGTCCGCAAACGCAGGATTATGTCCGATCGCGCGTTCGACCAGCTCGTCGCGCATGTGGATCAGGAATCGTTCGAGTCCCTGTTGCACCTGAGGGCTATCGTCCTGGTAGTACAGGTCAGCGATACGCTGAATAGGCACTTTTTGAACGAAAGCGCGCAGTGCCGTGTAATCGGTCCGGTTATAGGTGATCGGCGGGATCACGACGCGGGTGTTTTGCGCCATTTATTCGTCTTCCTTCGATGTGCGGTCGATGGCAGCTGTATCAACGGTATCGGCCGGGCGCTTCATGGCGGCGCACTGCTGCTCCACCAGGTCACGCGCGACGGCCTGTTGATAGCCGCACCTGGCCAAGTCGCCGAATGCAAGCGGCAACTCAGGCGATGAAGCGGATGCAATGGGCATGGCGGTATGCTCCTGGGGAATCGGGACCGAGGGAAGTGTAGACGAACAATAAAGTTTGACACAAACACTCGCCGGGGCACGGCAGGTCCAATTATCGCCACAATAAAGTGTGACACAACTTGGTCATTGCCCGGCTTCTTTAGCCGCAATAAACGCCATGAAAGCGTCATACATTTCCTTGGCAGGCTTCGACGGGTTACTCGTTTGTGTCGACGCGAAGATCCAGTGGAACTTCTCGAAACGCGATTGGTCTGCCTCCCAATCACGATTCCAGGACGTCGAGTAGTACTTAGTCTTGTTCTTCCCTGCAGGGCTGTTGTCGTGACTACGTTTGAGCATGTCGAAGAAGCAGTGCGAGTTCACCCCGCGCACAAGCGCCTCAAGTGCTTCCGCGACGTCCTGCAGGTGTGCAATGGTAAGCCTCAGTGGCTTTTCCAATAACGGCTTATGCTTGTCGAGGCCGAGCTTTACCGCCTGCTGACTACCCAGTTTGCCAAAGCGGTGGATGCCACAGTGGCGGATCTGGCAGATATCTTCGAAAGTCTGAAACAGAGGGTCGAGAGAAGCTGAAATCTGAGCGACATTGCAGAGCGAATTGAGCTCGGACTTTATGTTCTTTGTCGACGCAAGCGATACTCCCTCAAGCAATGCTTCAGGAAGTAACTCTGGTCGATGGTGCACAGCTGCGGCATAACTGACGGTCTTGCTGGCGGCGTTCTCTGCACACATTTCGTCGGTCAGAATCAGGTGACGAAGAAGGGAGCGGAAATACCCTTCGACAGCTGAGACCATGCCGAGATAAACAAGGCCACCAAGGGTAGAGTTGTAATCACCGCGCTGATGCGCCTGAAGATACAGCGTATTGATCTCAGCGAGGTTGGCCCTAAACTCATCGATCGGCGACTGTGCTTGAGGCATGTGGGCAGCGTCGAACCAAGATGCGGTATCTAAGCCAGATTCGAGAGGGGCCGCGAACGGGGTAATCTCCGCGAGTATGGCATCAGGTGCTACTAATGTCGTCATATCGATTTTAAGAAAGGTATTCGTCCAGGAACGCCTCAACGGCGTCGATCATAGTGCGTGCGCGGATCTGGCCCACCTGCGGAATCGTTCGCAGAGTGGTGCCAGGGTCTTGCAGCGCCACGAATTCGCCCACAGTCCGCGGCACAGAGGGCCATTCGCCTAGCTTCTCCTTCTGCCATTTCGTGAGACCTGGAACGTTGATCAGCGGCGTCAGCATCAAGCGGTCGTATGTGGATTCCTCCGTCAGCTTTTCGCCGCAGTTAAAGCAGTACTTCGCACCCTCGACCCGCTTGGCATCGCAGTTACGGCAATTTGGCAGGTTCAGCCCCAAGGCAGCAATCGTATTTGCATCGAGTAGTGTCGATACCGAGCGGCGCACTGGATGCTTTTCATCTTGACGCTGCAGCATATCCATGGAAAAGCGCGGAGAAAAAGAACCTTTACGGCTAAACGCACGGCGGAATTGCAGCGCCCCGAGGTGAACCAAATAGCGCAGGTATTCTCGATCTCCGTGCGAGACGCGATCCAGCTTGTAAAGAAGCCCCACCTCTTCAAGCAGCCTTAGCATCCTCTCGACGTAAGGCTGGCCGGTAACCGAGGCAGGATCGATCCCAAGCAGCAGCTGTTTGGTTGTGCCATCAATGAGTGCTTGGTTTGCCTGGGTGATATCGTCGGCCGCACGTTCAAAAGCGCGAGAGCCTGCTTCGACGATCGAAGAGAACTGCGGCATTTTGTCCTTGAGCGTCAGATACTCTGACTTGCGCTCATTAACGAAATCTTCAATGGTCCGATTGAATGCGGCCTGCGGAGTCGCCAGCTTGGTGACGTTCTTTAAATACGCTCGGACCAGGGTCATGAACGCACGCGGCACACCAAACGCAGCGTAGGCCAGCAGTGCTCTGGTCTCATCCGGAATGGCCACAAGATCGGGAAAACGCTTGTTCCCGATATCGAGCATGAAGTCGAGATAGTTGGCATCGGTGACGCTCTTCCACACAAATATCGATTCGGCCTCGTGCGAAGCGTGGAAACTCGGCCCGTACTCAGTCGTTCCGGGGTAGACCGATGCCTTGAGCGCGATGCGAGTGCCCTTTAACGCCCGATAGATGTCGAAGAAATGGGTGAGATATTCGGGAGTCAGCGTTAGTGCTGCGTCATCGAGGAAGAGAACAATGCGCTTACGGCCAAGGACCTCTGACAATGACACCAGGATCGCCTTCAATTTATCGATCGACATGCGAGCCGCAATGTTGTCCTGTTCAGGGGATAGTGGCCGTCCTTGCTCCAACGTCGCAATGAGATGCGACACATCGGCGCCGTCGAATTCCAAAAGGTTGGAAATTACAGTGCCCTGTACGCTGGCCGTAGCCGCAAATTGTTTCGCCGCGTCGGAAATCCCGACGAAGATGTTCGACAATGCCCAGTAGTAAAACATCGTCATTGCATCCGGCCGGCGGCGCAGCATCGGCTCCAGACGATAGTAGCGATTCAGGTTAGTGTAGACGGCAAACGGCAGCTCCTGCTTGTTCAGGCACCTCAGGAATGCAAAGCGCATCAGGTGCGTCTTGCCACAGCCGCGTGGGCCCACCAGTAATTTCGAACCCGTGCCGGTCAGCGCACTAATCCAGTCTTCGGTATCGGAGGTAAGTGTTGTAGCGCCTTCGATGATGTTCTGGCCAAGGTGCTCCGCGCGTTCTTCATACAGCTGCGTAACCTCAGTTTCTTCAGCTGCGCTCAGTGGTGGCGCATTTTCCAGCGATATTGGCGTCATAGTATGCTTAGTGGAAGGTTTAGAAGATCACTTTTTGTGAGTTGGCGTGCCGCGACTCCATAGGCATGGAGTTCGAGCCAAGCGCGACCTTCGGGGGAGCTCAGTGCTCGCAGGACCGCGTCCTGCTTTGAAGGGGCAACTCGCAGGCGATACAAACAATCAGTGAGTACAACGCTGCCGGCGCCGATGCCGATCACCTTGTCATGCGCGGTCCGGCCAACGCGTGCGACGATGATATCGCCGGCTTCGGCGCGTGTCACAGGGCCGCTCTTCGTAACAGGGAATCGGAAACGTCTGCCGCTGAAGTCGAGCCATTGACCGCGGTTGCCTGGATCAACATCGGTTGTATGCAGTACGAAGTGGCTCGCATCCTTAGCCTCTGCACTGTTCAGCGACCCACGCCGCAGATCCACAGCGATATCGCTCAGGCGTCCTCCCTGCTGCTTGGATGTTGCTTCAGCAAAGTGGTACTGGTAGTCCAAACGGTGCGCTGCCTGCGAATGTTTAACCACCATACAGGAAGTCTTGGCGCCGGACTTGTCCAGCGACGACAGCGCAATCGGTGCGTCATTTGGTGCGGAGTTCTCGATGACTAAAATGTGGGCCAGCGCATCGGTGCCACCGAACGATCCACGTGAAAGTCGGATCGCGCTGCGAATCTGGTACCGACTGAGCAGTTCGGTGCGGAAGTTCCTGTACTTGTCTGCACTAACGATCGAATCCGGCACGATGATCCCAAGGATGCCACCAGGTTGAAGCAGCCGTAAATTTTGGGCGAGGAACACCAGTGCCGCATCGGTCGTCGCGATCGCCGGCAAGCAGGAACTCAGACCCACATCCTCAAGAATCGCGCTGTAGCCCTTCTTCCACTTCGGCACCAAGAATGGCGGATTGCAGACGGCGACGTCAGGTTGGGCTTTTTCACGTCGTAGTGACGTGGCCAATTCAGGCGAAAGGGCGTCGAACATCAGATGGTAGTGGGCACCCGCAAAGCCTGATTCACGCAATTTATCCGGAAGCACCTGTGCGATCGTACGGTCCAAGTCAACGGTGACTATATTGGTCTTTGCCCACCTACGGGAAGCGGCAAAAGACAGAGAACCTGTGCCGCATCCTAGGTCCAGAACGGTACTTGGACTATTGGAAGGAAGGTCTGCGACCAACGCCTGGCTCACTACCGCATTCGTGTAGTAGCGGCCGAGAGAGTCGGAATGGATCGAGTGCAACTGAGTTCTCATGGGGCGCAGGTTACTTGGGCAAGGACGGTGTTACGGATCATAGCATTTCAGCTATGCAACATGGCCTAAATTTAATTGAAGGACTCATGCCAATTTACTATGTGTTGATTGCTTTTATGAGAATTTTTAAGCGGAAATTCCACTCGTTCAAGTAAGAAGATTGGCTTCTACTCGTCCCCAATTGGGACTGCCACGTAGATCATGCGAATACTTTCAATCCACGACCATCAAATCGCTCTATAAAAAACCGACCTATGCTGACGTGAGAGCAACAAACCCCATCGTTGTGTCAAACTTCATTGGGTTGTGTCAGTTTTCATTGTTCCTCCACAGAAGGTTGCCCGGCACGGTAAGCAGTCAACGGCCCATAAAAATGGAGTTTACCCGGCCATCATACCTGTTTCACGCGCAAAAAGAGCAATAATCCTTCCGTGATAATACGGATTATCACGGAAGGACAGGCACATCCGATGCGCTACTGCGCGCGTTATTGCGGCTTGCCGAGCGTCTGGCCGGTATCGAGTCCCCGACTTGGTGCTCGTCCGGCCCGCCTGGGGCGACGGGCGCCCTCCTCTACCCTTGGCCATCCACCGCCGGCGTGTCACAGCGCTATGGTCCACACCCAGGCAGCTGCTCGGCATGCCAGCGGCTCCCTCCTGGTGCTACAGCTGGCCGCAGGTGCCAGGTTCCCCCCGCACTTCCCTGCCGCTGATCGAACCAACGGTGTCAATCCATTTTTTGCTTGAACAAGGTACCGACGGCGACCGGCTGGCCGCCATCCACGCCGGCCAGCGCCTGCAACCGTGCCGCATCGGCCATCGGGCATTTGACCGGCATGGCATGCACGCCATGAGTCAGCAGCCAGATGGTGCGGGTGACCCCGTCAGTGAACGAGAGGACCGGGTGCTCGGTCACGTCGACGCGCTCCAGCACCTGCCCCAGCAACCGGCGACGCCACACCGGCGTTTCCAAGCGTCGCAGCTCACAGCTGACGGTGGCCAGCGGCACCGGATTGGCACGGCCCTCCGTAAAATGCTTGTCCGGCCAATGGAATTTGCGGTCCAGCGGCCAAGTCGCGGGGCTTTGGTGCGCCACCTCTGGATGACTGCTGCCCGGCCGGCGCCATAGCTGCAGGAACCGCTCGGCGTCGACCTCCACGACCGCCCATGCTTCGCCGTCAGATCCAGGATCCTTCTCGGACATATAGACCGTGTCGCTGCCGGTACGCACGGCGAACAGCGCGCCCTGGAAGTAGTGAATAGGGTGAACACCGGCGAAGGTGCGCAGCGCCATCATGGCGAGCAGCCATTGCCTGCGCTGGCGGGCCGCTTGTCGCCGCGCGCCAGTTCCGAGGCGGACGGGCTGCAGTTCCGTTCAGCCGACTTGCTGGTGATGAACTGCTTGCCGAGGGCTGGCGCGTGATCGCTGGCGGCTATGGCACGGAACCTACCGGGTTCGCACCAGAATGGCACTTTGACGCCTTGCTGAGCGGCGAACAGCTGCTGGGCCTGGGCACAGTTCTGCCGGTTATACGCCACCCCGTCCAAGGCGTCGAAGGTGGCGACATGCAGGCGCAGCGCCGCATCGGTCACGCTGTTCCGGTATAGGGTGTAGATCGCGACGTCCGGCGCTGCCTGGGCCCATGCGGCCTGCATGGCGACCGCGGCTAGGATAAGCATGCCGAGACGAGATAGACTGGAAACGTTCATCGTCATACCCTGTCAGCACGGATCGACGTGTTTACGCGCCAGCGGCGCGAGGAACACCAGGCGGCCGTCCGCCTCGTAGGTCGCCCGCTCCTGTTGATACTCGCTACCTACCGTGTTCCTGTCCTCGCAGCCCCTGTAGATGCGCCAAAAGATTTCAAACTCGATGTCCACCTGAGTAGGACAGTCCTCGTCGATCGCCACCCTGTCCACCTTGACCTCGTAAATTTCCGCGCTGTCGTCGGGGTGGTCGTCCAGTAGCGCGTGCGCCACCTCATTTAAGCGCTTCCCGCGGTTTTCCTGCAGGACCTGCTGAAGCTGGTCCGCGTCCAGGCCTTGGCCGACTAAAACCGACAGTTCACGCATTGCCTGCTCCTAGCAGAAGGAAAAAAAACAATTATGCCCTCAATCAAAATGTTGTGAAGAAAAACCGCTACATACCTTTCCGAGGACTAGGCTACCTGCCTTGCCTGTGGCCGGTATCCAGCGTATTCTTTACATAATTAACTCTGAATACCGCACAATAAGGCTTTAAATGTAATGGCAAAGACCCCCTACGTTGAAGATTCCGATCTAAAAAAAATGCTAAAAATCGCCGCTGTCAGCGGAGAGCTTCCAGTTCGCAACGTACCTATGCTGCGCACCTTGTACGGCACCGGTATGACGCTGCAAGAAATAGCGCGGTTGCCGATTAGAGCTTACCTGGGCGTAAATGGCGATGTGCTGGACGAATCTTATGTGGCCGAAGATGTCGCGTACAACGGCACGAAACGACCTGTATTTTGGTCAAACAAGGAACTGATCGCCGCATTGGATCAGTACCTTGCGTACCGTATTGAGCACCGTCAAATGGTCACGACGCGGACGGGCGTATACCGAAGTCTAGATCCCGATAGCCCCATTTTCCTGACCGACGAAGGGGAGCCGTACAAGCTCACGAAACGCAAGACGGCGGCCGGAACCATCAGCTACTCATGCGACTCACTGAGCCAGCTCTTGCGCAAGCTGCACAAGCAAGCGGGAGTCGAGGGGGCAAGTGCCACCAGCGCTCGTAGAACATTTGCCGTCCGCCTGCATAACAAGGGCTACGACCTCAAGAGCATCAAAGTATTGTTGGGTTTGAAGACGCTGCGCGCCACCAAGAATTTGATCGACGCCGATCCAGTGCGCCTGGGTGCAATTGCAGCGGGGGTGTTTTGATGCCGAAGATACAGATGACACAGCAGGAATTTTTGCGGGACGCTATGCATCGTCTCAATATGACGCGTGATGAATTCGCAGATCGAATCGCCGTCAAGCGCAAGACGCTGGACAACTGGATATTGCCTCCGAGCGACTCGGCGCGGGGCATGCCAGATATGGCGTGGAAGTTCATTCAGGAAATTTTAGATAGAGAAGAAAAAGGCGCTTGACTACCCTCATTGAGGGCATATAATGGTCTACATGGAAGCGTAATTCAGCCCGACGAAATGGGAGGCCAGCATGGCACTAACTGAAAAAGACTTGATTGAACTGCGCGATGAACGTCACGCAGATTATATGCATGAAGCAAGGCGCGAGTCGGCCGAGCGGAATCGTTACCGGGCGCGCGTAGAGGCTTTGGAAGCGACTTTGTTGGAAATCTCCACGCCTATCGAAGGTAAACCGATGGGTAATCCATGGGACTTCTACAACGATGTGCGCAAGCTTGCGGCGGGAGCTATCGGCATTCCATACGTGCATCAGGAATTCACTTAACCCGCTGCCTCCCAATAACCCGGAAAAAACTTGGCGTCGGCTCGGCGCCCCGATCCGGCCGGATGCCGATTGAGGAAGAATACGATGGCTAACCTAAACAACACTAGCGTTTCTTTTGTCAGTCGGTTGAAATACGCTGCTGCCCTATTCACCTTCGGGATGGTTGGCACTGCGGCGGTTATTTGGTTTAACCGCTGGCTTATCGAATCGATGAATGTGCCACCGACGAACTTAGTTGCCGGAATCGCCGTTGTCGGAATGTTCGTCGGCACAATTGCCGTAACGATAATGGTATTGATTGGCAAATTCGACCAGTCGATCACGGCTCTGGACCGATAACCTGCGCTTACCGAGGAAAAGATCTGTGACAACGATGATTAACAACATGGCCGCAGCGCGGCGCTGGCGTGAACAGTGGGGCTATATTGGCCGGGGTGGCGTCGTCGTGCTGCTGGATTGCGAAGTTCAAAGCTGGGTGAACCAGCTTCGCAACCCCGAGCATTGGCAACCAGGCTGTATCGCTGTCGATGAGGAAGGCAAAAGCTGGACTACCATCGCGGGCAATCAACGTGATGGTGCGCTGATATGGTTGCCAAACGATCAGATCCCGAATTGAAGGAGTATGTCCATGTCTTATACCCAAGAAATCGAGCTTCATCCTTCCGAAACGCCGCTGTTTGTAGCCGCCAGTCTACGCGGCTACAAACTGCACCGGATGCCTCAAGGCTTCCTGGCGGTATACAAGATGGACGGTGATGCTGTCGTCCCTGTCGCTGCGTAGGTCAAATTCAAAGAGGTAGCAAACCTCTGTGGCGCGACGGGACAAACAACGCTTCGGCAAGCGGCTGAACGCGATGGGCTTAAGTGGCCCGATTCGCCAGAAGCTTTTCTAGCTGCCGTGATGAAGTGAACATCAAAGGAAATCGCGCCTTTGGGGCGCCCGCTTGCTGGCCGGCCGCTGGCGATAGGAGAATTCGTGAAAAATCTCAACGAAGAACAGATGCAGCAGCGGGCCGATGCGATGTGGGACGAACGGGAGTTCGAGCTGGACTTCGCTACGGCCTGCAACATGATGCTTGGCAAGCCATACGTGGAAGCAGTCGTTGCGGCCCGCGAATGGGTATCGGACGTAGTTGAAACTGCGCTTGTGGTGTAAGGAAAATGGCACCATGAGCGTCGACGCAGAAATTGCGGTACTTTTTAAAACCCCGCGCACGGAAGTAGTCCTGTCCCCTGTAGTGGATGGTTCGATTATGGGCCTCTCGATGGTCGAAGACGCTGACCTGCATTGGTGGGTGTCGCCTACTGGCCAGCTGGAATACCGTGCGGATGCTCGCAGTTCTCCGTTGCTAGGCGAAACCAGCCTTGAGGGCCGTCTCTGGATTGGAAGGTTGGGACGCTACTGGACGCCAGACCGTCCGAATTATGGCGGTCAGCCGGTCATCTACGCCGCTACGCTGCGCGCTTTTGCAAGCCTGCCAGGTGTGGCATATGTGTGGTATGGCGTGCTGTTGGCAGACGGTGGTTGCAGCGATGTCCAGCCTGCGACCGATGAATGGATCGCGGCATTTTTTGACTTGGCTCAGACCGCATAAAGTTCGAGGAAAACAGCGTCCAACGGCGCCCGTAGCTGACCGGCCGTTAGCATTGGAGATTCTGATGAAGCAACGTAAGCGTAAAGCACCGCTGCAACACCGGCGCATTACTGCGCCGCCCTCGCTACATGGAGTTCCTGCGTTTCTGCTTGAGCCTGCACGGCCTTATGACATGACTTCGCCGGCTACGCGAAAGATCGGCTTTCTTCCTGTCATTGGCGAGCACCCGAGCAACCCCGATTTTGCGCTGCGGATGCTGACCCAGCAGGCGGGTGTGAAGCTCCACAGGTTCGACCTGTAACCGCCACGGAAAACATCGTGGCGACACAGCGAGAAATTTTTGACCTGCCGTCAGACGGCGGCCGGTTTTATATTAAGGTCGTCAGTGCCAAGCGAGGTAGAACTTTACGCAAACGCAGCATATTAATTCTGCCTGCAGGCAGAACCGAAACAGGCAAAGTGCTCTACTGCTACCGCCGATATATTTGAATGGGAAAAGATCGGCGCCACCCCGCCAGCATAACGCCCAGCCCCCCCCCGTGGCCCGCATCGACGGGCCAGGCTCAATGAGAAGGTCGAGCGCTGTGGTTGGCCAATAAGGAAAAATATGATTATCGTGGAAAAATACAAGCGAATCATCGTTAATTCTGTGGCAATTTTTTGCCTCTTGGGTGTCGTAACCTATGCCTCACTTCTTTCACAGAAGTATGGGGACGTGGCAAACATTTCTGTTAATTTTGTGATTGTTGCGTTGTTTGGTTTTCTTGCAATATTTTTCAATCATAAAATTTTCATTCTCCTTATTGCTCTAGCATTAGCAGCGGCAAAGATTTTTGGATGGTGGCCAGCGTAATCGCCGGCGCTCCACGGAAAACGTATGAAAAGCACTCAAGTAGGTGTCGCAATTATCACGCAGGACGAACGCAAGCGCCGAGAAGAAAGAGCTGCCGCTCGCAATCACGAAAAGCAAAAGAGTGTTGCTGCGGTCGAGAAACAGGAATTGGCGACTGATCCTGAAATTAGGACTCCAGCTAGTCCAGACACTGCCGCAGGCCATGCTGGAAGTACTCGCCTCTAGACAACGGCCATGCGGATTTAAAAGAACGGAAGACGCACAGCAGCACCCACGGCCCGCATTGACGGGCCTGACACAATGAGAGGGCCAGCACGGTCCTGGCCAGCGAGGAAAAGATGAAGATCGATTTGGGAATGGTCCAGCTGGACATTGGTGCAGGCGGCAAATGTGAAGTGCAATACAACGCCACGCCGGTGATGGTCAATGCCGCCTTGACGGAAGCTCGCCGGTTGAACTTGTACATCGTTGAATCCGACATGCACAAGCTGCTCCAAGCTGCACTCAAGTCAGGATAGGTAAGAAATACACACGTGCCGCTGCCGTACCTGATTCATTGAGGTGACTACCATGGTGCTAGACCAATGAACCGGAAAAAAGGCAGATTTCTTTCGGCTCAGAATTCCATCTGCGGGGTAATCATGATGGTTAACGAAGGTTCCAGCGAGGTTGATATTAATTAATATGTAACTATGCTACTCTGAAAATGGCAGTATTTGCTGTCATTTTTAGGGGTGGGAAATGAAAAAGCTTTTATCAATAGCTTTCGTTCTTAGTGCGGTATTTCTAACTGATGCAAAAGCAGATTGCACTCGACATATTTACAACAATTCAATAATGGCGTGGGACGTTAAGCCTGTTTTCTCAACTGGTGGAGCGTTAATTACTCCAAGCACCTGTGTTACAACCTCACCGCAAGGTTGGTCCACCTTGCAACCTGGATGTGTAGCGGAGATCACGTACATCTCCCAGAACCGAGCCATCCCAACTGGTACGATAGGTCGCCTTTATTTCAGAGGGGGAGTAATAGCAAATTATTCATACTTCGAGGGCGAATTTGAATCGTGCGGACGGATCAACCATTCAGGGTCTACTGATGGGATGAACTTGAATGATCCAGCTGATGGGGATGTAACGCTATTCGGGCAGAGCGTTCAATAGAAAGATACCAGAGCCCACAGGTCTGCCCGCCACTGCGGATCTGCTCGATTGTCGAACACGTCGGCCAGGGAAGCGCAGAACACGCGTCGGCGGCGACCGTGTTGCGCCAGAAAAGAGGCATGCGCCGCGTTCCAGCGCACCGGCAGGTTCCAATTGCCCGTGCTGGTGCGTTTACGCGCCTCCTGCGGCCCCCAGACGATCTTCATCGTCCGGGATGGGGTGCCGACCTCGGCGTAGCAGTGATCGCAGCCTGGCGACACTTTGGCGCAGCCAATCCAAGGATTAAACGTCGCGTCGGTCCAGGAGATGCCGGTAGTTTCAGCCATGGTCAATATTTTCTTTGCGCGATTTAGCGCGCTAAAGTAAGTTTTTTTGAGTCGGACGCCAGTAAGGGGCGTTTTCCTAACCATTGTCGACTACTACCCGGGGTCTCAGGCGTCTCAGAGGGTCACCGGCTTCTCGGAGCTCAAGCTTATCTAGCTCAGTGTTCCTCCATTTTTCAAACTCTGCCTGAGCGACTGCCATAGCTCCAGCTTTCGCGTCATCTGTTGTGCATAGCCAGAGTGGCATCGGACGGCCCACATGCATGCACACAAAGTGAGCCACAAACGCATCAAAGGTAAGCTGCGCCTTTGCCTCTTCGACTTCTTTTTTCGATAAAACGCTCATATTTTCCTCCCTGGCCAGCACGGCGCGGGTCTTCTCAATGCAGGTTCAAAGTTCGTGAACCCAGATTAGTAACCCCACGTTACTATGTCAAGGCGATCGTGAGTGCTTCGACCTGGCTTTGATCTACCGCAAACCCCATGCTGGCCAGTTCGTCAAGGAGCACTTTCCGCAGCATATAGCGGCGGACTTCGACCGGGCAGCGCTCCAGTTCAAAGCCCCGTGATGCGACGACAGACGGCCAGTTGTGTTTGTATTTGGTCCCTGCAGCAGCGTTCAGGTCGGCGAGGATATCGCCCACAGCGCGGCCGGTCGCCCGCTCTAGGGCAAACCAGCGTTCAAACAGTCCCTGCGTTCGTGGCAGCATCAAAATATCCTTGAAATTGTTTATTTTTAAGTCCAAGCCTACGCACCAACCTAGCGGTGTGCAAGGCAATGCCCGATTCGCCATGTGGCCCCGAATTTACCACCAACCAACCTGGAAAGCGATATCGCCTCCGCAGGCTGGATGGCAACTTGGCGCCACTATCACCATAGCGTGCGCCTCCCGGTCACTATAGGCCATCTGAATCGATCTGCGCTGCGCCCTGGAACTAGTTATCCGGAAATGCAATCAAACTACTAGCTACGGCTGATGACGCTCCGACGAACTAGCCCGGCTGAACAACTGAACTGAAACTGAAATCGGATAGTTTAGATCCTAAACCAACCGGTGCCCGTAATTGACCTGTGCAGACACGAGGAGAAGGAACATGACCACTCAACCAAGCCTTGAATCCGTGAAAGCCCTGAATGGGAAGATTTTCGCAATGCTGGCTCCCGACGAGGAGGCGACCTTGAATTTCTACAGATACCGCGGCCGTAAATTTGGTGTGTCGGTCACGATCATCAATGAGGCAGATCTGAAGGAGCTTGCAAGGGCTCGGTCGGAAGAAGCACTCGACCAAGTTCTGAAAAGCGCTAACAGCCGCATTTCTGTAGTTGTGTCATGACCTCGATAATTCATGGGACGCTACATTACTGTACTAAAGTGCACAGTCCGGATCATAGCTTTCGTGACTACTCCGGCAAATGCCCGCGCACCGACTGTCATCGTCAACACGGAGCACACGTCAGAAAGGCCGAACAGCGTGCACCTAACATGCAAATCTGAATGTGCATTCAATCTCCGTCGCAGTACGTATCTGGCAAAAGAACTGGCGAAGCTAGTATCCTTCGCTGTATCACGCAATACCAAACAAAAGCGAGCCCCCTCGTTGAACGAGCGCGACTTGGGCGTGCATCGCTAAAGTGAGATACCGGGACGGAGTTGGCCACGCAAATAAGATTTGTTTGAGCACGAGACCCTTGATGGGGCTTGAGTACTCGATGGCGGCACGGCCCCTCCTACACCATCGATCCGTTGCTCTCGTTGTTCTACTTGAACACCTAATAAAATCAACGACTTACAATTTCATATCTACACACACATAAGCACAATTCGTCGACGCGTAATGCGTAATGTTTGAGATTTATCAAACATCTAAGTAACCGTTGGAATAAAAGCCGGCTCAATGAAAGTTGCGACTTCGTGTGTCCAGTTCCCCAAGCAGATGGGAAAGATCCACCAACCGTTTCGCCACAAGGTGCCTGACATTGTTCGCACACTGCCATTGACCATACACGCCCAGCAGACGCGCGCTCATCACCTCCCGACGCTGCTGCTCCAAAAGGCTCGGCCAGACGATAACGTTGACGTTTCCTGTCTCGTCCTCGATCGTCAAGAATACGACGCCTTTCGCTGTCTCCGGGCGCTGCCGTACAGTTACCAACCCGCAGCCACGCGCGAGACGCGCGTCGTCATACAAATTCAGAATTTCCGCTGGCATAAAGCGCATCGCATGCAATCGCTCACGTAATAGCGCGAGAGGGTGCCGGCCCAGCGTCAATCCCATATGGCGGTAATCCGCCACGAGTTCCTGACCTTCAGTGGCCGGTGTAATCGTCAAATCTTCCTCGACGATGTAGGCCTCTCGTAATAATCCGCGGTCAGGAACGCTCCCTGCCGCATTCCATATCGCCTGGCGCCGATTGCCGCTAATCTCCAACAGCGCATTTGCACTGGCCAGTAGCTTCAGTTGCGCCGCATCGAGCGCCGAGCGTACACCCAAGTCATGCAAATCCTTGAACGGCCGCACAGCCCTCGCCTCCTCGATCCGCCAAGCGGCTTCACGCTCCATACCACGGATCAGATTGAGTCCGAGGCGTACCGCAGGTTGGATGCCACTTGAAGCTTCCAGCGTGGCCTCCCAGCCGCTGATATTGATGTCCACACCACGCACCTCGACGCCATGACGCACGGCGTCCTGTACCAGTTGCGATGGACTGTAGAAACCCATCGGCTGACTGTTCAGCAGCGCAGCCAGAAACGCGGCCGGCTCATGGCGTTTCATCCAGCTCGATGCATAGGCGAGGAGAGCGAAGCTGGCGGCATGCGACTCCGGAAAACCATACTCGGCGAATCCCCGGATCTGCCCGATAATGCCGTTAGCGAAATCCTCGCTGTAGCCGCGCGCCGCCATGCCCGTTTTAAGCTTGTCTTCGAACTGTTCCAGGCCCCCTTTCCGCTTCCATGCCGCCATGGCACGGCGCAGTTGATCTGCCTCACCGGCAGTGAAACCGGCCGCGACCATCGCGATCTGCATTACCTGTTCCTGGAAAATTGGGATACCCAGTGTGCGCGACAACACCGCCTCCATTTCAGGACTGGGGTAAGACACGGGATCAGTTCCCTCGCGCCGGCGCAGGTAGGGATGAATCATCCCACCTTGAATCGGGCCTGGGCGGATAATGGCAACCTCGATCACCAGATCGTAAAACACTTTTGGCTTCAGCCGCGGCAGCATCGACATCTGAGCACGGCTCTCGATCTGAAACACGCCGACCGTGTCGGCCTGGCAGATCATCTCGTACGTCGCCGCATCCTCTTTCGGAATGTCTGCCAGTTCAAATCGCTCGCCGCGCCTGGCCGATACCAACTCCAGCGTGCGACGCATGGCACTCAGCATGCCCAACGCCAGGATATCGATCTTTAACAAACCCACCGCATCCAGATCGTCTTTATCCCACTGCACGATGGTACGGTCCTCCATGCTGGCATTTTCCACCGGCACCAAACGCGACAGCTTGCTGTGCGAGATCACGAAGCCGCCAGGGTGCTGTGACATGTGACGCGGAAAGCGCATCATGTGCTCAGCCAGAAAAGCCCACTTCCGGGCGACGTCGGACTCGGGATCCAGTCCGCAGCTGTGCATGCGCTCCGCCAGTTCGGCCCGCCCTCCCCATCCGTGGTTGGCCTTGGCCACCTTGTCGACAATGGAAAGATCAACGCCGAGCGCAGTGCCCACGTCACGCAACACGCTCTTCGGGCGATAGCTGATGACAACGGCCGTGAGTGCAGCGCGAGTGCGGCCGTACTTTTGATAGATATACTGGATCACCTCCTCACGGCGCTGGTGCTCGAAGTCCACGTCAATGTCGGGAGGTTCGTTACGTTCCTTGGAAATAAATCGTTCGAACAGCAGGGTGCCACGCGATGGATCGACCTCAGTCACGCCCAAGCAGTAGCACACTGCGCTATTGGCCGCCGAACCGCGTCCCTGGCACAAAATCCTGTTAGCCCGTGCGAAGCGCACGATATCGTAGACCGTGAGAAAGTAGCTCTCGTAGGACATCTCAGCAATCAATTCGAGCTCCCGCTCGATGAGAGACTGGACGTTGGCCGGCACGCCCGCAGGATACCGCCAGTGGGCGCCAAGGTAAGCCTGCTGCCGCAAATAACCGCTTGGCGTCATCCCCTCTGGCACAATCTCCACCGGGTATTCGTAACGCAACTCGTCGAGCGAAAACGTACACAGATTTGCGACGCGGACCGTCTCATCGAGCGCGGCGCGCGAGTAAAGATTCCCCAGCCGGACCCTGGAGCGCAAGTGCTGCTCGGCGTTCGACGCCAGCCGATAGCCACAGTGTGCAACAGGCACACCATGGCGGATCGCGGTCATGGTGTCCTGCAGGGGCTTGGCCGAGCGCACATGCATCACGACGTCACCGGTAGCCACCACGGGCAAATCGAACTGCGTAGCGACAGCAGCGACGATGTCCTTGTGTTCTTGATCACGCGATCGGAAGTGCAAAGTCAACGCAATCCGCGCACGACCAGCCGCACATTGCAACAGCCAGGCCCCCTGCCGCTCGATGACTTCAAGCCCAGCGCCGTAGCTTGGCAGCAGAATCAGCTGACAATCGGGCATACCACGCAACGCCGCCAAGTCAGGCGGCGGCGCCGCAATATCGCGGGGCCGCACAAGATACGCTCCCTTTTTTGCGCGCCGACGCGCAACGGTGATCAGCTCACACAAGTTGCCATAGCCGTTCCTGTTCATGGCCAGGATCAGCAGAGAGAAGGGCGGTGTACCATCCTCCGGCGTCACCAGCATCTGGCTTCCGATCAGCAATTTAAGGCCGGCCTCTTTAGCAGCGAGATGTGCCTTCACCACACCGGCCACCGTGCATTCGTCGGTGATAGCCAGAGCGTGATAGCCCAGACCAGCGGCGCGCTGCACCAGCTGCTCTGGGGCGGACGAACCATGCAGAAACGTAAAATGACTCACGCATTGCAATTCGGCGTAGGAGGGGAGGGCGGTCGCCATGGCGCACATCCGTCAGGCGTAAAGCCCATGTAGAAACCAGCGACTATCCGCGGTACGTTCAAGGTAAATCCAATAACACGTCGCATCGGTACCTTGCGCAACATAGTAGTCGCGCGCGACCGACTTCGCATCCCACCAGCCGGCCTCAAGTCGCTCTGGTCCGCGTATCAACCTGAGAGGGCTCAAATAAAACGGCCTTTCGTCGCGCGTCAGCAGCTGTATCGGCTTGGGCAGCACAAAACACGGACGATCCAATACCAATTCATCTTCAGTGGAAGAGGTCATTTTTGCCGTGGCCGGCCCCCAGCTGTTGCACTGCTCGGGCCGATGGTCAGGAGACAGCACCGGCACCAAAACGTTTTCCGGACCTAGTCTGGCGGACAACAGTTCCAGCAGCCGTGTGAAATCAGCCGGCGAGCCGCCGGGCTCTGGAAATAGCTGATCGGTTAGCGGCTGCCTCGGTTCGAGCTGCACCACTTCCAGTCGTAGTCCAATGACCGGCGCGCTCAATTCTGTCTTGGCCAGGCGCTCCCTCAACAGCCGCAACAAATGCGTCTCTTTCCACGCCGGCTCTGCTAAGGTAATTTCGATAGGCGTCGGCGGCACCGCAGAACGGCCGCGCTCGTGCTCCAGCTGCAGTCTGAAAGTGATAACGGCCAGCTGGCGTGCGGCAAGCCAGCCTGTGAGCTGCAAGATCAAGGTCGTGGCGCCATGCATCAACGCTTCCGCATGCTCAATTCGATCGAAGGTTTCGATATGGGCGAAGAATTGCGCCGGCACCGATATCCAACGATGCATTTCTTCGATATCACCATACGCACGATCAAGGGCATGCAAGAGTTGTTTGCTCGTCCGCCGCAGGAGTCCAGTCCTCGGCAATTTCCGCACATCGCTTAGCGTACTGGCGCCAATACCATCGAACCAGGTAAGAAATGGCGCGGCGGATGGAACAAGTGAACAGGGTAACCCGTCGAGCCGAAAGGCCAGAGTTGAAGATTGCAGACACCTTCTACGCGGAGAATGACGTCCACTCTTTACGTGAGCAAGCAGCCAAGCTCCTTCCGCAGTCGGTGCGGCCCCCAGCAGCCCAGTGAAACCGAGGCGGCGGATGCTATCGCGCACCCGCCGACACAATGAAAGCGGACCACCAAACAACGCAAGACTCGCACCAACATCAAGCAACAAGCTGAAATCATCGGTAAACGCAACCTCTGGCGTGAACTGCAACATGGCCACCGCGATGGAATCGAGCGCACGTGATTCCTTTTCTGTATCACGATCCAAGATGATCGCACCAGGTGCAATAGTCTCCACGCCGCCAGACCGCATGCCAATTCGCACGCCGACATCGACTGCCTCTGTCGAAGCAACCAGCACTTTTCCACCATCCACAACCACATAAGAGCCTGGTTCAGACCAAGACGGGCGGAGCGTTTCGAGCGGTAACAGCGGCAGGTATAAAGTTAATAGCAGGGGCGTTTTCATGATGCACGGGGTGACGGCCAGTAGGCATATCAGCAAGCGGAATAAACAAGGTTTTATCGGAAACAGGACCACGTCGCTTTAAGACCTCAACGTGGACACCACCCATCGCTGGTCGAACTCCCAGCCGAAGGGACGCGGGCGAGGCTTCACTTGCGCACGCCATAGGACGAATCAACCAGAACCATGTTTCTGCACCCTGGGCCGCCAAATTCAATCGCCGAAGGGAATCGGAGCGAATATGGTTCTGCCAAAACACTACGGCACCACAACTACCATTTTTCAATATTTGTTCCGTCGTCCAAAGAGCATCTCCAGTACTGGGGGCCCGAACCCATATCAATCGATTCACATCGATACCCCATATCTTGAACGCAAGCGAATGCGGGATATAAGGAGGCTGAACCAACACAATTCTTTGCTTATTCGATAACTTGGCAAGCAATGGCTTAAGGAGCTGCAACTCTCCAATACCCGATTGCTGAACAAGCAACTCGATCAACGACGAGCGCGGCCAACCAGCACCAGGCAATTCTCCGTCCAGCAACGAATATCCGGACGAACAGCTAACGTCGCGCGACACTGCCAACTCACTTGCACGCCAGACATGAGAAATCACCAGCGGATCAGTGACCTCCGCAGAGAATTCAGAGCAAACTTGAGAGCAAAGCAAGGCCATGAGAAAGCACAATCGTTATCAACGTAATACTGTATGTATGTACAGTGTATGCGTGATTGTTTGATTGTGCAAGAGCCGGCTTCAGCTAAAAAAAACACCACTGAACAAAAAAGCGCAAGAGATCACCTTAGCGCGCGGGCGATCCCGCTTGCTTGCGCCCCGACGAAACCCCCGTCGCCACGCCCGGTTAACTTGTAAACCCATAAATACAACATCCTAAAACCCAAGGCCAACGATACGCGAACGTTACCAATACAGAAACTATCCGTCATCAACCTCCTGCCGAATATGTGGAACAGAACCAGTCTCAGTGGAACGGCCCTCAATACCCGCAAGCGGAACAAGTTGCAAAAAAGCAACCCCAACTGCAGGTACCTGATGTGTAGCAAACTTAACATCCGGCCGTGCCGCGCCGGCGCTTTGCACTTCAGGTGTTTTCAGTGCCAGGCGAGCTTGCTCGACAAGCCCTTTATAGGTGGCCACCGTCTGCCGGGTCACGCCGGCAATACGTCCGATCGCGATCTGAGTCAGACTCTCACCACGCTGTCGTAAAAGTCTGCAGGCGGCACGAATCCTGTCCGCGGTGTTCTTCTGGCGTTCGCTGTGGGTACGTTCTGCCGCCAGGCTTTGGCGCGCTGTCAGCGGTAGATCGGGATCAAGCTGCATGATGCCGCGCTTGCAGCGGCCGCTGCCCGTGTAGTTGGTCCACGTCCAGCGAGCAATCGAACGAATCGTTGCTCTCAGCGACGATGCCGGCAGATCCTGGGCGAAACCTCGCTCCGTGAATCTGTTCAAATCGTGAGCTTTGGCATCAAGCCAGCGCACGAAACTGTCGTAGTTTCCCTTCTCCCGCTCACGATTGACGATGGAATAAGCGTAGTGGCGCAAATGCTCGAAGAGCAGACAGTGGCGGGAGTGTGCAATGTCGTCGACCTTGACTCTTTTTGCCCAAGGAGCCGCCACGGCCAGGTCGACGTAGTCGGCCAGGGCGCCCAGCTCATACACTGAGTTGTGTAACTCTTCGGTGGACCACCATGGATGTCCTGGCGTCTTGGCCACCGGTCCTGAGTGGAAATTGGGATCTGCGCGCAGCGCTATCGAGAATGCTGCGTAGACGGCCTTCATGAATGCAATAGGCTTGTCGCGCGCGGCCTCGGTCGTGCACACCGGGGTAATCGCATAATAGAGGTGGCTATTTCCGGAAGCGCGATTTCGCACGATCAGGTTTGGCGCAGGCAGGCCTGCATCTTCCCATATCATGGAATTTGCATGGTCGAGGTCAAAGATCAGCCAGCTGACAAGACCAGGCCGATTGATTTGCATATACGGATAACGTACCGCGAACTCGCGTGGGCGAGTGCGGGTCGCCGTTTTGTTGTCGCTGCACCGCGGAATGTAGGCCGCCTCTTGCAGTACCCGGTGCAGGGCGGTACCTTGCTCGAAATATCGAGCATCGGGCTCAGCGACGCTATTCACCTTTTGCTCCCAGGGAGCAGCAAAACGGTGCCGGCTTGTAGCACAAGCCCGGTACAGAGTTCGAATTTTAGGGCGAGCAGATACTCACCTCGGCCATGATTCTTCATGGGAGCTCCAATTGCCAAGTGACAGGCGTAAAAAATCCCTTGCACTGACTTGAGCACCGAACTAGAATCACGGCTGAAGAGTACGTGATTCATGTTTTGGCACTGCCAGAGCATTAGCAGAGGCCCGGTTCCCGCCGGGCCTTTTGCTTTTCAGGGCATCAAATTGTTAGCGGTTCAGATTAGCTCGTCATCGCAGTCCTTATATTTCGTTGATTGACCGGTTATTTCTTGTTGCCATCAGCCAAGACTTGTAGCGCCTTGGTAATTTCCTTTAAGGCCAGTTCGGCATCCACATCGCTGGTAAATTCAAGACGCAGCACTTTTTTGGCCTGATGGACCTTGCAATAAGTTGCACGCCCCGAGCGTACGGTCAACGGCGCCGGCGCTGCGCGCGGCGTAATCGCAGGCCGAGCTGACCTGGTCGCCATCGCCACTGCCTCAGACTGGGAGGATGTACCACTGACGATCGATTCAATCGCTGCCATGACCCCTTCGGTGTGGCCCTTGGCATGGAGCGCAGCCAACTCGGCGGCCGCATTGCGGCCGAGCTTATCCTGCTGTGCGTCGAGCAGCGGTATCGCCGCAGCCGGCAATTCGCCGAACACCATCAGATTGGCAACAGTAGTTCGAGGCACGCCGGCATGCTTTGCGACATCGGCAACGGTCAGCTTTGGATCTTCGTCCAGCAGTTTCTTGAAACCCACATACTTCGCATAATCTGTCAGGCTGTTGTGCAGCAAATTTGCGTAAAAAGCATCACGGTCCGCGTGCACATCGTCCGATAGATCGAGTACGGCAGGGATGGTTGCACGGCCACGATCGACGTAAAAATCGAATCGGTTATGTCCGGATACCACCTCATACCAGCCGTCCGGGGTAGGGCGCAGCGTCACGGGCGTGACCAGCTTGTTGCTATCGAGATTGGCGAACAGTGCTTCCCTTTCCGCATTGGTCAGCTGTCGTTGACGCCCAGGAATCTTGCGGATGCGGGCCACTGGCGCTTCGAAGGGCACACCCGCGCTGCGGGCCGCCTCGTCGAGCGCCGCCTTAAGTGCCTCGACTTCAGCCTGGCTCGCTTCCTGCAGTTGCGCAAGGCGTGCACGCAACTCCGCGGACTCGACGTCCGAACCGCCATCAGCCTGCTTGGCCACTGCCTCGTCGAGCTGCCGTTGCAGTTCGTCGATCTTGGCTTGGTACTTCTGAGCCTCAATGCGGAAGGCGCCGAGCTGGCCAGGCATGGTCACATTGCGCTGACTGGCGATCGGCGTCGGAGGATTCTCGCTGACATTGCGTTCCAGGTTGGCCGTCTGGCCAAGCAGCCGCGCCGCTAATTTATTGACGCGTGGTGGGCGTTTGTCGTCTTTGGTACTCATGCTGCTTCCTTCATTTCGCGGTGCGCCCAGCACGTTTGCAGGGACACGTCGAGCTCCGCCACGACGGCGTTGAACGCCTCGATCGCACGGTTATACGTGCGCTGGCTGCCGTCATAGCTCTCGAGATCGTAAATAGTCTTGAATTCCGCGTAAGCGTTTTTCACCAGATCGGTCTCGGGTATCTCGGCCGTTCCCAGCAACTCAGGATAGGTCTGCTTGATCCACGTCTTGACGATATCGGTCATGGACACTGACGACTTCACCTTCGATAACACGATCTTGATGAACTCGAATTCCTTGTCTATCTGCTTACCTTCCCGCATCGAATTGAACAACTCGGAAAACTGACGGAAGAATTGCGTCGACGACGCGTAGTCCAGCGTTTCCGGGGGCAGGGGAATGATCATGCCGTCGGACGCCATGAAGCTGGCCAGCGCCAGATACGACAATGTAGGAGGCGTGTCGATAATGATCACGTCATATTTTTCACGCAACGGCTGCATAGCCTTGTTCAGGACGTCCCAGAACTGGAAGTTCGGATCACTGGCCTGCTTGTTGGGCAAGTAATAGTCGGCGCCAAAAAGGTCCGGCGAAGATGGAATCAAATCAATGCCGTCCCAGTAGCTGGGTAGTGCAGCATAGAGAAGATCTTCCTTGTCGCCGTAGACGACTGGCATGACCGTCATCTCCTCGGTCACCTCCGCATCCGGCACAAAACCCATCAGCGTGGTGGTTGACGCCTGCGGATCCAGATCGACCAGGCAAACGCTATGCCCCATCAAAGTCAACCCCTGCGCCACCGCAACGGTGGTGGTGGTCTTGCCTACGCCGCCCTTGAAGTTGCCACAACAGACGACCAGGCCCAGGGTGCCGGCCGGACGCCGCTTGTGCGGGCCGATCTGCTGCACGATGGCGCGCGCCTCGGCCAGGGTGAACATGCGGCTACGGCCGTTACCCTTCAACTGGCCGGGTGGTATGATGCCCTTGCTGCAGAGATGATTGAGTTTCGTGCGCTCGATATGGCACATTTGAGCCAACCGCGTGCCAGATATCATGGGGGACGTTTTCCGTGGCCATGGCGCCAACAGGTCGTCACGCAGCTGCAACAGCGTCGCCTCCGCGCGATCGGCGATGCGGATCAACCCGTCGATATCGACGACGTTTCGTGCAGGCAGAATTCGTTTGGCGGACATGCGCTTACCTCAGTAATTGGTGGTTTTTGGCATTGTCGCCGCTTTTTGCAAAAAAATCCAAAAAGCGATGACGCGACCGGATATTAACGTTTACAGTCAAAAACGTATATATCTTTTCTTGGTTTACAAGCAAAATATTGCACAGCTGTCGAAATTGCCCAAATATTCACCAAAATCCGACTCAAATAGTTGCATTTAAAGCATCCAAAAAAGAGGGAAGACGGCTCGCAAGAGGCGCCTTCCACTCAGTATCAACCCAACGCATCCCTCAGAATGTCGACTTTCTGGAGAAGAAACCGGATCACACCGGCCGAAGTGCGATCGAACGATTCGACGTTTTCCCGTACCCAATCCTCACGTTCGGACATCGAGCCCTGCAATGAATGCCAGCGCTCGATACCATCGCTGGCATTTGTGACTTTCACCGAGCCCTGCCGTTGCGCCCGGTCCCTAAACCACTGGGTCAGGCTCTCGGGCAGCCGCACCGCATGGATCGCGCGGGTCAAGGCCACATACAGGAGATTAATTTCCTCCGGGTCATATTGCTTTTCCGGCGGCAGCTCGATAAAGTCATCTTGCATATATACCTGATCGAATTCCAGGCCTTTTGCACGATGGGCGGTTGTCAAAATGACGTTCGCCTTCTCTTGCAGACTGACCTGCGATGCTTTCATGGCTTCGTAGATGCGTGGAATCTGGCTCTGGTACTGTTCGACGGTTTTCACCAGTGCAGCAATCTCCAAGTCCCCGGCCTCCACCCCGTATTGCTGGAAATCCGCGAAACAATTGAACCTGCCGATGCTTGGGCTTGTGATCCTCGACCGTTCGTCCGCCCATAAAAAATAGGCATCGAGAACTTTCCCAAAGACATAGCTGTCGAAGCCGCCAATGAAATGCAGCTTCACGTCGTTGTCCAATACCAGCTCCGCCGCACTGCTGAACAAGCCAGCGTTTGTTCGACCAATGATCGTAAATGGTTGCGACCGATTGATGGACCAGGCATTACTCATATCCGCGCGGCCCACGATGGTCTTGTCTTCCCCCTTAAAGTCAGCGAGTAACGCACTTGCAATACCCGCGATCTGCTCACTGAATCGGAACGACTGCGTCAATGCAACGCGAGATTTGGCCTGCACCTTCTCCATCGCGTTGACCGCACGACGAAAGCCATAAATTCCTTGGTGCCGGTCGCCCACCAATACTTTCTGGCAGTCCTGTCGCATCACCACGTCCAGGGTCACCGGATTGGTGTCCTGGGCTTCATCGAGCAAGATAATGTCGAATGCCAAGTTCGGAAGTTCAAGCGCCCATATCTTCAGATACCCGTCGTGCGGCATCTTAATCGGTGACCGCTTATCCTTCATCGCAGCAAACACTTTGTCGGCGAGTTGCACGATATCGACCGCGCCGGCAGAATCACCCTGCAGCTCCACATCCAGGTGTTCCTCGGAGATCAAAGAATCCGCCGAGCAAAACCAGTTGGCCAAGGTCTGCAATGCATCCTTGGCCCTTTTGGTATTGCACTGGAAAGTCTGGGCAATTTCCCAAGCCTTGGGACTGCCAAGCTTTTCCTGATAACGTTTCCCCACCCGGGTGTATGCCAGGGAATGGGTGGTTCGGCATTGCACATTTTCCGGAAACCGCGCGCAGGCCTCCGAAGCAACCGATTTGTTAAAGGCGATGTACAGGATGCGTTTATCCGGCCTGCATTTCGAATACTCAACAAGAGTAGTGGTCTTGCCTGTGCCGGCAAACGCGTCGACTGCAAGCAACATGCTTTCGTTTTCCACCACGGATATTTGTTCACGAGTCATTGATGACATAGCATTCTCCTAAAGGTAAAAAATTGGCCGGGAGAACGCAGTCCCGGATGGGAAGGCATTCTTCCCGGCCGGGCACATACGTCAGCTACAAACTTATTAAAAACAGTGCGCAAGTGATTAACTCCAAGCAAAAATGCGCTGGAAAATCATTGAACAAGGAAGGTCAAAAGAGGCTCACATACCAAAAAATTCCGGTACAGGCCATGCAAGGCGTAGAAGATTTCCTACGCGGGGATTACGTCGGCGACTAGCCGAAGTAAAGTTTAAAGAGAACCGGAAGCTGCAAGCTGATCAGGAAACCCACCATTGCCTTGAGCAAAGTCGTATCGCTACGAAGCTTCTCCAGCTCGGTTGTCATTTTCAGATACGAGGTTTCGATCTTCTGCAATAGTGACGATTCAAGTCTCATCATATCTTCCGGAAATGCGACAGATCTGGACAGAACTTCGGCCATGACCTTTGCGTGAACAGCAGCTTGTGCCGCGGGTACACCCGCTTCTTGAAGACGCTCGGAATACCCTAACGAATCAAATTGAAAGCTCGACATAAAAGCTCCTTTGGTCAGCAAAACTCCCGGAGCGTCGCCCTTAGGGCTGGCCTAAGGAGCGGTGATTGTGGACATGTACCCCGAGCAAAAAGCTGCGCTAGTTTCAGGGGTTGACTAGCTTGCGCCGAATCGAAATTCAGCGTACCTCGAAAGTCAGTGTAGTCGCAGTGGCCAGAATCGTCCACTACAATGACATGTCAAATTTAGCAAAATCCAACAGGCAACATTTAGCCGGATCTGTACGCGCCGACGACAATTCCGGATCTACTCGGCTTTAGGAAAGCGAATAGTATTCGTTATCCTTTTGGTGTCATCGAGCAGTGCACTCGTCAGAGCAGGAAAGCGGTTAAAAAGAAGCGCTTCCGCCAGCTCAACTCGACAGGCGGAGCGTTGCCAGTGCTTCACCCGCAGGTGCACCGGTACCTGGCCCCGCTCATGTTCGTGGGCAGTTTCAGGACCGGGTATCCACACGCCGGTCGGATACTGCAGGCCTCGCATTTTGTGCGCACGGCCGCCGACTTGCAGATATCTGGTGTACTTACGCAGCTGGTCCATTGACATTTTCATCTCGGCCGCCAGGTCTTTGCCCGTGATCTGGCCCGCCGCTACGATCAAGTCCTCGACGCGTTTCGCAACGCGATAATGGACATAGTCATTCCTCTCCCGTTGACCAGCACATTTTGTCGAACTGTGGTTGCTATCTGGCGCGACACCTGCGCCATGAAAGTCTTTTGTGATCATTTTCATCATAACCTCCTGTAAACGTTACCTAGCTATCTCGTCAACCATGTTTCTGGATGGACGAGCTCCCATCCGAGCTGACGCCGAATTTCGCTCTGCGATGGCGGTGGCAACGAAGAACACTGCCGATCCGCCATCCAGCGCCGTACCTGCTCCTTTGTCGGCCGAATCACTGAAACGGGATGCCGACTTGAAAACGTATCCATATCGTGAATCTCCCTTCATCACAAAAATATCGAAACTCCATCACCGGGTTGATTCCGCGTCGAAATAGCCTCCTGACGCTGCAGCCGACAAGTCGACAGTGGATTGCCCTGCCGCATGCCGCTAACTTAGCGTGAGGTGGGTAACAGGTCCTTGGGAAAAATGTCATGCAAGGAGCTGTTATGCGCTTGCGATCAACGCGAACATCTGATAGCGAACGGGTTTAATAAATTGCCTTCAACTGAGCCGTACGCAGTATGAAAAAATGTTGGGTCGCTTGGCGCAACGCGCCAGGACCTTGCCAGGAAGATGAATGAGTAAGATTGCCATGTACTTCCCTGGAAGAGACGAATGTCTCCTCCAGGAACCCATCTGGGACTGATGCAGTTTGAAATTTGCCTTCTCCGCAGCGGCCAGTGCCAATGAAGATCTGGCGGTGATCGTCACTATGCGACGGTGCTTCTCGGATCACCCGAATGCGAAGGCCAAGGGTGACAACAGGTTTGCGCTAGAGTAAGCAGCAAAGGCTACAGCTCTGGGGGCGGCTGCTGCCCAGTTTTCAGCTTCCAGCGGAACCCGCGGCTTTCGAATGGCGAGCGTGTTACCGCTTGCGCCGCCACCATTCGAAAGCCGCGTGGACGTCGTGACTGCTTTTGGCTGAACGAAGGGAGTGGGTACAGTGATTAGACCCGGCTTTCAATGCGAAAGCAGCCAGCTCCAGACTGGCTGCAGATGGGACTTTGCTTCGGGATTCCAAACCCGGAGCTCACGATCCATGCCGTCAACTTGCGGGGTTGGCCGGAGCGGACCGCTCATTACACAAGGACTCCAGGTCCGAAGACCGTACGCGTTCCAGGAGTTGACGCGTTGCAAAGACCCAGTTTTTGATGCGTCAAAAACTGGAAAACACGTGGTGAAATCAGTGCCATTCTTTCCATAGCGGACTCCCATCAAGTCTGCAATGGAAAGAATCCCCTCGTATTGAGGGGATTCGGATCAGACCATAAAAATCGAGTTGCTAAGGCTCTGCATACTCTCAGTTTGAAACTACACGAGACCACGGGAACTGCTGCGGAACGCTGGTTCCGGAACGTTGCGGACCCCTCTGGCTGGCTGACTTGCCACCCCGCCTATGCGTGAAGGGAATGGCCTAACACTACCAGCTGGCCCGTCCGGCATGGCATCGTCCAGCGGATTATGTTGCTCATCCATTTGACCATCGCCATCACCACCGTCGCCTGCATCCTGTCCACCATGCAGGCCGGCGGACAAATCATCGGTACGCTCTTCGCGATCGCGTTGAAATACCACAACGTCATCGATCGCAATATGGGTAATAAGGAGAAGGCGCCCTTTGATGACGGCGGCCGGCTCCTGCTCACCTGTTTTACGGCCATGCTCCTTGATATCTCGCAAATAGGCATGCGCATAAGTATCGCCGACGGTGAAGGCGACGAAGATCTTACGACCAGCTTCGCTATCCTTGATCAACTCCGAGACGAGTTCGATCGCTTCTTGGCCGCTTACCCGCAGATCCATGTAACTATACTGTGGATCGACGACTTGTCCATGCAGCGCATTGATGGCACAGGCCAAAAACGCCTCTGCTTTGCGGCCGCTACCCTTGAGAGTTACCCAACGGATCCGGTTCATATAGCCGCATCCCTTGGTGTGCAGATCGAAGTACCCTGACGGCTCAGGTGCATTTTTATCCTGTACGGCTTGACGCGCCGAACCAGAAGTTTTCGAAGAATTATTGCGGCTGTTATTGGTCATCATGATGATCTCCAGTCAAAAAAAGCGAAAGGAAGACCATCCGAGCCCCAGGGGATCGAGAAGAGGTCTTCCCGATCGGGGTGGTAGAAGCGCTACAGAGACTCTGATCCTGGTGATGCTGGCCAGGACGTGTGGGTTGCAAGAGTTTGACCCACCGCAGTTGCTCAGGTGCGAGCAAATTCAATATCAACAATAGGACGAGAGGACGTCGCTGTCAACCCGATTTTACGCTTGGCGGGGCGGCTGCCGTCCACTGCTTTTTTGGGGAAACAGATCGTCAATTTCATTGCCTGACAAAGAACGCTCGCGATCGACTTCGCCCTCACTATTACCCAGTTCTAGCACAAAGGTGCGGATCTTCTCCGCAGCGTTTGATGCCCGAAAAATGGCTTGTGGATCGTCGCGGATGACCTTGATCCAGCTACCAACATAAGCTGCGTGCTGGTTCGGATCATGGCCTAGCGCAAGCTCGTCACCAAGCATCATGCTCGCGATTTCGGCGCACAGTTCTTCATATGCATATTCCTGGCTACCAAACGGATGAAAAAGGTCACGATTGAGCCTGGTCGGGTGCCCGGACCAGTGCCCCAGTTCATGCATCGCAACGGCGTAATACTCTACGGCGGAATTGAACTGACGACGCGGCGGCAGATGCATTTCATCATCGACCACATCATAGTAGGCATGATCGCGCTGGTCATGTTTTATGGTAGCACCCGATTGCCACAGTATCCGATCGGCCCTCTCGATTGGATCAAATTCAAGCCGAGCTGGCTGCAGGGGATCTAACCCGCTTACCTGTTCAGCGTTGAAAACCGTTGTGAAGTACATTTTAGGCTTCCGGCCGGTTGGCTGAACACTGTTCGATGCGACGGCATCGTCGGGCTCTTCGGACGCGGCGGCCTCCGAAAAGATCCACCGCCGAATAGGCGTACCACGCTCGTTTTTTCTGATACGCGCGCCCTTAAAGTTCGCCTGCTTGAACGTCATCCACCGCGGATCTTCAAATGGCTCGGCCATCAGATTCAAGGAATTGATACCCTTGTATCTTCGTCCAGAAGCTATGTTGTATGGGGCTGAGCCACGCGACGATGGAGCCCAAGGCTTTTGCCATGGAGCAGTGCCTCGCTCCAGCAGCGTGATCAATTTTTTCGCGACATCATCGCAATAGTTGGATCCTTTTTTCATGTTGAACTCCCAAAAAAAAATGGCCACGGAAGGTGGCCAGATTGAACAAAGGAAGCACGAAACCACTCATCCACTAGGATAGGCAGCAGTGTGCAAATAGGAAAGAAAGGCTAAGAGCAGAATGCTCTTGAGATTGAGAGAAACTCCCGTGCGCTAGGGCACGTGCAAGGAAAAGGGAGCAACTTGCACTTGGTGATCTGAAATGATCAGCATGTCGCGATATTAGGCTTGTCCTAAGTGGATGTCAATCTGGTTCTAATCGTCCCGTGATCTATTTTAATACTGAAATTTATGGCCAGGTCTCTTGCCACTAAGCGGATTGATGTGCGCTGGGCGATGCCCAAGCAAGTTGTTGGCCAACGCGACAAACTCTAAAAACTCCTCGAGAGGGAATGCATTGATCCAATCCCTATACTGGCCACCAGGCATCGATAAAAATCCCCGCCTAGCACTTTAATTGTTTCAGTACACGCATTTGGCGGAAGCGCTGGATCCGTAACATCGTAAATAGTTCGCAACTTGGTGATTGATGGCAACACACTGCTGGGAAGTGGCGGAATCTCAGAATTACTGCGGACGAAATCAAAACCGAGAATTTCATTTTAATTTATTAAGATATAATAAATATTTTTCTGGAGCGAGCTAAAAATGATAAACATATTTCGAATTTTGTCAATGCTTATTTCTCTGGCCATTATATCTTCAACAAATGCGAATGCACAATCTTCTGAATACGATAATTGTCCCAGAGCGTCTATGAAATATTGGATTCAGGGGGGGGATCATGTAACTCTACCCTCTAAGGCTGGACCCTACGATACATTTCCGGAAGTTGAAGATGCGGTTATGGCCGCATCCGCGGGGCCAGATAAAGTGTATACGCATCGAGAACCACCATATAACCCTGGGCAATGGATTTTACAAACTCCATCAGAACCAAAATACTTTTCCGCCTATGTTATAGCTACGGCGCTCCCACTTTGCCCAGAAGATTTTAAATCATTATATCTAAATCCAATGCGCTGCGTGCGTATAGAAACTGGAATGTGCGAGTGTCCTGAAGGAACAAAAATCAAACCTACCGAAAATAAATGTGTGCCTGTCAAACCTGCTCCAGACGAACCTGATCCAGCAAAAGATAAAGGACCAGATTGTCCCAACGGCAGCGCCGAGCCTTCACAGCCACAGTGCGGAAACCCGATCAATCCAAATAATGGCAATAAAATTCAGATAGAGTCTGATTTTACATTACCAGGCCCGGTTGGACCATTGTCAATGTTGCGCACCTACAATTCCTCCCCAAATGTTCAAGCGAAGTTATCTGGATCTTTTATGTTTGGGCACAATTGGACATCGCCATTCGAATACCGAATCATCCAGGATGCAAAGCCCCGGAAAATTCAATGCTATATATGGCAAGATGATTACACGAAATCATGCGAATACTCGGAAGGCCTCAATACCTCTGCCAATAACGGCGCCATGTTTGTGCGACCGGATGGTCGCCTTGTCAAGTTTTCCTATGATTCTGCAAAAAGGACATACAGCGCAGATTCTGAAATTAAGGATCAAATGGTACTTTATAGTGATACGGCATGGCATTTGAAATTTATACAGGATTCGGATAAAACAACTTATGACTACAATATCTATAATAGTTATGCAATGGAAATAAAGAAGATAAATGGGACCACGCTTCGCGTCACAAGTCTACCAGGTGGGGTAAATGACAGTATGCTGGGCAGAGTCCCAGCAACTGCACCCATTTGCGCTCGCGTTCAGCCAGGGTTCCTGTTAACTCCTTCACGAATAGCTTGTGTCACCGACGATTGGGGACACCAAATCAACTTCGAATATGAGCAATTACTCGATGATCAGAATGCAGTAAGGGTAACAAAAGTGTTCGATCCAGCGGGAAATGAGTATCGGTATGCCTATGATGGCCCCACTGGTGGATGCATTAATGATATATACAATAGCCAACTCTACAATCGTTCATGCCATGCCAACAATCTAACCAGCGTGACTTATCCGGACGGTGGCGTACGCCATTACCACTATAACGAACGCTCACACATCAATGCAGGCGCGATATGTCCAGGTGCGGTGGTAACGGCACCAGAATTTGGAAATCTACCAAATGCCTTGACAGGGATCACTGACGAGAATGGCGTGCGATTTGCCAGTTGGACATACGATTGTGCAGGAAGAGCAACGTCATCCGAGCACGCTGGTGGTGCTGAACGCGTGGAAATTGCGTATGAGGATGCTGATGCGCAGGGTATGAAGCGTTCTATCGTAAAAACGATCACCGGACCATTTGAGTCTCCAGTAATCACATCCAACGTGCTCACAGCGCAGATCATCAATGGCCGGTCGAAAAATATATCATCGGATGGAGCGTGTCCTGGTTGCGGTGCCGCACTTCAACGCACCTATGATGTCAACGGCAATATTTCCTCGTTTACTGACCAAAATAACTACATTTCAAAATTTGAGTATGATCTCAGCCGAAACCTTCAGATATCCAGAATAGAGGCATTCGGTACGCCAAATGCGCGGAAAATCAGTACCGTTTGGCATGCCGAATATAATAAACCCATTCAAATCTTCAAACCACTTCAGATTACGACACTTACCTATGACGCCTCGGGAAATGTGTTGACGCGCTCGATCCAATCGACGAGCGATACCAATGGTATGTCAGGTACTAATGCGCTAGGTACCGGATTGAAGAAAACCTGGACTTATACTTACAATCAGTATGGACAAGTCACATCTGTGACTTCCCCGCGTAGCGATGTGGTTGACCGGACCAGCCTTTCCTACGATGAACACGGCAACATAGCAAGTGTAACGAATGCGCTTAATCACTCTACGTCGTATAGTAATTACGACATGAATGGACGAGTTGGAACGATCACTTCAGCGAATGGAAGCATTTCAACGATTAACTATACGCCAAGAGGGCAGGTTTCTCGAATGGAGACTAATTATGGAACCACGATTGAGAGCACTTCCTACGAGTATGACAACGTTGGTCAGGTGAGAAAAATCTCCACCACGGATGGCACCTTTATTGATTTACATTACGATGATGCGCATCGTCTGGTTCGCGCGACCAATTCCGCGGGAGACTCTGTGGATTATATTCTCGACATCCAGGGAAATCGCATTGGAGAACGCACCAAAAACATGGACGGGATGCTGGTCCGAAATATCAGTCGCGCTTTTGATGCTCTCAATCAGCTGCAACAAATCATCGGAGATTCTAATTAACATGAAAAATATAAAATTAAAAAATATTAAGAATGTTTTGTCAATATATTCAATTGAATTAACGAAAATAGCCTTTTCAAAAAAAAATGCCATACTAATGATTTTGTCTTTGCTCTGGTTATCACCTAATCAGGCACAGAACCAGACAACCCAGACGAAGTTTTCATATGATGCATCTGGCAACGTCAAGACGATTCAACGGGGCAGTGGCCGGCAACAAATGTATCAGTATGATGAACTGGATCGTCGCGTAAATGATATCTTCGTATCAGGAAGTAAAAATATAACGGTCACCATTGGCTATGATGGCCTTGATCAAATAAAATCTCTTCGAGATCCGCGAAATTTAACAACATCATATGAACTCAATGGCTTAGGAAACCGGTTGTCGCAGTCCAGTCCAGATACGAAAATGAGCCGCTACACACATAATGAAAACGGCGATTTACTAACATCACAGGATGCTAACGGCAATACAACCAAATATTCGTATGATACTATCGGTCGACTCACTTCGGCGTTCTATCAGTATGGAAAACCTTCGCTATTTGAGTATGACGGTGGTCCGACCGGGCCGCCTTCCGAAATCGGCAATCTGACTAGAATGGATGATGAGTCAGGACAGACAGACTATTCCCATGATCTGCGCCGGCGCGTATTAACCAAAGCACAGTCCGTCGTCACGGGCTCGCATTCTCGAATGCTCAATATCAGTTATAGCTACGGAACTGATGGTGCGAGCTTGGGTAAACTTGTGATGATGACTTATCCAAGTGGCGCCCGTATAAACTACCGATATGACAATCATGGTCGAGTTGAGTCTATTTCGCTCAACCCTGCAAATGGAATTGGGGCGACCGACTTGATGACAGAGGTCCCCATACTCGCGGATGTCAGTTATGCCGCTTTTGGCGGTGTTCAATCATGGCGCTGGGGTCTCGCCAATTCTGGCCATTCTCACGTCCGCACGCTCGATCTCGACGGACGACTATTAACCTATCCCATTGATTTGAATGGAGCAATACGAACGCTCACTTATGATGACGTCGGCAACATTCTCACATATCGACATGTTGGATCTTCAGAGGCGGGACGCTTTGATCAAACATTCACCTACGATCTATTGGACAGACTAAGCAGCTATACCCAGAACGGCATACGTACAGATCTTGGCTATGACGATAATGGGAACAGGACCTTTCAGACCTCGCCCTTGAATTCCATCAGTTATGCATATGGACTCGGCTCCAATCGCGTGTTGTCGCACTCAGGAACCTCACAGGCAACGTTTTCTTACGATGCCAACGGCAATAGAACTTCCGACGGCCAATTGACATTTGACTTCAATGCCAGAAATCGTTTATCGAATGTGAATGGCTCCGCTCAGTTGTCTTTCCTTTATAACGGACATGGCCAACGTGTTGTTAAAATAGGAAACCGAAATTCTATATTTTATGCATATGATGAAGAGGCCCACACTATCGGTGAATATTCCACAGATGGAAATACTTTAGAAATAGCCTATCTTGGCGATATTCCCATTGCGGCCTTCAGTCAGGGGCAAGTTTATTTTGTCGTAAGCGATCATTTGAATACACCATTAGTTGTGACGAGCACAAATGGATCCGTTGTTTGGGACTGGCGGAATCGCGACCCATTTGGGAATGGAAAACCAGAACGTGCTACGGCACCATTACCGACTCCGCAGCCGCTAGACTTGTTTGACTTACGATTTCCTGGCCAGATCGCTGATTCTGAATCGGGGCTTTACTACAATTATCACAGAGATTATGACCCCCGGACGGGACGATATATACAGAGCGATCCGATCGGCCTTGGTGGCGGTATAAATACGTATGGCTATGGCCTCGGAAATCCTATTGCCAATGTCGACCCACAAGGCCTATTTGTTCCTTTGGTTATTCCATTTGTCTGTGCAGCCGGAGGGTGTGAGGCAGCTGGCGCGGTTCTCGGGGCTGGCGCTTTATGGTGGGCAAACAATAATCCCATCGCAAATTCTGCAAATGGAGCACAATCAACCTCAACCTCAACCTCAGTACCCGAGTGCAAGCCGGACAACAAAGATCCATGCGAAGAAATTCTGAAGAAAATTCGAGATACAAGAGCGCAGCTCAACAAAAGAGTGTCTCAGCTTTCGACCGACCAATACGACCTTTACAATCGAGCGTACTCAGTAAATCCGGGTGGAGAGCTAGCTGGTAAGGGAACCTACATTGGCCACCAAGACATGATCAGATCCGTCAGTAAGGGCTTAGAAAAAATGGAAGCGCAAGCACGGGCTATGGGGTGCCTTTAATCGCTAAAAATCCAACTAATTTTGAAAAATCTGTTGTTCATTTTGAGAGGTACGTAATGAAAAAGATGCTCGTAACCCAGGCGTTGGTGGACCGAATTCTAGATTTAATTATAAAGAATACGCCATTTCCGATGGATTCGATTTATGCCGAAATTCAAGATGACTTCCAATCACTTTTTATTTCCATCTCGGTCGATGATTTCCCACAGGGCGAATTGGAGGCATCATTTAAACTTGTGGGACAGATTCTGAACCAGGAAGTGCCAGTAAGAAATGACAGCTATTCTTGGGTGGTGGCTTTTAAGCGGGCAGGTGAAATTGTGGATAGTTGCTTCGGCGGCAACCTTTCTGCACCTAGCTGGGGCGTTTAATCGACAGCCGGAGGGTGCATGCGCCAAACGTTCGTGCAGGAGGCTATGACGCCAACACGAAACTCAATGATCGCAAGTGCCATATTGCCGTCGATACTCCGGGGCGACGCCTCGGTGCTAAACGTTGTCGACCGCGCAGCGTGCAGGTCGTGGAACTTACGCCGCGTGTGCGGTCAGCACGCCGCTTTGCGGACCGTGCCGTCGTCGAACAAGGCATTGAACCTCGCATACGCGTCGGCTTGTAATACTGCTTCGAATATTGCCAGGTGGGTTTGCGGATGTTGTGTAACCGATCACCTCGCGTTTCGATCCCTCGACGATGCTGGACTGTCGGAGATCGCAGCCCCTGCATGCTTCAGCGTGATGTGTCGGGACAGGAAGGTGCTACTTTCGTGCAGCAGGTGGGCCGGATGCCTCGGAAGGTTGATAACCTCCGTCTGCTGATCGTCACCGCAACAGCGCCATAAACACGAGTAACACAATGACGACTTTGATCTGTATCTTGCTGACAAAAAAGGGGGTATGCTTTCCTGATACATATCCGCGATACGCACCGACAAACGTGTAAGCGACCCAAAGAAAGAGCACTGCTCCGAACAATAACCGGAACAATTCAGCAAATTCAGCCATGGAGTAGCCACTGCCAGCAGCGAACGCGGCATCCGGATTCGAGAAGGACGGGGGCGTTGGGAAGATGGGTGACGCCGGCGATCCTCCACCAGGGTTCGTTGGCAACGGATTAGAACCAGTACCGCCAGTAGGGCTCGCAGCGAGCACCTCCGCAAACGTCGGCGCGACCGCAGCGAGCGCATAGCCGCCAAACTGTGCAATGTATTGAGTCACGGGAACGTTGTTACCGTCCCGAGGAACGACGGAACCACCACTGTCGAGATAGTGCTTAAGCGAGCCAATTCCTACCAGGTGGGCACCAGCGATCAAGCCCGAAGCTGTGATCTGGGTGCCATTAAGCGTTCGACCAACGTATTGGGACAGACCGAAATAATCGATATAACCCTGCAGCTTCGCATAGTAAGCCGTGATCGCCTTGACCTGCAGGTCGGGATTGGCCAGGAACATATTCAGCGAGGTCACACCATTCTTGCCGGTGAATGTCCCGCCCCAGCTGTTGACCGCACTACCGTTCGATCGATAATAGCCGGCGTCCGTCATCGCCAGGGTGCCCATTTGGAACAGACCCGCATAACCTTGGCTGTTAACAATACCGGGGTTGAGGCTTGACTCACGTTGTGCAATCGCTTTTAGAAAGTCAGCGTAACCGGTGGCAGCCACGGCCAAGCCGATCATTCCAAATATCAGCCAGCTGACAACGCTGGAGCGCCAAGTTGTCCGACCAAGGTGGGAACTTGGCCCTAATCGTAGCCGCATGTTCAATTCCCCCAATCGAGGTTCTGTGCACAAATAACCGCCGGTGCGATATCGTCGGGCATGATCTCCTGCGCAGCACCAGGAACCACTGGCCGCCCCAACTCAACCACCCCTGCACCCAGATACAAGCTCGCTCCCCAGCCGACAGAGCGAGGTGCAAAGCCGATGTACGCTCGCTCCGCGTCGCAATTCATCCGGTTGCAACGCGTGAGCACGAAAACGTCCGAGTTCGCCGTCCTGAACAGACGAAAGGTATTCTTTGACAGGGCAACGCTTGAAAACCAAGGCGGCAGCTGCGCGGCGCGGCGCTGGATCTCGGCCGTCATTCGCGGATCGACATGCATATCTGCCGCCACCAGCGTACCCGTCGAGGAACAGGCGCCGGTGGCATCCAACGGCCTGGCAAAGCCGTTCAGCGCGCACAGCACGATGGGTGCGGCGAGCAACAGGACTTTCGATTTCATCGTGCCTTCCTTTCAGCGCGTCGCGTCGCCCAATTGATCGATCATCTCCACCAACTGGCGAGGGGGCAGCGCGCCGACAATCCTACGTCCGTCCGCCAAGACAATAGTCGGCGTGCCGGCAATTTTGAGCCGAGCGGCAAGTTCAATCACTTCGTCTACTGCCGTGGCATCGCATGTATTGTCCAACGGTGGATGTCGACCGGCCATCGCGGCTTCCCAGGCCTTGGAACGGTCGGCCTGGCACCATATCGCACGCACGAGCGGCAATGCTTCCGGCGAGGCAATCGGCAGCGGGAACGTGTACACCGTCAAATCTGGTAGCTGTGATAGGAACTTGTGCACCACCTTGCAAGCAGGGCACGTAGGATCTTCAAAAATTGCGATGGCACGTTTTCCCGAGCCTTGAATCCGCTTCAGCGCAAGGTGGAAGGGGAGGGCGCCGAAATTCACGCTGCTCAGTGCATCGATCTTCTTCTGGGTGAGATCTTCCTTGGTTTTCAGATCCATTAGCCGGCCGTCCAAAATCACGTAGCGTCCTTGGGCATCGGTATAAAAAATATCCGAACCGGCGACCACTTCGTATAGTCCAGCGATCGGTGTCGGAGTGATTTTTTCGATCACTACACCCATGTCCGTGCTCCGCTCAATCGCATCCTTAATAGAACCCGTGTCCTGCATTACGGAACCATTCGATTCGGCACCCGCCGGGCCGTGTAGCAAGCCGAAGCCAAGTACGAGAAGCGGAATAAATGTTCGCAGCATAGATCCTCCTATAAGGTGATTTTTTGATCTGTATCAGTCGATTTCTCTCACACCTTTTTGCACACGGCACTGCTCGACATGTGCCCGAATGAGATCGGCGACATTCGCCGGAGCGGGGATCGCATTTAGTACGACACGGGGCGTCGACCGATCAGAGGTCAGCAATACTATCTGCCCGCGTCCCAGTAGTCGCTGCACCAGAGGCAGATGAACCGCAATATCTTTGACGCGGTACAACTCAAGTTCATCTACCTGGACAGCCAGTACACCAGAACGCTCCCTGAGACGTTGAGTGGTCAGCGTGTAGGTATGGCAGGCAGTCCGAATCATTCGCCATGCCGTCCACAGTACGGGCACCAGCAACCAGAACCCGATCAGCGACAGGAACATCCATCTGGCGTTAACGATCTGTCCTTCTGTTGCTTTCCAGATAGGAGTGCTTTCCGGCAGCAACGATGCGGCGCTGGCGAAGGGCGGTTCAATCACACCAGGTTCGGTCTGGTCGTCCATGTAGGCTCCACATGAGTTATCAACCTCGGGTTTACATCCTCGACGAAAGATATATGCTTGAGAACGAGGGAGGTACATCGTGATGAAAACGAAGAAAATTGCTCGACTGCTATTTTGGCTCGCAGGTTCTTTGGGTCTCGCGCTGGTTTGGGCCGGCAGGATCCTGATTGAGCTACTGGCGCTATGCGCGGCGGACAACCCAGAGCGCCCGCAAAGGGATGCGCGTGAACGGCGTTACTCGTGGGACAACGATGGCTATAGCTGGGAAGGGCGCCCAGACGAAACAAAATAGCGTTCATTTTACGAACCTTTTTGCCGCACCGGCCGAGATGTTGGCGCCTGATCTTCCAGAATCCCGTCCGGCTGTTACCGCATCGCCAAGCATCCGTTGCACGCCGTGGCCGACGTTGATGCCTATCCACGCCATCATGCCGCTAAAAAGAATTGGCAGGCCGATGAACATCAGCATCAGTGCCATGTTGAGCACAATACGCTTGTAGGTGTTTTCGGTTGTGGGATTGTCGAGTGCAAACTCCAGCAATGCGTTGCCGCTTATACCGGGATACATCGAAGCAATGAGATTGTCGTCCATCCACCGGGCGACGTACCACATCACTGTCCAGAACTTCACTGAAAAAATGCCAATCGCGCCGATGAACATGACGGCCAGATTGTACCTGCTGAACACCAGAATGATGGGCAGGAAAATGTATATCCCCATGAGAATAAGCGGCTGCGCAATTGTCATGAAATAGATCAAGGGCTTCATCGATGCCGACGCCTGGAACGCCTGCCAGCCGGTACCGACCGCGCCAGCGATGTTCGCCGGCAGATGCATAAGCCAGCCGATTCCCCCCGTCTCGCCGCCGATACCGTTTGTCATCGATTCGCTGTCGACGTAGGTAGGAGCGGTCTTCTGGTACGCCAGCCTAGCCTCCCAGTCCCTATGCTCTTCTTCCGATATACCAGGCGTCAGCGACCGAACTGCCGCACCCAGGCCCTGAAGCCCGCCAATAGTCGAACTCAACTGATCACGCAGTCCGTGAGTACCTGTCTCCCACCATTCCTTGCAACTCGGCCGTCCCAAAGCCGGGCTACCGGCGGATGTATTGACATCCACATCGCGAGAAGGATTGAATGGGAAGCCGGCCACTTCACTCCTGGCATACAAATCGGCATACAACATGGGATCATCACGAAACGCGTGACTTCCGATCCAGTCGGTGTCCGCCTGCCCGTACTTCGCGATCTGCGCAGCCGCGACGGACGACGGGCTTCCGGCCATCAGAAACCGGGATCTGGCCGGCACGAAGCACTCACTATAGAAACGTTGTACTGAGGATCGAAGTTGGGGATCTTCGACCGTCGCAATATGGGCCAGATCCTCCAATTGGCGAAAATCCCGAATACCGCCCTGGATCCCGGCGCGTGTGGCGGCGTTAATTCCGCTACTGATACCGAGCACCGTATACCACCATGGAGGAATGGCTGCAATGCTGGGAACAGTGTTACCGAAAACCTCAGGACGACCGTAGCTGCTGTCCGATGCCGAAGGTGTGGCCTTCACCGGGGCTGGCTGAAGCGAAGTCGGCGTGGGCGCGTGATAAAGTTTCATGCTCGACAGCGATGTGATGGACGAGGGAACGAGGCAGAGTGCAAACACGACAATCGCCGAAAACAACTCGACTTCCATCCGTCGAATCATCCAGGCTGTGCCTTGCGCATCGTCGTCCATCTCATGCCCCTCACGCCAGACTTGCACAATTGTCACCAGAAACGGGATGTAGATGATCCCGCTCGCCGATAGAACGCTCCAGATCACGCCGCTAAAGAACCAGCCGTAGAGCGTGGTGTACAGCTCAAGGTAACTATCGACACCCATATTCCCTCCGCTACGCGAGCTGGCCAGCTGCAGATGCCAGCAAAATGAGTTGAAGCGTCACCAGCACGGCGAACCACCTGCCCTTGCGTTCGATCAGGGCCTCGCGCGCGGATTCTGGCACCACGCCGCGCGTCACCAGCCACGCAACGATTTTCTCCCACCCGATCCACAGAAATATCGTGACAACCAGATGCATACAGTAGGCAGCTATGCGGTAACGAGCGATGAATTGGAACAACGCGCGGGCTTCGTCTGATACCAGCAAGAGCAGCAGACCCAGTGCAACCAGCACTGCCATGGCCAGCATGGTCACAAGCAACATGCCCGCACCGCGCAACAGGGCGCGATACAGCGATTTGTTCGGCAGGGCTTTTACGTGTTTAATGGAGCGTATCTTGTCGGACATATCGGCCTCACCACCGCCTCTGCCGGACGATATCAATGGCAAAGGACTCCAGAACTGCCCAGGCCTCGTCTGCCAACCCTCCAAGCACCATGCCCAATCCACCCAGCACGACCATGGCAAGCGTCAGAATCATCAGCGCGCCCGCGAGACACAGCACCGTAGAATACGGTGTGTTTTTCAGCCGAAATTGTGCTCGTTTGAGCAAATAGATGTTGTCAAACATATCATCCTCACTTCACTCGACCGTTGCTCATGATGTTTTTATCCGCTGGCTGCTGGGTCGGCAGAGGCGCCGCTATGGCCCGCCGCCCTTGATACGCCTGCAGCAAGGAGCCGGCAGTGTCCGAGACAATCTCTCGTCGAACACGGCTCTCGAACAACAGGTCCTGGATGAACTGGGTCAATTGATCAACCTTCTCCTTCGCAATCGCCACGGCCGGCTCATGCTTTTGCACCTCTGGCAGGCTTATTCCCGATATCAGCACCGCGCGCACTGCCAGTGCCTTTTCGATAGTACGGGCAAGTGCTATTTCCTTGGCGATGCGTTCGGAACTAATCGCCTGCATATCGGCTGGAAGCTCACGAATCGCGCGCACTACATCCGTTGTGATCGAGACATCGGGCGCACCAGATGCAGCCAGGGCTGCATACGTCGGGCTACTGCTACTGATTGCAAGCTTCACCTGGTTAAGCGCGGTCGGGATCTCGGCGTCATATTTCGGTTGCAAGCCGATTGCCGTATAAACACCTTTTGGGGCACAGGACGTTTCGTCGCACGTGGCAATCAGATGGTCACCAAGCACGGAGACGGCGTAGTCCGCAGCGTCCTGCGGGCGTGGAAATACCTTCCCCAGTGGCGTGCCGCCTGTCGAGTAGTTCGCCGTGTTGGAGGCGGTGACAGGCTGCATCATCGTCAGGTTGTAGCCAGCTATAACGATATCGTTCACGGGACGAATAGCCGGTTGCGTAAAGCCGCCAGCAACCTTATTGCCGATCCAGGTGACCCCCTTTCGGCCGTTGTCCGCTTCGACTTTGCTTTTCGCAGATACAACATCCGCATTCGTGCCGGCTTCCACGCTCCACCCCTCGCCCTTGGCCAGGCCTACCCACTTAGCATAGGGATCCTTCCCCTGCTTGATCTGCGCTTCCATCTGTTCGCAGCTGTCCAGCGCCGCATTCACGCTGATCTCGGCCTTTTTGGCATACGTCTGAAAGAGCTCATACAAGCCCGGTTGGGCGCGCTGCAGAACGTACAGCGGAAGGGCGCTGATCCCAGCTTTGACTGCGCCCGTGATTTGGGTACCGAGGTTACTGAACCCGTTCATCAGATTGGCCCAACTAAGTCCGACGTCGAACTTGCCGCAGGTGTAGTTGGCGTTGAGCTTGAGGCCAAATCCCATCTTGACTGCCAAGGCGTTCGGATTCGGCGATCTAGCGGCAGGCGCACTGCCACCAATGCGGTAATAAAGCTGGGACTGCGATCTTGGTACATCCTGTGTTTGAGCCATCGCAGATGTTGCCCCGGCACATACAGCAACCAGCACAATGAACATGCGACATTGGTAAAATGAGTTCATTACCTTCCCCTATTCAAAATGCGATTGACCCGATAAAGATGCCTTCTACCTTGCAGCATTCCAGGCGTCGCCATAGATTCCAGCTATAGGCCTCTTCGGACGAACTTTGACCATCGCCCCAAGTGGTCAGCGACAAGGCGTCATTGGTACCGAACACTTCGCAGGTCGCAGAAGGATGTGGATACAGCCGCTGCCATTTCGAGTCTTTAGAATCGTTGGGAAGCACTGGCCCGATTCCGAAGTACCGGTATCCCGAGTCCGGTGAGAGCGCAGCGTACACATGCGGTTGCGCCGATTGAGAAATAATGTTTGCCACCCGTTGGGCCAAAACCGCAGCACCCTTCATAGGTATTTGCTGCGTCACCGCGCCCACTCGGGGGTACAGGCTCCCCCAAGTGTTGACGCCAGAGCTGCCAACTTCTTGCACCCCGGGCAGATACGTCGACGGGTATAACAGCTCGGCCGGCACGATGCCGCGCCATACCAACGCATCAAGATAGGAATGAAAATGCACCATCAGACCCTTCGACGTCGATGGGCACATTAAACCGCTTGCGGCGGCCGGTCCCGCAAACCCCGCAGCACGCGCCAGGCTGTCGGCAGGAGCGCTGGACGTCGGCGCGCCGGATGCCAGTGTCTGACGCACTTGCGCAACTGCCGCCGCACCGTGGGTATAAATGTCCGCCCCGCGTCGCAGTGCTTCAATATCCGATGATGCGGCCGCAGTAGCAGTATCACCACGATTACTGACGCGCGGGTTTTGCAAAAATTTTCTCAGCTCGCTCACACCCGGTATTGCCGGCGCTAAAACGCTTGCACTGCTCTGGCCTGCCGATTTACCCAGACCGATCATCGACGTAGGGTTACCGATGGCATCGGCATCTCGATAGAGGATATTGCGGTCGGTTCGCTCACCAGAAAATCTGCTGCCAGCAGAATCGATTGCCATACCAACGAGGCCGGAGGCGACTCCGCCTACCGCCTTCGTGACCGTTCGGCCATAATCGGCCCAGGGATGGCTCGCCGCATCATGCCAGGTGCTGACAACCACCTCGGGTGAAAAATGGGAGATTCTCACATTACTGATCACGCGGCAATGCGGTGGAAATGCTTCACACTTTAGCCAAAAGCAAGCGCCCGCCACCCTGTAGTTGCTGCATGCGGGTACGGCCTTGAGGGTGTTAGCCACGATTTCCGCGGTATTGGTTTGCGCCCAGGCACATGCTCCAGGCAGCGCCAAAGCTGTCAGGAATACCTGTTTTAAAGTATTCACTTGCTCCCCCCTTCTAACTATTGCCGACTGCTATGCTGAAAAATGCTACGCGCCAGATCGATATCAGTCTCGCCATAGATCACTGCCTCACCATTGATAACGACGGCGGGAATACGGTCAACACCGTACCGGGCCGCTTGAACGATACCTTCGGCAGCCGACTTGGTTCGGCGGGCGAGCGCCGCTGCGCCAAGGGCGTGCAGGCGCTGGCGCAAAATGCTCTGTGCCTCCAGCTCGTTCCCTGGCAATCCAGCGGAAAGCTCACTATCGAGCACTTCCATCGCGTCCAGTACATACACGCGCGCATCGCGGATATTGGTGAGATAGATTGCCGAGTTCGAAAAGACTTCCACAGTTGTTACTGGGCGCGAGTTATTTATGCCAATCGATGGGCGCTCAATCACCACATTCGCGGGATGTGTGTTCGTGAGTCGAGGTCCTGGCACTACTACTACCGTATTGGTCGCAGCTGCTAATAAAAAAACCGCTATCAGACTATTGGTCATCATTGCTATCCCCTTTTCGCTTATGACATAACCGTATAAGCGCTGCCAACTGGATTTCCGACACCATTCCACTGCTATTTTTTGACCGGGCAAGAAGTCTCTGATCGGTACTCGCCCCAACAATCATCAGCGTGCCGTCGATCCCGGCGTCGACAAGGCGCTTTGCACTTTCCGTCAGTACCACCACCGCCTCCGCCCGCTGCGCACAGCAGTTGATGAAGCGCTTAAGCCGTGCCGGCATGGTGACCAACATGCTTTCCGGCCCATCTATGGCGATCAGCTCTACCCCATACAGCGCTCCAAGCGGAACGCTGGCCAGATCGGACAACGAACTTCGTCTACCACCGCTGACAATATCGGCTGGGAGATGCGGGTGCCCAAACATGCTCACGTAGGACTGACAAGCACGCCGGGTGTCGTGATCGGCCAGCGCCTTTCCGATGAAATGCGCCGCTAATGCCGCCCTGAACCTCGACTCCTCCCTCTCCACGATGACAATTGGGGAGTGTCCCTTGGTTCGCACAATTGCATTGCCAATGCCGGTCCACAGATCAGACCTGTTCCTGTCCATCTCGTCGTCCTTTACGTATCGCCGCGCAACATGCTCACGTTGCACGCACGGCAAGCTCACGCGCGATGCGTACTGCCGCCTCCATTTCCGTGATCCCGAATTCATTCATAATCCGCTGGCGCCAAGCTTTCTCGTGCCCTTCCGTCATCGCCAGCGCTATGGCCAAGGGCGGCGGAACATTCCGGAACAGCGCCTTATGAGTACTACTGAGCAACACACCTTCGGTGTATTTAGGTGGCTCCTTACGCGTCGACAACATCAACAGTCGCTCCTCGTCTGTGAGCGACTTGAACCGCGACACTTGCTTCACTTCTTCCGCTTCCATGGTCAAGAGCAGCCAGAATTCGCACATGTTCAACACGCGGCTCATCGATTCCGGGAAATCCTTCATGTCTTGCGTGGCGAGCCAGAACCAAAGGTCCAGCTTTCGCCACATCTTCGTACCCTTCACAATTTTCGGTCCTAGCAGCGGATTTGTAGTGATTAGATGGCCTTCGTCTGTCAGGAAAATATGGGGCCGCCCCTCATGCTGATGGGCCTCACCGTTGGCGTGCACGTGGTCGAGCAGGCCCGTGTAGGCGACAGCCAGCGCGTCCTCGTATCCGTCCTTCACCAGCGTGCCCAGTTCCACCAGGGTGACGTCAGCATCCGGCCACTGTTGTCCGTATCTGTTAAAGAGCTTGCCTCTCAGATCCATCGTGTAGACCATCATCGACTCGCCCATGTGGTACGCACGCTCGCGACGCTCGTGCGGCAACGTCCCATCTTGATTCATGTCCATGAGCGCCTTGGCGACGTCTTGCGTGAGAGGATGCGGTTTACCACCTTTCTGGGCCTCGATTGAGGCGGTAATGATCGCGCGGCTTACTACGTATCGGTCTGCGCGCGTCATGCGCTCAATTTCCCTCGGCTCGCCGCCGGTGATCATCATGATTGCGGCAATAGTCATCTCTCCAAGGAAATCCCGCTTCTGGTCGTCCTCGTCCATGGACGAGCGGCCCGCGGCATCTTCACCCTGGTCCAGCGTGCCTTCCATCAAGCTTTGTTCGATCTTCTCTTCAAGCTGTTTGGCGACGTCAGCCGACGTCCTAGCAGCTGCGTATGCGGCGATGGTCTCAGGATCCCTGACCAACTTGGCGCCCATGGCAAACGGGGGAAGCGAGACATCATTATTGGGCGTGAGCTCAACGGAGTGCGTGGTCAAGCCCATCTTCGCAAAGTAGTCCTTGAGCAACTGAAATGATTTTCCCGCATCCGCGATAGTCAGCCGTGGCCGGTGAATAGCCATTTGGAACAATGCGAGAAAATTCAAGGTGGCCGATTTTCCGGCTCCCGTCGGCCCCAGCGTGAGCATGTGTGCATTTTTTTTCCGGTCTAGTGGATTCAGCGGGTCTATCCAAAGAGGCTCCCCTCCTCGATTCCAAAAAGGAAAGCCGGGATGACCAGTGCCCCTTTGCCGTCCGTACACCGGCAACATGGCCGCGATCTGCGATGCAAAGAGGAACCGTGTGCGCTTCATGTTCTTCGTATCGAATTGCGGGTCGAAGCACATCGGCAAGCCCCGAACAAAGGCATCGAGTGAAGTCAGGTCATGTGCCGGTTCGATGAAGCGTAAACCCGAGGTTCCCATCCGGGCATTGACTGCTGCAATATCCTTACGTAGTGCTTTCTCGCTGGTGCCGAAGAGGTACAGCACCGTAAACGTGGGCAAAAGCCAGTCACCCGTTTGCATGTGCCGCAAAATCTGTTTGCATTCATCCGAGGTCTTTTCGGCATCGGGACTCTTGGCTTTAGAGCGGTCACGGATCCGTTCCACCTGATCGCGAACCACGTCCTGCGGCGTGATCACGATCGTCATCGACAACATGGCATTCTCGGGCATCCGGTCAAAGCGGGCGAACAGATGCTTCGCGTGCTTCCTTTCTGCCGTCAGATGACCCACCTCGGGATTGGAGGTAATCTGCTGCAGCGTGAGTGCTTTCATCAACACGCCGTCGAACTTGAAGCCCCCCCACACGGGGTCCGATTCCGGCAAGCTGAGATTGAGAAAGGTTGCGAAGTCGCGCCCAAATACTGGAGCTTCGCCATCAGGCTGGGTTGGCGCGTCGCCAGGATAGGGAAATGCTCTCAATAGCTCGGCAGTCGTGCCATATCTGCCGCTGCGGTTAAAGAACGGAAGCAACCATTCATACAGATCGATTCCCCCGCATCGACGGATGCGCACACCTGCCTCCTCGAGGTTGGCCACGAGACTGTCGGCTGCTCGGTTGAGCACGTCCGACGGGGACTCGACGCCAGGTACAGTGATATAGCCATTCGGATAGACTCTGTACAGGGAGCACCTCACCCGCCTAATCTGGCCCCGCCAGACATGTCCGGATACCTGGGTATCTTCGAACAGGCCGCCATCCTGGGAGACGTTGGCAACGTGCAGGGCAAACTCATACAGCACGGCCTGGGTCAGTTTTGACGTTTTGATGGCATTCCCACGAACGGGGTTGGCGGCATGAACCTCATCAATATATGCTTCCAGATCGTCCTTGAGTTGCTCAATATTGCGGTCGTCGTTGACGAAAAATTGAACAATCCAGTCTGGTGTCCCGGATTCCGGGAGGGTTTGCAATGCGGCTTGAACCTTGCGGCAATACTCCTTGAGCATCGTCTCGGCTTGGGCTTCGGTGGGTATCGGGGTCAGTTCGAAAAGCGCGCCCACGCTTACGCCGTCGTTCAGTTCAAACACTTGTGTCGATGGTTCGTAGTCGCGCCACGGCAACAGTTCAGTAAACGAGGGTGATCGCCTTGCCATCTGTCTGCGCTTCGCGGTTGTCAGGGGTTGTTCCCCGGCGCCTTCGCGCGCACTCCCGATCCGCACATCCGCGAGGTCTGCCACCCCACGGGACGCCTTCGTTTCTCGCCATGCAAACATATACCCCCCAAAAACGGTCAACGTCAGTAAGAGTCTGGAGCCTGCCCCGCCGGATTGGTGCCACCAATCTGGCGTGACACCGCAGGCGCACTGGGCGCGACTTCGCCGGGGAGGGCATACTGGACCGATTCGAACATCGGAAAAACTGTTATATATCCGGGAACAGGGTATTTCCCCTTCGCGAGATGTGGATACACATACATCTCGATATCCGGGTTCGGTAGCCGGACAAAGCGGCTGTTCATGGCGCCTACCAGGCCGACGTCGGATCCAGTTGAGCGCGCAGGTTCGTCATACGGGCGGCGTGACAACTCCGGTTTACCAGATGAGGTATGGCCAAAATTCTCCTCGACGTGCCGCTCATAGATGTCGATCATTCTCGGACCGCCTTTAGGCAATGGGCTCTCTCGCGGACCTGATACCGAACAGGCCTGTAGCGATACAATGCCCGCAAGAACTGGCAGGACCAAAATTGAAATCAGCTTCATAGTGGAACCTCCCGGTCAGTCCAACAATTGACGGGCACCAGCGGGCGCCTCACTGTTACCGAAATCAAGCTTGCGCCCATCCGACGCCTTATCGATCGCTATCTCCTGCTCGAAGTGGACGACCAGGCGTCCACCGGCCGGCGTCACCACCGCGTCGAACGAATTGTTCAATCGCCGCATGATCCAGTTGCTTATTTCATTGACACCGGAACCGGCTGCCTGGCCGAGCACATAGGTACCCTTGTTTCCCGTCACAGACGTGCTTGATCCAAACGGGTTTTCTGCCGTCGTGGTCTGCGCTAATGCAGTGGCTTGGGCGGCGATGCTCAACGTCTTCATCGTTACCATGTCGGCAAGATAGGACGGGGCATTTGTGACAAATTTTCCGCTGACGCAAGGGTTGCCGTATTCATCGGATATCCAGGCTAACTTGTTCGATTGCGTGACCGATTGAGTTGCCTGACCGCCGCCCGACCCGCCAAGAGTCGGAGTCGCTCCATCTCTTTTCATCGACACAGTTTTAATGGTACCGTCGTCGAACACAAAAGTGAGGGACTGGATCAGCCCTTCCGAGCAGCTCAACGCCATATCGCCAATCGCGATGCCGGACATCACGATGCCAGCCACCGCATCAGGCACACGATGGCCATTGGCGGCCAAATTATCTCTCCCGATCAGGAGTTTGAATTGCATGGGATCATGGACCTTGCCATCGATCGGCACACGGCCCACCAGCGCGGTCATCAGCGTAGCCTTGGTCATGGTGGCATTCTCGGGAATGGTGTAAAAGGGACGCGACGTGTGCTTATCTTGATTGCTGGAGGCAGCGTGTTCTGTGCTTGCACCGGGATCGACGGCAGCCTGAGTTGGTGCAGCTTGGCGCACCGGGCGTCCCATCGAATCCATGATAGCGACGGTACCGTCACCCGCCTTCGCTTCCCTATAGCCAACCGGTAGGTGCCTCGTGTAGGTGGTAATGGCTCTACCGTTGGAGGCAGTACTCACGTCAGTTGCTCGGGAATCATCGTAGCCGAGGCCGTTTGGAATGCCCTTGGGATTGGTTGAACCCAGCGAATTCACCATCGTCGAATATCCGCCAGTGGCCGCGTCCACAATGCCACCTAGTGCCGTTGGCGATTGCTTCCCTGGCTTCGATTGTCCTGGTTGCTCGGTATCCGCAGGTTCCGGTGCCGCATTAGCGTGCAATCGCTGGTCGGCCAACACCCGCTCGGTCACCTGGGCAACAATAGTCGCCTGGTTATTCTGTAGCCTTGCGTTTTCTTGCTTCAACAGATCGTTAGCTTCAATGACCTTTTGCACCTTGTCGCGTAAATCGTTGTTGCTTGCTGTAACTGTCTTCAGGGTTTCGCTTGGACTATCCGCATCCGCACGGCGCGGCGCCGCCGACAGCGCCCCCACACCAAATAGCCCACCTGAACTCGCGGGCGCCTCATTACCAGGTGTCACCGGTACCGCCGGTAACGGATCGGCCACCTGGACAGCTGCTGATTGTCCGCCGCCATACCGGGCGAACAGGATGTAGGCCACGATTATCACCGCGCAAATGGTGAAGATCGGTGCGAGCTTGTTCTGGGTTATCGCTGGCACAGTATCACCTCATCTGCAGGAATGGAACGGCTGGCCGCAGACCAGATACAGCGTGGTGCTGTCATAATCGGATCCTGACGCCAGGACGCGATGATGCTGTAGGGCCGCAGCGATCCAGCGACCCCTGATCTGCTCAAGGTCCAACGAGACGGAACGTCCCTCCAGGTTGACCACCTGAACGGCCGTGACATATAGATCCCCCGAGCGCCATTGTCCGATCGGGCGACTTCTCGTGCGCACGCCCCGAAACAGTCCTTCGATGCTTTTGCCATCCATTGGTATGCCGCGCACGCCGTCGGCCACGGGTTTGAGGCGTCGGGGCGCGTACACCGTCTGCGCCGCGTATCGCGTCAGTTGAACCATATCGAGAACAGGTGATTGCTCTTGTGCGCGATTCTCCTGCTGCTGATCTGCCGGGAGCTGATTCTCATAATGGACCTCGACCTCCGAGCTTAGCCCGTCAACATCCCCCATTCCCAGAAGATCCATAGGAATTGTCTGTCCGGTGACAAGATCATCCACCAGTACCCGTATAGGCGCGCTGCGTGGTGCCAACATCGTAAAGTATGCAGTCCGGCCGATAATCTGCATGTCAATGTCAGCTTCCGCTCCGGATGGCAGCGAGACCGCCACCGGATTTGGGAACGTGACCAGCCTTTCGGTGTTTCCCAGCGCGATCCTCAATGGATGACGCTTGAATTCGATGCGCTCCGGCTTTGCGTTGATGCTTCGCTCCGGCACTTTACTTTGTCGAGCGTCCTTTGGTTTGGTTGGCGCAGGCTTCAAGTTTGTGGCCGCAGGTTTTTCCGGCGTCGTAATACCTGGAGGCGATGCTGGCGCCACCTCTCTGCCGTTTGACCTCACGACAGGGCTAGAAGAGGCATTTACAGCAGCGCCAGGTTCGACAGCTTGCATGCCCACTTCTCCAAGCTCCAACGTAGGAGGACTGCCAGTTGCGGACTGAGCATGTACTACGTGGGCCACGTTTATCTGGGATACCACCAGCACCCCAATCGTTGCCAAAAGTCGACAGTTCATGCCATTCTCTCCTTCGATTAACGGGGCACGCCCGGCAATGTCGCAGGCGCCAGATCCTGAGGAGCTGGCGTACGCTGAGGACCTGGAGTAGCGGAGGGTGGCGATGGCTGGATTGTCGTCGCCCCTTGCGTGAGCGGCACGCCACCTTCAGCGAAGCTGCGATTCGCGTATGCCTCGCTGTTCTGCACCACAGCACGATTACCTTTCATCGCCACAGCGACCGCATCCGGATCAAGGCGCTCTGGCTTTTTTTGCGCCGAATAGCAATCAATCGCCAGTTGCCATGGATTGAGTTCGCGATCAATGTCATAGCGCACCACATGGAGCGGATAGCGCACATACGCGTCCTTTACAGGCACACCGCGTGAGGTTTCGATGATTTGAGTGTCGAGCAGGACGTTCCATGACCCGTCAGCATGGGCAAGAACCCGCCCATCCCGATATCCCAGACCAGGAATTTCCATGACGGAGCGCGTGCGCTGATCAAGTTCACCTTGCCCCGCGCGAGTGGTCATATCATTAATCAGCTGTTGTTGGCACGCCGGCGTGAAGAACGCCTGCAGTTTGTAGATTTGGCTACCATAATCCTGTTGCCCATTCGAGCTCCAGCGATTGAGCTGCTGCCATATATAAAAGGCGAACAGGTACACATTCGAGGGCGGTACTTCCTTGCGGCCCACTTTGATCTGCGCCCCCGTCGTCAGATCCGGAGGAATATGCACCGTGACATCCCGCTCGGCGCTGCGCCAGCCAAACAAGGCCATCACCGCCACCGTAATGGATGCGGCAACCACCCCGAGGAGGCACTTGATGTACCAATTGGCCTGCGCTAGGGCATCCGTGTAGCGTGCCATGACTAGACTCCAACCTTTTTGACGGGTTGAATAGAACGACTGCCCTTCCCCGAACGACGTGGAAAAGGCACCTCCCGTCCAATCTCCCAGAAGCCATCGTGGTCGATGAAGCGACTTTTTATCAGTCCATTCTCTGCGAGCCACAGTTTGAAGCGGTGCTGATAATAATAGTCGGGCTTGTTGCGCTTCACCTTTGCCATCCAGCCTGCTGCTGTCCACACAGTGAGCATGGGCGCCAGCGATGCTATCAGCACCCCCAGCGCCCACATTTTCGTCGCAAGTGCGACAACCAGGCCAATCACCGCATAAATCGGCATCACAATAAAAATGGCCATTTGTGCCTCAGAGGACGTTAATCCGCGCAAGATGGCAGGTTCCCGATTTGCTCTGTCGGTTAGTGGTGCGTGGACAAGGGTGGTGTCCATTTGTGCGCTGTCGGAAACGTCATCCATGATCAAGCCCAGGGTCGCGTCGTTTAACGAAGTCAGAGGATGCCGTTAGCAGTCGTCAGCAGGTAAATCACCGCGACCAACATCAGGACGCCGATGAAGAAGAACCATTTCAGTTCGCTCAACTCGACCTTACCTCTTCGCCATTCGCCAAATTTGGCGACGGCGCCCCCGCCGACTTCGATAAACGCCCAGGAACCCACCATCAATACAAATACGGCGATGCCCGCCTTCCAGTACTGTCGCAAGAGCTGCATGTAGTCCCCGGCCGCAGCACCGCCTGTGGGCTGCACGGCCGCAGGCAGATCTGCCATTGCAGGCGCTGCCGCAAACGCCGCGGCAAGCAATAACAACATTGCTGCGATGCCACGGTGTTTCACGCTGATGACCGGGCGAACATCGGTTGATACCGCCCCCTTTTTTTTCAAGTACGACATATAACCCCCCCTATTAAGGACCAATTAAACGCCAGACGTTGAACCATCTTTTGCTTCTGGCCCGGATTGACATCAAAGATTTCGCGGTCATCAAAAACATCGGCGCCACCGCGTTTAGCACCAATCGGATACTCGCGACTGGGTCCGTATTGGCCCAGCACGTTCACTTCAAAAGATAGAGAAACACCATCAAAATGATTACGACCCGCATCACCAGCCAGCCATTGCGCACAAACAGCTTGGGAGAACGCATGACTTCGATGAGCAGCATGCGGATGGCGTTCGTCCCCCAAACAATGAGAAAAGATGCCAATGCGAGGCCAATGACCATGGCCACGCCGGCCGCAGTGCCGCCTGATGCGGCGTCAAAAGCAAGACGCATAGTCGCGGTCATGGTCGAGGCCTCTTAATGTATTTTCTAGTTTCTGTAATCGCCCGCCAGCGGTTGCACACGTTGCGGCTGCCGTGGACGTTGCAAATGGTCGTCCACGCCTGCACGGACCAGCCGCAAATCACGCGCGAGCAAGTCATACCGGAAACGCGCCCCGCCACTGGTTTCCGCTTCCTTAGCGGCATCGCTTATCATTCTTTGCAATTGGTTCAGCTCATAGCTGATCCTCGCCAGATTCTCCCGCTCAGCATCGTCGTCGGCATGCGAGACAGGGGCGGCGGTCATTGCAATCGATACGACCAGCAACGCGACCGATCTGAATCTCTTTATCAGCAGCACGGACGGAATTCTCATCACGCCTCCCCTCACAAGTATTTTTTGAAAGTGCTGACATACATGGACAGCGAAGCTGCTACCAGTACCGTAAAGACCAGCACCATGTACGCCGGGTTGAATCCGCCGAATGGCCACGCCAGGTAGATCGCGAAGCCACCTGATATTGACCACGCCGTTGCTTTTTTTGCTCGATGGTAGACAAAACTCGATTCGCGTCCGCCGCCCCATCGGCGCAGATCGCGGCGTACCAGGCCATCGACGATCCCCAGCAAACAGGCAAGCAGGAACGAAGGTAGCGCGAACACGACAACGAACAATCGCATCGCTGTGTCCATGGCGATGTACATCGCCACCATGAAGACCTTGGCAAGCTCCCGTTTAAGCAACGCTAGGGTCTTGCCGAGACTATCGGCTGAGCCAGGTATCGGCTTCAAGCTGGCTTCGTAATATTTCAGGACCCCCATCGCGATGAATGGGCGCGACACAGCCTGAATAACGTTATGTTCGAACGCCAAGGTATCTTGGATCAATATCGAATGTGGATATTCGGCGATGAAACGAAGATTTTCCTCGACAAGTCCGCGGGCATGATCGATCCCCTTGTCAGCCCACATCCACGAGGTCTGCATGCCGCCATAGGCAATCATGACACCTATCCCCCAAGCAAAAATCGTCGCCAGAGCTCCGCCAAAAACGATCTCGATGGCGATGCCTATTGGCCCTCTGCTAACCGGTCCGATCGGACCGGCAGTGGTCCTGGCGCTCGCTGAGTGAGCTGTCATATCTGATCTCCATCCCCATCATCCAGCGCTTCACCAGACGCACTCGTGCCAGCGGTTCCGGCGGTGCCGACATTGCGCAACGAAGCCAGCACAGGCATATCTGCTTCAAGTGCAGAGTTCTCCGGGCCTAGCGCCATTTGGGTATCTAACTCAGTCGGTACAAAAATAGGTGTTGCAATCGGAAGCGTGACAGCCGCGTCGGCAAACCAATCATTTTCCTTCCACCATTGCTCTGAGGTGCGATAACGGCTCCGCATATCTTCACAAACGGCTTTCAGCGAGGCAGGGATATGCATGTCGTCGGCCGGGTCGGCCAACGGGATTCGCAGCTTGTAGAGGCGATTGCCCTCAAGAAGCGCAAACGCCTGCCCGGTGGGTAACTGCATGATGTCGGCGGCATCGATCAGTGGCACTTCTTTTGTCGCCACGCGGTCCTGGTTGTTGGAGATGAAGTCGATGCCGTCACCCTCAGCTGCCTTGTCGGTAACACCCGATACCAGAGTGAGGGTGGCGACTTCCACCTTCGGTACCTGGTCAGCGATGAATTTTGCGCTGTCAAGGTCTTTGGTGCGCAAGGTGATAACGTGGTTGAAGTTCCCCAGCAACTGCTTAGCCTTCGCAGAGTCTTTTAACTTCGCTTGCAAATCCGATACGGTCTGAGTGTAGGCGGTCACGCGCATGCCGGAACCGCCCATTCGATTCACCATGGGGATGAACTCATCTCCAAGTATTGCTTCGACCTCATCGAAGTGGCCGCATATTTGCGGAAGCAGTATCTTGCCGTCGGCTCTGTCCGGATCGATCCCATGCTTGTAGATTTTCCCCCCAATTGACACGAGATCGGCGAGCATCGAATTGCCAACGGCGCCCGCGATGACAGGATCGGATAGTGCGTCGAGGCCAGCGTAGACAATACCTCCCTGGCGGATCACCTGCATCCAGTCAAAAATCGGTCGAGGATCCTCCATGTTGAAGTAGTCTGGGCTGATCAACTTGCCGATCGCACCCGTCGTAAGTTTTTCCAGGAATGGCCCTAAAGAGGCAATGATCTTTTCGAAGAACGATTTTTCGTAGCTGACCGCAGTCGACAGCCCATCGAGAATTGGATCCTCGATTTGTTGTTGGAATCTTCTGGCTACAATAATCGTTGCCGCCAGGATAGGCTGGCGATCCTGGAGCGAACGAGGTACAGGAATTTTCCTTTTCGCGATTTCGGTTGCGCAGTTGTCAACATTTTTTTCCCAGCCTTGGATCCGGCCGTCTTTTTCCGCGCGATCTAGCGACAGTTTGGCGTATGCGATGAAAAGAGGTTCTATGTCCGTAATGTTGCGCAGTATGCCGTTGTAGGTGGGAACTTGGCCCAGCGCAACTTGCGCTTGCGCTACCAAATTAGTGAACCGCCAGGAGAATTCCTTGAACGCGGCCGAATTCCCACTGGACGGCAACCCGTTCGTCGTTCGGGTGGCGATTTCGGTGATCCTGGCAAAGTTGCCAATTCCATTGTAGCGTGCCGAAAAGTCCGGATAGCCGAGATGGAATAGGTACAAGTGATCAAGCCGCCGTGCCCTGGATGCTTCGGCGTAAACCCGCATCATCAGCTCGGCGTCACCCTTGGGATCGATAATAATGACGACATAGCGGTCGTGGATGTCCTGAGTGGCTAACAATTCGAGCAGCCGTGTCTTCCCGACCCTCGTCGTTCCTTTGACCAGGACGTGGCCCGTTCGCGCTCCTTGCCGCAACAGCACCGGTTTCTCATTTGGTTCCACGCCATGTAACACGCGGGAGCCGCCGAGATCGATCAGCGGCCGCACTGGATTCCACGGCACGTCGCTCTTCGTGAGCGTCGCAACCTTCTGAAACATAGATGGCGAATTACGGCTGCCGCTGGCCGAGAACACCCAGCGCTCGTATCGTCGCACGGCTTGATCAAGCAGCACGCGTTTGCGCGACGGATTGACGAATCGATCAGCTTCCGGACGATTCGCGTCGAGTTTGCGCTGGGTGTGCTTCTGGGTCCACAGAAAGCCTTCGCCGAGGTACAGCATGTCTTTGCTGCGCGCAATGCGGTGCAACTTCGTGTAGGTGATCTTGTAGTGTTTCAGGCCATATTGGTATTTCGCGATACTTCGTGCCTGTTGGTATCTGACTGCAGCGAAGCAAAGCGCTATGGTGCCGGTTGCATAACCCAGCCGCGGCGGAAGCATCAACGCCCAGGGCGCGCACAATGCCAAGGCGCCACACGCTGCTGCCACGGCTGCGCTTTGGTACTCGACCTTGGGACGGAGCAATGGCTCCAACACGTACGATGGGTTGGTCATCGTCCACTCCCAACGTACTGGCCTGCCGGCACCCGACCACGCAAGTTCTGCAGCACGTCTCCGTGCTCGAGGAGCAGCAACGGGAAGCGGTGAATGCCATTGGCTTGCAATAAACGAATCAGGTGCGGCGCGGGATGCGGCACCATCGGCAGCGAACTGGTGCGACGCATAGCTTTAAACGCTGAAACATCGTCAACGGAGACGACAATGCCTGCAGCGCCAAGGCGCAACAGCACAGCATGGTTTTCCCGGAGCCATTGTGTCGAGAGCGGATCGCTCCCTACGACAAAGATGGGCCGCGTGAGCCATTCGGGCATGCCGACGACGTGTTTAATGTCTTCAATCCTGCCAGGGGACATTCCATCGGCACGAACTGGAAAAGAGACGAGGGGTGTCTCAGTGTCGCTATCTGAGCCCTCCAGCACGTGCACCAGGTACTGGACGGAGCTTACTGTGCGTCCCGTATCCGCCAGTACCTGTGGACCTGCAATCGCGGTTCCGAAGCAGTTAGAGGATGCGGCGAGTACTATTCCGCAAAAAATCCTGACCATCATAGCCCCCCCGCAATAGACGGGATGCGAGCGAGATGCCGGAATACTGAATCGGCATAAGGATAGCCAATGACTGGATCGGCGTTATGGTAATTGGCGACAGCACGAAACCAGCTTCCGGACTTCTTGAAATGATCTTGAAGCAACTGCGCGGCGACTTCCATATTGAAATACGGGTCTAGCGCACGGGCCGGACTACGCAGCCTCGAGCGATGATAGAACCAGCATATTTGAAACAGGCCAATATCGACCAGCAAGACCCCCATCCGCAAACAGTCGACCAGAACAACGAAAGCGGCGCGGTACGTGTCGAACCGCTTCGGCGCGCCTTGAATGTTGAGGGTCCACGGGTAGGGCAAGGCAATATTTCCGAAGCGCATTTTTGACTCCTGCAGCGCAACGGCATACAGCACTTTCGCAGGGACACGCTTAATCCTGGCCACATGCAGATATCCAGGCGGTATCGGGGCAGGGCCGAGAGATTTTCCTTTGGCGATTGCGTCGGTGGCAAACACGTTGCCCAAGACTGGGGCGAACCCCAACGCCAGGAAGTTGCGTCGGGTAGTCACGGCCTTCCCCCACCTGTACGTCGGGTTGGTCGTGCACCTTGACGCGGTAGATTAGCGGCATCAGTTGTACCGCTGGACATGTCGCCGGGTTGAAAACCTGAGAAGTCAATAACCTTCTCATTTGGATACAAGCGTTGAATCGCAATTTGGTAAGCGGCCGTCCAGGCCAGCACCCGCTCGGTATCCTCATGCATTGCTTTGGCAAACATTTCCGCATACTTTCGCCTTTCGGCTTCGTTGCGAGCGTGAATCCCCAGCGCTTCGACCGGTGAAAGATTCGACACGGAGAAACTTGCACGCGGGCCTTTCAACAGCAATTTGGCGCGTTCGAGCTCATCAGCAGTGAGACCCCACACTTGTCGTGCGATCTGGTCCGAAGCCTGTATTGCAGTTGCCTGTGCTTCCATTTGGGACATTGCTGTCGGCTGTTGCGCGCGGGCGGCGATGGTCGTGTTCACCGATGTTTGGGCGCTCACATTTGCGGCCACCAACAGGAACAAGAGAATAGTGGTTTTCATAGGCGTCTCAGTGGAGATTATTCTTCTCTGCTCAACACAACATCGCCACGGTCCGTCGCCAAGATCGCGCGTTGGCTGTCTACATCGGCTCGCTTGACAGTTACCCGTCCTTGCTTTTCCCCTTCATTCAAAAATGTCACCTCCGCGCCGTCGCCACGTTTTCGGCCCACCACCACGGAAGGTTTCCCCCCCCACAGATCAATGGACAACAATTGGGCCAAGTCAGGATCCGCGCGTGAAGGTGCCGGCACGGTACGCGTTGGCGCAACAGCCGAGATTGCTTTGGCCGGCCGCTTCGGTACGTTGCTCAGTTTTGCCATTTGCTCCTTCAGCTCGACGACGCTTTGCTCGAGGTTGACGAGCGTTTCTGCATTGCGTTGCAAGGCTTCCAGAATTTCCTTGGAGCGCTCATGCTCCACCGGATCAGTCTGTTGGTATCGCGCCCCCTCACTTTGCGCAACTGATGGCGGCGCAACGGCATCTAAAGAGGCAGATTTTTTTGCGGCTGGCGCGGCCGGTATCACGTTAGTTGCAGTTGCGGTTGTAGCTGTTTGTGCACGATCAGTCACAGCCTTGATGGGTACCGGCACCACTTGAGAACTGGCGACCGGATCGGGAAGTCTTGCAGGCGCTTGGGGTGCGGCTCCGTTCATCGCTAGTTTCACTGCCACTAAACCACAGCAGGCCGTGGCGGCCCACAACAGCGGCTTTTTCCACCGGACTTTGGCAGGAGCTGCTGGAGCGGTGGAACTGCCCGCAGGAGCCGCTGGTCCCGCAGTATTGGCTGTAGTATTTGGCTGGGTCATGGCCTATCCTTTTCCATCACTAGCTATATGCGGACTAGTCGCCCGTTTCATCGGACGCGATTGAAGCATCCGGCTTGCTACGCTGCGCGATGGTTCCTGGTGCTGTGGCAGTAGCATCGCTTGGCACCGCTGGACGAAAAGAAATCCGTCTGCTGGCGTGATCCATGCTTAACTTAAATGCGGGGCCAATCAGGATTGTCAGCATTGTGTCCACGTGGTAAGGCCCCAGCGTTCGTTGTGAGTCCGGGAGCCGCTTGGCAAGCAGTGCCACAACCTGTGGATCCAGCTGGCTTTCATCGACTAAGTCATATCCGGTACGGATGAGGAGATAGCGAATCGCCTCGCCGACAGTCTTGGTGTTCATCCTGGGAAAATTTACTTGAGCGACGATGCGCATGGGGTCAATGTCGGCGGCACTTGGCTGCAGCGATATCGCCGTATATCGATTTATCAACGTCTCGCCGTCACTGGATTGCCTGGCCATTCTGCCTTGCAGCGAGTTTTCAGCATCAGCGGCGGACCGCATTGGCTTATCGGCCAGTGCGTTTCCTGTCACAAGTAACAAGGCGATAAGGACGGAATTGAAAACGCCCGGCCGCTGATGCATGTACGCCTCCTGAATTTAACTGCCTTGTGCTCACGCGCATCAAACATGGGACGCTGCCCATGCTCCAAACGCCGAGTCCTACAGAGTTTCCCGTTGCCGACCGGGTATCTGATCGTCGCAGCATAGGAAATATCGCCAACAACGTCGCCGACAAATCGGTCTCACGTTGTGCCGTTAAATAGTTGGCACGGTAGGCAGAATGTGATAGCCGCGCGGCTGATAGAGTCGGGGAGTGCCGGGTTTGCACCTACTCACGAGGCAAGACCGACTAACTTGGACTGCCATGGCGCCACGGGATGCCGTACCTCTATTTATTAGTTGTCAAGGTGGTGCTATGCTTTAATAGCAAGGCCGGGAAAGGCGTCAAATGGCACATCGTACGGATTACGGGCAAGGGCTTGACTGGTTAAGGGCCTGATCTAAAAGGGTGCCGCACGCTGCTATAACCCTGCAGCGTGCGGCAAAGGGATTTACCGGTACCCGACCTACGGGTAGCTTTGCTCCCGTGGGCGGGAGCAAAGCAAGGCACAGAAGGAAAAATCGAAGGCGCTCCCCGGCCATGCACGCGTTACCATGCTTTGGTTTGCGTCACAAGTAAAAAGGGAACCTTTCGAGGTCTCCTTTCACGATGAAGTCAACGCTATCCCCCTATATTGTCATACTGGTGAAACATGCAATTCGAGCCTCCCACTTCTCGATTACTCGTCGCACAAGGATCGCGCAATGCACCACCGATTGTTTCAGATGCTCGATCAATCCAAATTTTTGAGATTGCCGAATTGTTGGGGACGATTGGCCTGGCCACGTGGATGCATCCGCTACTAATCTTGCTTGATACATACGCAGAAATCGAAGTGTTCGCTCCGCATGATGATCCACTACCAGCGGTCCGATCTTTGTTGCAAAGATACAATCTGAACGGCAGTCCACCTCTAGGAGGGAAGTTCGCTGACGATTTGTGCAGCCTTCAAATATTGCGGTATGGAGCAGCCTGGTTCACAGCTGGCGCAGCATTTCCTGTATTAAGCTGGAACCCGCTTGAGATGACATTCAGGCAATTCAAGTCACTACAAGGGCCTCCAGGCGATTGGAAAGCCTGGAAAGGCTCGGTGGTTAATCCCCGTCTGGACGAGGTGAGAAGGCATCTTCTGGCAAATTATGTCAAGGTAAATGGCTTCGTGTGACGGTGTCCCAACTCGGGGGTGTTGTGTCAGGATGGATAATTTCCTTCGCGATCGCCACGGTGATCTGTGCTGCCGCAGCGCTCGGCGTTGTCGAAATTCGCTGGGCTAGCAAACAGACTTTACTTCAACGAATAGCGCAAATGCTCAGGGATATTTCCCAATTTCTGGACGGTGGAGCGACAGCCCAAGGCAGGGATGATGGCAGGGAAAAGCAGGACATCCCAATTCCCGGTACCGGTCCTCAAAGCGCCCTCGCCGAGAACCACGTGCGCATCGCGTTTCGAGGCTCCGAAACCGGATGGTACAACGTGCTTCCCGCCAGCGCTCTCATCTGCTGCATCGAAGGCGATGAGGTCGTAAAGAAAATCATCCGCGCCACCCGCATAGCGCCAGACATCTTTGAGCACGACCTTCATCCGGCTCTATTGCACTTCGCGGAGTTCGTCCAGTTGCTGCCGGCATCCGAATCTCACCATCACGCCAATCCAGGCGGTCTACTGGCCCATACGCTTGAAACTGTGTTGCACGCGCTAACTATACGCACAGGCTACTTACTTCCTCTTGGCGCAAGTGCCGAAGTCATCGCCGCTCAGAGAGATTTTTGGACCTATGCAGTGTTTCTGGCGGCCCTGTTGCACGACGTCGGCAAACCAATGACGGATCTCAAAATTCAATGGAAGCGGGGAAAAACCAGCGAACCTGTTCTCTGGTCAGCAGCAGCCGGCTCGTTAAATGACTGCGAGGCCACCGAATACTTCGTCGGCTTCAAGAAGAAGAGTGAGCGCAACTACGAATCCCACGCCAAACTCGGTGCCATGCTGCTTCAACGGCTAGTGCCTGGCGCCACGCTTGCATCGATGGCACACGTTCCTGCAGGGCTTCAAGAGTTGAACCAATACTTGAGCGGCGAACGCAGTGGTGCCCTGCACGAGATCGTCCAAAAAGCCGATCAGGAATCGACACGCCGTAACCTGGCCACAGGCTCGCGCGCGAGGTTCAGTTCTGCCAAGGCCGTGCCCCTGATCGAACGACTGATGGGGGCCATGACCTTGATGTTCATGGAGGGCAGCCATCTACCGCTCAATCGAGACGGCGCCGCAGGCTGGGTGTACGACGATTGCGTGTGGTTGGTAGCAAAGCGGTTGGCCGACAGCGTGCGTGAGTTTGTCCTGCGCCAAGAAGAGAATGATGACGCCGGCTTTCCGGGCGATCCGAAGAATGATCGCCTTTTCGACGCTTGGCAAGAATATGGCTACGTCCGAATCAATCCGGCAACTGGGCAGGCGATATGGCGCGTGATCGTGACTGGCACAAACCAGGCTGGCGACATCGCCTATAGTCATGAACTCAGTGTTTTGTGCTTTCCCGTCGCTAAAGTATGGAGTGATCGATCCCAAATCCCAGAAGCGATGTCGGGCACAATTGAAGCCTTGCCAGCGGCATCGCAAGGAAAACCTAATCGTGATCCGCAATCCCAGCGCGCGTTGGAGGATTGTGTTGCGGTGGCCGTGCCCGCTGATTCCCCGGCCAAGCCGGTTGACTCGAAGAAGGTGCCAGCGCCAAAGTTTGTCGCGAGGGATAGCAGGGCCAGCAAAAAAACGGCGACAGCAGACACCGACGATCTTTTGGACGAACGGGATACGGCCGAAGCCGAAGCGCGTAACGCACGCCGCGACAAGGACCGACGACAGCACGAAGCATGGAGTAAATCGGAAACAGGTTCTGCCCATCAAAACGGAGCTGAAGATGACAAGCCGGAGCATGCGACGAGACAAGAGGACATGCCTCTAGCAACGTCTGCGCGTCCTTTTCCGGTTCCGCTTCCTATTGAAAAGCTCCCTGTATTGCAGCGAAAAGGAGCCAGGGAACCATCGGAGCTGGCCATCGACTTTATGAAGTGGGTGCAGCAAAACCTGGCGGACGGGTCGATGAAGCACAACGAAGCTGGCGCACCAGTTCATTTCATCGAATACGGAATGGCACTGGTATCACCGCTAATTTTCCGACTATATGCAACAGCAACCGGAGGCCAAAGCGCAAGTGCGCCATCGGAAGACGAGGGCGATTTCGCAATGCGGGTTCAGCGTGAGCTCCTGCGGGCGCAGTGGCATTCCACTGCGCCTGGAGGGAAAAATGTCTGGACTCTCTACGTTTCGAAAAAAGGGGGACAGGCGGCAAACAAGTTGGCGGCAGTCGTGCTGAAGGATCCAAAGCTTTGGGTAATGCCAGTGCCCCCTCCGAACCCCTTTATCAGCGCAAAAAGCGATTCTTCGGAACGGCAGCCATGATCGTAAGTTCTAGCTCCATTCTCACACGTTTTATTGGCACCGATTCTGACGTCATGTACAGACGAACAGTGTGCCTGGGAGACTATCATGGTAACAACTGTATTCGGCAAAGGCATTGAACCTGGTGGCATGGAGCTGGAGGATTCGCATTTCGAAGAAATCTGTCCAGCTTGTGCCCACGAGCGCGCACTTTACCGCATATGGGAAAGTGCAGAGTCCGGCGCCATCGATCTGCATAGCAGTATCTCGTGCCCGGCATGTGGCTACAAATTGGTTGACGACGAAGAGCAGTAAACCGTTTCCGCACCGGCGAATTGCTTGGCGTCGGCAAAACGGTGTTGGCCAATGCCGGATTCAGAATGTACTTCAACGCAGCACTATTCCAGTAGAGACGGCTAGCTGCTGTTTTGCAGTTCTTTGATCTCAGCGCGCAGCTTGTTGATCAGCTGACTTGGCGCGATAAGCGTGGCAAGTTCCCAGCCTGGAGGCACCAGCTCACCGGCATTCATCACCCGCTGAGCTTCATGAAATCGCGCCAAGCCGTCGCAAAAAATATTGACCAATGTGTTAACCGCTTGGCGTGAGCAGTTAAATCTGTTACCAACGACGGCCAGTGTCTCGCCATCGACCAATGCTGCCCTGGCGACAGCACAGCGCTTTTTGCTGATACCAGGCAATAATACCTGGATCGCGTCAAACTCGATCGCACTCATTCTCCGTTTTGGTCGTGGCATTGATTACCTCTAGAGTATAAGCCTGGCACAGCTGTAAACTGGCAGCTTTGCGGACTTTGGTAATTATGCCTTGTTCAGCCCCCTATCACTCATCCATGCTCGCGAGTTAGCATGCCTGCCCGCGCTTGGGTCGGTGCCACCCGTATTCGTGGATGCAAAAATGAAGTATGGCCGATTGGGACATGTGGTAACTTACGGATTAAATTAACAATTGTATTAACACTAGGAACATGACACATGAATCTTGAAAATTTCTCTATTTCCGAACTTCGCGAACTGCAAGATCAGGTCAAGAAACAATTGAAGATAAGGGAACAGAAAGACATCAACGACGCGCGCGCGCAAATTCTGGAAATTGCGCAGCGAGTAGGCGTATCGCTCAAAGACCTTATCGGAAATGGTGCTCCCGCGAAGGTGAAGCAAACAGTTGCGGTCAAATACCGCCACCCGACCGATCCGACGCTGCAGTGGAGCGGCCGCGGCCGCCAGCCGAAATGGGTAAAAGAATGGGTCGAGTCCGGTAAAAAAATTGAAGAAGCTGGTATCTAAATAGCACTGAAACCACGCCGGCTTCCGCGCTGCCACAGGTTAGAGTTTGCGACATCCTGGGTTCCGAACCTCCCAGCCGTACTTATTCACGGACTCGTTTTTCATGAGTTCCACAGCACACGAGTACCCAGGAAATGTTGCTTTTACGGTTGCCGATTTGCCCCGCGATTCGACTACCTGGGTAGCAATTTTGTCATCAGTCACCGGGTAAAACATTTTTAGATATTCGCGCGCAGCCAGCGTAGCGGCGAAATCCGTGCCACTGGTGAACTGCACCGAAGCGGAAGTATGCGCAGCGGGCTCTTGTGCATTGGCCCCGGCCGCGACCAGAACAGCAGCCAAAATCAGGTTTTTCAGAATAGTTTTCATTGGTAAATCTTTCATGATTTGATGGTGTAGGATGCTGTGGATGGTGCCGATTCACATAAAAATTTCAGTACCTCCCCAGTAGGAAAGCTGGACAAGGCTTATGAGAAATTCCCTCAAAAAGGTACGCTAAAAAAGTTAGATTCGACTAGATTATGCATTCACCTCTAGTTAATGTCATGGCCGTGAGCGTATAAATTTTCTCCAGCACCAGCAATGCCCCCCATTCTGCATTCTCGATGGATGATTAGAGCGAGTTGGATCAGGCAAGATTTAGACGAAGCTGACCTCGATTCCCCATGAATCGAAGCCAGCTTTTACGCTTCCATATTAGAAACTTCTCCAAGTATAGAATTGGGTTAATCATCCAACTTTTGCCTGCATGCGCTGCACACGCTAACGATGAGCTTTCGCCTGCAGCGTACCTTGGCCGACGGTTCTTTTACCTTGTAGAGCACCACGACTCAATGCTTCCCGGGCAGCCTCCAAATCAACCCGGAGCAGTTTGCTATTTAATTGCGGGTGCGCGTTGTGTTCCTTGGCGTACTTATCCATCGCTGCCAGTTCACGCATAACGTCGGCATAGGCTGGATCAACTTTTCCAGATCGAACCCGAATGATCTGACCCAGTTTGGTTCCGCACAACGCCTCGGCGCCACCTTCCGACACTTCCAAACCAGTATGTTTCAAAAAACTATCAACGATGTCGGAGACGGCCTTTTGTTCTCCAATTTGGTGAAGGCGCTTGAAAGCATTGCTGATGGTCGCGATGACAGGGTTGGTGTCAGTAACTGCAGGCGCACTTTCTTGTGACATGATGATTCCTCCAAAGTTTAGTACATTCAAGCAGTACAGGGCTATCACCAAACACACAGCATTAACCATCCCAGCGAGGGTTGCGCGCCGCCCACAACAGCAGCGACACTCCCTGCACGTTCGGGGCGGTCGACGCACTGGGTCAGCAGTTTTGGACGGACTGGTACGGTTGTGTACCGGGGTAGCAGTTTTCGACGGACTGGTACCGCTGTGAACGGGTCCAGGCGTTTTCGAAGAATTGTTGCGGCTGTTATTGGTCATCATGATGATCTCCAGTCAAAAAAAAATCGACAGGAAGACCATCCGAGCCCCAGGGGATCGAGAAGAGGTCTTCCCGATCGGGGTGGCAGAAGCGCTACAGAGACTCTGATCCCGGCCATGCTGGCCAGGACGTGTGGGTTGCAAGAGTTTGACCCACCGCAGTTGCATGTTCACAGCCGTGCCAGGCTACGGCAGGGAAACCATCCGCCGACCTGGTACCGGTTAGTCCAAAGCCGCGAAAATTATTGCGGCGTTCGATTGCTGGGCGAGGTATTGCCACAGCAACATATAAGCCTCCCCGAAGCAATCAGCGTCCTCGGCAAAAGATAGATGGCTATACGCCATAGCGCACGCGATGAGACCCGCCGTCTGGGCGTTCACTTCCCCTTCGAACATATTTTCGCAACGCATCCGGAAGGTATTATCGGTTTGCGGTGACATGTAGAAACCGCCATTCGACAACTTATAGAAATCCCAGTAGCCGCCCTCATAGTCTTGGCTCATGCGGCCGAGCATACTGTAAATGGTGAACTCCAACAGCAAGCAGCGCATGCCCGCTACATTAGGCAGACATTCCATCCTTTCGTCGACATCGGTCACCAGCACCGCAGTAATCGGGCTATTTTTGGTGCCATACAGCTGGGTGTTTGCATTCGTTTCCATGATGATCTCCATTAAAAAATGCGAAAGGAAGACCATCCGAGCCCCAGGGGATCGAGAAGAGGTCTTCCCGATCGGGGTGGTAGAAGCACTACAGAGACTCTGATCCTGGTGATGCTGGCCAGGACGTGTGGGTTGCAAGAGTTTGACCCACCGCGGTTGCTCAGGTACGAGCAAATTCAATATCAACAATAGGACGAGAGGACGTCGCTGTCAATCGGATCTCACGCCACCTTTAACCAAGCCTCATTCTGAGCAAATCTTCCCTTATCCTCAGCTGTACCTCCCCATTGTCTCAAGAAGACGGGGATGCCAGCTGCCACACATTCTGCGCGCAGGCTGTAAACTGCACTAGCTGACATTGGCCAGCCGCCGGCGCCAGGCGCATGGCCGCTTACGACCCAATCAATAGAAGTACGACGACCATCGAACGCCAGCATGCTGTGTGACAAAGCCAGCATATTGGCCAGACTGACGTTTTCCAACAAGGGTTCAATGCTGAGCCAGCGCAATTGCGCAGGGGCTGCCAACAGCTTGGGCACGTCACGATTGATCTCTTCTTGGTTAGCTACACTGATGCCAAGTCCCACGTTGAGATTTCCCTCGCCTCGATGAAAAGGGAGCAGATCAATCGCATTGCCAATGCGCTTGGTCAGGATCAGCCAGTTCAATTGCGGCGTATGTTGCATCAGCGCCCATAACTCCGTGCGCCTGTACGGGTCGGCACGATAATCAAATACATCATCGAGCGAGAGGTAGAACAGTCGGCGCCGGCGACCATGCTGCGCGAAAAATTCGGCGTGGGCGCTGTTCCAGTACAGCGGGAGCTGCCAGTCGGCTACAAGGCCGCACATGCACATTTTGTGCGGCCGTAAAAGAGTATGGTGCATATGCGATCTCGTATCGACCTCAATACGGCAATGTTCGCATGCCGGTTCCCTGCTGCAGTCCCAGGGATTGCATATGACATCGCACCATGCACTGTTGGTTGTTTCAGCCATGATTTACTCCATTACTTACCTTGGCGTACCCAGCGACGAACATGCAACGCGCAGCCTATCGCCAGGCACACCCCGTTTACCACCCCAGCATGAGTTGCTCGCGGCCCGCACCCGCAGTGACATCTCCTGCGCGAGTGAAGCGACCGGCGTACCGAATATCGGATATGTTGATCTGCCGACCCATGCGATCCCCAAATCACCTGAGAAAGATGTCGGAGAAGTCAATATAGTCCATGAAAAGCCATTGACAACCTTTTTTAGTTGTCAAACTCGATGGATAGGTTTTTCCCGCCCGCCGGCCGCAGCGCGGCACGGTGCCACCGGCACGGTGTCGCGCCCTACCGCCAACGCTGCAGCTGCTGCCGGCGCCGCCGGCGCCTTCGTCCGGATGCTGCTGCCGGGCGTGGC